>Ga0181531_10001092_pt1 | contig 17428 bp, 14 predicted proteins | sample PEATcosm2014_Bin_38_FD_119743 | JGI IMG/M metagenome (GOLD analysis project Ga0181531, IMG submission 119743) | Peatland microbial communities from MTU Mesocosm Facility, Houghton, MI, USA - PEATcosm2014_Bin11_10_metaG | ecosystem: Environmental > Terrestrial > Soil > Wetlands > Peat | place... | reverse complement strand
GCGCGCCGCCCTAGCCAGCCGCCCTTCCCTGCCGCAAACTTTCACCCGTCCAGCACAAAGCCACACGGGGAAGCGCGCATGAAAGCGGTCGTCTGCAAGGAATTCGGCCCGATTGAAAACCTCACCGTCGAGGACCTGCCCGACCCCATCCCGGCAGCCGGAGAAATCGTCATCGCCGTCCACGCCGCCGGCGTAAACTTCCCGGATGGCCTGATGGTGCAGGGCATCTACCAGATGAAGCCCCCCCGCCCCTTCACCCCCGGCAACGAAGTCGCCGGCGTGGTCAGCGCGATCGGCCCCAACGTCACCACCCATCGCATCGGCGACCGCGTCGTCGCCCTCTGCGGCCTGAACGGCTTCGCCGAAAAAGTCGCCGTCGCCGCCGAGCGCGCCCTCCCCATCCCCGAGAAAATGGACTTCAACACCGCCGGCGGCCTGATGCTGGTCTACGGCACCTCGCTGCACGCCCTGCAAAACAAAGCCAAACTCAAACCAGGCGAAACCCTGCTGGTCCTCGGTGCCGCCGGCGGCGTCGGCCTCGCCGCCGTGGAACTCGGCCACGCCATCGGCGCCCGCGTCATCGCCGCCGCCTCCACCGACGAAAAACTCGCGCTCGCAAAACAACACGGCGCCGAACTCACCATCAATTACACCACCGCGGACCTCAAATCCGAACTGAAACGCCTGGTCCCGCAAGGCGTGGACGTCGTCTACGATCCCGTCGGCGGCGCCCTCACCGAACCCGCGGTGCGCGGCATGGGCTGGGGCGGCCGCCTGCTCATCATCGGCTTCGCCAACGGCGAAATCCCCAAACTCCCCTTAAATCTTCTGCTGCTGAAAGAAGGCGAAGCCATCGGCGTATTCTGGGGCGCCTGGACCCAACGCGACCCCGCCGGCCACGCCGCCAACGTCGCCCGCCTGATGCACTGGTACACCGAAGGCAAAATCCGCCCCCACATCGGCGGCGCCTTCCCTCTCTCCCAAGCCAAGGAGGCCATCGAGGCGGTGATGAACCGCAAGGCGCTGGGGAAGATCGTTATTACGGCAAATTAAGGAAGGCCAGGGCTCTGCCCTGGACCCGCTGGGGCCGTAGGCCCCAGACCCCATTCATAAAGGAGGAAACACGTGAACTTCGACTACACGCCCAAGATGCAAGAGTACCGCGAAAAGGTCTCGGCGTTTATGGACAAGCATATCTACCCCAACGAACAACGTTTCCACGACGAAGTGTCAATCGGCGATCGCTGGGAACCTACAAAACTCGTCGAGGAACTCAAACCCCTCGCCCGCGCCGAAAAACTCTGGAACCTGTTCCTGCCCGACAGCCCCCACGGCGCCGGCCTCACCAACCTGGAATACGCGCCCCTCGCCGAAATCATGGGCCGCGTCGAATGGGCCTCGGAAATCTTCAACTGTTCCGCCCCCGACACCGGCAACATGGAAACCATCGAACGCTACGGCACCGACGCCCAAAAGCAACAATGGCTCACCCCCCTGCTCGAAGGCCGCATCCGCTCCTGCTTCGCCATGACGGAACCCGCCGTCGCCTCATCCGACGCCACCAACATCGAAAGCTCCATCACCCGCGACGGCGACGACTACGTGCTGAACGGCCGCAAATGGTGGTCTAGCGGCGCCGGTGATCCGCGCTGCAAACTCTTCATTTTCATGGGCAAAACCAACCCCAACGCACCGCGCCACGCACAACAATCCATGATCCTGGTGCCGCGCGAAGCCGCGGGCATCACCATCCTGCGACCCCTCACCGTATTCGGCTACGACGACGCCCCGCACGGCCACATGGAAGTCGATTTCCGCAACGTCCGCGTCCCCGCCAGCAACATCCTGCTCGGCGAAGGCCGCGGCTTCGAAATCGCCCAAGGCCGCCTCGGCCCGGGCCGCATCCACCACTGCATGCGCCTGATCGGCAAAGCCGAACGCGCGCTCGAAGCCATGTGCAAACGCGCCAAATCCCGCGTCGCCTTCGGCAAGCCGATCTCCGAACAAGGCGTGACCCTGGAACGCATCGCCGAAGCCCGCTGCATGATCGAGCAGGCCCGCCTGCTCACGCTCAAGGCCGCCTACATGATGGACACGGTCGGCAACAAACACGCCCGCGCCGAAATCGCCATGATCAAGGTAGTAGCCCCGAACATGGCGCTGCAGGTGATCGACTGGGCCATGCAGGTCCACGGCGGCGCCGCCGTCAGCCAGGATTTTCACCTGGCCTACCATTTCGCCAGCAGCCGCACGCTACGCTTCGCCGATGGGCCGGATGAAGTGCATCGCAATCAGATTGGCAAGCTGGAACTCGCTAAGTATAACTAAGGAAGGCCAGGGCTCTGCCCTGGACCCGCTGGGGCCGTCACGCCTTGGCGTGCCGCGCACGACGGCCCCAGACCCCGATTAGCGCTGCGCGGCTTTTCCTAACTTCGCGGCGAAGCCCATAAATAGCTTGGATTTTTGGGCTTCGCCGTTCTTCCCATCGATTCTTAATGAATCGGGGTCTGGGGCCTCCGGCCCCAGCGGGGTCCAGGGGCAGAGCCCTGGCCTTCCCGATGTGTCAATCTCTACGCGGGGTGGTATTATTCCGCCAACTCCAACATTCATTGCGCGACGCCTGACCGCCGCGGGCAATATCCCCGGGTCGCCGCGAATTGCCGGTCGTAATGCGGAGTGCTCCGGCGGCCGCCTTGCGCCATAAAGCCTCACCACACAGAAGGTGAGCACCATGCAGTTTCAGATCCACGCCCTCCCGGCGCAACAGTTCGCCGCATTGTTCGGCGCCGCCGACGCCACCCTCGCTGAGCAGGGGATCATGCGCGTTGTTGCCGACAAATCCACCGGTTTTCCGTGTCGCGTCAGCCTGCGGGACGCATCCGTCGGCGAAACGCTGCTGCTGCTGAATTACGAGCATCAGACGGCGCCGAGTCCCTATCGCGCCAGTCACGCCATTTTCGTGCGCGAGCATGCCTCACAGGCTCAGCTGGCGGAAGGCGAGATACCGGTACTATTCCGGCATCGGTTAATGTCCATCCGCGCCTTTAGTGATGCCGGCTTGATGCTTGACGCCGATGTAGCCGAAGGGACTGAGTTGCAGAAGCCCATCGCCGCGATGCTGGCGAATCCCGAAATTGCCTACCTGCACCTGCACTACGCGAAACCCGGCTGCTACGCCGCCCGCGTGGAGCGCTCATAAATGGGGGTCTGGGGCCGCCGGCCCCAGCGGGTCCAGGGCAGAGCCCTGGCCTTCCCTACCCTTTCGGCGACGGTATCTTGTAAGTAGACCGCAGCACCGCCTCGAACCAAGATTCCGGCAGGAACTTCTGCAACGGCTTCAGCATCGATGCATCCTTGCCCACGGTATAACACGACTTCCACCGCGCGATATCCAACAGTTTCAATGTGGCCTCGGTCGCCTCCTCCGCCGTACTGCCTTTCTCCTCCAGCAATTTCGGCAGCACCTCCGTTGTCGGCTTCAGCAATGACGGCTCATAAAGCGCCCGCAACTCCGGCCGCGTCCGAGCCCACATCGCCTTCGTCGACTCGAACGGATTGGCCGTCATCCCGGTTTTCACCCCGCCCGGCAGCACCGTCGTCACCTGAATGCCCCACGCCACGAGCTCATTGCGCAACGTAAGCGTCATGCCATGCACGGCATGTTTGCTCATGTTATAAACCCCGGCGCCGGGCGGGCTGACAATGATCGCGCCCGATCCATAATTCATGATCCGAGCCGGCGGCTTTGCGCGCCGCAACGCCGGAAGAAACGCCTGCACCAGGCGCAATTGCCCAAATGTATTGATTTCGAACACCCGCCGCACATCTTCCGTCGAGGCATTCTCCAGCACGCCGGAGCCCACATCCGCCACGCCCGCCACATTCATCAGCAGATCGAGCGGCGCCCCATCCAGATGCCGCTCCACCTCGGCCGCGCTTTCCCGCACGCTGTCGGGATCGGCCACGTTCTGCTGCACCGTGGTAACACCCGGAACATCCGCAAAACCCGCCGTGCGCGCATTCGGCAACATTCCGGCAAACACACGCCAACCCCGCCCGGCCAGCTTGCGCGCCAGCAGATGCCCCTGCCCTTCCGCTCCGCCACTGATAAACGCCGTTTTCATTTTGGTTTCTCCCATTTATCGCGCCAGGGACTGGTCCCCGTCGTCATTGAAACCGCCGCGTCCGCCGCAGCCGTAGGGTGGGCTTCAGCCCACCACCTCCAAGCCGGCCGAACGCCGCAAAATGATCGGCCCGCACCACCAGTCCCCAGACCCCATTTCATAGGGCTACCCACTCACCACCATTGACTTCCAGCGACGCACCGGTCACTTCGCTTGCCAGATCGGACAGCAGAAACAGCACGGGCTTGGCGCAATTCTCGTCAGGCGGTATGTGCTTCAGCGCGATGCGCGAAATGATCTGCCCCTCCACATCCTCGCGCTTCTGTCCAGCCGCCACCATGCCATCGATGAAACCTTGCACCGGCACACCGTTCATCCAGCCCATCACGGTCTGGTTCACGCGGATACCATAGCCGCCAAGCTCCACCGCCAACTGCCGCGTCACTTGCCCGAGCCCGGCCTTGGCAATCGCATATCCGCCCTCCCCGATCATCGGCTTTCGTGTCGCCATCGTATTGACATTGACGATCGCCCCGCCGCCCTGCGCCTTCATCTGCGGCAGCACCGAACGGATCATGCGCATCGCCCCCATGCACGCAACGTCGTAGGCCTGTGCCCACTGCGCCAAATCCGCCTCCTCGAAACTGCGCCAATCGGGATGATAATACGCCGAATTGACCAGCCCATCGATCCGCCCAAACGCCGCCACCGTCGCCGCCGCCAGCGCAACGCAATCCTCCATGGGCTCACATCGGTCGGCACCGAAATCGCTTCCGCGCCACCGCCCCGCAGCTCGGCCAAAACCTCGTCCAGAAACCCCGCCGAGCGCGCGGAAATCGCAACTTTCGCCCCTTGCTTTGCCGCCTCCAGCGCCAGCTTGCGCCCCATGCCCGGCCCCACCCCGGTAATCACCACGACCTTGCCATCCAAAATCATCTTGTCCTCCCTCCCAAGTTGCCCATGCCGGGCTATTGTCTCGCCGCCATCCCGCGTCCAGCCACGCCAGGCGCACACGAACGCCCACCGTAAATGCACACGCCATCCTGTACCGTCGCCACCACCTCCGCTTCCGCCAGGGCCCCACGAACCTGCGCCCACGGCTTGCGCAACAAACACAGGTCCGCTGCCGCCCCCGCACGCACCTGCCGAACCGGCCCGCCAGGCGCCGACCAATGCGTGGTAAACAGCGCCAACGCCTGTTCCGGCGACAATCGTTCCGCCCGCCCCAGCATAACCCCACCGCGCGTCCGCCGATCCACCGCCGCCTGCATCGCCGCCCACGGATCGAAACCCCCGAATGGCGCATCCGTTCCGCCGGCCAATTTTACCCCGTGACGCAGCAAACCCGCGCCACGGTAAAGGAACTCATGCTCGCTTACCGGAATATCCGCCAAATACGCATCGCCCCGCTCAGCAACGAAGTTTGGTTGCGTCACCACGGTCACCTCGGCCGCCGCCAGGCGTGCCAACAACGCAGGCGGCACCACGGAGGCATGTTCAATCCGGAACGAGTGGGCATCCCCGGCCTCCTCCATCAAACTCAGCGAGAACACCAGATCCGCTTCGGTGACGCAATGCACGGCCACCTGCAAGCCATGCGCCCGCGCCGCGCGCAGTATCTCCAGAAACGTCGCCGGTTCCGGATAATCGCCGTCATGCAAATGAATTTTTCGTGCCAACGCCACGCATCCCGGCACGCTCTCGCAGTCGGCGATTTCGTCACCGCCCATCACCGCTACATGCTGCCGCAAGGCACCTGTCTCCCGCGCGCGGCAAAACAGCCAGAACGCTGCCGCATCATTCGCCGCGGTCGCATCGCTGACCGACGTCACTCCGCAAGCCGCAAGGCGGCGGCTCACATCCTCGAGCGACGGCGCGCTCTGCCCGAGCCGCGCCCGCAGCCAGCCATCCCCATCATATAGCCGTCCCGTCAACCCATCCGCATCACGCTCCAATGGCCCGTCGGCCGCCGCGCCCCCCAACAGCGCCAACCCCGCGGAATTGAAAACCCATAGGCGGCCGCTACGATGTTGCACGCGCACCGGGCGGTCTGGCAACGCCCGATCCAGCCACGCCGCATCGATGTCGCCGGCCACCGACTCATGGTAACCCACCCCACGCACCCACTCACCACCTGGAGCCGAGCGCAGCAACGCCACCAACCCTGCCGCATCCAATGGCGGCCCACACTTCACAGATTCAAGCGAAGCCGCCAGCGCGAACAAATGAATATGGTGATCATGCAGCCCCGGCAACACGGCACCGCCATGCGCGTCGATCACCACGTCCTCGCCGCGCCATGGCAACGACTCGGCGCATTCGGCAATCACGCCGTCGCGCACCCGAATATCCACGCTGCGTCCATCCAGCCGCGTCGCCCCGCGAATTAGCATCGCGCACCCAACGCAGACAGAACCGTTGCGGTATCGGCACCATACCGCCGCGCCGCGCCGGCCGCCACCGGGTGCGGATAAAGCCGCGTCCGCCAAGGCCCCGCCGCGCGCGCCCACCGATCCGCCCGCGCCGCCAGCGCATCGCCCGTCAACATGCCGCCAAGTTGCACCGCGCGTGCCACGACACCCGCAAGCGAGAGCGAAACCAATCCGCCAACCCCCCGTCGCCACGCCGCCCACGCTGCGACGGCGGCATGCAGCCCGGTCAACGGGTCCGCGATGGCGTCACCGGCGAACATCATCTGGCCATAGGTTCTTGCCATGCAAAGCGACAAACCGCCTGCCACCGCGGCGTCGTCGCCAAACCCCACCCACGCGCCGGCGGCGCCGTCGCGGCCGTGCGCGGTCAACGAAACCCAAACCAATTCGGGCTGCCGCAACAAAAACTCTTCCGCGATAACACCGATCTGCCGCAACGCCCGCGGCCGCGACCCTTCGATCACGATATCCGCCTGCCGCAGCAACGCGCGCAGCGCCGCCTGTCCCTGCGCATCGGAAAAATCCAGCGCCACACACCGCTTGCCGCCATTGAGCCAATCGAAAAATCCGCCATGCCCCAGGCGCGCGCCATCCGGCCGCGCAACATCCTCGACCTTGATCACGTCGGCACCGGCCAGCCGCAGCAACGCCCCCGCGAGAGGTCCCGCCCACAGCGCCGAAAGATCGATCACCACCGGACGTCGCCGGCGCACCGGGCCCGCCGTGCCGGAGCTCCGACCGCGCCACGCTTGCGCAACGTCACCGCCGTCCGCGCGCGCCACCGCCAACCCCAGCAAACGCCCACGCGCCACCACGCCGTCGGCACCCTGCTCCCGCAGCGCTCGGCCAATCGCCCCCCATTCCGCGGGCAGATCGTCGCAGAGCCAGGCCGGCACCGCCGCCCAATCCTCATTCCGCGCCACGCTCAGCGCGATCCATCCGTCGCGTGTCGGCAACAAGCGGCACCCACCACCGGGTGATTGTTGCCCACCCCGCCGCAGCCCGCGCAGCCGCGCACGCTGACCCAACAACGATGCGCCCTTCGGCAGCGCACCGTCCGCGCCCTCCGCGAGAGCCGCGAACGCCATCATGGCCCCGTCGGCTGCCGCCGCCAACGGCGCCGCGCACATCAAGCCAGGCCCATCCGCCCAGCCGGTGACATCCATCAACCCACTCCGCGCCCACGAAACCGCCGGATGGTCCGCCCCGCCATCGCAGCCCAAATCGGAACACCCAAGTTCATCCAGCAATGCGCGTGCATGCAGGCCGGCCAGGCCACATTCACCCCCTTGTGTCACCGCACCACCCGAACGCCATCGATCCATTCCGCCATACACTCATAAAGCCGCGGCGCCCCAGCCGTAACAAAAGGATGATGGCCGGCCCCCGGCACCACCACCAGGCGCAGATCGTTGCACCCGGTAAATGCCGCCGGAATCGCGTGCGGCGGCCCGGTCAAATCGCGATCGCCCGCCGCCAGAAACAGCTTTATCCTGAGCGCAGCCGCCTCTTTGGTGACGTTCCCCGGCAGCATCGACTGCATAGCTGATGTCGCGGCCAGCGGCCCGGCGACGCACGCCAAAGCCCGCGCCGCCGAAGACTCCCCATGCGCCGGCGCGATAACCGGAAACGGCAAGCCAAACCGTGCCCGCGCCAAGCGGGAATAATCCGATCGTGACAGCTCCGCCCCGGCCGCCGCCGCGCATTCCTCCGCCGTCAATACCTCCGGCAGTCCCCGCGTGGTAAAACACAACAATCCCGCGGCATCGTACGGCGAATAGACACTCTGTTGCAGGGTAACGATCATCGCGCCCATCGAATGCCCAACGCCGATATGCACGCAATCGTCCATGGGTGCCAGGGTCGGCGCCATGCGGCCCTGCCGCAATTGCTCAACCACATGCCGCACGGCCTGCAGTCCCGCGTCCGCAAGGGCGGTCGCATCGAGGGCAAATCCATCGTCCGGCACGGAACTTTCGCCGGTGCCCGGATAATCGAATGTCGCACAAATGAAGCCAAAACCCGTCATCGCCCGCACAAAGCTGAATGTCCGCTCGCCGGGAATATCGAAATACCGCCTTGTGACCCCGCCGCCCGGAAAGCAGAACAACACCACCTGCCGCACGATCGCACTCGCGTCGGGCAAGAACACATCTCCGCTGATCCACGCCGGCTTGCCGCCGACTTCGGTCTCCACCCGGATCGGCACATTCCGCATGGCCAGCGCTGCCTCAGCAGGGGCCAATGATCGCGCCGGCCATTCCCGATGCCAAGAACACCTGCCGCACGTCGGCCACCTGGTTCGCCGCCGTGCCGCGCGCCTGCCGCACACCCTCGGTCACCAAATTCATGCCGTGAATATATCCTTCGCCAATATGCCCCCCATTCGGCGACAGCGGCGACCTTCCATCGAGCTCCAGATTGCCGTCCCTTGTATAATCCCGCGCCTCACCGGCACCACAAAACCCGAAAGCCTCCAGTTGCAGGTAAATCTGTGGTGTGAAATTGTCGTAAATCATCGCCACCTGCGTGTCCCGCGGCGCAAAGCCGCACCCGGAAATCAGCCTGTCCCGCACCCGTTCCGAAATCGGCAACCGGGTCAGGTCCGCGCCGTGGTAGTAGTTCGTAATCGTCTCGTTATTGCAGCGCATCGCCGTTACCGCGCCGAAAATCCCCACCGGCGTCTGGCGCAACTGCCGTGCGCGCGCCATGCTGGCAACCACGATCGCCACACCGCCGTCGCTCTCCTGGCAGCAATCCAGCAGCCGCAACGCCGGCGCCACGATCCAGCGCGACGCCTGGTGGTCCGCGATCGTAATCGGTTTCCCATAGAACCAAGCGGCCGGGTTCGTCGCCGCATGTTTTCGTAGCTGCACCGAAACCAGCCCGAAATCTTCGTTTCCGACGCCGTATTTGTGCATATAGGCCTGCGCGGTCAGCGCCTCCCAGCTCGCCGGGAATTGCGCCCCGAACGGCATGCACCATTCCATGAATCCGGTGCCGCCCCCGGTCGGCAGCGCACCGCGCGCCGCCGGTTGGCCAAACCGGTATTGCGAACGCTCATTTAACGCCCGCCAGATCACCACCACATCGCACACCCCCGACTCGACCGCCGACATCGCATGGCAAATGGTCGCAACCGATGCGGCACCGCCATTCGGCAGCCGAGACGCGAATTTCAGATCATCGATGCCAAGGCACCGCGACACACCGATTTCATCCGACCCATCCAGGGTAAACGTAATCAATCCGTCGACATCCGCCGGCGTCAGCCCCGCATCATCCAGCGCCGCCTTAATGCATTCAACCGCCAATTGCAGCTCGCTGCGACCCGAATTCTTGGAAAACTCGGTTTGCCCAATGCCCACGATCGCGGATTTCGGCATATCCACCATTACACCGTCTCCCCGTCCGCGAGCTGGAACACCGGCACAGCGCGGCCCCCCGCCGTCGGCTCAAACGCCACCACCACACGCAACCCATTACGCATCTTGCGCGGATCAACCCCTACGACATTGGAAACGAGCCTTGGCCCCTCCTCCAAATCCACCAACGCCACGATCGGCGGCGCGGAAAACCCGAACGGAAACGGATGGATCGGCATCGCCCAGCTATACACAGTTCCCCGCCCGCTCATGCGCGCCGGTACCATGGCGATCGCATGGCAAGCCGGGCACATCGGCCGCGGCGGATGCCAAAGCCGCTGGCAGGCACTGCATTGTTTCACCAACAACTCACCGCGCTCCGCACCCTCCCAGAAGAACGCGCTATCCGGCGTCACCACCGGCTCTGGCCGCTCCACGCTCGCTTCGTTATGGTCCATTTCTGCTTCCACCTTTGCAAGAAAGGCCAGGGCTCTGCCCTGGACCCGCTGGGGCCGTCACGCCTTGGCGTGCTGCGCACGACGGCCCCAGACCCCATTTAATTAGTCTCCCGGGTCCCACGGGCTCTTAACCGAAGCGCTAGCCGGGCGTGGTGGCCAAACGCCGATCACACCCTGCTTCAGCAATTCCTCGACCTTATCCTGACCGTAGCCGAGCTCGCCCAATATGGCCTCGGTCTGATCGCCCACCATCAGCGGCGCGCCCATGATCTTCCCGGGCGTCGCCGACAACGAATAAAGCAATCCGATCTGCTCCAGCTTTCCCACAACGGGATGATCGTACGCGACCGTCCACTGCCGGGCCCGCAACTCCTCGTCATCGAACAGGCCCCGCGAAAACGTCGCCGACGAAATCTCCGCCGGCACACCGGCTTCGTCCAGTACCGACATCCATTCCGCTGCGGGCCTGCTCTTGAGTCGCGCCGCAATCGCCTCCGTCAGCGCCGCATCGTTCGCCCGCCGCGACGCCTCGTCCGGATACGCGGCCGCCAGCTCCGGCAATTCCAGCGCCAGCAAAAGCGCATCCCACTGCGCCTCCATGGCGCAAACGATGCAGATCCAGTCATCCTCTGTCTCATACAGCCGGCACCCGGCATTGAATCCGGTTTGCATCCGGTCCAGCCGCGGACGCTCCCATCCGGTCCCATCCGGCCGCACCACCACGCCCGACGTATTCAACAAACACGCATTGACAATCGCCGTATCGACAAACTGCCCCATCCCCGTGCGCTTGCGATGGTACAGCGCCTGAATGATGCCAATCGCGGAAAGATACCCATTGCCGGTATCGCCGAACGACGAAAAACTCCACATCGGCTTGCCGCCGTTCGCCATGCCGCCATCTTCATGCTGCACACCGGCCAGGCACGCCCCCGTCTGGTCATTGCCCGGCAGCCCCTCGCGCGGCCCCCGCTCATGGCCGCGCGTATGGCAATAAATCAGATCAGGCTTGAGCTTCTTCAGGCTCTCGTAATCCACGCCCAGCCGTTCCGCCGCATCGTAGCGCATATTATGTTGCACCACGTCCGCGGTCTTCACGATCTCCAGCAATATGTTCCGCGCCACTGGATGTTTCAAATTAAGTGCAATGCTGCGCTTGCCGCGGTTCGCCATGTAAGCGATATGCGTGCGGTGCCAGTAATGGTCCCACAGCGCATTGATCTTGATTACCTCCGCGCCGAGGTCTGCCAGTTGCTGCGTGCCAAACGGACCTGCGATCGCCAGGCCCAGATCGATCACACGCACGCCGGCCAGCGGCCCCGCCCGCATCTTCGGCGCTGCCGCCGCGGCCACGGCGGCGGGCACCGCGGGCCACCGCCGCCGCGCTTCCTCAAGCAGCTCCGCGCTATGCGCCCCCGCCGCCGGCGCGGCCCGAAACTTCCCTGCCGGGCATGCCGACAGAGTGTAAGTCGTTCCAACTTGCCGGATCGGCCCCAACTCCGGGTCATCGATTTCCGTCACGCAGCCATCCGCGAGCATCAACGGGTCGATCAGCGCCACCTCCACCGGCCGCGCCTCCTGCATCGTCATTTCCGCGATAGCGGCCGCCTTCACCCACTCATCACACGGAAATTTCGCAACGCGCTCCGCAAGAATGGGATGGTAGTGCGCCATCACCAGCAACTCCTCCGGACCAATGCCAAATCGGTCCGGATCGTTTTGCACGGTCAGATCAGGCGTGGCATTCAGCACATCGCCCTGGGATGCCTGCAGAATGAACCGCGGGTTCGGCACCCAATTATGCACCCACCGTCCATCGCTGCATTCGAAATGGCCCTTCGGCGAGCCGCTACCCAGTATCCAGGTATCGAAACCTTCCACATCCGGATTCTGCATCCTTTGCCATACGCCGCTGCCGCCGGCCATCGCCCCCTGCATCAGCGACGTCTCTACCCACTGCCCACGCCCGGTCTTTTCCCGAGCAAGGAGTGCTGCCGAAATTCCCACCGATGCCAAAAAGAACGCGCCCAGGCTTGGCCAGTGCGATGCCGGAAATATCGGCCCGGGTCGCGCCGGGCCCTGAACCCAGTCATACGGAATCTCTAGATCTTCAAACGGATCCGGGCGCCCCAGCATGTGATTGATCGCCCCTTCCGGCCAGCCACGCTGTTCCCAATGCAGCCCGACACGTGCCGCCACCAGGGCGTCATAGCCAGGCCGCCCCGCGTGGCGGGTGCCGCGCCCATACGGCGTGACGGAAGCGGCAATCAGCCGGGGCAAGCGGTCTAGCAACAACTGCACTTCCAGCCCCAACTTCTCCAAGGTGCCAGGTGCATAACTTTCCACCAGCACATCGGCATCCGCCAGCAGACGCAACAAATCGTCCCGCCCGCCGCTTGTGCCAAGATCCAGGATCACACTGCGCTTGCCACGCTGCCAAACCTTGTAGCCTTGCAACGAACGAAACGGATCCCCACCCGGGGGTTCCACCTTCACCACATCCGCGCCGTGATCGGCCAGCAGCATCGTGGTCATCGGTCCCGCAATTCCCCAGCTGAGATCGATCACCCGTACGCCGTGCAGAACGCCCGCCATCTATTTCTCCCTGCCACTCGCCCCGGCGCCGCCGCTCGCCGGGGCACCCGCACCGCGCTTCGTCGCCGCGGTCGATTTCCGGCGTTTCGAACAAATGTTTCTTGGCACGTGGAACTTTACCGCAAATGCGTTGCTTGGCAAGCTGACATCGGCGATTCTCACGCCCGCTTCCGTGCCGCCTTAAATAACGGGGACCTCAGCACCATGCAGGAACTTCTGATCGAGGCCCGAGGCCCGGCCCTATGGCTGACCATCAATCGCCCTGCCCTGCGCAACGCCTTCAACGAACAGGTGGTCGGCCTCATCGCCACAGGCATTCGCCAGGCGCAGAGTTCGCCCGAAATACGAGCGATCGTACTGACCGGCGCCGGCGACCGCGCCTTCTGCGCCGGTGGCGACCTCTCGGCCACTGCTACCGACGCACCGTTCACCGTCGACCCCGCGCATCCCCGTAATTTTGTCATCGCCCTATTCAAGCTCATGGAGGACTGCGAGCTTCCCATTATCGCACGCGTGAATGGCCATGCCCTGGCGGGCGGGCTCGGCCTGATGTGCGCCTGCGACCTGGTCATTGCCGCCGATCACGCCACCTTCGGCGTGCCGGAAGCCCGGGTCGGACTGTTTCCGATGATGATCATGCCTTATCTGCTCAGGATCATTCCATTGCGCCGCCTGATGCACATGTGCATGACCGGGCACCCCGTCGCGGCCGCCGAAGCGCTCTCCCTCGGCTTGATCAATGAAGCGGTACCAACCGCGGAACTTGATTCCCGGGTGCATCACTTGATCGATGCCATCGTCCACGCCTCGCCGACCGCGCAGCGATTGGGAAAACACGGCCTGCACGCCATGCGCGACATGACCATCCGGCAGGCCTGGGAATTCGCCGAACTCATGCTGCCCATGATGGCGTCTACGCAGGATGCCAGGGAAGGATTCGCCGCATTCCGTGAAAAGCGAGCCCCCATCTGGACCGGACAATAACCGAAAACCTGCCGCGACCAGGGGGGCGACTGCCCCCCTGGTTACGCCCCCGCGCCTACCTCGCCGAAAGTCAGATCTTCGCCGGATCGTAATCCACATAGAATTGCCGGAACCATTGGCGGTATTTCAGGATCGGCCCATCCCCATCGCACAGGATCGGCTTTTGGCGATACTTCTTGTTGTTCCAGACAATCAGATCGACCGACTCGAAGCCGGCTGAGTCCTCGCCGTCGGCCTCACCGATCATATGGTCGACCAGATGTTTCGCGATCTGTGCTTCCTTGGTTCCCTCCGGATACTTCTTGTGAGTAAAACTCATGTTCATCTGCGATTTTTCCAGCGTGATCGGCACCGTGTAGCTGATCATCGTGCTGGTAATGCCCTGCGTCTGGAAGCGGAAGATCGCCAACCCGGGCCCCTGCTGGTGTCCCACGGTGTAGCCGTTGCCGATATCGACATAGGCATCCGGCCCGTCGACGCGGTATTCCCCGCGCGGCATTTCCGCGGCGCCATGCAGGAATTTCAGGTGCGGATAGTCCACGCCGTTTTCCGCGAGTTCCTGAATAGCGGTGCCGATCGGCCAGCTGCGCCGCATCGGTTTCACATACTCGTCACTCTCCATTTCCGGAATCTCCGGCAGCTCCCATTTCGGCGGCTCCGCATGCGGGTGGTACCAGGCGAAAATCAAGCCCCATTTCTCCACCAGCGGCAGCGTACGCAATATCGGTTGGCGCTTGGTGATCGCCGGCATTTCCGTCGCATACGGAATGCTGACGCACCAGCCTTCCGGACTATAGCCCCAGTGATGGAACGGGCAGCGGATCGTTTCGCCAACTACCTTGCCGCCATGCCCGATATGAGCGCCCAGATGCGGGCAGAACGGATCGCTCATGCCGGGCTTGCCGCCCTCGGTGCGGAAAAACACCCACTCCTGATCCAGCATGAAGATGTTGCGGTGTTCACCGGGCTTGATGTTCTCCGAATAGTCCACGAAGAACCACCCCATCGGGATAGGAAACGGGCATTTCTCCGCGGTTTTGCTCCAGAACAGCCCCGTGGTCGGCGACATCTCATTCATGGACCAGTCTCCCATTTATTTACCGACGGCAGCCCGGCCAGCCAGCGAGATGCGTAGCAGATCGAGCCGCCAGATACGCAAACTGGAGGACCGTCGCATGAAGGCGGGCGGATTGCAACCCTAAAGGTCGGGGCTCTGCCCCTGGACCCCGCTGGGGCCGGCGGCCCCAGACCCCCACTCCTAAAAGGAATCGGGGTCTGGGGCCTATGGCCCCGTCGTGCGCAGCACGCCTCCGGCGTGACGGGTCCAGGGCAGAGCCCTGGCCTTCCTAAAGCCTGAACACTCCAAACCTACTCTCCCCGATCGGCGCATTCAGCGCCGCCGAAAGCCCAATCGCGATTGCATTGCGGGTATCCGGCGGATCGAGAATTCCATCGTCCCACAATTCAGATGTCGCATACCAGGCGCTCGACTGCCGCCGGTAATCCGCCAGCACCGGCTCCCGTATCGCGGCAATCTCCGCCTCGGTCAGCCGGCGCCCCTCGCGCTGCAACTGCCGCAATTTCACGTCGGTCAGCGTATTGGCCGCCTGCTCCGCCCCCATAACCCCCACCTGACTGTTCGGCCAAGCGAACATAAGCCGGCTGTCGAACGCCCGCCCGGCCATCCCGTAGGTCCCCGCCCCGAATGAACTGTTGCACACCACAGTGAATTTCGGAACGCAAGCGCCGGCCACCGCCATGATCATCTTGGCGCCATCCTTGGTAATGCCGCGCCGCTCGTACTCGCGGCCGACCATAAAGCCGGTAATGTTTTGTAAAAACAACAACGGCACCCGCGCCTTGTCGCACAATTGAATGAAATGCGCGCCCTTCAGCGCGCTGTCGTTGAACAGCACGCCGTTATTGGCCAGGATGCCGATCCGGTAACCAAACAGCCGCGCATATCCGCACACCAGCGTGGTGCCGTAATCCGGCTGATATTCATGAAACCGGCTGCCATCCACGATGCGCGCGATCACATCGCGCATGTCGAACTGCACGCGCGGGTCTTTCGGAATGATGCCGTAAAGCTCATCCGGATCGTAGGCCGGCGGTTCGGGCGCCGCCATATCCATGCGCGCCTTCTCCGGCCGGGGCCATGTCCCGACAATCTCACGCGCCAGCGCCAGCGCATGCATTTCGCTGCCGGCCGCATAGTCGGCGGTGCCCGAAACGGAGCTGTGCATCGCCGCCCCGCCCAACTCTTCAACCCCCACTTCCTCCCCGGTGGCCGCCTTCACCAACGGCGGCCCGCCCAGGAAGATCGCCCCGGTTCCGGCAACGATCACGTTGTATTCGGACAATGCGGGAATATAAGCACCGCCAGCCGTGCAATGTCCCAGCACCACCGCCACCTGCGGCACCCCCATTTTCGAAAGGATGCTCTGGTTACGAAATATCCGGCCGGCATGCATTCGATCGGGAAACAGCTCTGCTTGCAGCGGCAGAAACCCCCCCGCGGAATCGCACAAATGCACCACCGGCAGCCGGTTCTCGATCGCGATATCCAAAGTACGAACGATCTTCTTCACCGATAACGGATACCAGGCCCCGCCTTTCACGGAGGCATCGTCGCCATGAACAATGACCTCTTGGCCGGAAACGATACCAATCCCGGAAACCTGCCCCGCCCCGGGCGCCTCACCGCCATAGGCCTGGTTCGCCGCCAACGTCGAAAGCTCCAGGAACGGTGTGCCGGGATCGAGCAATGCGGCCAGCCGTTCGCGCACCAGCATCTTCCCCTGCCGCGCCAGCCGATCGATGTCCCGCTGTGGGCGCTCGTGCCGCACGGCGTGCTGCCGATTGCGCAGTTCCGCGGCCAGGCCCACATTATGCTTGTAATTCTCGCGGAATGTAGTCGCTGCGGTATCGACCCGGTTTTCCAACCGCACCATCACGCCTGGCCCTCGGTCGCCGCTACCAACGTTACCAGCACGGCATCTTTCTCGAAAGTGCTGCCCACATCGAAATGCACCGCCTGCACCACGCCCGCCCGTTCCGCCTTGATCGCGACTTCCAGCTTCATGCTTTCGATCATCACCAAACTATCCCCAGGGCGCACCGCCGCACCAACGCCCACCGGGCACGCCACCACGCAACCAGGCATCGGCGCCCGCGCCAACAACCCGGTGTTGCCAGCCTCCTTGTGGGCGTGCACGGTCAACGGATCGAGCACGGCAATCTCAAAGACCTCGCCCTCGATATGAATGAACCGCTGCTCGTCCGTACCCGCCAGATGGATCGCGAACCGCGCCCCATCCACCTGCACGATGGCGGCAGCGCCTCCCAGCGTCTCGAGCGACACGCGGCACGCCTCATCGCGCAGCAACAGCAGCGGCGCCTCCGGCAAACCCGCCAGCGCCACTTCCCAAAGTGCCGAACCGATGCGGAATAGATGCATCATTTCAGTT
>Ga0181531_10001091_pt1 | contig 17458 bp, 16 predicted proteins | sample PEATcosm2014_Bin_38_FD_119743 | JGI IMG/M metagenome (GOLD analysis project Ga0181531, IMG submission 119743) | Peatland microbial communities from MTU Mesocosm Facility, Houghton, MI, USA - PEATcosm2014_Bin11_10_metaG | ecosystem: Environmental > Terrestrial > Soil > Wetlands > Peat | place... | reverse complement strand
CGAGGAACCCTTCGACGCCCCCGTTCATGATGTCGGCGATGGTGACACCGTCGACCCCGGGAGCGCCCCGGTTGGTGGCCACGTCGATCCATGCACGCCACATCACGTCGCTGCGGGCGAGCTTGTCGTAAAGCGCATGGAACCGACGTGTTGGTTTCTGCTTGACACTGCGGTAGAGCACGCGTTGGAGGGCTTGAGGTTTGGTGACGCCTTCGAACTCGGCCACCGCCTTGGCCCGTGTGCGGGCGTGGCGGTCCCCTCCTTCGTCGGTGCCGTTCGGCTGATCTAGACCTTTGGTCACTGGCCTGCTTCTTCCACTCTTTCTTCGTGCATCGATGAAGTAGGGGTCCTTCGCTCTGAGCAGGTTGTGTTGTCCTGCCCGTCGTCACTACTACGACCCCCTCCGACTCCCTCTCGGCTGCCTGCCACTTCCCGTCGCCGGTTATAGGCAGGCGCACTCTTGGTCCCCGCAGGACCAGGGCCGAGGAGGGTCTCTCCAGTTCCCACGACACCCTTCTCGCCGTTCCACGTCCCCTTACGCCGGAGGGTCCTTGAGCACCCGCTCCAAGTACAGGAGTGCCGTCCGTGGCCTTCGCCCATGTTCGACAGGCTCGGCTCCCTCTTTGCCCTGCATATGCAGGCGAACATTTCGACGCTGCAGACTTCACTTGATGTTGCGGACCGACGAGTTGGTCCACCCCGCTTCGGACCCGGCATTTCGACCGACCCCGGGGGATTCACTACCGAGGACCTTGGCGTCTCCTCGGACCGGACTCGCACCGGCTGGCTGTCGTGAGCTTGTCGCTCAGATGTCAGGTCATGGGCAAGATTCCTTCCGACTCGACGTCCGAACTTTCTGGACGCACCGAACATATGTTCGATAGTAGCGGATTCGGGTCCTTCCGGTTTCGGGAGGACCCGTAGATGGCAGCATTGGTCAGCAAACCCAACCCGGGAGGACCAATGCCCCTGACCATTCGCGAACAGTCCGACCAACTCAAGGCGGCTGCAGCCGAGCGCTTGCCTGCCGAGGTGCTCGAGGTGTTCGATCGGAGCATCGAGGACTTCCTCGACCAAGGAGTTCCGGCCGACAGCATCAAGGCCGGCGACCTTCTCGAGCCGTTCACCCTCGACGACGCCACCGGCACGCCGGTCAGCCTCGATGAGATTGTCGAGAGCGGCCCGGCTGTCATCGTGTTCTACCGGGGCGGCTGGTGTCCCTACTGCAACCTTGCCCTGCGCACCTACCAGCAGGAACTCCTCCCCCAGCTGGGCGCCTTCGGTGCCCGGTTGGTCGCCATCAGCCCGCAGTCCCCCGACGAGTCGCTCTCCACCGTAGAGAAGGCCGCCCTGGAGTTCACCGTCCTCTCTGACCCGGGCAGTCGTCTGGCCGATCGAATCGGCATCGCGTTCGAGCAGGCTGACGACGTCCTGGCGGCCCAGCGCACACTCGGTCTCGACCTCACGAAGGTGAACGCCGAGGGCGCAATCCGCCTGCCCCGACCCACTGTGCTCGTTGTTGGCCAGGATCACACTGTGCGCTTCGTCGACGTCCAGCCCGACTACACCGCCCGCACGGAGGTGGCCGACATCGTCAGCGCTCTCGTCCACCTGACATAGGCTGGCGGCGCCGCTAAAGCGGCCCTCCCCTTATTCCACTACGCCGTAGACATCGTCGCCGTGCGTGACCCATCTTCGACGCGTCATTGCGTACGAGCTCTGGAACATCAACGGACGAACAGCGGCGCCAGCGTTTCGCCCAGCAGCGCCACGCGGCCCTCGACATGACCGTTCGGCGGGGCGTTGACCGTGACGCCGTCGATCCCGGTGTCGCGCAACCGTGCGTACTTCTCGGCGACCTCGTCCGGACTGCCGACGATGGCCGAGCCCCGTCGTGCCTCGGCCTGGGGCTGGCGGGTGAGGTACTCCTCGAACTCTGCGACCGCCTGTTCGTGGGTCGGTGCGATGCAGGCGCTGGTTTGGTACGAGACAGTGATCTCAGACCGGTCGCGGCCGAGGTTCGCACAGTGATCGGCGAGAACCTCGAGCTTGCGCGGAATCTCAGCTGCGCCGCAGATCAGGTTGGATTCGTCGGCGTACTGAGCGACCATGCGGAGCGTCTTACGCTCACCGCCGCCGCCGATCATCACCGGGATGTGACCAAGCGGAGCGGGATGGTTCATCGCGTCCTGAACCTGGTACCACTTTCCCGAGAGTGTGGACTCCTGGCCGCGCAGCAGCGGAACCACAATGCGCAACGACTCCTCGAGCTTCTCGAAGCGGTCCGTGAACGTGCCGAACTCGAAGCCGAGCGACTGGTGCTCAAGCTCGAACCAGCCTGCACCGATGCCGAGCTGGGCACGCCCGCCGGACACGACATCCAGTGCGGTCACGGTCTTCGCGAGCAGTGAAGGGTGGCGGTACGTGTTACCAGTGACCAGCGCAGACAGCCGCACCCGACTGGTGTGCTGGGCGAGTGCAGACAGCAGCGTGTAGCACTCGATCATTTCCTGCTCAGGTCGGCCGAGGCCGGCCAGTTGATAGAAGTGATCCATCACCAGCACCGTGTCGAACCCGGAAGTCTCGGCCTCCACCGCCTGCTGGCGCACGACAGCGAACAGTCCGTCTGGAGCGACCCGGGGATAGGTGAAGTTGGGAATCTGATAGCCAAGTAATGTCACGCCCTCAACCTACCCTCGCTATCCACGCTTACGGCCGAGGGACAACGGACTGTGGGCGCACAGGTGGGCCAGGTGTGCCGCCCGTGCCCTGTTGCCATCATCCGGCGGGCGGGGTCACCGAGTCGGCTGCGATGGTGAGCAATGTCCGGGTTTCCGCTCGCCCGGAGAAGTTCGGGTAGGGGGTACCCAGGTACTTCTGGGAGATCTCGTCGATGCTCTCGGCTCCGCCCTCGGTCGTCGTAGAGATCACCCGACCGCGCACCGCGAAGTATCGCCTCGTCTCGTCGGGGTCCACCACGTTCACTGCAATACGGGCATCCCGAGCGACGTTCTTGGTCTTCTGTGTCCAGTCAGGGGTGTTGATAACGATGTGCTCGCCGTCGGTGGTCACCCATGTCTGGGTCAACTGAGGCGAGCCATCCGGCATGAGGGTAGCTACGAAGCATGGGCTCGGACGGCGCAACAGAGCAGCTCTTGAGGCAGGGGGATCGACAACGCGGGCTCCTTCTGGTCGATGATGTCCCCTCGAACGTAGATCATGAACCGGAGATGGCGACACCGCCAGCGGACCCCACGGCGCGGCCTCCGCCCAGGGTGACGGCCGGGAACGTACGCGGCGATTCCGGTCGATTACGGCCAGGCCATCAGGGTCACCCAACGATTCCGGCCGCTAAGCGTTATAGGACAGCCATTACCGCTCCTTTGAGAAGAGCACTGTTCGGATTATCCGGAAAGAGTCCGGAGAGGCTCCTCTACTTCTGCCACCGTCGGGCCGTACCTCTCCGCAAGAGGCGCCAGTGCCTCGAGATCGAAGTCGTAGAGCTTGGCGGCGTTGCCGGCGAGTATGACGCGCAACTCGTCCTCGCCCACCTCGGCGTCGAGACGGAGGTTTTCACGGGCGTACGCACCCCACTTCCGTGAAGCCCACTTCGTCCACGTAGCGCGCCTCCCAACCAATTCCTTTCTTGCCGTGGAATGCGGCACGGCGGTCGTGGTTGCCGGCAAGCAGGACCTTGTGGCCGTTAAATCGTCTTGACACGGAGCAAGCTTCTGAGCTGGTCTTTTGATGCCGCCGGGGGAAGATTTGAACTGGGCATACGGAGTCCCAGACTCCCGGCAACCACTGTGGGGGGCTGGTTGCCGGGAGTCGTCGTTATAGCCTCGCCCTTCACCGGTTCACCGGGTCACCTGGTTCACCGGTTCACCGGGTCGCCTGGTCCGGGTGCCGACGCAGCGAGCGAGCGGCCCAGGTGCCGACGACCCCGGCGATGGCCGCCAGGATGAACCCCTCGGCCAGGTAGTAGCCGAGCACGTTGGCAAAGGTCCGAACAGGGGACGCGGCGATCAGTACATGGCTGGAGAAATAGATCGGCCAGACCGAAGGTCCGATGAGGAACCAGACGGCGCTCAGTCCGAGGAATGCGGTGGCTCCCGCCAGACCGGCTGTTTGGATGGCTGAAGCCCGTTCCCGCCGCACCCAGCCGACCGCTACCAACATGGCCCCACCGACGATGGCCAGGGCACCGGGCAGGAGTGAGAGCAGTCCGTGCTGGAGGTTCCAAGTCCACGTCGCGGATCCATCTGCCGAATAGTGCAACGCGTGCCCGACGTAGGGAACGAGGCCCGCCCAGGCACCGACCATGACGGCGGCTGCTCCGGCCACGGTGGTGATCAATCGTCCAGGTAGGGGTAAAGCCCGAGAAGGACTGCTCCGCCGGTCCGGTACAAATCGCAGCTCTGGTCGAGTTGCATCGACAGTAGTGGTTTCTTGGTAAATGGCCATGGTGGCCTCCTTTTCATTTTGGTGGTTCGTGTGGTCGAGAGCTCAGACGTCCTGACCCGAGGTGCACTCCCAGGTGTTCCAGTAGGTCACCTCTTCTGCGCGCTGCCGGTTGGCCACCTTGAAGTCGGTGCCCCGCGTGTAGGCCACCGGCAGCAGGCCCACCTGGGTGACGTCGTCGGGGATACCCAGCACTTGAGCGGCTTCCTTCTCCTTGGTCAGGTGCAGCGTGGTCCACACCGAACCGAGGCCTCGTGAGCGCAGGGCCAGCATGAAGCTCCATGCGGCGGGCATGATCGAGGCGTACATGGCGACGGCGCCCTCGACACTCCTACCCTCAGCGCGGCCCAGGATGCAGGGCACCACGTGAACGGGGACCTCTTGGAAGTGGTCGATGAGGAAGTTGGCGCTCTCGTAGAAGGCGTCGCTCTCGTGGGCGCCCCTACCGGCCACCATCTTCTGGAACTCGACATTGCCCTCCCGGTACACGTCGGCCAGGGCGGCGCGCTTGTTCGGATCGGTGACGATCAGCCAGCGCCACCGTTGCACACCGCTGGCTGTCGGGGCCTGGACAGCGAGATTCAGACATTCCATGATCACCTCAGGCTCGACCGGACGGGTGAGGTCCAGTCGCCTGCGCACCGAACGGGTAGTCGCCAGCAGTTGGTCGGTGACGGCGACGTCAAAGGGCGGAGTTTCGAGAATCGTCATGGCTGAATGCTCCTTTTTCTTCTGCGGGCATCTCCGCGCAGAAACGAGTTGGACAGAAACACTGTGGAGTCGGAGCGACGCACGGCTTCCGCGTCGATCTCGATGGTCACATCGCTGGCCACGTGCAGGTTCTCGGTGTGGCGCTCGAGATCCAGGAGGAGGCCTAGGTGGCGTCGGCTGATCGTGGTGGCTGCGTGGAAACCCACGCGGAGGTTTGCGAAGGAGTCAGAGACGGCCCCACCGAACGCGACGGTCAGCTTGGTGGTCACGGGCACACCCTTCATGGTGAGATCACCGGTGATCCTCCACTCCCCTGAGGCCAGCTCTGTGGTGCCGGTGCTGCGGAAGGTGAGGTTCGGGTAGTCGGCCACCTCGAAGAACTCGTACGAATGCCGACGATCGTCCGGCATCGGCATACGGGTGGCGATGCTTCCGGCGTCAATAGACACCTCGACGTGAGAGTCCGACACGTTCTCGTCGATGATGACGGTACCTGTGACCATGTCGAACCGACCCTGCACGCGACCGATGATCAGGTGCTGGACGCGGAAGGTCACGAACGTGTGGACCGGATCGATCTCGAAGGTCCCAGGCGGGGGGATGAATCGATCGGCTTCCCTCCTGGACCTCGTGCTCACGACTGATCCGCTCATCACTTGTGCTCCTTTGGGTCTTGGTTGATCAGCAACAGGGCATTCAGCGAGCAGTTTGGCGGTCGTAGACCCCATTTCCCGCGTCGATGATCCGCTTTGGATCCCACAGTTCGCGCATGTGCACCAACTTCCCGTCGCGGAACTGCATCTTGTTGACGTAGATCTGGTGGTACGTGTTCCCACCAGGCGTGGGGGCATCAGACTCGTACTCGACGAACACGGTGGTCGGATCGCCGGCGACCGAGGAGACGGAAATCTGCCGGATTACCAGTCCCTGGAGCCCCTCCGAAATACGGCGCACATAGTCAACCACCTTGGGCTTTGTCTCGAAACGGTCCGGCATCCCCAAAGACGGGCCGTAGGGAAACTCCATGACGATGTCGTCGGCGTAGAGGTCGAGCTGCGCTTCGGTGCCCAACAGCTCCACGACCTTTTTGGCCAAGTCACGGTTGATGGCCGCCAATGCCTCGCCATGGATGGTGCTGGTCTCGTCTGTCATAGAACCTCTCCTTTGTTGACTGCGGTCCACCGACCAGTGCAGTTGATATATCTACTCTATCCAATTGAGATGATTTGTCAACCCTTTGCGGTAAGCTGTCCGGCATGAGCGACGTACGGAAACTCACCCGAGAGCAGACCCAGGCCTGGCAACAGTTCCAGCAGATGCAAGAGCTGCTCCAATCCCGGCTTGGGCAGCTGCTGCAGTCGAGGTCCAACCTGTCCAACGCTGATTACACCGTGTTGGTGGTGCTGTCCGAGGCGCCCGGCCGGCGCTGCCGCGTCTATGAGATGGGACGGATGATCGGGTGGGAGAAGAGTCGCCTGCACCACCAGCTTTCCCGGATGTCCAACCGAGGGCTCGTGGTGCGCGAGGCGGACCCGGACACCCCCCGGGCCATGTACGCCGTCCTCACCGACGCCGGGCTGGCCGCCATCAAGGGCGCGGCACCCGAACACGGACGGGACGTGCAGCGCCTCTTCTTCGACCACCTCACCGAACGCCAGGTCGCCCAGCTGTCTGCGATCTCGCGCCGCGTCCTTGAAGGCCTGCTTCCCGAGGATCTGCTCTAGCATAACTAGAGCAGACCGGTCGAGCTGCTCCGTAAGAGCACTCCCAGGCCATGTAGCCGTGCCCATCAAAAACCCGGCGTGCCGTGGGCACGGCCTGTCTCCGGATCCGTTCAGCAACTGGCCCACGTCTAGTGCCCGGGCGGCGAGCGGACGGCCCAGGTGCCAACGACGCCAGCGATGGCGGTCAGGATCAAGTGAGTGCTATCGAACCACGCCGATTTGCGCCATGATGTCCTGGGGATCTTTTCATCAGTCGCAAGTTGTGCCGCACCGATTCGGTCGGCTCACCGGTCCCCGTACCACGATCGAATCCGTCGTTGTCGGTACTCCCGGTAGGATCCGGGTATCCGGCGAGTCGGGGTGCTCTGGCATCAGAGGGGATGCACTGCTTCTGCATCGATCTCGATGGTGACGTCGCCGGCCACGAACAGGCTTCCGCTGTGATACTCGAGTTGGTGGAGAAGACCGAAGTCGCGTCGGCTGATCGTGGTGGTGGCGTGGAAGCCCAACCGGAGGTTGCCGAAGGGGTCGGCAACCGCCCCACCGAACTCGACGATTAATGCGGTGGCCACGGTGATCCCCTTGATGGTGAGATCGCCGGCGATCGACCACTTCCCCGAGGGCAGCTCCGTGACACCGGTGCTCTCGAAGGTGAGGTTCGGGTAGTTGGCCACATCCAAGAAGTCCGACGAACGCAGATCGTCGTCACGCACGAGGAATTGGGTGGTGATGCTGGCGGCGTCGATCACCACCTCGACGCGCGAGTCCAACACATTCTCGTCGACTGTGACCGCACCGGACACAGTCTCGAAGCGTCCCTGGACGCGACCGACGATGAAGTGCTGGGCCCGAAACGTCACGAAGGTGTGGACGGGGTCGATCTCGAAGGTCCCGGGCGGCGGAACCAGCCGATCGGCCTCGGTACGGCTCTGGACGCTTACAAGTGAATCAGTCATGGTGTTCTCCTTCTGGTTGGTTTGGGTGGTGGGAAAGACCTCGTTGGGCAGACCCGCGTCCCCGGTGGTCGCAGATTCGGTCGGGATCAACGGTTACCGTTGCGGCGAGAAACGCTCAGAGAGCCAGGGGCTTGACCGGGGCTGCGATGAGACTGGGATCGGACTTCCAGTCAACCCCGGCAACATCGACGAAGAGCTCGACGTCGTTGCCGTCAGGATCGCGGAGATAGAGGCTGTGGCTGATGGTGTGGTCGCTCGCGCCGAGGATCGGTACACCGAGTTCCGCGAGCCGGTCGGCGGCCTCACGGAGGTCGTCGTCGGTGTCCCCGATCTTCAGACCGACGTGGTACAGGCCCTTGTGGCGACCACGTGGTTGAGGAGCGGCGTCCTCCCCTACCTCAATGAGGAGGAGCTCGTGGTGGGTCCGGCCACCCGAGAACGCGGCGATGGGGCTACCCGGACTGGGGGAAATGGCTTCGTCCCAGCCCAGGATGTCATGGTAGAACGCGGCCGATTTGTGGACGTCTCCCACGTAAAGCACCACGTGCCCGAGTTCTTGTACTTTCATTGCTGCACTCCTCTTTTAGTCTCCGTGACGGGTTTGCCACGGTGGTCGATCGCGGACGGGTTCGGCCCTGCCGGCGCCGCCCCGTCCGGGTGTCACACATAGGTCAGCTGGCCTGCTCGAGGTCGTAGAGCCCGGCCCGGGCGTCGAGGATCCGCTTGGGGTCCCAGAACTCCTTCATGTGGACCAACAGCCCGTCGCGGAACTGCATCTTGTTGACGTAGACCTGCCGATAGGAGTGACCCCCGGGGGTCGGCGCATCCGCGATGTACTCGATGAACACGGTGTTGGGATCGCCGTCCACTGAGTAATAGACCATGTCGCGCATGGTCAGGCCGGGGAGGGCACGGAACAGCTCGCGGGAGTAGGCCACGAAGACCGGCTTGGTCTCGAAGCGCCCCGGCATGCCGAGGGACGGGCCGTAGGGGAACTCGATGACGATGTCGTCGGCGAAGAGGTCGAACTGCTCCTCGCTGCCGAGGAGGGTCAGCACCTTTTCCGCCAGCTTCTGGTTCGCCGCCGCCAGCTCTTGGTCACTCAGGGCTGCGTCGTTCACTGCCATGGTCAGGCTCCTTTGTTTCCATGCGGCCAGCCGACCGCTTGACATTGAGTTGATGTGTCATCTACTGTACCCGATTGAGATGATATGTCAACCCCTACCAAGACCAGGCCGACGCCTTTCACTTGGTTGCGTATTCGAAACGTGGAGGTGAGTGACATGGCCGAGGAAGCCGGCGACTACGGACTGCACGGGAGGAAACTGGTTCTTGCCATAAGCGGGCTCATGTTGGTCATGCTGATGGCCGCCCTCGACAGCACGGTGGTCTCCACCGCGCTGCCCACGATCGCCGGCGACCTCGGCGGGCTCGACCACATCGCCTGGGTCACCACCGCCTATCTCTTGGCCCAGACCGTGGTGACCCCGCTCTACGGCAAGCTCGGCGACCTCTTCGGCCGCAAAGTCGTTCTCCAGGCCGGCCTGGCGATCTTCCTCGCCGGTTCGGCCCTGTCGGGCTTGAGCCACACCTTCGTCCAACTGGTCCTTTTCCGCGCCGTGCAAGGACTCGGGGGCGGCGGGCTCATCGTGAGCGCCCAGTCGGCCATCGCCGACGTGGTGTCACCCCGGGCGCGGGGCAAGTACCAAGGGCTCTTCGGCGCCGTATTCGGGGTGGCCACCATCCTCGGCCCATTGATCGGTGGTGCGGTGACCACCGGGCTGTCCTGGCGTTGGATCTTCTACATCAACCTGCCTCTCGGCTTCTTGGCCATGGCGGTCCTGACCCTCACCTTCCCCGCGGCGTCGGAGCTCGGTCTGGCGTCGTCAGGGACCCACCACCGCATCGACTACGTGGGGACCGGCCTGCTGGCCGCCGCCCTTTCTGCTCTGGTTCTGATGGTGACGCTCGGCGGCACCACCTACCCGTGGCGCTCGGCGCAGGTGATCGGTCTGGGTGCCGCCACCGTGGTTGCGCTGGCCACATTCCTCCTTCGCGAGCAGCGCGCGCCCGAGCCCATCTTCCCGCCGCGCCTTTTGACCAACCGGGTCTTCACCTCCACCGGCATCGTCGGCATGTTGCTGGGCTTCGCCATGTTCGGCACCATCACCTACCTGCCGCTCTACTTCCAGGTGGTTCGGAGCGCGAGCCCCACCAAGTCAGGCCTCGAGCTCCTGCCGCTAATGGGTGGTCTCATCCTCACCTCGACGGTGGGCGGGCAGATCGTGTCGAGGACAGGCCGTTACAGGGTCTTCCCCATAGTCGGGACGGCCTTTATGACCGTCGGAGGGTTCCTGCTGGCCCGGCTCACCCCGCAGACCTCGACGGTCACCGCGGCGCTTTTCATGTTCGTCACCGGATTCGGTATCGGCCTGGTCATGCAGGTCCTGGTAGTCGCAGTGCAGAACGCCGTTGGCTACGAGGATCTCGGTGTGGCGACTTCCGCCACGACGCTGCTGCGCAACACAGGCAGCTCCATCGGGACAGCGATCGTTGGCACCATCTTTGCCACGCAGTTAGCGAGCCGGCTGGCCAGTGCGTTCCCGCACGGCACGGGCGTGGTACTCAACACCTCGCATCCCACTACTGCCCAGCTGGCCAAGCTCCCCTCCGGCGTCCACCGCACGGTGATCGCCGCCTACTCCTCCTCACTCGACCGGGCCTTTTTAGTAGGGGCCTTCATCTCCATCATCGCTTTCATTGCCTCGTGGTTCATCACCGAGCTCCCGATGCGCACGACGATCCAATCCCAGGCAGTGGAGGACACACCGTCGGTCGGGCCGCTCCCGGCACCCCCGACCGTTGATGCGCTGACCGGCGTACCGGACACGGTGGCGGTCCAAGCCGGAAACCCTCCCGCTGCCAACGGGTGGGGAACAGAGGACCAGTTGGAGGGAACCGTTGTCTTGGTGTCACCAAGGAGCCAAGCCCGATGACCGTGCCCAAGACCCGATTCCCGCTGATCGACGTCCATGCGCACTATGTGACGGACAGCTACCTCGCCGCCGCCATTGAGGCCGGTCACCAGAACCCGGACGGCATGCCTGGTTGGCCACGGTTCAGCGTCAGCGACAAGCTGGCCATGATGGACCGTCAGGGCATCGGGCGGGCGGTGCTTTCCATCTCGTCCCCCGGGGTCCACTTCGGGGACGACCGCTCAGCCCGCAAGCTGGCGGCTGAGGTCAACGACTTCGGCGCCAAGGTGGCGGCAGACCATCCGGACCGGTTCGGACTGTTCGCCTCGCTTCCCTTGCCCGACCTCGAGGGTGCCCTGGCCGAGGCCAGCCGAGCACTCGACGATCTGGGAGCCGTGGGCCTGATTATCGAGACCACCGCGGGCGGGCACTATGTGAGTGACCCGGGGTTCAGGCCACTCCTCGACGAGCTCGATCGCCGCGGCGCGGTGGTCATGATCCACCCCACGTCGCCGGCGTGCTCGCCGCCACTGGTGTCCGATCCTCCCCCGCCAATGCTCGAATTCCTCTTCGAGTCAACGCGCACGGTTGCCGACCTGGTGCTCACCGGCGCACTGGAGCACCACCCCAACCTGAACGTAGTGATTCCCCACGGTGGGGCGATGCTCCCGTTGGTGGCGGACCGGATCGAGCAGTTCCGCGCCCTATTTGGACACGACGCGCAAGATGGACCCTCGGTCCGGGAACTGCTGTCCACGCTGTGGTACGACATGGCCGGGTTGCCGTTCCCGGTGCAGATACCGGCCCTGGCCCAGATCGTAGGCGTCGATCATCTCCTCTACGGCAGCGATTCGACATTCACGCCGGAACCGGTCATCGCCCGGCAGATTCGCTCGATCGACGAGGCAGACGCGCACCTCGATCACCCGGGATGGCGAGAACTCACGACAATCAATGCGGAACGGCTCTTCGGCCGTGCACTGAGAACCACCAACGTGCCGGCCGAACGCCGGCCCTGATCAGGAGGTACGAAATTATGGATGAACGTGAGCTTCAACAGACGGTCGCCGCACCGGCCAGGGGTCGATTTGAATTCGGGTTCTGGGTTGTCGCCTTTACGTATGTGGTGGTCATGGCCGTTACGACGGCGCCCAGCCCTCTGTACGGCCTCTATCAACAGCGGGACGGGTTCTCAACCTTCACGATCACGCTGATCTTCGCCTCCTACTCGCTCGGATCGACCTCCAGCCTGTTTCTACTGGGTCATATCTCCGACTGGTTCGGACGGAAGTGGATCCTCTTGCCCGGTATTGTGGTCAGCGCAGCCGGTGCGCTGGTCTTCTTACTGTGGCGGGACCTGCTCGGCCTCTACGTCGGCCGGGTGCTGGGCGGACTGTCGGTTGGGATGGTGTCTGCCACCGCCACCGCCTACCTCGGTGAACTGCATGCACGCAGCAAGCCCCAGGCGTCAATGCGGCGGGCCCAGATGGCGGGCACCGTGTTCAACGCCGGCGGCCTCGCCGTCGGTGCGCTGATCGCCGGCCTCCTGGCGCAGTACGTCCACTCCCCCCTGACCGTTCCGTGGGTGGTGCTCCTGGCCGCCCTCGGTGTGGCCTTCGTCGCTGTGGCCTCCATCCCCGAAACGCGTGCCCGGGTGGTTCCCCGCCCCGCCTACCGGCCGCAGCGGATCACGGTCCCGGTCGGCGCCAGGGGGCAGTTCTTCGCCGCCATCGGGGCGACCGGCATCGCCTTCGCCGGACTCGGACTGTTCACGGGCCTGGCAGGAGTGATCCTGGTGGAGACGCTCCACCGGACCTCGCTTGCCCTCTCCGGTGCCACTGTCTTCGCCGTGTTCGCCGGTGGGGTCGCTTTCCAGTTCGTGTCCATGGCCTGGAGCAGACGGGCCGTTCTGAGAACTGGGATGGGACTGTTGTTCGCCGGTCTGGGGCTGGTCGTCACCTCCGTCTGGCTGCCCAGCCCCAACCTGGCCCTCTTCCTGATCGGTGGCGTGGTAATGGGCATGGGTTCAGGGGCCATCTTCAAGGGGAGCCTCGGTACGGTGATGATGATCGCTGACCCGGACCACCGGGCAGAGTCGCTGGCCGGGCTCCTGCTCGCCGGGTATCTCGGGCTGTCGGTTCCCGCCATCGGCATGGGGGTGGCGCTACGTCAAGTGTCCCCCAAGGTCACGCTGCTCGGCTTCAGCCTGGTGGTGGTGGCTACCCTCATCGCAGCCGCTCCAGCCCTCCTCCGGGCAGACCGGGCCGGAGTTGCGAGTTCGCCGGCACGGCCAGCGGTGCCGGCCTCGACGCCCATCGGCTCCCCGGCGCCAGCTCCAGAGCCGCTGCGGGGGACTGACCTGGTACGTCGATGACGTTGCGCAAGACCTAGGCCATGCGGTCGGTTCGCCCCGATTCGGCACGCTCAGGCGAAAACCGTAAAGCGGTTCTTTCCCAGGCGCTTCGCTCGGTACATCGCTTCGTCCGCTTCCTCAATGAAGGTTACGGCGCTCGAGGTTCGTGCGCCGTTGCGGGGCGCCGAGGACGGGTACGTGACGCCAACACTGACTGTCACCTGATGGCGCACCGCGTCCACGTCGATCGGAACACCCAGAGCCGAAACCACCCGGTCGGCGACCCGCAGCGCCAGGCCCTTGTCGTCGGCGGTCTCACTCTTGTCGCCGTCGGAGCCCACCCGGTTCCACGGTTCGATGACGAGCACGAACTCGTCCCCTCCCACCCGGGCCACGGTGTCCCCGTCACGAACAATTCTCTGGAGCCGTCGGGCGGTCTCCATCAGAACCGCATCACCTGCGGCGTGCCCCGCGGTGTCGTTGACGTGCTTGAAGCCGTCTAGGTCGCAAAACAGAACGGCGATCGTGCGACCCTCACGCTCCGAACGGATGAGCGCGGCGTCTAACCGGTCGATGAGTAGTTCGCGGTTGGGCAGCCCGGTGAGACCGTCGTGCAGCGCACCGTGGGCGAGGAGTTCCTCCGCATGGACGACGTCGGTGATATCGCGCAACACGCCGAGGACTTCGACGACCGAGCCCGACTTGTCCCGTCTAAAGGGGACCAGGTGTCGGCTCTGCCAACGCCATTCGCCATCTGCATGGCGTAGCCGATAGCGGAAGTCGAGTACTTCTCCGTCCTGGAGGGCGTTGGCGCGTGAATTCAGTTCGAGCAACTCCGACTGATCGTCGGGGTGCACGAGAACTTCCACCACGCGCGAACCGAGCGACTCTGTGTATCCCTTGGGGTATCCGAGAAGGTCCCTGCCGCGCGACCCGTAGATCATGGCGCCCGTGGTGACGTCGGTGATGAAGGTGTAGTCCGGCGAGGCGGCGATAACGGCCTTCAGAAAGGCGTTGGCCTCGACCACCTCCGCTTCGGCCAGAATCTGCTCGGTAACGTCCGCTACGGCTCCAAGCAGCCGGACCAGTTTCCCGTCTTCGAACACGCCGCTCGCTCGGGAGTCGAACCAGCGCTCCTCACCGTCGCTGGCCCGCAACACCCTGTAACGGAACCGGACCAGCTCATTACGCCGGCATGCCTCCATGGCGGCATCGACGGATTCCCGGTCGTCAGGGTGGACGCGCGAGGCCGCCTGGTTGTAGCCGCCAGGGAACCTCGTTGGGTCGAGACCGTGCAGGGTGAAGAGACCATCAGACCAGGTGATGATCTCATTGACCGTGTCCCATTCCCACGAGCCGGCATGCCCGATCGCCTCGGCATCACGGAGCCGACGACGCTCATCACGCAGGACCCTTTCGGACTCGCGCTGCGCTTGCTCAGCGCGACGGACTCCGGTGACATCGAAAGCGAACCCGATCCCGGCCAAGACGGACCCCTGCGCGTCGCATAACGGCGAGATCCGGAGAAGGTACGTGCGGTCCCCTAGGCTGATCTCCAGCGACTCCTCCTTCCCGGCCAGCGCGTTGCGGTACGGGCCGACAAGTGATGAGGCGACGTCAGCCGGGAATATTTCGAAGATCGTCTTGCCCTCGATCGTCTCCTGGGTCAGCCCTACAGTTGCCAACCCTTTGCCGCCGGCGCACAGGAAGCGGAGTTCCTCGTCAAACACCATGAGAACGCCTTCGGGGAAGCCGCGCACGATGGCGTGGGCGCCGGCAGACTTCAGTTGCTCACGAAAGACCGATGTGGCTTCAGCTTCAGCCGCCGATGTGGCGGAATGCCGGCCGTCACTGGCTGGCGTCACGAACCACCGCGTTCGTTCGCGGCACAGGAATCCTTTGGCAAGAACGAACGAAGTCCCACATTGCAATCATAAAACAGGTCAGCCTGATCGTATCTCTCCCCCGGTCGATGTCTCCGGCTCACCTGGGCCCCTCACTTCAATCGACCCGTTGCGGCGAGCCAGCCCCGGAAAGTCGACAGTGGACAGATGCCAAGCGCGACGTGCGTTGGGTGTGGACGTCCGAGGGGCACCGTTCCTCTGGCCTGACCGGGGCTTGTCGCTACGCGAGGAGATGTGATCAGACGTACCGTCCGCTCAAATGATGCAAAGGCCGGGACGCCCGATTAACAACTCGGCCCAGGTCCGAAGAGGCCGCTGCGGGCGCTGATGCCGGAACTTGACGTTCTCCCACACGACCTTCCCCGTATGATCGACGTTCTGGACCGCTAGGAGGGCGACTACCTGTTGGTGGGCGGATGAGCCGCGCCCGAACTCGCCTTTTTCTGCCAGTCGCACCAGTGCTCTTTGGGCACATTCGGCCTACGATCTGGGTCACTACAATGAGGGTTGTACTCAACATGACGCCCACTCCACCAGAAGGCTCGATGTCAACAAGATCGATATTCCTGGACCGCGAAGACGAGAGAAAGATTTTGGGAGACCTGGTCGGATCTGCTCGGCGAGGGGAGAGTGGTGCGCTCGTCGTTTACGGTGACGCAGGGATGGGCAAGACGGCTTTGCTCGACCTCGCTGTCTCGTTTGCAGACTTCTCAGTTGCTCGTATTTCGGGGGTCGAAGCGGAACAGCCGTTTGGTTTTGCCGCCCTGCATCGTCTCTTTGTCCCATTTATGCGCCAGAGCGAGTTGCTTCCGCCACCGCAACGGAAAGCGCTAGAGACCGCCTTCGGACTGGTGCAGGAGAGTCCTCCTGATCGATTCATGGTCGGCCTCGCCGCCTTGAGTGTCCTTACGGCCGAAGCCTCAGAGTCGGGACTGCTTTGCATTATCGATGACGCTCAATGGATCGACGTGGAGTCGCTGCAGACCCTGGCATTCGTGGCGCGCCGAATTTGGGCCGAGGGTATCGTTCTTCTCTTCGGTCTGCGTACCCACCTTGACGTGCCGGCAGACCTCGCTGGAATTCCGACGCTGGAAGTCAGCGACATCCCCTACGAGGCGGCCGTCGATCTGTTGGCGCACGCGGCTGAGCGCTCCATACCCCACCGAGTTGCCGAGCGAGTTATCCGTGAGACGGGTGGATGTCCTTTGGCACTTTGCGAGCTCGGCAAAGAGCTCGCCGAATCACACGCCATTAACAACGACCAGCCCATGGAGCACCTCCCAATCGATCGTCGATTAGAGGACCATTTTTTCGAGCAGATTGCTTGCATTCCATTAGACGCGCAACTGCTCCTACTGATTGCCGCGGCAGATACCTCGGGAGATCGCGCGCTGGTTTGGAAGGTGGCCCGAGATCTCGGGGTTGGCGCCGATGCCCAGACGGAGGCTGAAAATCAGCGGATCCTGTTGCCAGGCCCCGAGATACGGTTCCGGCATCCGTTGATCCGCTCGGCGGTCTACGCCCGCGCGGATCCTCAGCAACGCCGTGCAGTGCATCAAGCGCTGGCAGAGGCAACGGAGAAAAGCGCGAACCCAGACCGTTGGGCCGGTCACGTCGCCCTAGGTGCGGCTGGTCCCAGTGAGCAGTTAGCGGCCGAGCTTGAGGCCACGTCGCAGATAGCTCAGGCTCGTGGCGGATGTTGGGCTCAGGCAACCCTCTTGGTCCAGGCAGCGAACCTGAGCGAGTCCTTGGAGGCCCGATCGAAGCGCCTCCTCAGCGCGGCAGCCGCAGCGCTCCAGGCGGGGTCGTACCCCTATGCGGCGGAACTCCTCAATAGAGCAGAACCACACCTTTTGGAGCCCGTAGCCATCGCTGAAGCTCAACACCTTCGTGGACGACTCTCCATGATTCTCCTTCAGGGACCCAAAGCACCGGCGCAGCTGCTGGCCGCGGCGCGCTCATTCCTGCCATTGAGTACGAACAGGGCCCGAGAAGTCCTGTTGGAAGCGTTCGACGCGCAGGCCCAGTCTGGGCGATTCACCTCAGAGATCTCGCCCTCCGATATTGTGATCGTGGCTGAGGAGACACGCTCGAGAGGGAGCGTTGACACGCTCACATGGTCTGACCACCTGCTGGATGGCACGACAGCCTTTTTCGGCACGGACCGCGAAGGGGCGTACGAGCATTACCACAGGGCCGCAGACCTTCTGCGCTCTGGAGCGGTCCCCGATGACCAGATTGCCCGGTGGGTCAACTTCGGATGTTGGGTAGCCACCGAGGTGTTCGACGACTCGATGTTCAACCTCTTGGTAGCGCGGACCGATGACTACGCCCGCAAAAGCGGTGCCCTCCTCGCCTTGTTGTACAACCTTTT
>Ga0181531_10001090_pt1 | contig 17460 bp, 19 predicted proteins | sample PEATcosm2014_Bin_38_FD_119743 | JGI IMG/M metagenome (GOLD analysis project Ga0181531, IMG submission 119743) | Peatland microbial communities from MTU Mesocosm Facility, Houghton, MI, USA - PEATcosm2014_Bin11_10_metaG | ecosystem: Environmental > Terrestrial > Soil > Wetlands > Peat | place... | reverse complement strand
TGGCCCGTGCTGCGCGCGGACTTCTCGACTCCCGCAGCGGACCCGCTCCTCGCGGACTTGGGCATGGAGTCGAGCCCCGCGGGGGCGGGCGCCGCATCGAGTACGGCGGGGTTGGGCGCCGCATCGAGCACCGCGCCTCCGGCCCAGCCGGCACTACTCGTTCGACTGCCGCTCGACTGGGCATCACCGGCGCTTGCGACGACGGCGGGGGCGGCTCTGCCGCCCGCGCTCGACCGGCAAGATACGCCGGTGTTCGACTGGGTCGGCGAGACCGCGCGCCGCGTGGGGAGCCTCGTGCATGCCGAGTTGCAGCGTCTCGATCCGGCGCGCCTCGAGACCGAGTCGATCCGCGCGCGCGAGCCGGGCTATCGGCGCTGGCTCTCGCTGCGCGGCGTACCGGAGGAGCACGTGAGCGCCGCGGCGGCCCGGGTCGTCGCGGCGCTCCTCGCGATGCAGGCGGATGAGCGCGGGCGCTGGATTCTCACGCGACGCCCTGCGGAGGACTATCGCGAGCATGGGCTTTCAGGCCCGATGGGCGGCGAGACTCAGCGTGCCGTGTTCGACCGGTGCTTCGTCGATGAGACGGGCATCCGCTGGGTCATCGACTACAAGACGAGCGAGCACCGCGGCGGGGGCCTCGAGGTTTTTCTCGACCGCGAGGTCGAGCGCTACCGCGCGCAGCTCGAGCGCTACGCGCATCTGGCGCGTCGTCTCGGGCCCGAGCCGGTGCGGGTGGGCCTGTATTTCCCATTGATGCAGGCGTGGCGCGAGTGGCAGCCGTGAGCGGACGAGCCGGCGCCGCGCGATGCATGGATAACACGACTGGGCCGGCCAGACGGAGAGCCGCCGCGCGGGAGCGCTCAGCTGCCGACGAGTGCAATGATCTTCGCGCGTACATTGGCTAGCTCGAGGGCTTTTGCCCTGCCTTTGTACTTTGCCTTGCGCTCCACCCAATCGAGGCTCTTGACTTGATCGGCAAGGACCGCGCTAGTACGGCTGCCACTCAGAGTCACCTCGAACGGATAGCCCTTCAGTTGACTCGTCATCGGGCAGCACAGCATCAGGCTGGTCTTGCCGTTGTAGGCAGCGGGACTGATGACCAGCGCGGGCCGGTGCCCCGCTTGTTCATGGCCGGCTTGTGGGCTGAAACGCAGCCATACAATATCCCCCGCCTCAGGTACGTAACGACCCGCCACTAGAGCGATTCCTTCCCAACAGGATTACCGAAATCGACGCCGCCATGCAGATTCTCCGGGGTGATGCCGGCGAGCAGTTGGGCCAAGTCCTCCTTGCTTGCTCGAATCGGCTCGATGACGATTTTGCCGCCTTGCTCGCGGATGTCGACCGCCTGATCCAAACTGAGACAAGCGGTCTGCATAATACCGCTCGGAATTCGAACAGCCGCGCTGTTGCCCCATTTCTTGACGATCACACGCATAACGCCTTCCCGCCCAAATCGAAAGATAAAGGCTACCGCAAGACCGACCTCGTGTCTACATTGTAGATACAGACACACGACGCTCGCGCAGGTGGCGCCGTGTGGCAGAATCGCAAGCCATGAGCGAGCCCGATGAGGCGGTCAAGGCAGCGATCGAGCAGCATCGATCCCAGGATCGGCGCAGCCAGCGCGCGGCGCTGATCGGTCTCGCGATTTGCCTGCTGCTGGTGCTTGGCGGTCTGCTGCTCGTGCATGAGCTGCGCAAGATGTCGAGCATCCAGGACTGCGTGATGCAGGGACGCAGCAACTGCGCGCCCGCGGACGGCACGCAATAGCGGGTACCTCTCCTCTCTCAGGAAGGAGGCTTTCTGAACTTGAATATGAACTGCGTGGTTTTGCCCCGGACGGCGGGATCGAAGATCGGCAATGCGCGTGAATCCGCTGGATTGAAAAGGATCGAACTCTCGGCCTCCAGCACGAAGCCCGCGCCGGTCGCCTCCTGTTTGACGACTCCGGGATCGATTCGATGCAACTCGGACGTTACGCCTGCCGGCGCGCCAGGCGCAGCAGCATGGTCGATCACAAAGTAAAGGCCGCCGGGCTTCAGGGAGTTGAAGATCGCCTTGTTGAACAATGCGATATCCATGTTGGGCACGTTATGCACATCGTGATAGTTGAGCGATGTCCATACGACGTCGACCGGAGCGGCCAACGACAACTGGCGCACCGGCTGCACCAATACCGACACATTGGCGTAGTGCGGATCCGCTGCCAGAGCCCTGATGGGCGCTGCGCGGTCGGGACCGCCCGTGGGCGTACCCGCACGCGGGGCCGGCACCACGGCAATGAGACTGCCTTTCGGCCCCAGCAGCGCGCTTAGCAGTCGCGTGTAGTAGCCGCCGCCCGGCATCAATTCAGCCACTTCTTGTCCCGCGTGAATGCCGGAGAATGCGAGCGTCTCCGCCGGCTTGCGTTCGGCGTCACGTTCCCGGTCTGTGGCGGGTCGTGCGGCATCAGTTACGGCGGCGACCACCTCGGCAGGCAGCTCCGCGAGCGCAGTCTGTTGGACGAAAACGATCGCCGCTGCGGCGACGAGCGATAGGGTCGGTGCGCGAATCGTCATAGGATGAATGCCGCCTTTCTCCATTTGCAGACACCAGTGGCAGGCGATTCCATTCTCATCGCCCCAACAGGCGCCTGTGTTAACTACCGCTGCCGATCAAATGACCGAGCGCATCACGAAAGCTGCGGCTCAACTTCAACTCCGTGGCGTCCTGCAACACAACGGTAAATTCGCCGTTTTGCAGGGGCCGCAGCTCGGTGACTCTGTCGATGTTGACAAGTGTCGATCGGTGTATTCTGCGAAAGCCAAGTGACCCATAACGCTGTGCGAATGCGCCAATAGTGTCGCGTACCAGCCAAGCGTTCTTCTTGACGTGCAAGGACACGTAGTCACCCGAGGCCTCAACCCAGTCAATTTCATTGACCCGAACGACTACGATGCGGCCGACGGTGTGCACGAATATTCGGTCGGGGCTTTCGCCGCCCGCCAAGGGAGTCGACAGAGCCCGCATGTCGGCAACGGCCTTGGAGGCGCGTTGGCCAAAATCACTGTCTCGCGAGATGCGCAGCGCCTCCCGGGATCGCGCCAGGGCGGCCTTCAGGCGATCATTGTCGATCGGTTTGACGATGTAATCGAGCGCATGGATCTCAAACGCCTTCGCGGCGTACTCGTCGAAGGCTGTTACAAAGATCACGTGGGGGCGGGGTTCGACTTTCAGAGCGGCAGCGACATCGAGTCCCGACATCTCGGGCATCTGAATATCGAGAAACACGACGTCAGGTGCCGCTGCCCGGATCGTAACCAGCGCCTCCGCGCCAGTGGAACATTCCCCCACGATGATGACGCCTTCTCGCTCCAATCGAGCCCGCATCCCGCGGCGTGCGATCTCTTCGTCATCGACAATGACCGCTCGCAGTGTCACTCGTTCGCGTCCGCGAGCTGGCGCACGCTCGCGCCACGCGAAATCGGCTGGAAGGGAAGACGAATTGACACCGTGACACCCGCCGTCGTGTTGGCTCTCACCCTCAGCTCCGCGGCGGCGCCGTAGAGCGCGGACAATCGTGTGGCGGCGTTGGAAAGGCCGAGTCCTGAGGACGTCGATTTATGCAAGCCAACCCCGTCATCGACCACCTCTATATGCACACTTTCGCTTTCGAGCCGCGCACCAACGGTCAGGGTGCCCCCGCTCGCGCGCGGCAGGATGCCGTGGCGCACTGCGTTTTCCACCAGCGGCTGCAGAAGCAGGGTGGGAACGGCGGCGTTCAGCACTTGCGATGCGATGTCGAAGGAAAAGCGGAGTCGATCGCCGAATCGAATGTATTGAATATCCAAGTAACACCGCACCAAGGCAATATCGTCCGCGAGGGCAATCTCCGGTGTTCCAGCGGTTCGCAACGTCGCTCTCAGAAACTCGCCGAGCCTGGCGATGACGGCACTCGCCTGATGGTTGCGTCCCTCTTCGATGAGTGAAGAGATGCCATTCAAGGTGTTGAACAAAAAGTGCGGCTCCAGTTGAGATTGCAGGGCTGCCAAGCGCGCGGTCTGGGCGGTGATCTGTGCCTGCTCCGCCCGGCGTCGCTCGAGCATCAATGCCATCCATCCATTGACACTGAAATAGAGCAATACCCATGCAAAAATAATGAACAGATCGTACAAATACATATCGAGTGTGAGGCCAGGCCAAAAGATATAGGGGCCGGGCGACTGCTCCTCGGTCGTGGAGCTCAAACCGTTGAGAATGAGCGCTTGCATGAGAAACCAAGCTGCGGGTCCGAACGCGATGACTCCTATGGATGCCCCTATCAATGGAACCGGGGCGGTGGGGGAGCGACGCAGCCAGCCGAGAAAGTAGCGATAGGCGGTCGTGAGGCAAATACCGCTCAGGATCAATGCAGAGGCGGCTTTGGCGGCCATGTCGCCGTCGCCCATCGCCAGTCCGTAGCCGAGCATCATTACCCCGAACGCCAGCCAGCCGCCGATCTGAAGTATCCAGAAGAGCGCGTTGTGAGACACGCGTTTGCCGGAACTGAGGAGAAGCCAGCCCGGCCTTTTCACGGATGCACGCATCGACCGTTAGCTCAATGCTCTGCGGATGGACGTTTGCGCGCTACGCTGAGATGGTAGGCGCGGCCTGCGATATCCACGCAATTCGCTCAAACGCAGCCATGTGGTTTGAATGTGCGCTGTGTGGATGCCGGATACTGGCGCAACGCTTCCGCTGGCCGGGGAGGCCGCCGCTCGAAGGGTCCTCCGCAGTTCGGACATGTGCCCTTCGCGCGGGTTGCGGCGCACTCGGTGCAGAATGTGCACTCAAACGAACATATTCTGGCTTCACGCGAATCGGGCGGCAGGTCCCGATTGCAGCATTCACAGTTGGGTTTCATCAGCAACATCGTGTGCCTCGCCTCTCTTCGATGCGACTCAATGCCGGATACCCCGCCTGAGGCTTTACCTATGATATCCGACCGTTTCATTCCCCACTAGTTTTCAGCGCCGGGCGTAGAGCAACTTTTTTCCCTGGCGTGCCATTTCGTTCGACGCGGCCGATCCGTTCTCGTCCGCATCCACGGTTCACCGTGCCTGCGTGTCGTTTGGGCCCGTATTTCGATCGGTCCGACGCATCAAACAGCGGTTGATCGGCCCTCCTCCATATACTTTCCCGGAGTCAGTCCAGGGAGATCATTGATGAACGCCGTGCGTTCAATCGCGCTGGCCGTGGTGGCCGTGTCGCTCGGCTCTGCTTGCTCCATCAGTTTGCCGCTCGACTCTGCGACGCGGCAAGGGAGTTCAGTAACTCCGGTCGGCGCGACCAACTCCCAAGCGGACTCGTCCATTCACGCGGGAGGCAACGGTTCGGCGAGCAGTGGGGCGCGACCCGGTGCGGCAGCGGGCAGCACTTCGGCGCTCCCTGGGGCGTCTCATGCCGAACGTTCGCAAGCCGACGTTGACGTTGCCATGCGCAAGCGTGGATATAAGCCTGCGAGCTTTCGTGGCGGGCGCGTCTATTGCCGCGAGGAAAACCTCACGGGCTCCAATTTGGCAAGCAAGGTTTGTCTGACCGCAAGACAAATCGAAGACCAAGAGCAGGCGGGAAAGGACATCCTCACGAGGAACCGCCCCGCCGGATGTGCGCCGAGCAAGATGACCGGGTGCAACTGAGGCACCTCGAGAACCGCGACTCCCTGTCAACGCTGCAGATCACCGGGACCGGGTGGGTTGGGTAACGTGCAGAGAGCGTCTCGGCGTCAACATCTCGTCTCATTGAAAGAACGCTTCATCGGTGCAATGAGGCGCTTCATCGCAAAGTGAAGCGAGGTCATTCAGGGATCTCCTAGACTCTCCGCCCGCCGTCGATCGACACGAGTGGAAAGGTCGAGCAATCGCTCTCGACCGCAGACACGCCAGCTCGTAGCGCATCGTAGATAGAAAACGAAAACCTGAAGGGAGAACCCTGTGAAGTGGAATGAGCGTCGGGCGCGTGCCGTTTTTTGCGGCATGTTTGTCATCTTGATGTGCGGTCATCCGGTCTTGGCGGACGATGCCCCGGGCCCGGCGCCGGTGGCGCAGTCGGCGGCGCAACTCGAAGAGGTCGTTGTCACCGGCTCACGTATTCCAATTCCGGCCAACCTGTCGGCCACGAGTCCGACGACCATCGTTACCAATGCGGAGATTCAACTTCAGGGGCACACCGATATCACGGACGTGATCAACGCACTGCCGCAAAATATCATCAGCGGAGGCGCCGATTTCGGCAACACATCGAATCCATTGACTGCCACGGGTGGTTTCTCGACGGTTGATCTTCGCGGTTTGGGCCCTTCGCGCACGCTCGTGCTGGTCAACGGCAGACGCCTCGGCGCGGGGGATCCGAGTACGGGAAATCAGAGTGTCGCGCCGGACATCGACCAGATACCGGTGCCATTGATCGAGCGAGTCGATGTGGTAACGGGCGGAGCATCGGCCACCTATGGATCCGATGCGATTGCCGGCGTTGTCAATTTCATCCTGAAGAGGGATTTTCAGGGCATGCAGATCGACGGTCAGTATGGTTTCGATCAGCACGATCAGCACAACGGCTATGTGGAAGGTCTTTTGAGCCACGATGACCCCATCACGGGGTTCACCGCGACCACACCGCCGACGGGCGGCATCCGCGATGGCTACAAGCACGATCTCTCGATGCTCATGGGCACGAATTTTGCCGATGGAAACGGCAACATCACGGGGTACTTCGTGTATCACGATCAGCAGCCGGTCGCTGCCTCCGCGCGCGACTTCTCGGACTGCCAGCTCTACTCCAATGGCGACCTCACCTCGAAGGTCTATAACGGCGTCGAGTGCATCGGCAGCACGAACTCGAACCGCTTCACGCCCTTTACGGTCGGCGCGGCGGGATACGGCAACGAGTACACCGTCGTGGGGAATCAATTTCTTCCCTGGCCGCAGGCGGGATCCAGTCCGCCGGGCGTCTTCGATTTCAATTCATTCGAATACTTGCAGCGGCAGGACAAGCGCTACCAAGCGGGTTTCCTGGGTCACGATGACATCAACGATCACGTCAAGCCGTATGTGGAATTCGGCTGGATGGATGACCGAACGCAGGCGGTGGTCGCGCCCTCGGCACTGTTTGTCTCGGGAGATCCCTTCACCAATGACAACAACTACCGCACCAACTGCAGCAACCCGCTTCTGAGCGCGCAGGAAGCGTCTTTGATCTGTACGCCCGCGCAGATCGCGGCCGACAAACTCAATCCGGGCTCGCAGCAGGCAGACCTGCAGATCGGCCGGCGCAACGTCGAGGGCGGTCCACGCGCGTCAATCTACGAGCATCAAAATTTCCGGCTCGTGGCGGGGATCGGGGGCGAGGTGATCGAGGGATGGAGTTACGATCTGTACTCTTCTTACTATTATGTGGCTACATTCCAGTCGAACAACAACTATCTGGACCTCTCCAAGACGACCAACGCGCTGGAGGTCATGACGGGACCCACCGGTGCTCCGGTCTGCATCAGCGGCGGGCAGTGCGTGCCGTGGAACATCTTCAAGAGCGGCGGTGTGACGCAGGCGCAGCTCGCCTATCTGCAAACTCCGGGTACCGCCGAAGGCAACAACACGGAGCAAATCGAGCACATCGACGTGACCGGCGATTTGGGCAGATACGGGCTGATGTCGCCATGGGCCAAGGATGGCCTGGCCGTGAACTTCGGGGGCGAGCACCGCATGGATTCCGTGACCTTCAATCCCGACGGCGCAGAGCTGGCGGGCGACCTGGCCGGCTTTTCCGGCGCAGTCGTACCCATCGATGAGCATTACAACATCAACGAAGCCTTCATCGAGGCGCGACTCCCCATTGCTCACGATTTACCCGGACTCTATGACCTCACGGCAGATACCGGGTATCGCTATTCCGATTACAGCACGACGGGCACTACCAATACCTACAAGTTCGAAGTGCAGTACGCGCCGATTCAAGATGCGAGGTTGCGCTTCTCCTTCGATCGGGCCGTACGGGCGCCGAATCTGATCGAGCTCTTTGACGCGCCCTCCTATGGGCAGGAAAACGTCGTGGGTGCCGATCCTTGCGCAGGGGTTCCTACGGCGTCACTGACGGCCTGTGAGCATACCGGGGTGACGCCGGCCGAATACGCGGTGAATCCCAAGACGGGAGTCAACAGCATCACGCAGTGCGTGTCGGGTCAGTGCGGCGAAGTGATCTCGGGAAACAGCGAGTTGGTTCCCGAAGTAGCTAAAACATGGTCGTTGGGCCTGACCTTCACGCCGCTCGCGCTTCCGGGATTCAATGCCAGCCTCGACTACTACCACATCCGTCTCGAAAATCAGGTGGGAAACTATCCCTTCTCCGTCATCTTGAATGGCTGTCTCAACCAGGACAATCCGATCTACTGCAGCCAGATCGTCCGCACTCCGCAAGGGTCGCTCACCGGCGCCACGGTCGCGGGCGGCGGATACTTCTTGCAGAAAGACTACAATCTCGGCCTCGCGATCGTGTCCGGCATCGATCTGCAGATGAACTACCGGTTTACGCTGCCCGGCGGTTGGGGCGCGCTCAGCGCGGCTCTAAATGGCGCATACCTGTTACACGACATTTTCACGCCGTTCCCGGGCTCGGGCAGTTTCGATTGCGCCGGTCTGTTCGGCGACAGTTGCGAGAACGGCTCCGTGAATCCGCATTGGAGACATACCCTTCGCTTGAATTGGGATACCCCGTGGAACGTCCTCCTGTCTGCGCAGTGGCGGTTCATTGGCCCCACCAGTTTCGATAACAACTCCACCAACCCGTTGCTGCAAGGCGCCGAAGAGGCGCCCCAGGAGCCCGCCGCTCCTGCGCCTTACTACGACCAATACAACGCGCGCATCCCGGGCTACAGCTACCTGGATTTGACCGCAGTCTGGCACGCATTAGCCAATCTGGAAGTGCGCGCCGGTGTCAACAACCTGCTGGACAAGGATCCGCCCCTCATCCCGTCGTTGGACATCACCGGCAACGCCGGGCCGGCGAATTCGTGGGGGACCTACGATTACCTGGGGCGGCAGTTGTTCGCCGCCTTTACGGTGAAGTTTTAGGCGGTAAGGCGCAGTGCTGCAGTGATCGAGCCGGCGCAGCGTTGTGCGTGGCGGACGCCGAGACGAGTGAGACGACCACGATGAGATTGCTTGATCTCATTGCACAGGGAGGCAGCACCCGCATCTGGGCGGATGGCCGGGAACTGCCGGGCGCGCATCGATATGAGGCCTCGATACGAGCCTGTCCGCTGCGCTATGTACTGTCCGATGAATTGGTGCGCTGCGCGACACAGCTGGCATTCGCGGAGGGTGATCGATTGAGCGCGTGTCTCGACCTCATTCGCGTGCCCGCCCAGTCGTTGTGGGTGGAATGGGCGGACGTGCCTCGCAGAGAAATCCTCGCAAGCATACCGTCGCTGGAACTCACCGGGGAAACTACGGCGGCCCGCCATGGAGGTGCACTCATCACGGCGGCGCCCGATGGCCGTTCGGGCGACATCCGCACCTTTTGGTCCACTCCCGATGAGCGGGCATATCTCTCCTCGATGGTCATCGCCTTCGATCTGGATGGTCGATCCAAAGTCCGCACGTTGCCCGACACGCCGATCTGGCGTGGCGAGGCGTACTTGCACATGCCAGACGAGCCGGCCATCGAGGAGCTTTTGGAACATCTGCAATTCTACTTTGACGATGAGTGGGCGGCGTACTACCACGAGCGCTGTCATACCGACGCGCTGAGGGCGACGGTCCTGCGCCATAGTCTTGGCGGCTGCGCCTTTGATGCGCCCATGTTGATGGCGTTTTTTCTGTTACTCAGCGCGCGAGACCTCCTTCCGGCCGAAGAGATACGGCATGAACGTATCAACAGCGTACGGCGCAGGGCCGGAAAGGCTCCCCTCTTGGAGCACATCGAGCTCTCTGCGCCACTGGATCGTCGGCCCGCGAAGGGCTTGGCGTCGGCGTCCGAGTCGATTCGCATGAGCCCGCGACTGCATCATGTTCGCGGCCATATCGTTCGGCGCGGCGCGTCGGTGTTTTGGCGATCGCCGCACCTGCGGGGCAGCGCCCGATTGGGTCAGGTTCGCAGCCGCACGGTTCACCTGACGTTCGGCGTTGCGGGCGGGGAGTCGGTGCGAACCTGTCCCTAGAGCGCCCGCTCGTGGGCGCTTCGGAGTGCCATCCGGCGCGCATCCGCGCTGCTCCTTTGTTGGGAGCGGATCGGGCCGAATTCTTCGAGCACGTAAAGCAAGCACAGCATCGTGACTGCCGCGGGGCGCGAATGAAGGGGGAGGCTTGGGCGGCAAACGCAATGTCGTGATCATCATCATCGTTTGCGAATTGGCCGTGGGTTGCGCCTTCGCTCTCGGGGAGGGTCTGGCGCAGCGATCGATGCTTCGAGAGTCACGAGTCCGGATGGATGGAATGCAGGCGATGTTGCTCGCCGATCGTATCAGCGAGGAAGGGAAGATCAGCCATTTGCTGGAACGTGGCTGTACTGCACAGGCGTTGCAATCGCTCAGTTATCGGGAGGACTCGGACCTGAGGCTGTTATCCGAATTCATGAGCAGGAATTTGGATGATAGCGCCATGGGGTACATCGCGAGTCAAGACCCGGAGGTTCTGAGGTACTTGAAGACCTTCAAGAGCAAATACGGAAGTGCCTGGCGGGAGCCTGAGTGCGGAAGCCCTGTGTCGATGTAGCGGCTTGAACTTACTGGACGGGCGTGCGGCAGGCTTTCGAGAGAATTGCCCCTCTGCCATGCCGAGGGAGGTTTTCGCAAACGCCGCGCCGTCATCGCGCAGGCTCACGGCCCGATCAGTGCGGCGCCGGACCGCGCACCACCTGCACCAGATCGGTCGGACGCACACGCCGGGCGAAGGCGGCGCGGACCTGCGCGGCGCCGAGCGCGAGATATTCTCGCGAGGCGCGCACCGGCTCATCGAGCGGCAGGCCCATCTCGGCGCGTGCGAGGATGCCTTGCGCCACGGCTTGCTCACTCGATTCGCTCAAGGGGATCTGCCGCAGGAGCAGTATTTTGGCCTGCCGCAGCTCCTCCTCGGAAACCTCCTGCGTGCGCATTTGCTCGAGATCGCGCTCGATGAGGGCGCGCGCTTTCGAGACATTCTGCGGATCGCAGCCATAGCTCACCGCGTATTCGGCGCGGGTCTCGGACGCGTCGAGCTGGACATCCACGGTGTATACGTAACCGGCGACCTGGCGCAGATCATGATAGAGACGTGTCGCATAGAAGCCGCCGCCCAAGACGTGATTGCCGAGCTGCAGCGGATAGTAGTCGGGGTCGAAACGGTTGAGATCAATCTGCTCGGCGAGCACGACGGAATCCTGCACTGCCTGCGCATCGGCGATCGCAACGGCGCTCGGCCGGTTGGGCGGGACGGGTGCGAGGGTCGTCGCGGGCGGTGGACCCTGCGCCTGCCACGCACCGAACCAGCGCTCGATCACGCTGCGCGCCTCATCGGCGGTCACATCCCCGATCACCACGATCGTGGTGAGATCGGGTCGGATGGCGCGAGTGCGGAACTCGCGCACATCCTCGAGCGTCACATGCTCGAGCGAGGCCGGGGTGACCTCGCGCAGCACCGGATCGCCGGCCGGCAGCAGCGCCTGATCGAGCGCGCGCACCATGCGGTACTGCGGACTCTTCAGGTTACCCACGACAAAATCCACGCTCTGATGCTTGATGATGTCGAACGCCTGGGGCGGCAGTGCCGGCCTGAGCTCGTGGTCGGCCAGCAACTCGACCGCCCGCGAGAAGTGCGGTTTCAGCACGGCGATGGAGAAAGTGAAGCCGGCCGTCTCGTTCGCCGCGATGTCATCGAGAGCCTTCTGGAAGCTCAGGCGGTCCAGGTGGGAGGTGCCGTAGGAGTAGAGCTTCGTCAAGAGATCCGACACGCCTTCCTTGCCCGGCGGGGACTCCACATTGAAATCGTGCTTGACCACACCCAGGACCGATACGGTGGGACTGGTCGCATCGGTTCTCACGATGAGACGCAGACCATTGGGGAGTCGTGTGTCGGTGAGCGTCAAATACTCGCCCGGTGCTTCGAGCCGAGCGAGGCTTTGTGCCGCCCACACGGGCAGCTGCACTGCGTGGGTGGGGGGCGCGGTGACCTTCTCGGCTCCTCCAAAACCCTTCGAGGCCACGGGTTGACCGGTGGCGCGCGGCTGCAAGGTGGCCGTGATGGCGTTGTGGTCGGTGAGATAGAGGCGCGCGACACGATCCACGTCCTCGGCCGTCACACGCTCGATCGCGGCGATGTCCTCTTCCGGTGAGTTGCGCCCCTCGGCCGCGAGCGCCGTCGACCATTCGTTCGCGAGTCCGGGAATGGAGTTGCGCTGAAATTCTGCCGCGGACACCTCGGCGCGCTGGGCGGCGGCGACGAGCTCGGGCGGTACGCCCTCGCGCGCATAGCGCGCGATGATGCCGCGCATCTCATGGAGCGCCTGCGCGGTGTTTCCGCGGGCGGGGAGCGCCAGGATCGCAAAGCCGAGGCTCGCCTTGGGATAACTTTCGGCGAGTCCGAATTCGGCCGCGAGCGCCCGGCCGGCCGGCACCATGCCGTAGAGGTCGGCACGCTGACTGCCGAGCACGTCGGCGAGTACCTCGACCGCGGCGTAGTCCGCTGAATCGGTACCCGGGAGGCGATAGGCGATGAAGTCGAGCGTGAAAGGCAGATCGCTCTCGAGCTTGAAGGATTCGGAATGCACCGGCCTGAGCTCGACCGCGGGTCGGGGTGGCACAGGGTGATCGGGAATATCGCCAAAGACGCGGCGGATCTGCGCGAGCGCTGCTTGCGGCTCGACGTCGCCCACCACAACCAGTATCGCGTTGCCCGGTGCATACCAGCGACGAAAGAACTCCTCGAGCATCGCGCCGGTGGTGCGATCGAAGGAGCGCTTGGTGCCGAGCGGATCGTGGGCATAGGGAGTGCCGGCAAACATGTCGATGTTCAGGCGATCGATGAAGCGATACGTGGGGTTCGAGAGATCCGAGCCCACCTCCTGCTCGATGGCGCCGCGCTCCTGTGCCCATTCGCTCTGCGCATCATCGATGCCCCGCAGACAAGCGGCCTGCGCCTCGAGCGCGACGTCGAGGTCGGCGACCGGCACGGTGGCGAAATATTGCGTGATCGTTTGCTGGGTGTCGGCGTTGTCCTCGCCGCCGAGCTCGGCATAGAGCGCGGCGGTCTGGTCGGCACTGAGGCCGGTGCAGCCGCGGAAAGCCATGTGTTCTTGCGCATGGGCCATGCCCGGAAAGCCGGGCGGTGTCTCATCGCCGCCGGCGAGCACGTTCAGCTCGACGGTGGCGACCGGGGCGAGGGTGTTGCGCACCACGACCACGCGCAAACCATTGCCGAGCGTCGCGCGCAAGGGGGCAGCCGGCGCATCGGGGGCAGCGAGCGCATCGGGGGAAGCCGGCGCATCGGGGGCAGCCAGCGTCCCCAGCGCAGCGGGCGCGGGAGTCTGTGCGCCGGCAGCCCCGAGACTCAGGGCGAGCAGCAGCAGCCAGCGGCTCATGCCGATAGTGGCGGCTCCGCGGTCCTAGGACGCCGACGCGGGCGTGACGGCAGGGGAGGGAGCATTCTCGAGCTGCAGGCGCACCCAGTAACCGTTGTGTTTCACCATCAAGTAGCCACTCGCGACGGCGGGGCCGGAGCTGGCGGTACCGCTCTGCGGGGGGATCACGACGATGCCGAGGTTGTCCTCGAGTCGGATCCACGCATCGGGGGCAACGCCCGCAGGCCGGTCGGCGTTGCTCGTGATGCTGTGCTGCACGCTGATCGAGCCGAGCGAGCCCAATCGGATGCTGGCGAAGGATTTCATAGCGCGATCTCCTGGTGGACTAGCCCATGATAGCGCCGAAGCGCCGCTGCCGGCCCGCATAGTCGTCGAGCGCGGCGCGCAGGTCTTGCTCGCCGAAATCCGGCCACAGGCGATGTGTGAAGTGCAGTTCCGCATAAGCGCACTCCCACAGCAGGAAATCGCTGAGGCGCTGCTCGGAGCCCGTGCGGATGAGCAAATCGACCTCTCCGGCCCGTACGCTCGAGTGATCGACCTCCTGCAACAAGCGGGCGAAGGCATCGGCATCGGGCCGCGGGTTCCCCGCCGCGCGCCGCGCCGCCTCGAGGATGCTGTGCTGGGAGGAATAATCGACCGCGATCCGCAGCAGCATGCCGCTGCCCGCGGCGCTGAGCCGTTCGCTTTGCTCGATGGAGCGCAGCAGGCTGTCGCTCAGGCGGTCGCGGCGGCCGATCACGTTGAGCCGGATCGACTGCTCGATGCAGCGGCGCGTCTCGGTGAACAGGTACTGGCCGAACAGCCGCATCAGGGCGTTGATCTCCCCGCTCGGGCGTGCCCAGTTGGCCGCGGAGAAGGCATACAGCGTGAGCACCTCGAGCCCGGCGCGCGCGCCCGCCTCGACCACGGCGCGCACCGCCTTCGCGCCCTCGACGTGGCCGGCGGTGCGCGGCAGGCCGCGCTGGGTCGCCCAGCGGCCGTTGCCGTCCATGATGATGGCTACGTGCATGCCCGGGTCACTGTGCAACGAAGGGTACTTTGTGCCTGCCCATACTTTGCATCATAGAGTGAGTGCGACTGTGCGGGCCGTGCGCGGTTCATGATTCAGCCGCGCCGTGTCGCCTTGATCACGGCCTCGATGTGCTCGAGGTAGCGCAGCAGCGCCTTGCGGCCCAACGTCGTGATCCGGTAGAGCGATTTCGGCCGGCGCGCCTCGAACGACTTGGTGCAGGCGACATAGCCGGCTTCCTCGAGCTTGCGGGCATGGGCGCCGAGGTTGCCGTCGCTCACGTTGAACAGCGCCTTTAGCTCATTGAAGGTGAGCTCCTCGTTCATCGCAAGCGCACTCATGATGCCGAGTCGCACGCGCTCATAAATGAGTCGATCAAAACCGGAGCTGTCGCCCATGGCCGGGCTGTGGGGAATGGCAACGGGGCGGGCGAGGGCCTTCACGCTCGGCTCGCCCTCCGCCACCGCCCGCTTGCTGGCTCCGGATCTACCCGGCATGACTCGTGAGCCTCGCGATCAAAAGGCCACTGACGATGTGCACGAGCCCGAAGCCCAAGCCCAGAATCGCGTTGTGGTCCGCAGACGGCAGCGCGTACGCGGCGCATCCCAGCACGACGAATACCGCTCCCATACCGGCAATGAGCGTGCGCGTGCTCGCGATGGTTACCGTGCTCGCCGACAGCACGGCGCACCCGTAGAGCAGCAGCCACGTCCCCGGAATGAGCGTCTCGATGCCGGCATGCCAGAGCACCACGGTCAACACCGCGCCCGCGAGCAGCGCCGGGCACAAACACAGAAGAAACTTGCGTACCGGCCCCAGATAGCGCGCGTGGCCGGTCTGCGCGGCTTGTCGGGCCATGAGCGCGGCGCCCACCATCAAGGCGGCGAGGCAGGCGATGAGCCAGATCGAGAGCCAGTGCGCGGCTCCGAGAGGCGTCGAGGCGAGCACGGTCGCGAGCAGACCGGTTGCGCCCATGAGCAGACCGGCCGTTCCCGGCACCACCAGCGACCCGGAGGATTCGATGGAGGTGCGAATGTAGGCGAGCGTGCCGAGCGCGCGCGTTTCGATCGATACCGGAGCCTCGGATGGCATGTGACGCTGCGCCTCTGGCGTTCCCAGGCTCCGCATCCTAGGGGTCTCTCACTGCATCGTCAAGTACACTGCAACATAGAGTACTTTGCGATACAGAGCACGTGGAAGGGGGCGCCGTGCGTATGCGAGCGCTGCGCGAACGGGTGCTCAACTCTGCCAGACGGAGAGCAGGACGTAGATGAGCGCGATGATGGTCAAACTGAGGTGCCCGAGCGCCGGATTGGCTTGCATCATGCCCTGGCTCGGCTGGGTCGCGGGCGCGGGCATGAAGTGAGCAATGGCGGCGAGCAGCAGCATCTAGGACCCCTCGAGGTAGGAAGTCGTCTAGGTTAAACGGGCCGTGCGGCAAATCCGTGATGCACGTCACAGTTGTCACAGGGTGAATTCGAGGTCCACCGGGATGCCGCCACCGGGGTCGGGGGCGTGCAGGGCGGCCATGCTGTCGAGCGCGCGCCGCAGACCCGGCGGCAGCTCGCCTCGGGGGGTCACCGTCCCCGAGAGGGTGCCGAGGTGGCTTTGTGGGCTATACCGCACTGCGGCCTCGAGGCCCAAGAGACCGCCGGCGTCATGCAGCCGCCCGTTGAGATCGGTCCCGGGTGATGTGGTTGGGGGTACCTCGAGCACGTAAGTGCCGAGATCCGCGCTGCCGCCAACCGCTGGCAACACCAAGTCGCTGACCTCCAGCGTGCCTGAGACCGAGCGCAGCGCCAGTGCGGCGCCCTGCAGGCTCGCCTCGAGCATGGAAAGACTCACGCGGGCGATACCGTGGCAGTCCGCCGGCACGCCGAGTCCGTGAAGATCCTCGATCGGGCCGCCCCCCTCCAGCTGCGTGAGCGTCAGGGTATGCCCGGAACCCGTGAGCCGGCCATCGAGCACGAACCCGCCCAAAACCCAATGCAGCTGCGCTTCGAGGTCCAAGTGCAGCAACGCGGCCGGATGCAGCTCCCACTCGAGCGCCCCCGCCTCCCGTCCCAGGACTCGAATCTGAGCGGCCGAGCCATGCCACAGGCTGCCGGAATATTCCTGTGCGCTCACCTGCGGGGGCAGGAAGCGAGCGGCCACCGAGGCGGGCAGCACGGCCAGGGCGACCACGAGCGCGGCCAGCACGCAGAAGGCCGCGAGCAGCACCCAGGGGGCTCGGCGGCGGGGCGGGGACGGCGCCGCGGGCGCGGCGCCGGGACGCCGCCCGGGAGGACGCGCGGCGCTGCGATCAACGCTTCGGCGCGGTGAAGGTGACGTTGGCATTGACGAGGCCGGGTCGAGTGCCCCGATCGATCGTGATCGAGTCGAGCGCGAGCCCGTAGCGCGCGTCGAGCGTCGCGACCCAGGTGATCAGGGTGTCGAACGGCGCGCCCTCGAGTTGCACGCGGACGCCGTTCGGACTCGGCTGTGTGCCGCGTAGCGCATCGCCGAGCCCGGATTGGCGACCCACGCGGTCGACGATCACGACGGCGGGCTCGTGCTCATCGCCCGACGGCAGCGGCCCGGCGGCCTCGATCTCGGGTGCATTCTTCTGCATCCATTCGAGATCGTCACGCTGCGTCACGACGTGTCGTACCGCCGCGCTGGTGGCGGATTGTAACGGCAGGAGAATTCCGCCGAAGAGCACCAGCAGCACCAGCGAGACGGCGCCGATCGACACCATGCGCTGCTCGCGCGGCTGCAGCCCTTGATACCAGCTCTTCAAGCGGGCGAGCAGCGCGTTCATCGGTGCGGCCTCGCGCCCGCGGCCGCAACGCGCAGATGCGCCTCGACGCCCCCCTCGACGGGCGTCGAGGACTGGATATCCGCGG
>Ga0181531_10001087_pt1 | contig 17483 bp, 11 predicted proteins | sample PEATcosm2014_Bin_38_FD_119743 | JGI IMG/M metagenome (GOLD analysis project Ga0181531, IMG submission 119743) | Peatland microbial communities from MTU Mesocosm Facility, Houghton, MI, USA - PEATcosm2014_Bin11_10_metaG | ecosystem: Environmental > Terrestrial > Soil > Wetlands > Peat | place... | reverse complement strand
CGCGCAGCGTCGTCAGGATCAGCAACACGGCAAACACCACCGACGTCATCAGGGATATTTTGCTCTTCCCCTTGAAGAATCCAAACAACCCGCCGACGAGCAGCAGGATGATGTAAATCCAGAGCACCGTGTTGGCGGTATTGTGCATCGCGCGGAGCTTGCCTCAATCCGCCACCGCGTCCAAGCTCAGAATTTCACCCGGCTCGCATTCGGCAAACACTTCGAACGGCCGGCAGCATACCTCGCAGTCCGTCGTGAACCGCTGGCTCGCCACGCTGGTGTCCACGACCAGGTCGAACGCCTGCCCGCAGAACGGGCACTGGATTTTTCCGGAAACTTCCACAGTCAAAACTCGCCCGACCAGGCACGATTTGCAACTCCGTCATCGGTCATCGGAAGCGGCATCAGGTCCGGAATCGGGCAAACGTCCCGGGTTCAAGCATCCTGCAGTTTGCCGCTCAGATAGGTTTCATACGCACTCAGGTCGAGCATGCCGTTGCCGGAGAGGTTGAACAGGATCACGCGCTTCTTCCCGGCTTCGCGGGCGGCGGTGGCTTCCTGGATGACCGCGGCAATCGCGTGCGCGGATTCCGGCGCCGCCACGATACCTTCCGTGCGCGCAAACTGCACCGCGGCCTCGAAAATTTTCGTCTGGTGATACGCCTCGGCCCCGACCAGTCCGAGTTTGAGCGCGTGGCTGACCATCGGCGACATGCCGTGGTAACGCAGCCCGCCCGCGTGAATGGACGGCGGCATGAACTTGTGGCCCAGCGTGTGCATCATCAGCAACGGCGTCATCTCCGCCGTGTCGCCGAAGTCGTAACGCAATTCGCCCTTGGTCAGGGTCGGACAAGCCGACGGTTCCACGGCCACGATGCGATACTTCTTTTTCTGCGTGATTTTTTGGTGAATGAACGGGAACGCGAGGCCGGCGAAATTGCTGCCGCCGCCGCAGCAGGCGATGATGGAATCGGGTTCCTCGCCGGCGAGTTCCATTTGCTTGATGGCTTCCTGGCCGATGACCGTCTGGTGCAGGCAAACATGATTGAGCACGCTCCCCAGCGAGTATTTGGTATGCGGATGCTTGACCGTGTCCTCGATGGCTTCGCTGATGGCAATGCCGAGGCTGCCGGGGCAATCCGGGTCGTCGTGCAGCATCTTGCGACCGAACTCGGTCTGGTCGCTGGGGCTCGGGTGCACCGTGGCGCCCCAGGTGTGCATCAACATCCGGCGATACGGCTTGTGCTGGTAGCTCACCTTGACCATGTACACATTGCATTCCAGCCCGAACTGGCTGCACGCAAAGGCGAGTGACGAACCCCACTGGCCCGCGCCGGTCTCGGTGGCGAGGCGTTTGGTGCCGGCGACCTTGTTGTAATAGGCCTGGGCGACCGCGGTGTTCGGTTTGTGGCTGCCGGCGGGGCTGACGCCCTCGTATTTGTAATAAATGTGGGCCGGCGTTTGCAGCGCCTTTTCCAACCGTACTGCGCGGATCAGCGGCGAAGGCCGCCAGAGCGCATAGATTTCACGGACCTCGTCGGGAATGGGAATCCACCGTTCCGGACTCATCTCCTGCTGGATCAGGTTGTCGGGAAAAATGGCTCGCAGGGCCTCCGGTGAAATCGGCTGTTTGGTGCCCGGGTGCAGTGGTGGCGGCAGCGGCTCCGGAAAATCGGCCAGCAGATTGTACCAGTGGGTGGGAATGTCCCGCTCGCGCAGGGCGAAACTAATTTTCGTACTCATGATGCCAAACAGGATATGGGATTATAGGATATAGGATGATAACTACGCGCCACCAAACCACTTGTCACCCAATTATGCGCAAATAGCCAAAAAAGTATTAATAAAAACAAGATAAAGTCATTTAAACCGTTCAGGCGCGTCCGTGAATTATTGCCCATTCACCCCCGAATGTTTTCCATTTGTCGCGGGGTGTCCTTGGCGTTGATCCCCCGTTTTGGGATTTGCCAGTCCCGTTAAATTCTGAGATACTGACCACCGTTTTTTCACGGGCCATTTATGAAACCCCAGGTCGAAATCTATGACACGACCCTGCGCGACGGTTCGCAGGGTGAAGGCATCAATTTCTCGGTCGCGGACAAACTCCGCATCGCCGAGAAACTGGACGCATTCGGGGTGCACTACATCGAGGGCGGCTGGCCGGGCAGCAATCCCAAGGACATCGAGTTCTACGCGCAGGCCCGACGCCGGAAATTCAAAAATGCGCGGCTCGCCGCCTTCGGTTCCACCCGCAAAAAGGGCGTGCCCGTCGAACAGGACGACCAGGTGCGGCTGCTCATCGAGGCCGAAACGCCGGTCGTGACGATCTTTGGCAAGACGTCCATGTTGCACGTCAAGGAGGTCCTGCGCTGCACGCCGGAGGAAAATCTCGCCATGATCGGCGACACCGTGCGCTTTCTGAGGGACCACGATAAATTTGTTATTTACGACGCCGAGCATTGTTTTGACGGGTACAAACTTGACCCCGAATACGCGCTCGCGACCTGGCAGGCCGCGGAAAAGGCCGGCGCGGATTTTATCGTGCTCTGCGACACGAACGGCGGCTGCCTGCCGGACGAAATCGCCGCCATCACGAAAGTGGCCCTCGGCAAACTGAACTGCAAGGTTGGCATCCACACACACGATGACATCGGCCTGGGCGTGGCGAACGCGCTGGCGTCGCTGGCCGCCGGCGCCGTTCACGTGCAAGGCACCATCAACGGCTACGGCGAGCGCACCGGCAATTGCAATCTGACCAGTGTCATTCCCTGCATCGCCTTGAAGCTGAAAAAAAGCTGTGTGCCCGCGAAATCCCTGCCGAAGCTGAAGGAGCTTTCGCAGTTCGTGGACGAAATCGCGAACATGCGCCACAGCCCGCGGCAGCCGTGGGTCGGTTCCGCGGCGTTCGCGCACAAGGGCGGCATGCACGTCAACGCCGTCCAAAAGCTTTCCGCGAGCTACGAGCACATTGACCCGTCACTGGTCGGCAACCAGCGAACCGTATTGGTGAGCGATTTGTCCGGCCGCAGCAACATCGTGATGAAGGCGCAGGAACTTGGCTTCAAGCTCGCGAACAACACGCCGGAGTTGAAGGAAGTTCTCAACGCCATCAAGCAACGTGAACACGAAGGCTATGAATATGAGGCTGCCGAAGGTTCTTTGGCGTTATTGCTAAAAAGAATCTTATTGCATAAAGAATTGCCGTTTAAAGTTGATTCATATCAGGTTTCTGTGAGTCGAACGCATGGAAAAGCAGCTCTCTGCGAGGCGTCAGTTAAAGTTAGTGTTGATCAAGGAATGTATAAAGTGCGTGTAGAAGGAAAGCACAGCCGGCTTTCTAAGCTTGATAAAAATGGCGGTCTGAATTCTCATGAATCTAAAGGAACTGGGGATGGTCCGGTGAATGCGCTTGATTCTGCGTTACGAAGTGCTTTGACCAAATTTTACCCTCACCTTAAAAATATCAGCCTCACCGATTACAAAGTCCGCATCCTAGACGGCATTGCGGGCACGGCGGCGCGTACGCGCGTGCTGATCGAGTCCACCGACGGCAAACACGAGTGGGGCACGGTCGGTGTGAGCGAGAACATCATCGAAGCCAGCCTGCAGGCGCTGGTGGACAGCATGGAATACGCGCTGTTGAAAAAATAATTTCCGAGCCACAGATGAACACAGATTAGACACAGATGTTTTCTTCTGATGAACCAATCTGTGTTTCATCTGTGAAAATCTGTGGCTGGTTCTTTTTCTGAACATGAGTGAAATTTCCAAAGCCTACGAACCGCAGTCCGTCGAGGACAAGTGGTACCAGTTCTGGCTCGACCGGAAATGCTTCGTCGCCGACCCGGCCCGCGTGTCGCCCAAGCGCCCGGCCTATTCCATTGTCATCCCGCCGCCCAATGTCACCGGCGTGCTCACCATGGGCCACGTCCTCAACAATACCATCCAGGACATCCTCGCCCGCAAGGCGCGCATGGACGGCAAGGAGGTCCTCTGGCTGCCCGGCACCGACCACGCTGGCATCGCCACCGAAGGCGTGGTCGCCCGGCTGCTTTCCAAGGAGGAAAAAAAATCCAAGCGCGACCTCGGACGCGACGAATTCATCAAGCGCGTCTGGGCGTGGAAGGAAAAATACGGCGGCATCATCATCAGCCAGCTCAAAAAGCTCGGCTGCTCGTGCGACTGGACGCGCGAACGGTTCACCATGGACGAACCTTACATGCGCTGCGTCCAGAGGGTGTTCGTTGAGCTTTACAAAAAGGGTCTCATCTATCGCGGCAAACGCATGGTGAACTGGTGTCCGGCCACGCAGACCGCGTTGTCCGACGAGGAAGTGGTGATGAAAGAGCAGAAAGGCTCTCTTTATTACTTCAAGGTCGAGGTGGAAATGGGGAGCGGGACCGTCCCGGTCGCAAATTCTGGCGTCTCGCCGGAATCGTCTTCGCGTATGGGAATTCCGATTGGCGTGACGCCAATCGATGCGGGCGTGACGCCCGCGCTCCCAAAAGAAAAAAATTTTCTGACAATTGCCACCACGCGGCCGGAAACCATCCCCGGTGACACGGCCGTGGCGGTGAACCCCAAGGACCCGCGCTATGCAAAGTTCATCGGCAAGCACGTCGTGCGTCCATTGCCCTCCGAATTCCCACGCGAACAAAAACTCATCCCCATCATCGGCGATGAACACGTGGATTTTGAGTTCGGCACCGGCGTGCTCAAGGTGACGCCCGCACACGACAAGGCGGACTTCGAAATCGGTCAGCGCCACAAACTGGCGGTGGTTGACATCATGCATCCCAACGGCCACATGAACGAACTGGCGGGGGCGGCACTGAACGGTTTGGATCGGTTCAAAGCTCGAAAGGTCGCCGTTGAGTTGCTGACGGAGATGGGAGCTCTGGAAAAGGAGGAGCCATACACCAACAACGTCGGTTACAGCGAGCGTGCCGATGTGCCGATTGAGCCGCGTCTGAGCGAGCAATGGTTTTTAAAATATCCGAGCGCGGAGAAAGCGCGGGCGTGTGTGGAGCAGGGGAGCGCGACCGTCCCGGTCGCTGATTCCGGCGTCGCGCCGGAATCTTCTTCGCGCGCGGGGATTCCGTCCGGCGGGACGCCGAACGGTGCGGACGGGACGTCCGCGCTCCCCAAAATGCATTTCCACCCGCAGCGTTGGGCGAAGGTCTATGACCATTGGATGGGCAACATCCAGGACTGGTGCATCAGCCGCCAGCTTTGGTGGGGACACCGGATTCCGGTGTGGTATTTCCTCTGGAATGGCCCAATAGCAACTGAATCGAGTGATTCGCAAAACGTCCGCATGGACTTGCCGTATCTTTCAAAAGAACAGAATCGGCGCATTCATGTACAAGTAATCCGTCCGGGCAGTAAGAGTGGGGAAATTTATATCGCAATCGCTGTCGATCCTGGTCATCCCGACATTGAAGCGTTACTAACAAAAAATGGCGGTCAGCAAGACCCCGACGTGCTGGACACGTGGTTCAGTTCGTGGCTCTGGCCGTTTGCGACGATGGGCTGGCCGGAACAGACACCCACGCTGAAGGCTTTTTATCCGACGAACGACCTCGTCACCGGGCCGGACATCATTTTCTTCTGGGTTGCGCGCATGATCATGGCCGGTTACGAGTTCATGGGCGACCCGAAGTTCGGCCTCCCGGACGCCATGCCGTTCCGGAACGTTTATTTCACCGGCATCATTCGCGACAAGCAGGGACGCAAGATGTCCAAGAGCCTCGGCAATTCGCCCGACCCGCTCGATCTTATCGGCAAATACGGCGCCGACGCGCTCCGGTTCGGCACCATGCGAAGCGCACCGCTCGGCCAGGACATTTTGTTCGATGAACAGAACGTCGAACTGGGCCGCAATTTCTGCAACAAACTCTGGAACGCCTGCCGCTTCCGCCAACTCGTAGGACAGGCTTCCAGCCTGTCTCCAACTGATTCTGAAAATTCTTCAAAAAATGAAACAGGCGCGACCTCTGTCCTACGATACGAAGTGCAGGGCGAGATTGACCCAAAACTTCTGACGTCCGATGACAAATGGATTTTGCTGAAGCTCGATGCCGCCATCCGCGAAATGAATATCGCGTTCGCCGAATACAAATTCAGCGACGCCACCGCCACGCTCTACCGCTTTTTCTGGAGCGAATATTGCGACTGGTATCTCGAAGCCAGCAAGGCGGCGTTGGGGAGCGCGCGCGTCCCGCGCGCGGATTTCGGCGTCTCGCCGGAATCTTCTGACAATGAAGCGTCGGGCGCGACGCCCGACGCAGCGACCGGGACGGTCGCGCTCCCGGAAAACCTTGCCGCCAGGAAGGCAAACACGCTGGCGGTGATTGATTTCGTTCTCAGCCACACGCTGCGCTTGTTTCATCCGTTCCTGCCGTTCATCACGGAGGAACTCTGGCACGGGATGGGTTACGCCGAGGACATGCCGGACAATCAGGGCGGTCAGACCATCATGTCGGCGCCGTGGCCGAAACCACTGGATGACGATTTCAAGACCCATTACAAGCTGACCAGCGGTGATGAACAGCAGGTCGAAAAGCGGAACGAACTGGTTTCGCAAGGCCGCAACCTGCGGCGCACGGCGAACATTGCCGCGAACAAGAAGGTCAAATTCATCCTCAAACCGGCCCGCGACCTGGCGGCGCACGACCTCGAAGTGCTCCGGCTGTTGCTCAATGCCGAAGCGGTTGAAGTGAGTGCGAAGGATCAGCCGGGCAAGAACACGCTGACCGTGCGGACCGAACTGGGTGATTTATATTTGCCGACCGAAGGCTTGATTGACGTGGAAGCGGAGAAGGCGCGGCTGACGAAGGAGCTGCAAAAAATCGAGGCCGAGATTGCCAAGGTTGAACAGAAGCTGGCCAACCCGAACTTTACCCAAAAAGTTCCAGCAAATGTCCTGGAAGAGCACAAACAACGCCTCGTTGAGTGGCAAGGCAAACGCGAGCATGTGAAATCCGCGCTTGCGGCACTGGGCTGATTTCTTTCAATCGCGAAATCCACGAAAGCGGACATCGAAATCCATGAATTCTTTCGTGTCTTTTGCGGGTTTCGCGGTTAGTTTTTGCAAACGTGGAGTTGACAGGTAAACAGGACCATTTGCATCAGCCGGTTTTGGCGGTGGCCCGCAGGGACGCGGCCATCTTGCGCGAGGATTTCACCGTCCAACAGGCGCTGGACGCCATCCGTCAGCGTGGTATCGGCGAAAAAATTGTTTATTTCTACGTCGTGGACGCGGACGAACGGCTGACCGGTGTCCTGCCCACGCGCCAGTTGCTGACGGCGCCGTTGGAGCGGCGGTTGTCGGAGTTGATGATCCGGCGCGTGGCGGCCATTCCCCACACGGCGACGGTGTTGGAGGCCTGCGAGGCGTTTGTCCTGCACCGGTTTCTCGCCTTCCCGGTGGTGGACGAATCGCGGCGGATCGTCGGCGTGGTGGACGTGGGTTTGCTGACGGAGGAGGCGTTCGACATTGCCGAGCGCGAGCAGACTAACGCGCTGTTTGAGGCCATCGGTTTTCGCGTGTCGCAGGTGCATGATGCGTCGCCGTTGCGGGCGTTTCGCTTCCGTTTTCCCTGGCTGCTGGCCACCATCGGCAGCGGCACGCTCTGCGCGCTGCTCGCCAGCGTCTATGCCGTCACCCTCGCCAAAAGCATTGTCCTGGCGTTCTTCCTCGCGCTGGTCCTGGGGCTAGGCGAGAGCGTGAGCATCCAATCCATGACAGTCACGATTCAGGCCTTGCGCTCGACGCACCCGAGTTTCGGCTGGTATATCCGGGCGTTTCGGCGCGAAGCCGGCACGGCCCTGCTGCTGGGCGCCGGTTGCGGCACGGTGGTCGGCCTCATTGTCTGGCTGTGGCGCGGGACCGGGCTGGCGGGTCTGGTCATCGGCGCCAGCGTCCTGCTGGCATTGTGCGCAGCGTGCTTTTGGGGATTGACCGTCCCGGCGGTATTGCATGCGTTGCGACTCGATCCGAAGATTGCCGCCGGGCCGGTGACACTCGCGTTCACGGACATCTTTACGCTGCTGTTTTATTTCAGCCTGGCCGCGTTGCTGTTATGAAACCGGCGAAAAAACCCGGAAGGCCGCAATAAACATATCCCCCGACGCTTAATGAAAACCGTTTCACCGAAATCCACCCTTCTCTTTGCCGTCAAGGCCGCGCGCGCCGCCGGCCAGGTCATGCGCGCCAACTGGCACAAGCCCAAGCGCGTCAAGGTCGCGGAAGCCCACGACATCAAACTCGAACTGGACGTGCGCTGCCAGAAGCTCATCGGAAAAATTCTGCGCGCGGCGTTTCCCCAAATCCCGCTGCTCGGCGAGGAGGGTGATTCCGGCGATGTGAACGCCGAACTCCGCTGGGTGGTGGACCCGATTGACGGCACGGTGAATTATTTCTTCGGAATGCCGCACGCCGCAGTTTCGATTGCATTACAAAAAAGTGACGAGTGCCGGGTGACGGGTGACGAGAAAAAAATCTCGAATCGCGCGCCGTTTCACGTCACTCGCCACGCGTCACACGTCACTCTTCTGGGAGTAATTTTCGATCCGTTTACAGATGAACTTTGGACGGTCGTTCGCGGCGGGCCGACACGGCTGAACGGAAAAATTGTCCGTGTCAGCCGGCGTTCGCGCCTGAGGGAGGCCGTCATCGCGATGGGATTTTCCAAAAGCCGGGAAAACCTGGAGCAAAGCCTGCCGCATTTGAACCGGCTGGCGCGGCGCGTCAAAAAAATCCGCATCCTGGGCTCGGCGGCGCTGGAACTGGCCTATGTCGCATCCGGCCGGCTGGACGCCTACGTCGAGCGCACCATTAATCTATGGGACATCGCGGCGGGTGCGCTGATGGTGGAGTGTTCTGGCGGCGAATGTTACACCCGGCCGGCACCCGGCGGAACATTCCGGATGTGCGCCGACAACGGCCGGTTACGGCGGAAACTGCAACTGGGAAATCTACTCAGATAAACGGACAAATTGCGTGCCCTTTCAGGGTGTGATATAATTTTGGCCATATCACGCTATGCATGGCCGACGCATCCTTGGTGCCATTTTCTTTTTTGGAGTCCTGGCTTTTCCGGCTTTTGCTGTGCCGGTGATTGATCCCATTCCCAATGCCAGCATACCTGCCGGCAAATCTTTGATTCTACCGGTGACGGCGAGTTCACCGAACGGCCGGCCCCTGACATTCACAGCCAGCAGCAGCACGAATTCCATAATTGTGCTGGTCCATACCAACGAACCTTTCTGGAAAATGTCCGTCGTTCAAGCCGCGCCCTCGAATGCTCCCGGCGCGTTTCCAACCCCGTTCCGTGGCGGCGTGGTAAGCGTGACCAACGTGGGTGACATGACGTTCATGCTGTTTCGAGAATACGCACCGCACACGGTGGACGTTATTCAAGGACTGACGGAGTCCGGCCTTTACACAAGCAACACCATCTTTCATCGCGTGATTGCGGGTTTCATGGATCAGGGCGGCGACCCGTCAACTAACGGCACCGGTGGCCCCGTGTTCCGATACAACGACGAGTGGAATCCGCAGGCGATGTTCACGGGCAGCGGACAATTGGCGCTGGCCAACTCCGGGAAGGACACCGACGGCTCGCAATTTTTCATCACGGTCGCGCCATACCGGTCCGGTGATTTTGGCTACGTGATTTTCGGCCAGCTTTTGCGCGGGTTCAACGTGCTTTCCAACATCAACAACACGCCGGTGGACGCCAACAGCCGGCCGCTGGCGGACGTGATCATCACCAAGGCGTCACTGGTGCCGGACAATTTCGACACCGTGCTCACCCTTACGGGCACGAACCTCGCGGGAGTGGCTGGAACCATCAATGTCGTCGCCAGCGACGGCGCAGGCGGACTCACGACGAATTCCTTCACCGCGACCACGGTGGCGGATGCGAACCTCGAAAATCCCTTCATCTATCCCAACATCACAACCAACCTGGTCGCGCCGGTCAACAAGCCGCTGACCAACTTTGTCTTCGGCTATGATTTTCCCGGCGTCACCAACTACTGGTATGTCTTATATGCCGACGCCAATTCCTCGGTGAGCGCCACCAATTCGTTCATCAACATCATTACGAATCAATTGCAGATGGTCGTTGTGCCCAATGCGAACTACGCCGGGCCGGTGAGTTTTGTGTTTGTTGTAGCTTCATTCCCCTATTGGAATTATTTTCCCTTCACAACGTGGTTCTACGATCCAAGTCAGTACCCATACGACTCTCAAACCTACACTTTCACCTTCGGCGACACGGCGATTTCTGCGCTGGGGACAAATTTCGTTGCCAATGTGCTCACGCCATTCACGAACCAGCTCCTGGCCACGTTCACCAACGGCGTACCGAACAGCTCAACCAACAATTTCACCGCATTCATCAATTGGGGCGACAACTCCACCAACAACGGCATCGTTGTAAACGGTTTGAATGGCCTAAAAGACGTGCTCGGATCGCACACTTACACCAACGCCGGGGATTATCCGATTTACCTCACCATCCAAAGCACGATCGGCGCCAGCGCAACGGTTGTTTCCACCGCCAGTGTTCCGCCAATTTTAAGTATAATCCCGGCCGGCGCCCAAAACGTTGTCAGTTGGCCCGCCTGGGCGACTGACTATCAGTTGCAGTCCAACACCAACCTGTCCCCGGCAAACTGGCTTGCGATCAGCAATTTTTCGACGTTGGTGGGATATGCAAGCGTGGTTACCAACAACACCACCGGGGGCAATCTCTTCTTCAGGCTCAAGCAATAGGTTGCGGGAAAACGCTCCCTGCCTCCCGTCAGCGAGCACAGCCGAGATGTTCCCGAAGTTTGTGCAAAGCCTGGGCCCGGTGACTCAATTTGTTCTTCACGTCCGCGCCCAACTCGGCAAAGGTCTGCTCAAACCCCACCGGTACAAACAGCGGGTCGTAACCGAATCCGTTGCTTCCGCGCGGCGCGAAAAGAATCCGGCCTTCGCACATGCCGTCGAACAACCTCGTCTGCATTTCAAATTCGTCCGCGCAGCAAACCGGCGAGGCGTTTTTGGTGGTTTCGGGCAACAAGGGTGTCAAGGCGATGACGCAATGAAACCGCGCCGCACGCCTTTCAGGGGGAACGTCCTTGAGCAGGCGCAACAATTTCACGTTGTTGTCGGCATCGGGCGTGTTGCCGGATGTGGCGGAATCCAGGGCGGCGAACCGCGCCGAATGCACGCCCGGCGCGCCATTCAGCGCGTCCACCTCCAGGCCGGAATCGTCGGCCAAAACGAACTTCGGGGTTGAATGTTGAATGTTGAACGTTGAATGTTTCTCCGCCAGCCAACGGGCCAGTTCCACGGCTTTTTTGGTGGCGTTGCCCGCGAACGTCGGCGCGTCCTCGACGACGGTCGGCGCGGCGGGAAAATCTTTCAGCGTCGAGAGCCGGAAGCCCTCGCCGAGGATGGCGTGGATTTCGCCGGCTTTGTGGGCGTTGCGCGTGGCGATCAGCAGTGAAATTTCCGGCATCGACGCAGCAAAGCCTGCGAAAGATTGAGGGATGAACCAAGTCAAAACTCCCAATGCAGCCGGGCGCCGAAAACCGAAATCGGCCCACGATCCTGGTTGAAGGCCGGATCGGTGATAAACTGGTAATCGAAAGCGGCATGTACGGTTTTCCAGAGTTTAAAATCGTAATAGGTTTCCAGGGCCTTCTCCCAGCCGTAATTCAATGTGCCGTCACCGCCGAGAATGCCCGTGCCGCCGTCGGCAAAAAATTGCTGGTGCACCGGGCTGATGGCGTTCACAACCCCGGCCAGACCAAAGGTGTCATCCGGACGATGCCATGGCGCGCCTTTGACGCTCAGCCCCAGGGAGGCCGTCCGGTCCACATCGGTGTAGGCCCAGGCCTCGGTGTGCCCGTCGCTCCAGCCCAGGCGTGAAAAAACGCCGATGTTTTCAGTGATTTCCTGTTCCCAATTCAGGCCAAAGCCGTATTTGAAGCGGTCGGCGCGGGTTTGGGTGATGTCAATACTCCCACCCTGGTTAAAGTTGTTTATCGCGTCCTGATAGCTGCCCATGTGCGCCTGGTTCAGATAAGCCAGAAACCGGATGACACCGGGATGGTTGCGGAGGGTGTAACGGCGTTCCAGTTCCGTTACCATGCCCCAGGCTTCAAAATAACGCTGGTCCTGCGCCAGGCCGTTGGTGGAGCGCGGCACCTGGAAAAAGCCGTAACGCCAGGTCCATTGCGGCTGATACAGTTCGGCGGCGAACCCGGTCGTGTACCCCAGGCTGTCGGCCGGATAATCCCAGGCCTCGTTCGCCACGAACGCCCAGTTCATGAATTGCGTGCGCGGATCACCGGCGTAGGTATTGTTGTCAAAAATGTCGACCACGCTGATTTTCCCCAACGTGAACGTCAAGCGCGACACGTCCTGTGTGCCGGCAAGGTGAAGCTGATCATCATCCACCGTTTCCTCATCACCGCCCAAGTTGATGGTTTGCCGAATGAAGGCACGGGTGAGGTTGACATTGGGAACGGTGGTGCCGACCCGGTAGGCTTCCCCGTTGGGAAAGGCTTCAATGCCGATGGTATGACCCAGGCCGTATCCCTGCCACATCATGCCGTCCACGTGCGCCTCGGCGCCGGACCACAAACGGACGCCCGCCATCAAATCCAGGGAGATCGTTTCGCGGGTTTCGCCGCCGTTGGGCAGGCTGTTGGGACCGGAATACTTTGATGAGAATCCAGGATAACCCTGCACGATGTCGGTGTTCTGGACGTGCCAGTTCCAGTTCTGCCCGACGGGCGATTGCGGGGGGACTGCCGGAACCGGCGGGGAATTAGTGGAAGCCCCTGCGGCAGGCAGCGCTGCCGCGCAAAGCACGAACCCGGTGATGGCCGGCCGGTTTTTCATGTCACAAACACGCAGGGTTGACAAAAAACACGCTGCCATATACCCCTACCCCCCATATTGGTCAAACCCTAATTTGGGAGTGGCGTACCCGGTTAAACGTGTTAAATATTTTACCATGAAAGCGAAACTCACTCGGCCCGGACTGGAAAAACGGGCGCTGGTCGTCCGCCTGCGGAAAATCAAGGGCCAGATCGAGGGCATTGAAAAGATGGTGGAAGCCGATGCCGATTCTTCGGATGTGCTGATGCAGGTCGTCTCGGCGCGTCAGGCGTTGAAATCGTTCAGCGAAAAAGTCATCGAGTCGCAAATGCGCGTCTGCGTCGAAAGCGCCAGCGCGTCCGAAAGCCGCCACAATTTGCGCTCGCTGCTGACGATTCTGGAACGATACGCTGTTTAAGATTTATGCCGGCTCCGAAAAATTCCAACGGACAGCGCGCCGCCGATTTGGTGCGCGACGCGGCAACCACGGAAACCGCCGAAGTGTTGCAGCGGTTGAACACGTCGCCGAACGGCTTGAGCGAAGCGGAAGCGGCGGAGCGGCTGGAAGTGTTCGGCCCGAACGAAGTCGCGCAGGAAAAACAGCACGGCTGGCTGCTGCGGCTGTGGGTGGCCGTGCGCAATCCGCTGGTCATTCTGCTGGCGGTCCTCGTCATCGTCACCTTTGCTACGGCGGGTGATCCGAGCGACTACATCGGCGGCTTCGTGATGCTGGCGATGATCGTGCTGGCGGTATTGCTGCGCCTCATTCAGGAAACGAAGGCGGACAACGCCGCCGCCAAACTCAAGGCGATGATCAAGGTCACCGCGACGGCGTTGCGCGACGGACAGCCGAAGGAAATTCCGCTCAAAGAACTCGTGCCCGGCGACGTGGTGAAACTTTCCGCCGGCGACATGATTCCAGGGGACGTGCGATTGATTTCCTCCAAGGATTTGTTTGTCATCCAGGCCACGCTCACCGGCGAATCCCTGCCGGTGGAAAAAACCGACGCGCGTGATCCGCGCACCAACGTCCAATCCATCGAGCACACGAATCTTTGTTTTCTCGGCACGAGCGTGGAGAGCGGCGCAGCCACGGCGGTCGTGGTCACCACCGGCACGCAGACTTATTTTGGGAAAATGGCCAGCAGTCTTTCCGGCCAGCAGGTGGAAACGGCGTTTGACAAGGGCGTGAAAAGATTCACCTGGCTGATGATTTATTTCATGGCGGTGATGGCGCCGGCGGTATTTTTGATCAATGGCTTCACAAAACACAGTTGGGGCAAGGATACCTTTCTTTTTGCGCTCGCCATCGCCGTCGGCCTGACGCCGGAAATGCTGCCGATGATCGTCTCCTTCTGCCTGTCCAAGGGCGCGGTGGCGATGTCGAAGAAAAAGGTCATCGTCAAGCGGCTGCACTCCATCCAGAACCTGGGCGCGATGAACGTGCTGTGCACCGACAAGACCGGCACGCTCACGATTGACCACGTCATCCTGGAAATCCATTGCGACGTTTTCAAAAATGAAAGCGAGGAAGTCCTGCGCGACGCCTATCTCATCAGCCACTTTCAGACCGGCCTGAAGAACGTCCTGGATCGCGCGGTTTTGAAATACTCGGAACTGCACCGGGAACTGGGCGTTGAGAAAATTTCAAAAGTGGACGAAATCCCGTTCGATTTTTCGCGGCGCATGATGTCGGTCGTCGTCCAGGGACCGGACGGCCAGCGCCAGTTGCTGACCAAGGGGGCGCCGGAATCGGTGTTCAAAAAATGCACGCACTTCGAGAGCGACGGCGAAATTTTCGAAATGGAGCCGATCCTTGTCGGCAACCTGATTGAGCAGGTCAACTCGTTGAGCGAAGACGGCTTTCGCGTGCTGGCCATTGCGAATAAAAAAGTCGGCGCGCAGGCGGCCTATTCCAAAGCAGATGAGGAACACCTTGTGTTGACGGGCTATCTGGCGTTTCTCGATCCGCCAAAGGACACGGCCAAGACCGCCATTGCCGCGTTGCGTCAGTATGGTGTGACGGTGAAGGTTTTGACCGGCGACAACGATCTGGTCACGCGCAAAGTCTGCACCGAAGTCGGCATCAACGCGGAAAAAATTATTCTCGGCAACGATGTGGAAAAAATGTCGGATGAGCAACTGGCCGACGTGATTGACGGCGCGGACGTTTATGCGCGGCTTTCGCCGGCGCACAAAAAGCGCGTCGTGCAGGCGCTCCAGAAAAAAGGCCACGTCGTCGGTTTCATGGGTGACGGCATCAACGACGCGCCCGCACTGCGCGCCGCCGACGTGGGCATTTCCGTGGACACCGCCGTGGACATCGCCAAGGAATCCGCCGACATGATTCTGCTGGAAAAGAGCCTGATGGTGCTCGAAGAAGGCGTGCTCGAAGGCCGCAAGGTTTTCGCCAACATCACCAAATACATCCGCATGGGCGCCAGTTCCAATTTTGGCAACATGTTCAGCGTGCTCGGAGCGAGCGCCTGGTTCCCCTTTCTGCCGATGCAAACGCTGCAAATCCTGATCAACAACCTGCTTTACGATTTTTCGCAGGTGCCGATTCCCACGGACAACGTCGGCGTACAATACATCGCCAAACCGCGCCCGTGGGCCATCGGGGAAATTGCCAAGTTCATTCTGTTCATCGGCCCCATCAGCTCGATTTTCGATTACACGACTTTCTGCGTGATGTGGTTTTACTTCAAGTGCAGCCACGTGGTGATTACGCCGGAACTGACGGCGAAATTCGGCAACGATGCGGCGAATTACTCCTATGCCGCGCACTTGTTAAACACCGGCTGGTTCGTCGAATCCATAATGACGCAGACCCTCATCATCCACGTCATCCGCACAAACCAGATTCCGTTCCTCCAGTCGCGGGCGAGCTGGCAACTGACGATGACCACCATCCTGATCATGGGCATCGGCGCATTTCTGCCATTTTCACCGCTGGCCAAACCGCTGGGTTTCGTGCCGCTGCCGTGGCAATTCTGGCCGATTCTCGCCGCAACCTTGCTTTGTTACCTCGCCTTGACACAGGTCATCAAGGCTTGGATGGTGCGGAAAAACTGGATCTGAGGACGGGAAACAAAAGCCGTTCCGCATCTCACGGAACGGCATGTTTAGGCGTGCGCGGGTTGATCGGTTCCGCTCAAGCCTCAAAGGATTTTCCGCAACCGCAACTTTGCTTTGCGTTGGGATTGGTGATTTTGAAACCGCCCGCCGTCAGCGCAGCACTGAAATCCACCACGGTACCCCGCAGATAGGTCGCGCTGAAAGGGTCCACCAGCACGGTCACGCCGTGCTGCTCCGCCGCCCAGTCGCCGTCCCGCTTTTCGTCGAAGACCATATTGTACTGCATGCCGGAGCAACCGCCTTGCTCCACAAAAATGCGCAATGCCTTGCCGGCATTTTCAGGTTTCGCGAGCAATACCTTGGTTTCTTCCGCCGCGCTGTGGGTAAGCGAGACGACCAATCCAGTGGTGATGATTTCACTCATTGTCTTCGTTTCAACCTAAGCCGGGCGCGAGCGCGTGTCAAACCGCGTCAATTTTGCGGCGCCGCGATGTGCTCCCGGGCGTTGCCGATTTTCTTCTCAAGCAAATCGTGCAATTGCGGCAGCAATTCCTCCAGCCGCCGGTACACGTTCACCGCCTGCGGCCATTCGCCCAGCGTCTCGGCCACGCTCGCCGCCTGCAGTCCGGCCTTCTTCACCCAAAACGGATCCGCCGCCTCACCGTCACGCAGATTGTTTCCGTAGAGCACGTCGAGATAATCCTGCAAGGCCTGTTGCAGCAACGCGGTCTGGTCCGGGCCCATAGCCTGCGCAGCGCGCTTTTCCAACACCAGGCCGATGCCCATTTGCGCCTGGCTGCGCGCGCCGGCGGACGCCGGCGGTGAATTGATGACCTGGGCGTAGGCGTTGGTCGCATCGTCGTAAAAATGCGCGCCCTGCGGCTGCCCGGCGAGTTGCAAATAGCAATCGCCCACCTCCCCCCAGGCGAGCGCGGCCTGTTCGGACTGCGGATACGACTGGCCGATGGCTTTGAATACCTGGATGGCCAGTCCGAAATTGGCCAGCGGATTATTGGTATCGGTTGATTCCATGTGCATCAACGCGCTGCCATAAGCGAACAAGGCCTGGGCGTCGAGGTCCGGCGGGCAATTGGTGTCGCTCGTCAGGCTCATGAAATACTGAATGGCGTCCGAGTAGCCGAGGCGGCCCATGGCCGCGCGCCCGGCCATCATGCGGGCCGGATAGGCCAGTCGGGAGGCCGGCCAGTTTTGAAAGAGCAGTTGATAATTCTTTTCCGCGTTCACGAAATCGCCCGCGCGATAGAAGTGATCGCCGATCCACCATTGCGCGACCGGTGGGAGTTCCCGGGCATTGGGCGGAAGGGCGCTGGCGGGAAACTGTGCGATAAAATTGGTGAACTGTTGAAAGGCGGTGGTTTCCCGGCCGGCCTGAAAATTCGCCCACGCGCGGGCATACACCACCTGCGGCAGCAGCCGCGTGTCATTGGTGTACTGTTCCACCCAGCGGTCATAAATGCCGATGGCCGTGGGCCAGTTGTTTTCCTGCTCATAAGTG
>Ga0181531_10001086_pt1 | contig 17490 bp, 14 predicted proteins | sample PEATcosm2014_Bin_38_FD_119743 | JGI IMG/M metagenome (GOLD analysis project Ga0181531, IMG submission 119743) | Peatland microbial communities from MTU Mesocosm Facility, Houghton, MI, USA - PEATcosm2014_Bin11_10_metaG | ecosystem: Environmental > Terrestrial > Soil > Wetlands > Peat | place... | reverse complement strand
GTGCCCGCACAGTGACCTCATTCTGATTGGCTACTCCACGCCGGCTCCACGCAGCCTCGTCCAGATTCCGCAACAGCGACACCGTCGCGCGCCGTACTGCAATGTAGTCCTCTACTAGATCCTCGATCGAACGCGCACCAAACGGGCTGTTACGAACGTAGTCATCCTGTTCAAAACCTTCGATGGGAGTCGTATCCCCACGAGCAATCCGCAGAGCCCGGTAGCTCATGATCCGTTCGCTGTCGTTGACGTGGCCCACAAGTTCTTTCAAGCTCCACTTGCCCGGAGCATAACGGAACTCGCCGTCGGCGTCCGTCCGCGCCGAAAGGAATAAAAGCGTCTGGCGGCGCTGTTCTTCGAGCGCACCGAGAACGTCATTTCCAGAAACTAACGAGATGTAGCGTTCATAGTACGGAGCGTATTCGCCGGGCTGAGGGCGCACATACGCTGCAGCAATCGAAGTCATAATCCTCCTCGCGGGCCGCAATCGCCCGACGTTCACCGTGAGTCGGACGATCTAGTTCAATACTATCGGATCAACCCGTCGCCCCGAATATCGCGATAGAAGAATTACCGACGTCAGGCAGTCGTTACACGATGATGAACTGGAACTCGACGCTCATGCCACAATAGGAATCACGAGATGAACTATGAAAATCAATAATAAATGCTTGATTTCCACAGCGACGGAGGTTTACTGAGGAGTACAATTCGCTTTGGCACGTGAAATGCGGCGATGAATCAGAACCCCTTAGCTAAGGAAAGGATTTCGACGACATGTGGAAGCCAACGAATCAACCTGCCACACCCGGGAGACCGGCAGAACCTGAGCGTCCGAGCACGTCCACAGCGACGACGACACCGGCCATGAATATGACCATGAATGAGACTCCTGCAGCGCCGCGCCCGGTTACCACCACCACGTCCGATCAAGCCACGATTGGCAAGTCGCTTGTGATCAAAGGCGAAGTTACGGGTTCGGAGTCTTTATATATTGATGGCCGCGTCGAAGGCTCGATCAATCTCTCCGGCAATCGCGTAACGATTGGCCGCAATGGCGTCGTCGCGGCCAACATCAGCGCGCGCGAAATCGTGGTTCTCGGCAAGGTGCGAGGCAACCTCACTGCCAGTGACCGCGTCGATATCCGCAGTGATGGTTCGTTGACTGGCGATGTCGTGGCAGCGCGCATTTCGATCGAGGACGGCGCGTTCTTCAAGGGTGGCATCGACATCCGCAAAGCCGGATCCAAGCCCGATGCGAAATCAGAAGAAATGCCGAAGAGCGTTGCGGCTTCGGCGCCTGAGCCGGCCATCGCGGCGCGCGCCTAGCGGATGTCGCTTTCTCAAACGATTCGGATGAGCCCCGGTTGCCTTAACGCCGGGGCAACTCCATTGGATTCTTGCTGAGTGAAGGCAACGCACAACATCGAGTGGAAAGCAGTTACTCCTCTTGCAGTGGTTCCATCCCAGGATACAGTCAGCCGCTACCAAACAATCTAGCAAACCGCTAACGCGATGTGCCCCGTTGGCGCACTTCAAGTTCGATAGGCTAGTAGAAAGGGTGCAGAAATCTTCCCCAAGTCCCTGCACCCTTCCGTATTAGCTCGCACTATCGCAACTCAGCGAGCAAATTTGTTTGTGAGGCTGTCACGTTCTGAGCTCGCAGCTCGGCTTCCACTTTGCTTTCCGGCAACTGATAGCTCCAGTCAGATCCCGCAATGCGGATGCTCGACAGGAAGTAACGGTCTCCATAGTGATTGAATACCAGCACCGTATCACCGGAAACGGCCGCCGCGCCCGCTCGCGAGGCCTGGGACAAGGCGCTCTTGCGTGCCTCAAAGTTACCGATCGCTAAAATCCCGCCGTCCATTCCCGCACCTTTAACTATGCACTCTCCGGCTGGGATGATCTTGCCGTTGACCATGAAGTCGAACGGGACCTGAGCTACGACTTTTGAATTTGTGAGCGACTGGGCGGCCATCAGCCCCGACAGCAGCATCAACATCACCGGAAGCGTCCACTTTGCAGTTTTCATAGGTTCCTCCATTGAAAGTTGGGAAGCTCGGTGAAGAACTTCATCTCGTTCCTCACAAAGTGATGCCATATTGCTCCAACCTCTTCGAAAGGTCTATGGAGCGCATCTGAATCCGTCTGAATTGATCTGAAGGATTCGCCATGAATCAACCAGGAACGCCTGAGGCATTGCCTTCGCGCCGAAGGACGCCACTAGCGTCTCAACTTCATCTCCCGAACCCTCCGAGGAGATTCCGCGTCAGCTTTCATATTGACCGTGGCGCTGTTTGTTGTTGAAATGGGCGCACACTTTTGAAGCAGGCCGCCGAGGAATTCTTCGTGCAATGGTATTTCTTGTTCTTCCTGGTTTCTGGGTTCTGCAGCATTCTCTACGAAATCATCTGGCTTCGTATCGCCATGGCGCAGTTTGGTGTCACCACCGCCATGGTGTCCCTCGTGATCGCCGCTTTCATGATTGGGCTCGGCATCGGCTCCTGGTGGGCCGGAACCTTTTCGCGGAAATATGCCACGCGATTGCGTTTTACAGCCCTGCGTCTCTACGCGTTGATGGAGCTCTTGATCGCGCTCTCAGCGATTTGCGTTCCTCGCCAACTGCTCTGGGGACGTGAGTTGCTGCTGAGGACCGGCGGCCTGTCCTTCTCATCTCACTTGTACTATGTTCCCGCCGGAATCTGGCTGGCCCTCACTCTGGTTCCTTGGTGCGCATGCATGGGAGCCACCTTCCCGCTGGCGATGGCGGCCATCGGCGAGGACGATGACCGCGGCCTCCAATCCGTGAAATCATTCAGCTATCTCTATGTTGCCAACCTGTTTGGCGCCGCGACAGGCGCGATCATCCCTCTGTTTCTCATAGAGCTCTATGGATTCAGGCGCACCCTGCATATCAGCGCCGCACTGAACCTGCTCCTGGCCGCGAGCGCCTTTCTGCTGAGCCTTTTCCGCAAACGGGCAGTGGTCGCGAATTCCTGGTGCAAAAAAGATGCACCGCCTACCGCATCCGAGTTCGGAAGTCTTTCTAATCGCGCGCTGCTCTGGGTGCTGTTCGGCACCGGACTCACGAGCGTCGGCATCGAAGTTGTCTGGGTGCGTCTCTACACTCCATCATTGGGGACCGTTGTCTATGCTTTCGCTGCCATTCTCGCGCTCTACCTAATCGCCATGGATATTGGTTCCTGGCTCTACCGCCGCTTCGGGAACTCTCAAACCAATCTTGAGAATGGCCTTCTATGGATGGCTCTGGGGTTTTATGTCCTGCTATCGTTTTTGAGTGCTGATCCGAGGTTGCGACTCCACCCAATCTGGCGCGTGATTGTCGGCACCGCGCCGTTTTCCTGTCTCGTCGGGTTTGTCACTCCTGCAATCGTCGACCGCTTCTCTCGCGGAGATCCCGAACGCGCCGGCAGAGCCTACGCCATCAACATCGTCGGATGCGTGCTTGGTCCTCTGATCTCTGGATTCATTTTGCTCCCGCTCGTCGGTGAGCGGCTCGCGCTCTGTGCCTTTGCAGCGCCCTGGTTTTTGGCGGGGCTCAAGTTCCGGCCCGCATTCAGATCGACTTCTCACGGCCTGATGCGCTCGCGATACCTGCGCGGTGCCAGCGTTCTGCTGCTCGCGTCGGCCCTCATAGTTTTTGCGGCCGAGGGTTACGATCAGCAATATGAGCCCCGCGAAGTCCGGCGCGACAGCACCGCCACTGTCGTCGCCCTCGGATCTACTCGCCATAACAAGCGGCTCCTGGTGAATGGCGTCGGCATCACCAATCTCACGCCCATCACCAAGATGATGGTGCATCTTCCCGCCGCGATGCTGCCCCATCCGCCCCGGCGCGGGCTTGTCATCTGCTTCGGCATGGGAACCTCCTACCTCTCGATGCTTTCCTGGGGCGTGCCTTCGACCGCCGTGGAATTAGTTCCTAGCGTCCCGAAGTTCGTGACTTTTTTTCATCCCGACGCGAGAGCCCGGTTGCAGTCTCCCTTCTCTCACGTGGTCATTGATGATGGGCGCTTCTACCTCGAGCGTTCCTCCGAACAATTCGACGTGATCACCATTGATCCGCCTCCTCCGGTCGAAGCCGCCGGATCGAGTTTGCTTTATTCCAAGGAGTTCTACGCCATCGTCCGGCAACACCTTACGCCGGAGGGCATTCTGCAACAATGGTTGCCCCCGGCCGACCCTGTGGTTGCAGCGGCCGTGGCGCGCGCTCTGAAGGAATCCTTTCCCTACGTGCGGGTGTTTCACTCGATCGAGGGTTGGGGATATCACTTCCTTGCCAGCGCAACCCCCATCCCTTCGTCTTCGGCCACAGAAATGGCACAAAAACTTCCATCCGATGCTGCCCGTGATTTGATGGAATGGGGTCCCGCCTCAAGTCCGGAAGAACAATTTGCGATGGTCTTGAATCGCGAGATTTCGCTCGATGGCCTGATCGCCCAGGAGCCCGCCGTCTCCGCAATCACCGATGATCGGCCTGTAAACGAATATTTCGCCTTACGGCGTCTGCGCGATTCCGGCCAATCCAAGATAGCTCTCGCAGGAAATAAGTGAAATCACCGAACCACGCCTTTAATGCCGGCACGCTGCACAGTACCCTCCAACCTCGAGGCGCGCCACCACGATGTGAAACTGGCAATCCCTCTCCAGTTGCTTCTTCAGAGCCTCGAAAGTTTTGCTCACAAACTCGGTGATTTTGCCGCAGCGCAAGCAAGCCATGTGAATATGATCTTGCCCGAGTTTGCGCTCGTAGTAATGACCTTCGCCGTTCAGGTGCATCAGATCCAGTTCATCGATCAATCCCTGCCGCTTCAGTAGGTCGAGCGTGCGATAGACGGTGCTGCGATCGACGGATGGGTCTACAGTCTGCGCTTTGCGCAGAATCTGGGCTGCATCGAGATGCTTCTTAGCGGTCTCAATCACGCCCAGAATCGCGCGGCGCGGTCCAGTCATTCGGATTCCTCTTTGCGCGAGTTGCATCTGCAAACGCCCGGGAATTTCAGTTTGTGGCAGCGGCATTGTGACTCTCCTGTTGCAAGTCGCAACTGATCGCAACAAAGCTGCGACGAAATCTGCGCCCCTACGTTGACAGTCTGAGTGAGCGCAGGCTACGCTTGCATCGTACCATTAGTTGCGACTCAGTCGCAACTGGAACTATCGCACATAGGAGACCCCATGGCGGATCGTCCCGCTTCCAGGCCCGGCGCGAATCTATTTTCGCGACTTCTTTTCCCGGCCTTGGTTCTTTGCTTTCTCGCTTCGGCGGCTTCTTCCGCTCTCGCGCAAGAGAGTCCTTATATCGTGACCTACGACCACTATCTCGAAGAACCCGGTAGCCTTGAAGTCGAGTATTTCTCGACCTTCGGCACGCAGCGCGGTGGCAACGACTTCGACGCTTTCTGGGCTGAATTCGAATTTGGCGTGACGGCTTGGTGGACTACCGAACTTTACGTTGCCGGGCAGACAACCTTCAACGACAGTACGATTTTCACCGGAACCCGCTGGGAGAACCGCTTCCGTCTTCTCCAGCGCGAGCACTTTGTCAACCCCGTGCTCTACATTGAATTCGAGAATACCGACGGCGCCGATAAGATATTGAAAGAGGTGGAAGGCCACGATGTCGAGTCCGATTACGCAGAACCTAATGGGATCTTGCGGCAGGAACACGATCACGAACTCGAAATGAAACTGCTCCTCTCCAGTACCTTCAAGGGCTGGAATGTCGCTCTCAATCCCATCACCACCAAAAATCTCCTGCCCAGCGAGCCTTGGGAATTCGCTTACGCCATCGGCGCCAGTCATCCACTCGCCATGAAGGCATTACCGAACCGCTGCAATTTTTGTCGTGAAAATTTTATTGCTGGAGTCGAAATGTACGGAGGATTGGGCGATGCCCAAAGTCCCGGCCTCCACGACACGTCCCACTACCTCGCTCCCGTACTCGCCTGGAACCTTCCTTCGGACTGGACCGTGCGCCTTTCGACTGGCTTCGGCCTCAATGACAACAGCCACCGGGTCTTGGTCCGCTGGGGACTTTCCCGTGAATTCTCAGGCTTCGGCGAACTTGTGTCTCGCCTCTTCGGAGGCCGCCCATGAAGACGACAACAATGACCACAACCTTCGCTGTCATTTGCGTTCTCATCTCCAGCGTTCTCATCTTCGGTTCGCTGGCGCGGGCCCAGAAGCACGTTATCGACGGCCGCCAGCGCTGGTCTTATGAAGCCATGACACAGGCGCCCGAAACAGCTCGCGTCAGGCGGAATCCCCTCGCGGCCGACCCCGACGCTGTCGCCGCTGGAGGCAAGCTCTACGAATTGCATTGCAACGAATGTCATGGCGAAAAAGCTGGGGGCACCCGATGGGGACCGAGCCTGTTGCGTCCCGAGGTCCAGAATGCGGCGCCTGGTGCGGTTTTCTGGGTCCTGACTAACGGAGTAGTTCGTCACGGTATGCCCGTCTGGTCCAAACTGCCCGAGCCCGAGCGGTGGCAAATCGTGACCTTCGTGCAGTCATTAAAATCGCGGCCGGATCGTCAACTCGGCGGCCCAACGCGATAACTTTCTCACGCTCCGGCCCTGCTAAGCTGAATCGTGCGTGAGCCGTATTCCGTGAGCGAGAAATACGATGTCATCATCCTTGGAGCCGGCGCGGCTGGCCTGATGTGCGCCATCGAGGCCGGCAAGCGCCGCCGTCGGGTACTCGTTCTCGAGCGTGCCGACCGCATCGGAAAGAAGATTCTGATTTCCGGCGGTGGACGATGTAATTTTACGAACTTGCACGTTGGCGCCGACAACTTTCTCTCCCATAATCCTCACTTCGTAAAGTCAGCGCTGGCCCGTTACTCCCCGGCTGACTTTGTGCGGCTCGTCGAAAAACATCGCATCCCTTATCACGAGAAAAAAATGGGCCAGCTGTTCTGCGACCGCTCCGCCAGCGACATCACCACCATGCTCGAGCAGGAGTGCCATGACGCCGGCGTAGAAATCCGTCTCAACGTGATTGTGGATAAGGTGTTCAAGAACGACACGGCCACCGACGATCGAATCTACATATTGACCGCCGGATCAGTTCTCACCTCCTCTTCGGTTGTTGTTGCCACGGGAGGCTTGTCCATTGCCAAGATCGGCGCCACCTCGTTCGGATATGATGTCGCAAAACAGTTCGGACTCAAGATCCAGCCCACGCGGGCGGCACTTGTACCCCTCACTTTCACAGAAGCAGACCGCCGCCGGTGGTCAGATCTGGCTGGCGTATCCACTGAAGTCGTCGCCTCAACCCCCAGTACCCGGCAAACTTTCCGCGAAAATATGCTGTTTACCCACCAGGGCCTGAGCGGTCCCGCAGTTCTTCAGATTTCGTCGTATTGGGATGCCCGAGGGCCGATCTTTCTTGACCTGGCACCAGGCCGCGACCTCTTCGCCGAACTTCGCAGCCGCGGCCACCGTGATCAGCCGGCATGGAAGGCCTTGTTGCGCGAAACCCTACCCCGTCGCCTCGCCGATCGCTGGCTTGAGATTTTCCCTCTGAACAGTAATTCGGATCGTGCCTTCGCTGAGGCCGAACGGCAATTGCATGCTTGGGAAATTTATCCGGCTGGAACCGAGGGCTATGGCAAAGCTGAAGTCACCGCGGGCGGCGTCGACACCGACGAACTTCTCGCTCGCACGATGGAGTCTCGAAAGGCCCGCGGTCTTTACTTCGTCGGTGAGGTTGTCGATGCCACCGGCCAACTTGGAGGCTTCAATTTCCAGTGGGCGTGGGCGTCAGGATTTTGTGCCGGACAAGCCGTGTAAATTCCTGCCGATCGCGGCGATTAAATCTCCGCGCCTTCCTGCATGAATGGCATAGCACCAAGAATATCGGCGGCCTTCTCCAGTTGCTTCAGATCATCGCCGCTAAAGTCTGCGCCCGAGAGTGACGCATCCAGTCCCTTGCGCGATATCTGAACCACTCCGCGTACCTCACCCGAATGCACGACCGGAACCGACATAATTTTCTGGATCGGCATCTGTTCCTGGCTCTTGTCCTCTTCCGCCGCGCCCAGCTTCACCGCTTCAAACAGGCTGACGTGTTTTACGCGCATGAATGCATTCGACAATAACGGCGTGCGAGTCGAGGCTGTCCTGGCCGCGACCGCCGATCCGCTCAACGGCAGCACCCCGGCTGACCGCAATTCCGGTGGAAAAATAAACCGCAGGCTGCCCTTTTCTAAACGGAGCAGCGCAACTTCGTTTCGCCGTACGCGCAGGATCTGCGCCAGCTTGGTGCAAACACGTTCTGAACTTGGAGCTTCTGAAAGCATGCTCTCCAAGTCGTTGAGAGTTGCTTTCGCCGCCTTTGCGGCCGTCCCCTGATGGTTGCTGGATGGCATATTGGCTCTTTGCCTTACTATTCCATCCTGCGGGTGCTGACAACTTTTCGACAAGTTACCGGAGTACTTTCACCCCCCGGCGCCATACTCAAAGGGGTGCGTATTTTTGTACGTTCGCATCGAAATTTTCCTCGCCTGAATATGACTCTTCCACAGCAATTGGCGTTATATTTAAATAAACATTGACCGGCACCGCAACTTAGATCGGCGGCTATGGGAGTACGCGTATGTCGCTAATTCATTACGTAAGACCAATTCTCGAATTGGGGATTTGCAAGGAGTACAGCATGGCTCGCAAAACCGATGGAACCACCACTGCCCGGCGCACCAAAAAGACTGAAATTCCCGTTGCTTCGGTAGTCAGTGACGCGACCCCCGAACCACCCGGGGATCTGCGAAAGAACGCAACTTCGAGGGTCTCCCAAGCTGTCGATTTGAACGAAGAAATTCGGCGTCGCGCCTATGAACTCTACCTCCAGCGCGCCGCCACCACCGGCGGCTCATACGGAGACCCGAATCAGGATTGGTTGGTTGCCGAGCGCGAGGTCCTCTCGCTTCATGGCGGCCAAAAGCAGCACTCCGCCTAGCGCCTGACGGCCGATCCCGTCAGCACCGCCGCGCCGTAACCGTGCAGCGGGTCATTGCGCCGATGCGCAGTTTCGCATCGACCCGAAACAGCGCTAGGCTTTCCCCGCGAAGACATGGATGTTGTGAGAATTTGCTTTATTGCTGCACGGCTTGCACCAGCCTCGGCCGCACTTGTTCGCGCTGCATCTGCGACGCATCCCAAGCGCCACCCAGCGCCTTCACTAGATAGACGGAGGTCGTCATCTGCTGACCGAGCAATTGCGTTTCCAGACGTTCATTCGCCAATAACGTGGACTGCGCCGTGATTACGTCCAGGTAGGTCGTCACTCCACCGACGTAGCGATCGTTGGCTATGTCTAACGCGCGTCGCGAGTCCGTCACCGCTTGCTGCTGCGTTTTTGATGCGGCCGCAAGCAGCGCCAGGTTCGAAAGACCGTCCTCTACCTGCTGAAAGGCTTCCAGCACAGATTCGCGATAGTTCGCCACCGATTCGTCGTAGGCCGCGCGCGTTAGCGCCAGGTTGGCGCGATTGCGACCACCATTAAAAATCGGCTGCAGAATGTCTCCACCCAAGGCCCAGAAAAGACTGGGAGCGTTCACTAGGGTAGTAATATCGCGGCTCTGCCAGCCGCCGCTTCCATCCAGCGTAATATGCGGATAGAACGCGGTCGTTGCGATTCCCACTTGCGCGTTTTCGAAAGCCATCTGCCGCTCGTTCTCGGCGATGTCCGGACGCCGCTCCAGAATCTCCGATGGAACGCCGGAAGGAATCGCCGGGGGCGTCACATCGAACGACGCTTCCTTCAGGTTGAACGTCGATGCCGGCTTGCCCAGCAATACCGCGATCGCGTGCTCATTCTGGGCTCGCTGCTCGAGCACCAACTGAAGTTGCGTCGCCGTCGAATCGAGCAGCGCCGCTTGCTGTGCCACTTCCAGCCCTGACGCAACTCCGCCGTCGTGGCGCCGCTGCACCAGATCCAATCCCTTTTGTTGAATTTCCACCGATTGCCGGACCACGTCCGCTTCCCGATCGAGCTCGCGCAGATTGTAGTAGTCCGTCGCCAACTCCGCCGTCAACACCAGTTGAACATTCCCAAGGTCGGCCGCGTTCGCCTGCAGCGTCGCATTGGCTGCTTCCATGTTGCGGCGCACTCGGCCGAATAAATCCAGTTCGTAACTGATCGATACTGGAACGGTAAAAACATTCTGTGTGTACGGGGTCAGCGGCACCGTGCTGCCCGATAGCGGTCGGTTGCCCGCCAAACGCTGGCGTTGACCGCTGGGATCGGCGCTGACTTGAGGAAAGTACGCCGAAGACGCGATTTGCGCCTGCGACCGCGCCTCCGTCAGCCTAGCCTGCGCTGCGGTTAGAGATTGGTTCGCTTGCAACAATTGCTGCTCGAGTTGATCGAGTTCCGCGTCACGGAAGATCTGCCACCACGTGCCTTTGGGAATCGCGTCTTTCGGAGCCGCAGTCTCCCAGGGACCTTCGCCCTTCCAAGTGTCGGGAACCTGTGCCGTGGGGCGTTTATAAGCCGGTCCTACCGTGCAACCTACTGTGCACGCCAGCAGGGCGATGCCGGCCATGCCGAGCTTGAAACTGTGCTTCCGGCTCCGATTCTCCATCCGCTCCGCTGCTGACACAATCCCCATCACGACCGCGCGTCTCCTCCATTTGCTTTGCTCACGTGGACAGTTTGGCCTTCCTCGAGCGAGTCTGAAGGATTGATGATGATGCGATCGTTGACGTCTACCCCGCCCAGAATCTCCAGCGTGGCTCCGAAGTCGCGCCCGATGCTGATCGAACGCAAACGTACTTTGTTGTCTTTGTCCACCACCGCGACTTGGGGTCCTTGAGCTCGGAACAACATCGAATTGACCGGAACAGTGATCCGGGGAACCGCTGAGCCCGTGGCAAAATGCACTTGCCCAAATGATCCCGGCAAAAGCTTGCCGTCTTTGTTGGGGACATCGACTTCCGTGTTCAGCGTCCGGGTTGCCGGGTCAATCGAATCCGCGGTCCGGGCCACTGTGCCTAAAAATTTCTGACCGGGGAATTCCTGTAGAGTGATCACCGCCTTGACACCCACTTTCATTAGCGGCGCATAGGCCTGCGGAACGCTTACGAAAACGCGCAGAGGATCAACCCGCGCGATGTCGAAAAGCTCCCTGCCGGCCCCGGCAGATCCCGAATTGATCAGTGCCCCCGGGTCCACATTGCGGCGTGTCAGAACGCCCGAAAACGGCGCGTATACGTTCTTGAAACTTTCGAGCTCCTCCAGGCGCTTTACGTTCGCGTCCGCTGCTGCCAGGTTGGCTTGCGCTTGCGTGTAGGCGCTCGCCTGCTGGTCTGCTTCCTGTTGAGAAACCGAATCGGACTTACGCAGGTTCGCCCAGCGATCGGCAGAAATCTTCGCCAGTGCTAACGCGGCTTTGATCTGTTCGCGGTTGGCCCGCGCTTGCGAAAGCTCCTGGTCCACTTCCGGAGTGTCGATCGTGGCCAGCAACTCGCCTTTTTGTACCTTGCTGCCAATGTCCCTGTTCCACTTCAACAGATATCCGTTGGTACGCGCGAAAATAGGAGATTCTTCGAAGGCCAGCAGATTGCCGGGCAGCACCAGTTCATCCGTCCCCGGTTCGGCTTGCGGCGTCACCACCGCGACCGTCGGAATAGAGGTGGCATCGGTCTCTTTGACCAGCGCATCGGCTTCGCTTTTCCGGTTCAGGAACGTCACCACGCCCGCCGTCAGCAGAACCAGCAGGGCCGCGCCTACCAGAATCTTCGCTCGTCCGGCCGGGGCCGGCCCGCGGTCGGGCGGCCGTTCAATTTCCGGATGGGTGTGTCTCGCATCCTGCGGCTTCGCTTCGGATGGCTCTCTCGTTACTGGCGGTGTTTGTACTGACATAGCCTGATCTCCCGCAAATTCTATGCGCCTTCCTCTTATATTATTTCTGCCGCGATTCGAGTCGCGCTTGCCGTCGTCCGTGAATGATCGCGAACACGCTAGGCACGAAAAACAATGTTGCGACCGTCGCAAACATCAGGCCCCCAATCACCGCGCGGCCCAATGGAGCATTCTGTTCGCCACCTTCGCCAAACCCCAGAGCCATCGGCACCATGCCGATAATCATGGCCAGAGCGGTCATCAGCACCGGACGGATACGCGTGTAGCCGGCCTCAAGCGCGGCCTGCAGCGCTGGAACTCCTGCGTCCATCCGATCGCGCGCAAACGAAACCATCAAAATTGAGTTCGCCGTCGCCACTCCCATGCACATCACTGCTCCGGTCAGTGAAGGCACGCTTAGCGTTGTCCGCGTGATCAGCAGGATCCAGCAGATGCCTGCCAGCGCTCCCGGCAGCGCTGTAATGATGATGAATGGATCCAACCAGGATTGGAAATTGACGACGATCAGCAGATAAACGAGAACAATCGCACCCAGCAGGCCGACTCCCAGCCCAAAAAAGGACGACCGCATGGTCTCAATCTGCCCGCGCACAAAGATGCGCGTTCCGCGCGGCAGGTGATCCTGAAATGGCTGCAGGGCTTTCATGATATCGGACGCAACGCCGCCCAGATCCCTACCCTGCGTGCTCGCATAAACATCGATCACCGGCTGCACATTGTAGTGATTGACAACCGCCGGACGCGCTTCCGGCGTGACCTGCACCAGATTTCCCAGCAACTGCGGTTGCACGTTGGCGCTGGTTACCGGAGTGTTCATCAGGTCCTGCAACGAAGTCATGTGATATTGCGGCGTTTGAATGGCAATCGGATAGGTAACGCCATTTTTCGGATTGAGCCAGAAATTCGGCGCTGTCTGGAAGCTTCCGCTCAAGCTGATCAGTACGCTCTGAGCCACGTTCTGCGCATTCAATCCAACTTGGTTGATGCGGGTCCGGTCCATGTCAAGGAAAAGGGTGGGCAGGCTCAGCATTTGCTGCACGTGCACGTCTGCAGCGCCGGGTATTTGCCGCACTCGATTCGCGATCCCCTGTCCGATCTCGTAATTCGTGCGCATGTCCGAACCCATGATCTGAATATCGATTGGCGCAGGCAATCCGAAGTTGAGAATCTGCGTCACGATGTCGGCCGGCTGAAAGAAAAATTCCACTCCCGGAAACCGCGCTGGCAACTCGCGCCGCAACCGTCGTATGTATTGCGCTGTCGGATGATGATGCTCCGGATTGAGCGAAATCAGGATTTCCGCGTCACTCGTGCCAATCACACCCGAACTGGCGTACGAAAGATTGATTCCCGAGTAGGGGACGCCAATATTATCCAGCACCGTCTCCAGTTCCTGCTTCGGAATCTCGCTGCGCAACACCACCTCAACCTCGTCGCACAAACGTGCCGTCTCTTCCACGCGCAAGCCGGGCCGGGCGCGGAAATGCAGGCGAATCAAGCCGGCATCCACTTGCGGAAAAAAGTCTTCTCCCAGGAAGAAAACCAGGCCCAGAGAGAGAAAACAGAAGGCGACGAAACAGACAGAGAAGAGCTTCCGGTGCTCCAGAGTGGTTTCCAGCAGTTGCTGATAGCTGCCGCGAAAATTATCGAAGCCTCGCTCGAAGCGCCGCTGGAATTTCCCCAGGACGCTGGTCGGTTCCGCTGCGCGGTGTTCGTGTCCGCGCATGATGAACATCACCATCGTCGGAATCAGAGTTCGCGAAAGCAGGTACGAAGCCAGCATGGCAAACGAGACCGCCTCGGCGAGCGGCACGAACAGGAACCTCGCGACTCCGGCCAGAAAGAACATCGGCACAAACACGATGCAAATGCACAGCGTCGAAACTAGGGCGGGCACCGCAATTTGCTGGGCGCCGTCAAGAATCGCCTGTTTCATCTCCTTGCCCATCGCCAGATTGCGTTCGATGTTCTCAATTTCTACCGTGGCATCATCCACCAGAATGCCGACCGCCAGCGCCAGTCCGCCCAACGTCATGATGTTGATGGTCTCGCCCAGCGCGCTTAACAGGATCACCGAAACAAAAATCGAGAGCGGAATCGAAATTGCAATGATGATCGTGGGACGCCAGTCGCCGAGGAAAATCAGGATCATGAGGGCGGTCAAACAAGCGGCGATTAAGCCCTCCCGCAACACCCCCTGAATCGATGCACGCACGAATAGCGACTGGTCGAACAGAGCCTTGATGTTGAGCTGAGGGCTGAGGTCGGGAGGAAGATACTTCGGCGCATTTTGCACCGTGGCCTTTACGGCATTGACCACGGTCAGAGTAGAAGCTCCGCCCAGCTTGAACATCGCCATCAGCACGCCGCGCACTCCGTCTTGCCGCACGATGTTCGTCTGCACCGCAAATCCGTCGCGTACGTGCGCCACGTCCCGCAGATAAAGGGTCGCGGAGTTCGTGGTTTTGACCGGCAGGTCGTTCAATTCTGCGATCGTCTGCGGAGTGCCGTTCATTTCTACGTTGTATTCCGTCGGCCCGATCTTCGCCGTGCCCGCCGGGAGAATCAGGTTCTGTGCCGCAACCGCATTCACAATGTCGGCCGGCGACAACCCATACTCCTGCAGTTTGGCCGAATCGAGGTCGACTTGAATCTGCCGCGGCTTGCCGCCGAATGGATATGGAGTGCCTGCGCCCTGCACCGTGCTCAATTGCGTGCGCAGAAAATTCTGTCCCAAATCGAATAGCTGCTGCTCCGGAAGCGTTTTGCTGCTTAGACCTAACTGCACAATCGGTGTCGACGAGGCTGTATAGGTAATGACCAGAGGAGGTGTCGTGCCGGCGGGCAGCCCGCGCAGCACGGTCTGGCAAATTGCCGTCACCTGCGTCACCGCCATGGCGATGTTCACGGAAGGCCGGAAGAAAATCTTGATCACTGCGATTCCGTTGAGCGACTGCGATTCCTGGTGCTCAATGTCGTTCACCGTGACCGTAATGCCGCGCTCCGAGTTGGTCACGATCCGATCCGCCATCTCGCTCGGCGACAGTCCCGCATAGTTCCACACCACGCTGACCACCGGAATATTGATTTCGGGGAAGATATCGACGGGCGTTCGCAGAATGGTAATCGGCGTCAGGATGATGATGAGCAGAGCCATCACCACAAACGTGTAAGGACGGCGAAGCGCTAATGCAACAATCCACATAAGACTGAGAACACCTGGCCCAACATGCTACGTAAGAATCACTATGAACTACGGATGTTGCCGGGCTGCCTTTTGGCGGTTCACCGAAACCCCACGGAATCCTACGAACTACGCTACGAGCTACCGCGAACCATGGCGAAACAGATTCAAAACAATACGTATCGGATTTAAATTATATTATACTTCCACCATGGCTCCAAACCACGTGCGCCACGTCGCGAACGGCAATGGTAATGGAAATCAGGGTACTGCTCCAAAACGAGCGCCCGGCCGGCCGCGCAGCGAAGAATCAAGACAGTCCATCCTGCGCAGCACGCTCAAGCTGCTCAAACAGGAAGGTGGCTTCCCTGAGCTTTGCATCGAGGCCATCGCCGCTGACGCGAATGTTGGCAAAACAACTGTCTATCGTTGGTGGCCCACCAAGGCCGCGCTGGTTGCTGATGCTTTTTCCGCCAGTGCAGATGACGAATTGCGTTTTCCCGACACCGGGTCCGTGCAGCGCGATATGAGCCTGCAGATGCGGAGGCTGATTCGCGTGTTTCGTTCGCGACGCGGCAAAGTGGTCGCCGCGCTGCTCGCCGGTGGACAATCGGACCCCGAACTCATCGAAGCATTTCGCGAACGCTTCCTCTGGCCCCGCCGCCGTGAAGCCTATAAGACCCTGCAGCGTGGCATCGATCGCGGCGAACTCCCGGCCGACAGCGATCTCGACCTGATTCTCGATTCCCTCTATGGCCCCATCTACATGCGCTTTCTCATCCGCCACGACAAACTGGATGAGAGCTTTGCGGATAACCTCTGCGGATTGGTGCTGCAGAACATCACACTCCGGCCTCGCTAGCGCCATACCGTTGTCGCCAGACGTCGGTTTTGGGCTCGCACTTCCTAAACCATTCAAGGCCCACAACTTACCGTTGGATGATCTTCCAGCACCATTGCCTTCCTGGCCTTGCGCGAATCCTGACGCAAGGGTACTATTGATATGCGACTGAAACAGTCGGCTTTTGATCCGACCAAAAAGGTCGGCATTTGAATATGCTGAAGCTCACTAAGAAGGCGGATTACGGATTGATGGCGATGAAGCATCTCGCCGAACATGCTGATCGGGGTGCGTGCAGCGCAAAAGATGTGGCCGAGGCGTAGGAATTCCGCAGGAAGCGCTGGCGAAAATTCTGCAGCGCCTGGCGAAAGTCGGCCTCATCCGTTCGCAGCACGGCATCAATGGTGGATACACGCTGACTCGCGACCCGAAAATGATTTCCGCGTTTGAGGTCATCAAAGCCATCGATGGGCCGCTGTTTATCACGTCTTGCGTGACTGTGCGCGGTGAATGCGATCAGAGCGAGCGCTGCACGATTCGCGAGCCGCTGCGCAAAGTAAATCAAAGCATCGAGCAGGTGCTGAAGAACATCAAGATTTCAGAGATGAAAGAAGAGCCGGAAGTGATCGACGTGGCGAAGGCAGATTCAGCCCAGCCGGAGGTCAGGAAACCGGTCGAATTGGTGACAATTTCGTAGAAAAATCGCCGAAAAAACGCGGTAAAACGACTGATTTTTGCGAAATTTGTCGAGATTTTTGCAGGTTTTTGTGAGGACTTCCGATTTTCGAGATTTTTGCAGGGTTTTGTGAGGATTTCCAGGTTTTAAGGAGAAAGCAGATCATGAGTACGCTGAAGACGGCGACCCCCAGCACCGAGACCCACGGACAGCACCCCAATCCCAAGGGGATCAAGCTGCCCATTTACATGGACAATCATGCGACCACGCCGATGGATCCGCGTGTGCTCGAAGAAATGCTGCCGTACTTTATGGAGAAGTTCGGCAATGCGGCGAGCCGTAATCATCCGTTCGGATGGGCGGCGGAAGAAGCGGTGGAATTGTCGCGGGAACGCATTGCCAAGCTGATTGGCGCGAATCCGAAAGAGATTATTTTCACCTCCGGAGCGACGGAGAGCGACAACCTTGCGATCAAAGGCGTCGCGGAGATGTACCGGGAAAAGGGCAACCACATCATCACTGCGGTCACCGAACACAAAGCGGTGCTCGACACGTGCAAGCACCTGGAAAAGTTCGGCTTTCGCGTGACGTATCTGCCGGTGCAAAAGAACGGCCTCATCGATCTCGATGATTTGAAGCGGGCGATGGATGACAAGACGATTCTGGTGACGATCATGGCCGCGAACAACGAAATCGGGGTACTGCAGCCGATCGCTGAAATCGGCAAGCTCTGCCACGAGCGCGGCGTGATTTTTCACACCGACGCGGTGCAGGCCATCGGCAAGGTGCCGGTGGATGTCAACAAGATGAACATCGATGTTGCCTCCATCACGGGACACAAGTTGTACGGGCCGAAAGGCGCGGGCGCGCTCTATGTGCGGCGCAAGAATCCGCGCGTAC
>Ga0181531_10001085_pt1 | contig 17501 bp, 16 predicted proteins | sample PEATcosm2014_Bin_38_FD_119743 | JGI IMG/M metagenome (GOLD analysis project Ga0181531, IMG submission 119743) | Peatland microbial communities from MTU Mesocosm Facility, Houghton, MI, USA - PEATcosm2014_Bin11_10_metaG | ecosystem: Environmental > Terrestrial > Soil > Wetlands > Peat | place... | reverse complement strand
TGGGGCCGGGGGTGGTAGGCGGAGCGCTTGGCGAGGCGCTGGGCAGGGGAGCAGGGGGCAGATCAGCTTTGGGAGTCATCAGCAGGAATTGTAATGCCTGCGACCGGGAAAACGATGGCCAGTCAAAAAAGCGGTACTCTTGCTGGGTTATTTGGTGGCCGCGGGCGGCGGCTGAAACTGCTCGTTCATCCAGCTTTTGATGGCCTCGAATCCCTGGGGACGGCCGAGGAAGTCCTTGACCAGATCGGCCGCGGGCTTGGCGCCTCCGGGCTCGAGCACAGTCCGCCGGTAGCGCATGGCCGTGGGGCCGTCGAGCAGGTTGCTCTTGTCGAACTGCGCGAAGAAATCGGTGGCGATCACCTTGTCCAGCAGATAGGTGTAAAGGTTCGACGCATAGCCTGTAATCCAAGTGAAGCTGGCATAGTAACGAGTGCCATCGATATAGGTAAACGGCGAGAACCGGGTTATATCCTCTCGCCAAAGCGCATCGAGATTTACATCGGATGGCGCGCGGTCATGTACGTCAAACGAGAAGACCGCATATCCTAATTGTCCCTGCACCCAACCTGCACGGCCGTAAGCGCTGGCGGCGTTCATCCTGGCAACCAGACTGGCGGGGATTGTCTCGCCCGTTTGATAGTGTTTGGCAAACGTGGCAAGAACGGTTCTATCTCGAAATATCTCCTCCAGCATCTGCGAAGGCGCTTCAAGAAAGTCGCCCTCGACATTGAAACCGCTTTGGCCGGCCCATTGGCCCTGGCCGCCTAGAATCTGGTGCATCAGGTGGCCGAACTCGTGAAAGAAAGTTACCACGTCGTTGTATTCCATCAGGCCCGGTTCTCCAGGCTTTCCACCCGAGAAGTTACAGACCAACGCCCCCTCTGGAAGCTGGCGGCCGCGAATTCCCAGTAAGATAGGCGCGCTTGAAAACCACTTATCCTTGCCCTCCCTGGGATGCATATCGAGATAGATGCGTCCGAGCAACCTGCCCTGGTTGCCTGTGGCCGCATCGAAGACGTCGAACGTGGTCACCGAGGGATCCCACGTGCTCGCATTCGGGGCGGCTCTGAACTCAACATGAAACAAGCGGGCGGCAATCTTGAGGATTCCCGTTTCCACTTGTTGATAAGGGAAGTAGGGCCGCACGCTTTGCGCATCGAAGTCATATTTGGCGCGGCGATACTGCTCTCCCCAATAGCCCGAGTCGGCGAAGGAGATGTTTGCCAATCCAGGCTGTCGCTGTTGCGCAAAGGTCAGTAACTGAGCGTACTCGCGTTTGGCAGCCTCGTGCGACGCATCGTCCAGTTGCTTGAACAAGGCCTGAACATTGGTGGAGGAGCCTATCATTTGATCCGCCGCCGCAAGATCGGCGTATCGCGAGTATCCGAGGATGGTGGCCAACTCCTGGCGCGCGCTCAACAAATCCATCAAGACCGCTACGTTCTTGGGATAGGCACGCTGGTTATAGGCGAGAAACATCCTCATGCGAAGATCGGCGCTCCTGGCGAAGCTGGCGACGGGCCGGGAGTCGGGCTCATCGGTCGTCAAGGTATAGGTTCCATCGGCTGCGGGAGCATGCCGCGCAATGTAATCCGGCGGGAGCCCATCCAGATCGGCTTTGGTTGCTGTCACTTTCAGCGTTCCATCGGCCACATTGCGGCCAAAGGCGAGCGAAAGAGCGGTGATCTTGTCCTGGAGGGCGCGGATGCGAGAGCGGGTGGCGTCGTCCTTGTCCACGCCGGAAAGCCGGTATTCGAGCAGGGTGCGCTCGATATAGTGGCGGGTGGCGGGATCGTTGGCCGGGATAGGAAGGGAGACCAGAGCCTGATACACCTTCTGGTTCAGGCTCAGATCGGTCTGGGCGGAGGAGACCACCGACTCCATGGCCTGGGCCTTATCGCGCAGGGGCGCCGTATCTCCCACCGATTAGAGCAGGTAGGCGCTGTTGGAGGCGGTGGCGAGCTCGTTCTGCGCGTCGTCGAAGGGGCGCAGGGTGTTTTCGATGGTGCGCGGCCCGCTGACTGCAAGCATCCTGTCGATGGCGGCCTTCCCGGCGGCCAGCCTCTGGTTGGTCCAGGCTTCGAGCAGCGCGGGGTCGTTGCCGCCCTTCCATGCATGGAGCGGATCGACGGCGGCGGTCTGGGCGGAGATGCTCTCAACGCCGGCAAACAGGGTGGCCAGGAGTATGAGTGCGGTCAGGAGCTTCGAGGCTAGACTCATTTCGACATTATTCCACTGCAATTGGACCGGCTGGTCCAGGCTGCGCGTGTCCTTAGAAGAGCGATGGTCCGGCGGCTTTCTTGATGGAGACGATCCAAACGCGGTAGTCGCCATCAGCGGTGAGCGTCTCTCCCAGGTCTTTGCGCACGTTGGCGAACATGAGCGCGAAGCGGGTACTGGAGTCGAGATTCAGGTCGATGCTGCGGCCCTGCGGATTGGTGGCAGCCTCCATATCCATTGTCTTGCGATCGGTGGGAATCAGCTTTTCCGGCGGCGCGGGTCCATCGGTGCGGTTGACGCCGGTGATATAGCCGGATTCCATCCGGTGGGGCACGAGGCTGTAGGCGTAATTGGGTTCCAACTCGGCGAGGAACTCGTCCTTGTTGCTGCACCAGTCGAAGGGCCCGACGGTCTTGGAATGATCGGCGTCGGACCAGACGACCGCTTGCAGATTGAAGCAGGAGGGCAGCACGCTTTTGCCCTGCGCACTTTTGTCGGTCTCGTAGGAATCCATCCAACCCATCGGAGCATAGAGCACCGTGATCGCAACGTGGGGAAACTGCTCCGACAAGGGCTTCTGCGGATCCCATTGGGGCAGGATATTGCGCAAGCCCACCCGGTCGATCACCGAGCGGCCATTGAGGATGTCGCTGGTGCTGCGGCCAATGGAAGAGAAAAAGCCCTGCTTCTTTGGTTTCGCCGCGGGGTCGGCGCTGGTAGCGGCCGCGGGCGGAGCGGCTGAGGCTTGCTGCGCCGGGGCCGGCGAGCTTGCCTGAGGCGGAGCCGCCGCCGCCGCAGGGGCAGGGGCGGCCTCCATCATTGTCTTCATCAGGGTGTCGCTGGCCTTGGCTTTCTTCAGGCGCACCATATCGTCCGTGCTGAGGTCGAATGTCTGGCCGCTCTTGCGGATTTTCTCAATGACGATGTCCTCGGAGATCCCGGCCTCGAGCATCGACACCACGCCGTCCACGGTTACCGCATTTTTTGCCGGCTGTGAGTGGCCGCCGTTCGTTGATGCGGATCCGGCACTCGCGGGCGGCTGGTGGGCGGCCTGGTAAGCCTTGTAGGCATCCTCAGCCCCCGCCGCATCCTTCAGATCGGCGCCGGGGTATGCCGTCATGGTGCCGTTCATCACGATCAGGAGCATCTTGCCGCCCAACGAGACCACCGTTTCGTTGTATTGCCCCCCGGTGAATTGGCCCCCCAAGACCATGATTTGGTATTTCTGGCCGTTGTAGACAAAATCCTCGGTGTTCATGCCGCTTCGCTTCGCGGGCGAGCGGCCGAACTGTGCAAACGCTTGCAGAACACAGGTTGCCATGGCCGCGCAAAGGACAAAGAGGACGATTGGCGCGAGGCGCGCAACCGGCCGAGCACTATTCAACATTGCAATTACCTGCTTAGGAGGGATTCTCTTGCCGCTGGCCGCCGGGGAAGAAACCAGATCGAACGCGGGAAAACTGGACCGACTTTCCTGCCCCTCAATTTATACCGATTCTTGAATGGCGCGCAAGCATCCCATGGCGAAGACTCCATTCTGCGCTCGCGGGTATCGGCGAGGTTGCACACCGTTACTCCTGCCGAGGCCCTTCGCCGGCGTCCGTTCCCATCCCCTACACTGATTCTTGCCTCCCATGCCCGCCTACTGCGAAGTCGCCTTGCCTGTGCCGCTGGACCGTGTGTTCACCTACGCGGTGCGCGAAGGCCAGCGTCCCGTGCGGGGGGCGCGGGTAATCGTGCCTTTCCGGAACGAAAAGTTGATCGGCGTGGTGACCGCGCTCGACACCAATGCGCCCGCCGATTTCGAGGTGCGCTACCTGGAAGCGGTGCTGGACCAGGACCAGAACGAGGGGCCGCTGCTCAGCAGCGATCTGCTTTCGCTGGCGGAGTGGATGGCGCAGTACTACCTGGCCCCGTTGGGCGAGGTGCTGCGCGGCATGCTGCCGCTGATGGCCGAGGTGCGGCGGACGGTATACTACCGCATTACGGATCTGGGCAGGGATGTGCTGGCGGGTAGTCTGGATGGGGATTCGACGAATTCCCCGGTCCCAAAATCGGGACCGGGGGCACCCGGGATATCTTTCGAAGAGCGTACCTCAGGGGCTAAAGCCCCCGGTGATTCAGAGGTCTTCGATGCCAGGGCTGAAGCCCTGGCCTACCGGCACAGGCCCTCCGGTTCTGCGGGGTCTCCACCAGGTTCAAAAGGTAGTTCGAAAAGGCGCGGACGGCTCTCGCCGGAGGAACAGGATCTGGAGCACCGCGTTCTGACCCGGCTGGCGTCAGGCGAGCCGGTCAAGGTGTCCACGCTGCGCACAGCGACGGCGGCTTCCCTGGCGGTGCTGGCCGGCCTCGTGCGCAAGAAGTGGATCGCGCGCGAGACGGCCGCCGCGGAGCGCGATGCGCGCAGGATGGAGCGGTTCGCCGTGCTGTTCCCCGAGGCGCGGCTGCCTGCCTTGACCGAGAAGCAGCAGGCGATCCTGGCCGAGCTGGCGGCCTGCGGCAATGAGCTGCCCCTGGCTGAGCTGCGCCGCAAGGATTTGCCCGCTTCGACGTTGCAAACGCTGGTGCGCCGGGGCCTGGTCCGCATCGAGGAGCGGGCCGCGACCTTCCACCTGGGGGGTCTGCCGCCGGCCGCGGCTCCCTTCCGGCTCAACGAGCCGCAGACTGAGGCCTTGGCCAGCGTGGCGGCGGCGCTGGGAGGATTTCATTCCTTCTTGCTGCACGGGGTGACGGGCTCAGGCAAGACGGCCGTCTACCTGGCCGCGATGCAGCGCGCGCTGGACCGGGGGTTGGCGTCCATCCTGCTGGTCCCCGAGATCGGGCTGACGCCGCAGTCGGTGGGCCTGCTCGACGCCGCCTTCGGACAAAAAGTGGCGCTGCTTCACTCCGCGCTGACCCCGGAGGAGCGCAGCGAGCAGTGGCGGCGGATTCGGCGGGGAGAGGCGCCGATTGTGGTGGGGACGCGGTCGGCGATCTTTGCGCCGGCGCCGAACCTGGGGTTGATTCTGGTGGACGAGGAGCACGACCAGAGCTACAAGCAGGAGGAGACGCCGCGCTATAACGCCCGCGACGTGGCCGTGATGCGGGCCAAGCTGGCCGGGGCGGTGGTGGTGATGGGCTCGGCCACACCGTCGCTGGAGAGCTGGCAGAATTCCGCGATCGCCAAGTACACCCGCATCGAGATGCGCGACCGCGTGATGAACCGCCCGCTGCCCGAGGTCGAACTGATCGACATGCGGAGGGAGTTTCAGGAAACCGGCCAGGACCAGCTTTTTTCCCGCGCCCTGGTTGCACAGACCCACGAAGCGCTGGCCCGTGGCGAGCAGGCACTGATCCTGCTGAACCGGCGCGGCTACTCCTTCGCCGTGATCTGCCGCGCTTGCGGAGAAAAGCTGGAATGCCAGAACTGCGCCATCTCCCTGACGCACCACAAGCCGCCGGCCGAAGATGCCGGGATTGCCCGCGCGGGACAGCGCCTTGAGTGCCACTATTGCGGCTACCAGCGCACGGTTCCCGCACGTTGTCCCAAGTGCGACAGCGAGCATCTCTACTATCTCGGCGCGGGTTCCGAACAAGGCGAGGAGCGGCTGGGCGAGATCTTTCCCGCTGCGCGCATTGGGCGCATGGATCGCGATACGGTCCGCGGGCGCTACGATCTGGAACGGCTGCTGGCGCGGCTGCATTCGGGCGAGATCAACCTGCTGGTGGGCACGCAGATGATCGCCAAGGGACACGACATTCACGGCATCACGCTGGTCGGGGTGGTGGGGTGCGACCATGCACTCTCGATGCCGGATTTTCGGGCTGCCGAGCGAGTGTTTCAACTGATGACGCAGGTTTCGGGGCGGGCCGGGCGCGGCGAACTGCCGGGGCGGGTGGTGGTGCAGACTTACTACCCGGATCACTATGCAATCGTGGCGGCCAGCAAGCACGACTACGCGAGCTTTGTGGAACGGGAACTGAAGTTCCGGCGCTGGATGCACTATCCGCCCTTTGGCGTGCTGGCCAACGTGCTGGTCCAGTCACAAAAGCTGGAAGAGGCGGCGGGGTGGTCGGCGGAGCTGGGCAAATGGTTCCAGAAGGCCGCGCTGGAGGGGGTGCGGGTGCTGGGACCCTGCACTGCGCCCATCGCGCGCATCAAGGGGGTCTACCGGTTCCACATGATTCTCAAGGCGGGGTCGCGAAAACCGCTCAATGCGGCGCTGAGGGGGATGTTGACGCATGCGGATGCGGCGGGAGTGCCGCGACGGAACCTGGTTGTCGATGTGGATGCTCTACGGCTGATGTGAACCACCTGCGGTGGGGCCAACTGCCTTCGGCGGGTAAAGCGAGAAGCACCGGTTTCCCACCCAATCCGTGACTGATACGGGGAAGAAACGACGGAAGTGCCAACCGCCAATGGGAAGACCCGGGCGGGCCATTCAATGGAAGGGGAGTTTGCCGGACCGGCTTGGGGTCTAACTCTGCGGAGTTGTGCTGGACTCCGGCTTGGGCGGAACCGCGCCGGCATCCAGCGAATGAAGTTCCTTGCCGGGCTTGAAGCGCACTGCCTTGCCGGGTGTAATGCTGACCTCGGTGCCGGTGCGGGGATTGCGGCCAATGCCGGTTTTGCGGGCGCGGACGCTGAAGACGCCAAATCCGCGCAATTCGATGCGCTCGCCGGCGGCAAGGGCCTCTTTGAGGCCTTCGAAGACCGTATCCACCGCTGCCTCAGCCTTGGTGCGCGGCAGGCCGGTGCGCTCGATTACATGATGGACGATGTCCTGCTTGATCAAAGGAGTAACCTCGCTGGCGCGACTGCAATGAATGTACTACGGCCTACGGGATTGATGCTACAGGTTTTGCATCGATTTTGGAATACTGGAAGCGGGACCGCAGGTTTTTTTCTCCTGAGGAAAATGGACTTTCGCCGCTCCAGCCGCGGGTCCGCGGCTGATGGTGGCCACTTTGCTGGGTATGACCGTTGTCAATTGCGTGAATATTCCGTAATATGGTTCCTTCACGCTCGCGAAACTCAGCAAGTTCTAAGCCGGACGCGGGGAAGGGCCCGAAACGGGAGAACCATGTCGATTCAAAGTGACCGCTGGATCAGGGAACAGGCCATCGAGCACCGCATGATCGAGCCATTCAGCGAAAAACAGGTGCACGACGGCGTTATCTCCTATGGTCTTTCTTCGTATGGCTACGATCTGCGGGTCTCCGACGAGTTCAAGATTTTTACCAATGTGAACAGCGCGATTATCGATCCCAAGGCCTTTGACGAGCGGTCTTTTGTATCGGTGCAGGCGGCCTCAGTGATCGTGCCGCCGAACTCGTTCGCATTGGCGCGATCGATCGAATACTTTCGTATCCCCAGGGATGTTCTGACGATCTGCGTTGGAAAGTCGACCTATGCGCGTTGCGGAATCATCGTGAACGTGACGCCATTCGAGCCGGAGTGGGAGGGATTTGTGACTCTTGAAATCTCCAATACCACCCCGCTACCGGCCAAGGTTTACGCCAACGAAGGGCTGTGCCAGATACTCTTTTTCCGTTCCGACGAGGCTTGCGAGATCAGCTACGCCGACCGCAAGGGCAAGTACCAGAAACAACAGGGGATCGTGCTTCCCAAACTGTAGGCTGTTGGGGCAGGCAGACCGGTTGGGCTGGTTCGGAGGATGGAATTCTTCATGCGGCGATGCGGGAGGTGTGTCCCGCGTGCGCCGCTTGTGGCGCAGCACACATGCCGGGTCTTTGGGGTAACTGAATGTCCGTAAAATGCAATCCAGCTCCGATTCAAATCGGTTTGATCACCGACGAACCCATGCGCCTTGAGGGCCTGACCAGCATCCTCGAATTGCCGGCTCAGGAGGGTCATCCCCAACTGGTTCCGGTAACCGGAAGCATGGAAGAGCTGCTCATCGGCACGAAGCTGGAGTATCTGTTTGTTGACCTGAATTCGTCATCCGTTGGATTAGAGACGCTGGAAACCATACGACGTGCCCGTCCCGGACTCCGGCTGATTGTCATCGGCCCGTCAGGGAACGATGAACTGGTTCTGGATTCCATTATTGCCGGAGCCAGGGCCTACCTGGACTTGCACGCCGGGCCCGAGATGGTGCGGCAGGCCATCGATGTGGTCACCAGCGGCTCGATCTGGGCGCCGCGGCGGCTTCTCTCCAAGCTCATCGACCGGCTTCTCACGACTCACGACGGCAGCCTCACGAACTCCAGCGCCCACCTGACCGACCGTGAGCGCCAAGTGCTGGAGTTGATTCTGCAAGCTCGTTCAAATCGCGAGATCGCCGGCGAATTGGGGATCGAGGAGCGGACGGTGAAGGCCCACGTGGGCCGGTTGATGCGCAAAACCGGGGCAGACAACCGAATTGAGCTTTCCATGCGCGCGTTGAACGGGTCAATCGTTCCCGGGATAGGATTCGCTGAGCGCCGTCGCGTTGAGCGCCGCAAGGCTCCGGCACCGCCGGCAACCCATTACGAATGAGTTAGCGTAAACGGTTACTTAAAGACACACTCCTTCCGTACCGTTGTGTCTGACGAAGGTTTTCAACATACTCGTTAACAGAAACAACGCAGATCTGGGGAAAGGAGTTCCCAGGCAGCATGTTTTCCATGAAGCCTGGGAACTCCTCTTTTTTTTCTTTTTCGCATCTCCGCGTGAAAAGCCAATTTGCGCACGTTTCATTTAGCCCTCCCCAACGTCCATCGATGTACCAGGAAATCAAGGCCGGGAGTCCGGCCTTGGTTTGCGCTGTGCCGCTTTGAGAGTGGCGCAGCCTGGTTCTTGCGCTCTGGCGCGTGCGGGGGGTGGCTGGATGCACCTCCGGGCGCGAATGATGTAGGCTGTTCCGGGATGCTCCGTCGCCCCCTGGCCGAAAGAAGGCCTGGGTTTCCCCGAGCCGCACCCCGATGGGGTCTCGCGGCACCCGGGATATGTCCCTTGAATTCAGGAATCAACCATCCGTTCCGAAATGGCACGGAGAGGGAGGATACGAATCGTGAAAAGGACCATTGCTTCGATCTGCCTCTGTTTGCTACTTACCTGCCGGGCCTTTGCGGGCTCCTCGCGGGAGGACTTGCAGGCCCGCGTGGACGCCGCCAAGGTGGTCGTCGACCAGATCATGGCGGCCTCCGACCGCAGCATCCCGATGAATATTCTTGTGCAGGCAACCTGCGTTGGCGTGGTGCCTGGCTTGATCAAAGGGGCGTTTGTCATCGGCGCACAGTATGGGCAGGGCGTGGTGACCTGCCGCACGGGCCACGGCTGGAGCGCACCTGTCTTTATTCGCATGGCGGGAGGGTCTTTTGGATTTCAAATAGGCGGCCAGTCCACCGACCTGGTTCTGATTGCGGTGAACGAGCGCGGCTTCCAGGATCTGCTCAAGAACAAGTTCAAGATCGGCGGAGACGCGGCGGCCTCGGCCGGGCCGGTGGGCCGCAATACCCAGGCCGCGACGGACTGGAAGATGAGCGCCGAGTTGCTTACCTACTCGCGCAGCAAGGGGCTCTTTGCCGGAATCGATCTGGACGGCACCAGCGTAAGCCAGAACTCCGAGGACACAGAGCTCTACTTCGGCCACGAGCACAGCTTCGAGTCGATCCTCAAAGGCGCCGTCGAGGTTCCGGCGGGAGCGGTCCCGTTTGTCAGCGATGTGGCGCACCACTTTGTCGAGGCCAAGCACCGCAAGTAGCGGTAGACCTTTATCAGCAGGCCAAGGACGGACCAATAAAGGCCGAGCACTGCTTCCAGACCGGCTCGCGGAGGCTAAACTTGTTCTTTGCCTCCTACGATGCGGGAAGATCTTGAGTATTGGCTGGTTGTGGCTGTGGCGCGGAGCCTGGGGCGCATGCCGCGAGGGCTGGCGCGTTTGCTGGCGAGCGGGCTTGCCATCGCGGTCTACTGGTGTTTCGGCCGCCTGCGCCGGGTGGGCGTGCGCAATTTGGAGATGGCTTTCCCGGAGTTCTCCTCTGCAAGGAGACGGGCGGTGCTTCGCGGAGTGTACCGCCATCTGGGCTGGCAACTGGTCGAGTTCTGTCGTATGCCCCGCTACACCGCGGAAAACTCGCGCGGCTGGATTCGCACCGAGGGGTTGGACAACTATCTTGCGGCGGAGGCACGGGGCAAGGGGGTTCTTATTGTCACCGGCCACCTGGGTGCGTGGGAACTTTCGAGTTTTTACCACTCCCTGATGGACCACCCCATGGGCATGGTCATCCGGCGGCTGGATAACCGCCGCCTCGATGAATTCGTCAACGGGGTCCGGTGCATGCACGGGAATCGAGTGCTGCACAAAGATGACTTTGGCCGTGGCCTGCTTACCTCCATGCGGGCGGGCCAGACGGTGGGCATCCTGATGGATACGAATATGACGCCACCGCAGGGCGTCTTTGTCGAGTTCTTCGGCCAGCCTGCCTGCACCGCTTCGGGGCTGGCGCATGTGGCGCTGAAGACCGGCGCGGCCGTGCTTCCCGGCTTTCTGGTATGGGAGCCGGATGAGCGCCAATACGTTCTGCACTTCGGCCCCGAGGTGGAGTTCACTCGCACCGGCGACAAGGAAGCCGACACCCTGGCGGCGACTCAGAAGTGCACTCAGGTCATCGAATTGTGGATTCGGCGCTATCCTGATCAGTGGCTGTGGATTCACCGTCGCTGGAAGACGCGGCCAGCGGGCGAGCCGGGGCTGTACTGGGGCACATGAAAGACTTATGACGTTCTGCTGTTACGGATTCCAGTACCACTTCGAAAGCGCGGGAACACGCGGCTTCGGCGCGTTTTCAGTAGGAAAGTTTTACAAAGACGAAACAGCTTTTATCCTTCAGTTCAGAGCAATGGAGATGGGAGCGGCTCCTCCCTCGGAAACTTCATCGCCATTGTCTCTGGTATCCGATTTGCACATCCAGTTTTGTCCGTGGTGCGGGACGCGACTCGATAAGTTTTATGGCGCTAGCCCCGAGATTATGAGGCCTGACCTGAAACTCTGATTCGAGCTATCATGGTTCGTATGGCTACCTTCCACATCTCCGAGGCCGATGCCGCTCGTGAATTCGCAGGCTTGATGGCCCGCGTACGCGCCGGAGCCGAGATCGTCATCGAAAGCAATTCGCGCCCGGTTGCTGTGCTCCACAGCCCGGCCCCAGCGCGCAGGACCATCGAAGAATGCATTGCCCTGCTGCCGGAAGACTCTTCCATCGTCATGGGTGAAGACTTCGCGCGGGACGTCGAAGCCGCCATAGCCTTCCATCGCGAACCGCTCAACCCGCCGTCCTGGGAATAGGCTCGTGGGCATCCTCGTCGATTCCACCGTGTTTATCGAGGCAGAGCGTAAGGGCTTGAGCGCTCGTCGGGCACTGGCCGAGATCGCGCTGCATTTTCCAAGCGAAGAGGCTGCCATCTCCGTCATCACTCTGACCGAGCTGGTCCGTCATCACTCTGACCGAGCTGGCGCACGGAGCAGTTCGGGCAGAGACTCCCTCTCGAAAGGCGGCTCGCTATCTTTTCATTCACGAGCTTATGGCCGCGGTCCCGGTGTTGCCGGTTACGGCTTCGGTGGCACTGAAGGCAGGCGAAATTGACGGTGAGAACAAGTCAAAGGACATCCATTTGGCACTTTCCGATCTGCTCATTGGGGCGACCGCTCTCGATCTTGGCTATCGGGTTGCAACGGCCAATCTGCGCCACTTCCGGATGGTTCCGGGGTTGGAAATTGTGTCCTTCTGAAGGTGCAAAACCGCACGATAGCCTGGCCGAGTGCTCCATCCTAAGGCAAAACCGGGGAAACTGTGACTTAGTTGATTTGGTCGAGGGTCGCCGCTTCCTCCACCCCAGCGACAAAGGCCTATCGCTGGGGACTCCGGCCTGATGGTCGCGTCGACTGAGTGCTAGGCTTCGAGATACGGCATCTCTGGTTTTGTTATCGCTGGGGTGTTGTTCGAGGAGAAATCAATGACACTGGGCGAACTGGTCGATGTCCTGGGCGGCAACCTGGTGCAGGGCAGCCCTGAAATCACTCTTGCCGGGGTCGAGACGTCAGAAAAGGCCGACAGCCTGGACCTGGTGTTTGCCGAAGATGCCGCCTCCGCCGCAAAGGCGCTTGCCGGGGCAGCCGGGGCCGTTGTTCTCAAGCCTGGCTACTCCGAAACCTGGCCGCCGAGCCAGAGCAATGGACGCCCGTCGAAGGGGGTAGTGGAGACCGATCAGCCGCGTCTCTGGTTTGCCCGCGCCGCCAAGCTCCTTAAACCGCCCTCGTACCCCATCGGAGTCCATCCCACGGCATGGATCGGCACACTCGCGGAGTTGGGCGAGCACGTTTCGATCGGGCCGGGCGCAATCATCGGGGAGAAGGCTTCGATCGGCGCGGGAACCCGCATCGGGGCGGGAGCTGTCGTAGGGCGAGGTGTGCACATCGGCGAAGCCTGCCGCATCCTTCCCCGCGCCGTGCTTTATTCAGGAACCACGCTCGGCGATCGGGTCGTGGTTCACGCCGGTGCGGTCCTCGGCGCGGACGGATTCGGCTACGTGCGCGACTCCACGACCGGCGCGTACACGCAATTCCCGCAGCAAGGCACGCTCGTAATCGAGGACGACGTGGAGATCGGCGCCAACTCGACCATCGACCGGGGGGCCCTCAAGCAGACAAGGATTGGCCGCGGAACCAAGATCGACAACCTGGTTCACGTGGGCCACAACTGCGATATCGGCGAAGACGTGATCCTGGTTGCGCTGACCGGCATCTCGGGCTCCTGCACGGTGGGCAATGGCGCGGTGATTGCGGGACAGGTGGGTATCGGCGACCACGCCCACATCGGCCCCGGCGTGATTCTGGGGGGCCAGGCCGGCGTGCTGAGCGGCAAGACGGTGACCAATGAGGGGCTCAAGCCGGGAACGGTGCTGTGGGGCACGCCTGCGCGCCCGTTGAAACAGGTTCTGCGGGAGATCGCCGTGCTGGCGCGGCTGGCGAAGAAGCAAGGGAGAAGCGAGTAGGGACATAGGGACTTGGGACGTAGGGACTAGGGACCAGGAAAAGCAGCGATGGCGAATATTGTGGTGGGGGGGGAGCGGCCGAGGCTCGGGCAAGACCGCGCTGGTCTGCGGATTGATCGCTGCCCTGCCCGATTTTCGCTGGACGGCGGTCAAGGTCACGACCCACGAGCACGACATAGCAAGCCGATCTGTGAAGAGACTGCCGCAGGCACAGCGACCGACACCGCACGCTATCTGGCCGCCGGCGCCGGGAGCGCTCTGCTGGTGACGGCCCAGCCCAAGGAAATCGAGCAGATCGTGCGCGGGTTGCTTCACGAGGGCGGCCCGGAGCCGCACCTGATCTTCGAATCCAATAGCATCCTTCGGTATCTGAAGGCCGATCTCTGCCTGGCCATTGATGGAAGCGCGGCGTTTGAACCCAAGCCTTCGTTTCGGCTCGCCGCGGCCCAAGCGGACGCGATTGTGGCCCATGCGGATACGAACAGTATGGTTGTCGCTCATAGCGGGTCGCCGACTCTGTTCCACCTTGGCGATTTCGGGCACATTTCGCTGGAAATGCTTGACTGGACTCGTGCCCACGGTGCACGATGGCGCCGGCATGCGCGCACCCAAGCCGCGCTCTCCACTGACCACAGTCCTTAAAACGGTTTTTCGGTCAAAAACGGCTCCGGCTTGAGCGAGCCGTCGCGCTGCTTTACCAGCATCTGCACTTTGCCTTCGGCGGCGTCCAACTCCTGCTTGCAGGCGGCCGACAGCCCCACGCCTTCTTCGAAGAGCTTGAGCGAGTCTTCGAGGGCCAGGTCGCCTTTTTCCAGTTGATCGACAATGGTTTCGAGCTTCTTGAGCGATTCTTCAAACGACGGCATGGCGGTTACCCTATAGACGTAGACGCAGGCGGCGGCAGTACGCTTGAAATCACTTCGGCCGCGTTGATGTAACGGCCGAAGGGCGCGGTGACCTGTACGCCCTGGACCAGTGGGCGCACGGCCTCCAGCATCTCCTGCGCAATCAAGATGCCTTCGCGGCGGGCGGCCTCTGGTGAGGAGGCCTGGGCCATGCGCAGCATGATCTCCTCAGGCATCGAAACACGCAGGTCATTCTTCATGAACTCAGCGTTGCGCAAGCTGGTGAGCGGCCAGATGCCGGCGATCACGGGAATGCGGTGGCCCTCGATGCGTCGGAGGAAGTCTTTGAGCAGGCGGAGATCGAAGACGGGCTGGGTGATGACGTACTCGGCGCCGGCCTCGACCTTGTAGGCAAAGCGGCGCAGTTCTTCTTCGACGTCGGGAACGCCGGGGTTGGCGGCGACTCCGATGGTGAAGTTGGTGCTGGCGCCGATCGAGTTGGAGCCGATGTCGAGGCCGTAGTTGAGCCGCCGCACAATGTTGACCAGACCGATAGAGTCCACGTCAAACACAGCGGTGGCGTCGGGATAATTGCCCAGCTTGGGTGGATCGCCGGTGAGGCAGAGGATGTTGCTGAGCCCGATGGACGAGGCCCCGAGCAGATCCGACTGGATGGAAAGAATATTGCGGTCGCGGCAGGTGTAATGAAGGATTGTCTCGATGCCGGTGTGTTGCTGAATCTGGATGCAGAGGCTCTGCGCGCTCATGCGAGCGGAGGCGCGCGGCGAGTCGGGGACGTTGATGGCATGAACCCCAAGCTGCGCCAGAACCCGGGAACCCTCGATCTCCTGTGTGCAGTCGATGCCGCGGGGCGGAACGATTTCGACCAGCGTGACAAAGCTGCCCTGCGCGATCAGCGACCCGATGCGGGAGCGCGCCCCGAGCGGCGCGGGCGGCGTTTCGGTGCTGATGACCGGAGCCGTTCCGGGCACCGCAACACGAGACTGCGCATCGATAGCCCGCATTGCGGAGCGCATGGCGCGAATGTGATTGGGGGTGGTGCCGCAGCAGCCGCCCACCATCTGGACTCCGGCGGCGATGGCCTTGCGGGCGAAGCTGGCCATATACTCCGGCGAGCAGAGGTAGATATTGCGGCCTTCAACGGCGCGGGGCATGCCGGCGTTGGGCATGGCTGCCAACGGCAACTCAGTTGCTCCGCGCATGGCCTCGATGGCGGTGAGCACGGTAGCCGGGCCAGTGGAGCAGTTGACGCCGATGGCGCTGGCACCCCACTCGGTCAACAACGCCGCCGCTTGCTGGGGCGAGGAGCCGTCGAGGCAGGTGGCGTCTTCGTCCACAGTAACCATGACCAACACGGGCAACTCGGGCGCGGTTTCGCGAGCGGCTTGCAAAGCCTCGTGAGCCTCGTTCAGCGCGGGCATGGTTTCGAGGATGAGCAAGTCCGCGCCTGCCTCCGCCAGGGCGCGAATCTGCTCGGCAAAGGCCGCGCGGGCTTCGTCGAGGCCGGTTTTGCCCAGGGGCTCCAAACGCACACCCAGCGGGCCCACGGAACCGGCGATCCAGGCCTCCCCGGCCTGCTTCTGCTTGAGGTGGTCAGCGGCTTGCCGGGCCAGCCGAACGCCTGCCGAGTTGATTTCGGCGACTTTGCCGGCCAGACCGTGCCGCGCCAGCCGAAAGCGGTTGGCGCCAAAGGTGTTGGATTCAAGAATCTCGGCGCCAGCCTGCAGATACTCTTCGTGGACGGAGAGAATCAGGCCGGGGTCAGAGAGGTTCAACTCGTCGTAGCAGCGGTTGATAAAGATACCGCGGGCGTAGAGCACGGTTCCCATGGCGCCGTCGGCGAGCAGGGGTCGGCTGGCGAAGATGTCGGAGAACGTCGGCATTCTCTTGCCATGCTAAGGCACGGGGCCGCAGCACGCCAGCGCACCGGCTCGCTTTGTTATACTTCGGGAGTCATAAGCCGGGCTGCAGCCGGTTCCGGGCCCCAGAATCTATTTCTTCTGAGGCTGTTGCGATCTGTGCGATCGGCCGGCAACCGCCATCCATTCGTTCACGCTGCGGTAGGGGACTCAATCCGCGTTTTCCGTCGAGGTAAGGGATTTTGAAGAAGAGAAGTCTTTGCATCAGCGCCGCTGCCGCCCTGGGGGTTGCAGCCGCGCTGGCAGGTTGTGGCAGCACCACTTATTTTGCAGGCCGGACATTGCCGCCGAGCGGGTTGACCAACCGCGTCCTGATCGCCATCCAGAACCCCAGCGGATTCACCAAGGGGGCGCTTCAGTTTGTCGATGCCTACTACGACATCCGGTCCAGCTATAACAGCAAGACCGCGAATTTTTCGATCTCCGGATTCTCCGCCGCGTTGCCGTCCTCGATCCAGAATATGCCGGAGGAGCAATTGGGCGCTGTCTACGGTTCCGGCGACGGCAGCCTCACGACGATCAATTACGCCAAAGAAAACACGAACGGCGGCACGACCGGCCTGAATGGCCCCTCTTCGAGCATCTTTATTACGCGGAATCAGTCTTACATCTTCGCCGCCAGCCAGCAGGCCCATGTGTTGACGGTGATCGACAAGACCGCCGGCGGGAATTATCCGCTCAGCCTGCCGGGGGTGTATCGCGTCAGCGTAAACCCCGGGGGCTCCGTGGCACTGGCCTTCGTTGAGAATTCGAATTACATTTACTATCCCCGGAAACTTACGGCCGCGCAGACCATCGCGTTCTCCGGAGGGCCCGGCACCTGGCCAAGAGCGGCAATGGACTGCGAGCCGCAGAATGCGCCGGGATGGTGTCTCTTTCAGGCCCAGAGTCCCGACCATGTGGACGCAACCGGCAACGCCTACGGCGCGCCGCTGGTCTTCGACCGGCCAATCAAGGCCGTCTTCTCCGCCGATGGCGGAACGGCCTATGTGCTCAACTGCGGGCCAGAGTGCGGCGGCACCAACGCCTCTGTGTCGCTGCTGCCGGTGGGGCCCACGATCTTTCTGGCCGGCCAGCAGTCCGGGGCGCTTCCCAGCAACGGCTCGATCACCACTATCAAAGTCCCCGGCGGCTCGAGCAACGCCCTGGTCGACAGCTCCATGCTCTACGTGGTGGGGCAGCAGTTGCAGGCCGACGGTCTGTTTGCAGGAAACATGACGGTCGTGAATCTCACGAACAATACGGCTTCCTCCCCCACGCCGATCAGCGACGGCGCTCCCGCCGCTGTCAGCCGCATGTTACTGGCCGACGACAATACCCTGTGGATCGGCATGACCAAGTGCACCAATGGCGAGCGTGCCGCCAAGGGCCAACCCTACGGCTGCCTGACCATGGTCAACACCACCAACAACACCGTGACCCTGCTCGAGTCCTACCTGGGCGACCTGACAGGCATTGCGGGTGTGACTGGCCTGCACAAGATCTATGTCGCGCAGGGCGGGCAAGTGTACATCTACT
>Ga0181531_10001084_pt1 | contig 17515 bp, 22 predicted proteins | sample PEATcosm2014_Bin_38_FD_119743 | JGI IMG/M metagenome (GOLD analysis project Ga0181531, IMG submission 119743) | Peatland microbial communities from MTU Mesocosm Facility, Houghton, MI, USA - PEATcosm2014_Bin11_10_metaG | ecosystem: Environmental > Terrestrial > Soil > Wetlands > Peat | place... | reverse complement strand
CACTAGAAGGCGCGCTGCGTGTCGAGCAGGATCGTCACCGGGCCGTCGTTGACCAGCGCGACCGCCATGTCGGCGCCGAAGCGGCCGGTCGCAACCGCGATCCCGGCACCGCGCACTCCCGCAGCGACCCGCTCGTAGAGCCGTTCGGCCTGCTCGCCACGCGCAGCTGCGACGAACGAAGGCCGCCGACCTTTGCGCGCGTCGCCGAGCAGGGTGAACTGCGAGACCAGCAGCACCGCACCGCCGACGTCGCCGAGCGCGAGGTTCATCGCGCCTTCGGCGTCGTCGAAGACGCGCAGGCCGGCGACTTTTTGCGCCATCGCGTCGGCCGCGCGTTCGTCGTCGCCGACCGCCACGCCGACCAGCACGAGGAACCCGCGCTCGATCGCGCCGACCAGCTCACCGGCGACGTGCACCGACGCCTGGGTGACCCGTTGGACGACCGCCCTCATGCGCGGGCGTGCAAGGCGTCGGTGAAGAGCGCAACGAGGTCCTCGCGCGCGACCGGGCGCGGCGCGTTGGCGAGCAGCCGCTGCTGCGCGAAGGCGCCCTCGACCAGCGCCGGGACGTCGCGCTCCGCGTAACCGAGCGCGACCAGCTCGAGGGGGACGCTCGTCGCCCGCATCAACCGCGTGAGCACGTGCGCCAACGCGTCGCCGACCTCGTCGTCCCGCACGCGCGCGTCGCCACCCAGCAGCGCGGTGACGTGACGGTGCTTGGCGGGTGCGGCCGATGCGGTGAAGCGCGCGACCGCCGGCGCGCTGACGATCACCGACATCCCGTGCGGCACCATCGCGTGGTCGGCGTCGTAACCGTCGGGCCAGAACCCGTGCACCAGACCAGCAACCGCGTACGCCATGCCGTGCGGCACGTGCACGCCGGCGTTGCCAAAACCGATGCCGGCCAGCGTCGCCGCGTACATCACCGACTCGCGCGCTTGGTCGTCGCCGGCGTCGTGCACCGCACGCTCGAGGTATGCGCCCAGCAGCCGCAGCGCTTCGACGCAGGCCAGGTCGCTGTACGGGTTCGCACCTTGCGAGAGCGGGCGCGCCTGCGGCGTCGCGGGTCGTAGCCGCTGCCAATAGGGCCTGGCGGTGAACGACTCGAGCGCGTGCGCGAGCACGTCGAAACCGCTCGAGGCGACGACGGCGGCGGGCAGCGTGCGCGTCGCGTCCGGGTCGACGATGCCGAGCGTCGGCCGCAAGCGGCGCGACGCGATCCCCGTCTTCACCGCATGCGCCTCGAAGTCGAAGATCGTGATGCCGGTGCACTCGCTACCGGTCCCGGAGGTGGTCGGGCAGGCGATGTGCGGCGCGAGCGGACCGGGGACCGGCGCGCCCTCGCCGAGCGGCGCGTTGACGTAGCGCTCGAACGGCGCCGGGTAGCTCGCGTAGAGATTCGCCGCCTTGGCGGTGTCGATCGTCGAGCCGCCGCCGACCGAGACGTACCCGTCGACCTTCGCGTCGGTCGCGAACGCCGTCGCATCGCGAAACGAGCCGTCGGTCGGCTCGACGCGCACGCGGTCGTAGCGCACGACGTCCAGGCCGGCGGCGCGCAGCGCGGCCTGCGCGCGCGCGGTCAACTCGAGCGCGCCGACGCGTGGATCGGTGAAGAGCGCGACCCGCCGCATCCCCAGCGCCGCCGCCTCCGCGCCGACTTCATCGATCGCGCCGCGACCGAACTTGACGCGGGGGGCTTCGATCTCCAGGACCGTCTCGTGCACGCTGGGAAGTCCCCCTCGTGGCCGAGCCGATCCTCTCGACGCGCGACGTCGTCAAAGTCTACGCGGGCTTCACCGCGCTGGACGGCGTCTCGCTCGACGTCGCCGAAGGTACGATCCACGCGATCATCGGCCCCAACGGCGCCGGCAAGACCACCTTCTTCAACGTCCTCTCCGGCTTCGCACCGGCCACCCGCGGCAGCGTGCGCTTCGCCGGCCACGAGATCGCGCGATTCGACCCGGCGTCGATCGCGCGGATGGGGATGCTGCGCAGCTTCCAGATCAACAGCGTCTTCCCGCACCTGACCGTCCTGGACAACGTCAAGATCGCGCTGCAAGCGAAGACGACGCTCTCGCGTCGCGTGCTCGCCTCGCCGCAGGCGACTGCGGTCCTCGACGACCCGGCGCGAGCCGCGCTCGATGCCGTCGGGCTCGACGCCGAACGCGGCCGTTTCGCCGTCGAACTGCCGTACGGCCGCAAGCGCTCGCTCGAGCTGGCGATCGCGCTCGCGCAGGAACCGCGCGTGTTGCTGCTCGACGAACCGACCGCCGGGATGGGCCTGGAAGACATCGACGCGACGGTGGCGCTGGTGCGCCGCATCGCGCCGGGCCGCACGATCGTCCTGGTCGAGCACAACCTGCAGGTCGTCAACCACCTGTGCGATCGGGTCACCGTCATGCAGCGTGGCAAGGTGCTGGTCGAGGGCACTTACGACGAGGTGCGCGCCGACGCGCGTGTCGTCACCGCGTATCTCGGCGGAGGAAACCACTGATGCTCGCACTGCACGACGTGCACGCCTATTACGGCGAGTCGCACGTTCTGCACGGCATGACCTTCGCGGTCCAGACCGGCGAGGTCGCGACGCTGGTCGGCCGCAACGGCGTCGGCAAGACGACGACTCTGCGCGCCATCATGGGAATTCTCGCCGCACGCGCCGGGACGATCGCGCTCGACGGCACGCCGCTGGTCGGCCGCCCCTCCGACCGGATCGCGAGGCTCGGTGTCGGGTACGTGCCCGAGGAACGTGGCATTCTCTCCAGCCTGAGCGTCCACGAAAACCTGACCCTCGCGCCGATCGTCGGACCGAGCGGGTGGACCCTCGAGCGCATCTATGAGACGTTCCCGAACCTGCGCGAGCGCGCCAAGGCCGGCGGCACGACGCTCTCGGGCGGCGAGCAACAGATGCTCGCGATCGCGCGCGTCCTGCGCTCGGGCGCGCGCACGATCCTGCTCGACGAACCGACCGAAGGGCTGGCGCCGGTGATCGTCGAGCGCATCGGCGAACTGATCCGCCAGATGAAAGCCGACGGGATGACGGTGCTGCTGGTGGAGCAGAACGTCCGCTTCGCTACCGGCGTCGCCGATCGTCACCACATCGTCGTACACGGCACGGTCGCGCAGACGCTCGCCAACGCCGAGGTCATCGCGCGCGAACGCGAACTGTTGGACTTGCTGGGCGTGTGATCCGGCGGCGGCACCGGTAGCGTATTGGTTGCATCACCCACCCCGCACCAAACGAGGAAACGATGCGACCCACGCTCTCGATGCTCACTCTTTCCGCCGCGCTGCTCGCCATGCCGACCGCGACGTTCGCGACGACGTCGGCCCCGCCGACCACGACCTGCCTGCCCAGCGCGCACGTCAGCGCCGCGATGATCGGCACTGCGCCGGTCAAACGCGCCGACGTCTCGCCCGACCTGCCGTGGGAGCTGATCGGGCGACAGATGACGAGTTACTAACTCCCGGCGCAACGCGAGGGCGCCGCAGAGTCGCGCCGAAGGTATGCGCGGGGCTTGCCACTCCTGTTCTATTCATCCACGAAAGGGAGTGGGGATGAGTTCATCACACCTTCGCGCTGCCGCCGCCCTCGCGGCAACCGCTGCGGCGCTCTTCGTCACCGCGTGCTCCGGCAGCACGCCCGCGACGACGAGCGCGCCGGCCTCGACGCTGAGCAGCACACGTACGACCCGCAGCGCGCAGAGCGCCAGCCTGGGCAGCTACAAGATCAACACCTCGAGCATCATGGTCGCGGGGCTCTCGTCGGGCGCCTTCCTGGCCGTCCAGCTCGAGTACGCGTATTCCAAGACGTTCAAGGGATCGGCGATCTTCGCCGGCGGTCCGTACTTCTGCGCCGAGGACGACGAGGCTCTGGCGCTCACGCAGTGCACCGATGATGTCCCGGCGATTCCGCTGAGCGTCATCGAGCAAGACTTCAACAACGCCGCCGCGTTCGGCTACGACAACCCGACCTCGAATCTGAACGGCCAGAAGAGCTACCTCTTCTCCGGCCTCGACGACACCACGGTCTACCAGAGCGTGATGAAGGCCCTCAACACCGAGGACGCGCACTACGGGATCGCGACGACCACCAACTTCACCACCGCCGCCGGCCACGGCTGGGTGACACCCGACGTCTCGACCTCGTGCGCGACGACGGCCAGCCCGTACCTGATCAACTGCGGCTTCGACGCCGAGCAGACGTTCCTCACGCTGCTCTACGGGACGCTCAACGCGCGCAACAACGGCACCCTGACCGGTTCGCTGCTCGAGTTCAACCAAAACCCGTTCGTGGCCGGGGGCGTCGCGGCGACGTACTCGATGGACAACAACGGCTGGCTCTACGTGCCGGCGGCGTGCGCCAGCGGCTCGACCTGCAAGCTGCTCGTCGCGCTGCACGGCTGCGCGCAGAGCTACACCAACGTCGGCAACGCCTTCGTGACCGAATCCGGGCTCAACGAGTGGGCCGACACCAACGACCTGATCGTGCTCTACCCGCAGGCGATTCCGACCACATACAACCCCTACGGCTGCTGGGACTGGTGGGGCTACACCGGCTCCGACTATTCGGCCACCGAAGGCATCCAGATGGAAGCCATCGACGGGATGGTCCAGCACCTCATCTGAAACGGTGCCGGCGCGCGGGGTCAGTTCTTCGCGCGCCGCCCCATCAGGATGAGCAGCTCGCCGACGATCCCGCGCCGGAAGAGCAGCACGCACAGGCCGAAGATCGTCCCCATGACCAGGTTCGTCTCACCGCCGATCGGCGTTTTGGAGACGAAGTAGTCGAGCGATTCGAACAGCCCGGCACCGACGATCGGCCCGACGATCGTGCCGATGCCGCCCAGCACGGTCATCATGACGACCGCGCCGGAGGTGTGCCAATCGACCATGTCCAGGCCGGCCAGGCGGTTCCCGAGCGCGTAGAGCGCGCCGGCAAAGCCGGCCAGGCCGCCCGAGATCGTGAACACGGCCATCTTGTAGCGATTGACCCGGTATCCGAGCGCCACCAGTCGCTGTTCGTTCTCGCGCATCGCCTGCAGCACGCCGCCGAACGGCGAACCGACCAGCCGCAGGGCGAACCAGACGCCGAGCGCGACCAGCACTACGACGACGTAGTAGAACACGACGTCGTTCTCGATCGGGAACCCGAAGTAGTGCCCGCGGTTGTCGAGCGGAAGCCCGTTCTCGCCGCCGGTCAGGTCGGTGAACTGAAACGCGGTGAACGACTCGATCATCGCGATCCCGAGCGTGACCATGGCGAAGTAGATCCCCGAGCGCCGCACCGCGATCGCGCCGACGATCGCCGCCAGCACCACCGCGTAGAGCACCGCCAGCACGACCACCAGCACCGCATCGAGGTGGGTGTGCGAGAGCAGGATCGCCGTGACGTAGCCGCCGCCGCCCCAGAACATCGCTTGGCCGAACGAGAGCAGGCCGACGTAGCCGAATAGCAGGTCGAGCGAGACGGCGAACAATGCGAAGCACACGAGGTCGATGCCGACGATCGGATAGATGCGCAGCGGCGGCAACGGCAACAGGATCGCCAGCACCAGCAGCACCCCGCACACCAGCGCCGTGCGGCGGTTCACCGGCTACCCTCGGGGCGACCGAACAAACCCGCCGGACGTACGATGATGACGAGTACCATCGCGATGAAGATCAGCGTCGTCGAGATGGGCGCCCACACGATCCCGCCGATCGCCTGCAAGAGGCCGAGGCCAAAGCCGGCCACGATCGAGCCCAGCACCGAACCCAGCCCGCCGATGACGACGATCGCGAAGGCGTAGATGATGATCGCATCGCCCATGCTCGGCTGCACGTTGGTGCTCGGGGCCGCCAGCACGCCGGCCAACGCGGCGAGCGCGACGCCGCAGCCGAAGGTCCAGGTCACCAGCGCCCGGGTGTTGATCCCGAAGGCGCGCACCAAGACCGGATTCTCGGTCGCCGCGCGGATGCGCGCGCCGATCGGCGAGCGTTCGACGATCCACCACACCAGCGCGCAGATCACTAGCGAGACGACGATTACGAACAGCTTGTAGACGGGATAGAGCGTGAAGCCCAGGTTCGCGATCCCGCTCAGCGCATCGGGAACCGCGTAGGGCGATCCCATCGCCCCGGCCAAGAGGCGCATCAGGTCTTCGATCACCAGCGCGAGCGCAAAGGTGAGCAGCAGGTTGTAGAGCGGATCGAGCCCATAGAGACGGCGCAAGAGCGTCGTCTCGAGCAGCATCCCGAACAACCCGACGACGATCGGGGCGGCGATCAGCGCCGCATAGAACGGCAGATGGAAGAGCTGCGCGCCGTAGTACGTGGCGAACGCCCCCAGCATGTACATGGTGCCGTGGGCAAAGTTGACGACCCGCAGCATGCCGAAGATCACGCTCAAGCCCAAGGCGAGCAGCGCGTAGAACGCGCCGCTCGCCAGCCCGTTGAAAACCTGCGTGAGGAGGTAGTCGGGGCTCAGACCGCTACCAGTCCTTCTGGCAGCCCGACTGCGCGACGGGCTTGAACGCCTCGTTGCCCGGGATCCGCTGGATCACGTTGAACCACGCGTGCGGCTCCTTGATCTGGTTCTTCGCCAGAACGTCGACGACGTACACGTCGTGGATGACGCGGTGGTCGCGGGCGCGCCACTCCGCGTTGCGCGCGTAGAAGTCGTTGAACTTGCGACCGTCCAAGTACCCCTGCACCTTGTCCGCGTCGGTCGAGCCGACCGCCTTGACGGCGTTCAGCCACTGCATCGTCGCCGAGTAATCGGCGGCCTGGATGTCGGTCGGTCGCAGGCCGTGATTGCGGGCGCTCCAGCGGTCGGCCCACGCGCGCGCCTGCTTGTCCATCGCCCAGTACCAGGACGTCGTGATGCGCGAGCCGTCGAAGACGTCCGGCAGCGCGTCGACGTCGCTCAGGAAGAGCAGCCCGACCGCGATCTTCATCTGCTTGTCGAGCGCGAACTGCTTGGCGGCCTTCATGCTGTTGACGGTGTCGGCGCCGGCGTTGAGCAGGCCCAGCACTTGCGGCTTGGCGTTCTTCGCGGCGATGACGTAGGACGAGTAGTCGGTCGTACCGAGCGGGATGGCGCTCGTGCCGATGAAGCTGCCTCCGAACGGCTTGATGGCGTCGGTGAAATCGCTGAGCATCGACTGACCGAACTTGTAGTCGGCGACGAAACCGTACCACGTTTTACCGCCCGACTTCGCGATGTACGAGCCGGTCGCGTGCGCGAGTTCGTAGGTGTCGTAGGCGTAGTGATACGTGTAGCGGTTGCAGTTCTCGTTGGTGATCGCCGAGGTCCCGCCGCCGGTGACGATGGCGAGTTTGTGCAGATCCTTGGCCACGCCGGCGACCGCGACCGCGGTGGCGGAGTTGGTCATGTCGAGCGCCAGTTCAGCCCCGCTCGCGTACTCCTCGCGCGCCTTGGCCGCCGCCTCCGGTCCCTGGTTGCGGTGATCGACGGCGTCGACCACGATCTCGCGGCCGAGCACCTTGCCGCCGAAGTCTTCGACGGCCATCTTGGTCGCGTCGACCGCGCCTTGTCCCGAGATCGCGGCGTAGACGCCGCTCATGTCGGTGATGACGGCGATCTTGATGGGGCCGTTGTCGGCGGCGGCGACCGGTGCCGAGCCGCCGAGCGCGCCTGCCAGCAGCGCCAGCGCGAGCGCTGCGGAGCCGGAAGAAAGAATGCGCATCCGTTCCACCTCGTGAAGATGAGTTGCGGCCTGCGTTTTGCGCCGAGGCCCCCGTTCCTCCGCCCCGGCTGCTTCGCTCTGCCCGTTCGGGTGTATCGACGCGGCGCATAACGCGTACGACGCACGGGCACCGTCGGCCGTGCACTCCCAAGGAGGACGCCGTGCAACGCAGACGGTCGCGTCCCGGTGAACGCGGTTTCACCCTGATCGAGCTGATGGTCGTGGTTGCGATCATCGCGATCCTGGCCGGGATCCTCATCCCGAACTTCGTCAACGCCCGCGCGCAAGCGCAAACCGCCGCGTGCGAGTCGAACCTGCGCTCGATCGCCACCTCGCTCGAACTGTACTATACCGACAATCAGGTTTACCCGACGGCATCGAACGCGAGCGTTCAACCCACGCTGTTGACGAGCAACGGCGTCGCCTACCTGGACAATACGCCGAAAGACCCCGCCGCACAGACGGCCAGCGCCACCTATTCGCTTACGACGACGCAGGCGTCCGGTGGGAGTCCGGCTTCCTATACGATCACCTGTCCGGGTATCCACGTCGGCTCCACGCTGCAAAAGCTGCCGCTGACCGGGGGCACCAGCGGCACCGTGTGCGGCGGCGGCTGCACGGCAACGACCATCCTCTACATCGCCGGCGAAGGGCTGCAGGTCTCACCGTGAGCGATCTGTTCGCCGCCTTCGGCGCCGGCGCGCTCACCAGCGCCGGGCCGTGCGTCGCGCCGCGCTACCTGACCTTGGCCGCGATCGTCCACGGCGCGGCGCGGCCGTGGTCGGTCATCGTCACCTACGTCGGCGGTTTGGTCGCCGCGATGATCGCGCTCGGCCTCACGCTCGACGTGCTCACGCGGCTACGCGACCTCGCCGGCGTGATCGACGTGGGGCTCGCCCTCGCGCTCGCGACGGCAGGCCTGGCCACGCTCGCACGCGGCGCGACCTGCGCTCCCCACCACGCGCACCGTCCGCACGCGCTCGGCGCGGGGGGTGTCGCGCTGCTCGGCGCGAGCGGCGCGCTCGTCGTCTCGCCGTGCTGCACGCCGGTCCTGCTCGGTATCGCCGGGCTGGCCGTCACCGGCAGCCGCGTCGGCGGTGCGACGTTGCTGCTCACCGCCTACGCGCTCGGTCACGCGTTGCCGCTGCTGCTCACCGGCGCGGTCGGCACGCCGCTCGTGCGCGCGTTCGCGACGTTCGCCGGGACGCACGCACCGGCCACCGTCAGCGGGACGCTGATGCTCGCGCTCGCCGCCTACTATGCCGTGATCGCATGACGCCGCTCGCGCGCCCGCGCCGATTCGCGATCGCGGCGCTCGCACTGCTCACCGCGGCGCTGCTCTTCCGCGGTCAGGTCGCGACCGCACTGGTCACCCGTGGCGACGATCTGCTGCGCACCGGCGACGTCGACGGGGCCGTCAGCCGGTATCTCCGCGCGGTCGCGCTCGACCCGCACGCGGCGGTCGCGGCCGATCGGGTCGCCTTCTTCTTGCTGGTGCGGCGCCGGCCGGGCGACGCGCGGCGTGCGCTGGCGATTGCCACCGGCGCGCTGCGCGCCCAGCCGAACGATCCGCGCCTGCTGGCCGATCGCGGTTTGGCCGCGCAGCGGCTGGCGCGATGGGCCGATGCCGAGCGCAGCTTCGCCGCGGCGGCCCGCGTCGCGCACGATCCGCGGTACGCGCACCTCGCCGCGCGGATGGCGCAGCGAGCACACCTCGCGCAGGCTGCGCGCGCCGACTTCCTCCTCGCGCTGGCGCTCGATCCACGCTTCGCGCCGGCACGCGCGGCCTTGCGCGCGGTGACGCGATGAACGCGTCGCTGATCGTGCTGCTACCGGGCACGCTCCTCGCCGCAGCGATCGACGCCTGCACCGGATGCATCCCGGACGTCGTCTCGGTGACGACGACGGCCCTCGTCCTGGTGGTCGCGGTATGCCAAGGCACGCTCGGTGCGGCGCTCGCCGGTGCCGCGTGTGCCGGCGGGGCGCTGCTGCTCCTGTACGGCGCGACCCGCGGTCGCGGGCTCGGCTTGGGCGACGTGAAGCTCGCCGTCGCGATCGGTGCGGCGCTCGGCATCGCGGGCGGACTCTTCGCGCTCGGCGTCGCTTTCGTCGCCGGCGCGGCGTACGGCGTCGCGCTGCTGGCGCTGGGTCGGGCAGATCGCCGTTCCGCCGTCCCGTTCGCGCCGTTTCTCGCGCTCGGAACCGCCGTCGCCGCCGCCGCGAGGTGGGCGTGAAGCGCGGTCTGCCGCTCGGCGTCGACGTCGGCGTGGCGCGCACGTGTGTCGCGCTCGCCGAGCGCGGTCCCGATGGCCGCGCCCGTCTGGTGGCGGCGGCGTCCTCGCCGACCGGCGAGGATCCGGTCGCCGCGATCCGCGCAGCGCGGGCCGAGCTCGGCACCCGCGAGCGCCGCTGCGTCCTCGCGCTGCGCGCGCCGGACTCGCTGGTCCGTGCCATCGTGCTCCCACCGGCCGGACGCCGCGAACGCGAGCGCGCCGCCGCCTTCGAGGCTGCGCGGTTCGCGCCGCATGCGCTCGACGACGGTGTCGTTCGGCTGCTGGCGCTCGAGGGCGGCGAGCATGCTGTCGCCGTCGCTCGGCGGTCGGCACTCGATCGCGCGCTCACCATCGTGCGCAGCGCCGGGTTGCGTGCGGTGGCGGTCGACGACGCGGCGTTCGCCGTCCTGCGCGTCCACGCGGCCGACGCGATCGTCGACATCGGTGCGTCGGCGAGCACCGTCATCGTGCGCGGGGCGGCGCTCCCGTTCGTGCGCAGCGTGTCGCTCGGTGGTGAGCGCCTCACCGACGCCATCGTCGCCGCACTCGGCGTCGATCGTGCGAGCGCCGAACAGCGCAAACGCAGCCTCGGTATGGCCGGTGCCGGCGAGCCGGTGCGCGACGCCCTCGTCGACCACGTGGCCGGCGCGTTGGTCGAGGCGCGAGCCGGTGGCGCACACGATCCGCGGGCGGTGGTGCTGACCGGCAACGGTGCGCGTGTTGCCGGTCTCGCCCCGGCAATCGAACGCGCACTCGCTGTTCCGACCCGTCTGGCGACCTTTGGCGCGGACACCTGCACCACGCTGCCGCTCGACGTGGTGCGCGCAGCAGCGCCGGATTGGGGCCTTGCCTATGGGCTCGCGCTCTGGGAGTGCGCAGCGTGACCAGGTTGAACTACCTGCCGACGCCGATGCGGGACACGCTCGCCGCGCACCTGCAGCTCGACGCGCGCACGCGCGCGCCGCTGGGCGCGCTCGCCGCCGCGTTGCTCGCGGTCGCAACCATTGGTTTCGTCGAAGATGCGCGGCTGGCGGCGGCGCAACGAGCGCACCTCGCAGCGCGTGCGCGTCTGGGCGGACTCGCCGCGACGCTCGCACGAACCCATGCGCTGGCTGACGACGTGACCCGACTCCGCGCGCTCGACCGCGAAGTCGACGAGCTCGCCTCCAGCGGTGCGCGCACGGCCGGGCGGCTCGCGCGGCTCGGTGATCGGGTACCGGCCGATGTGTGGCTGACCACGATCCGGGTCGCCGGGCACGAACTCGCGCTCGAGGGGCGCGGCACGCGGCTGGCGGCCGTGGGTGCGACGCTGGCGACCCTTCGGCGAACGCCCGGCTACCGCGCAGCACGCCTGGTGACCGTACGCCACGACGCCCTGCACGCCGGCTTCCTCTACACGATCGCCTTGGACGCCGCGCCGTGAGCATGCACCAGGATCACCTGCGCCGCTGCCTGGCGCTGGCGGCGCTCGCCGTCGTCGTGTGCGGCTACCTGCTGGTGCGCGGTGCCGAACACACGATCGCGCTGCACGCCGACGACGTGCGGACGTGCGAGGAGCGGGCCAATCGCCTCACCGCACTGCTCCGCCGGACGCCGGCGCTCGACGCCGAGCGCGCGCGTTTACGGCGTCGGGTGCGGACGGTCGATCTCGGCGAGGACGCTGCCCGGCTCGTTGCACGGTTCCTGCGTGGGATCGCGCAGACGGCGCAGCACGACCACGTCGCCGTGCTCGGCATCGGGGCGCCCGACGCGCACGGTGCGCCGACCGCCGACGACCGCACGATCCCGCTCGACCTCGACCTCTCGGGCCGCTACGCCGACGTCCTGGCGGCGATCACCGACCTCGCGCGAACCGGGGCGCCGGCGGCCGTCGACGTCGTCTCGCTAGCGCGGGTGCGCACCGACGAGGGCGATCGCACCTTGACGGCTTCCTTGCACGTCGCGCTCGTTCGGTTGGAGCCTCTCGCCGATGTTCGCGCTCGGACGCGCTGAACGCGTCGTGCTGCTCGCGATCGGAACGCTCGCGCTCGCGGGTGCGTTCGTCAGCGCGCCGTTCGTCGCGCGCGGGAGTGGCGGTCACGACGACGGCGCACTCGACCTGCTCGCGACCGCACCACGCGCCACCGCCGACGTGCCGGCGCCGCTCCGCCCGCGCCGCGATCCGTTCGCCGGCGACCCTGGTGCATCGACCGCCACCAAGCCGTCGCCCGCACACGCGGCCTCGCTGCCGCCGATGCCGTCCGTCCCCGCCGGCCTCCCGATCTTGCCGCCCAACGCCGCAGCGCCGGCGCCGACGAGCGCGCGCGTCGCAGCCGTCGTCACCGGCCCGCACCCGTTCGCGATCGTCACCGACGAGAGCGGGCCGCACCTGATTGCACGCGGCGACCGGCTCGACGGCAGCGTCGTCAGCGTGATCGACGGCGCCGGCGTCACGCTCGCGGACGGATCGCGTCTACCACTCCGCTCCGGCTTCGAGGGAGGCTCGTCACCGTGAAACAGCTCGTGTGCGCGATCGCGCTGCTGCTCCTGGCCGCACCCGTCGGCGCGGCGCAGACCGAGCGGTTCACGCTCGACGCCCGCGACGTGCAACTCGCGGACGTCGTCCGGCTGCTGGGCGCGCAGGCGAATCGGAACGTCGTCGCCGACGGTTCGATCAAACCGCTGCGGGTCACGCTTCGCTTGGCCAAGGTGACCTTTGACGAAGCGCTCTCGGTCCTCGCGGCGTCGTACGGACTGCAGACGCATCGCGACGGTCAGGTGGTGATCGTGGGCGATGGCGCGTCGATGAGCCGTCGCTTTCCCGACGACGCCGGTCCGACCAGCGCGCGCACGCGCGCGTACGCGCTGGCCCACGCCAAGCCCGACGACGTCGCGACCGCGTTGCAACTCGCGCTGCCGCAGGGGACCCTCGTCGTCGCCGACAAGCGGACAGCGTCGGTGCTGATCACCGGCGGCACGGCGACGCTCGCGCGCGCCGAGTCGCTCGTTGCCGCGCTCGACGCGCCCGCGACCGGAGCCGACGGACCCGCCGCGACCGAGGCCCTCCCGCTCCACAATCTGCGCGCGAGCGAGGCCGTCAAGCTGCTCAAGGGCGCGGTGCCGGAGAACGCGCTGTTCGCGGACGACCGGCAAAACGTCGTCGTCGTCAGCGGCAACGCGGAGCTGCGGGCGAGCGTGCGTGCCTTGCTCGGCGGCCTCGACGCGCCGGGCCGCCAAGTGGTCTTCGAGGTCAAGGTCGCCGACGTCCAGCCGATCAACGACAACAGCAACGTCGGCTTCGAGTTCGGCGGCACCGGGTTCGGCAGCGGTGCGCTCGGCACGATCCCCTATACGCTCACCCGCAGCGCGATCACCGTCAACGCCCAGATCGACACCCTCGTCCAGCGCGGTCGCGCATCGATTCTGGCGCAGCCGAAGATCGCCACCCTCAACAACCACGAGGCCTCGCTGCTGGTCGGCGAGCAGTATCCGGTCGTCACCGTCAACCAGCAGACCGGCTTTCCGAGCGTACAGACGATCGACGTCGGCGTGCGCTTGCGGCTGACCCCGACGATCGGAGCCGACGGGACGATCACCGCCGACGTGCACCCGGAGTTCAGCCAGATCATCGGGTTCAACGCGAGCTTCCCGATCATCGCCAACCGCAAAGTCGACGCGACGATCCGGGTGCGCGACGGCGAGACGATCGTGTTGGGCGGCCTCTTTCAGGACGTTGACTCCGAGACGGTCACGAAGTTCCCGCTGCTCGGCGACCTCCCGATCCTCGGTGCGTTCTTTCGCAATCGTCAGACCTCGCACGACAAGGACGAGGTCGTCTTCTTCATCACCCCGCACGTGCTGTGAGCATGCGCGGCTCAGTGGTCGACGTACTTGCTGACCTCGTCCATCGTGCGGACCCGCTCGACCGATTCGTAGGCATACTTGCGGTGCGCCGTCTCGCCGTCGATCGTCACCTTGACGGTAACCTCGTGCGGGTGGACGTCGGTGACCGTACCGACGACGTTGTCGGCCGGGATCCGGACGTGGTCGCCGAGCTTGAGTTCGGCACGCGGGCCAGTCTTCTTCATGGGGCCGATGATAGCACGGACCGCCAGCCAGGCGCGCGCCCGGGACGTCCGTCGTTCTACGTGGTCAGTTCGGCCTCGATCGCCTCGATCACGGCCGGATCGTCCGGCGCCACGTCGGGGGCGAACCGCGCGACGACGGCGCCGTTGCGGCCGATGACGAACTTCTCGAAATTCCACAGGATGTCGTCGGGCTTGCGGCCGGCCGTGAGGCCCTTGGCCTCCAACCGTGCGGCCAACTGGCCGTCGGGCTTGGTACGCGCTTGCGGCTGCGCTCCGACCAACGCGTCGTAGAGCTGGTGGCGGCCCTCGCCCTTGACGACGATCTTCTCGAACATCGGGAACGTCACCGAGAACTGCGTCTCGCAGAACTGCGCGATCTCGTCGTTCGAGCCGGGCTCCTGCGCAGCGAACTCGTTGGCGGGAAAACCCAGCACCGCAAATCCCCGGTCCTTGTAGCGCTCGTAGAGCGCTTGTAGGCCCGTGTACTGCGGGGTCAAGCCGCACTGCGAGGCCACGTTGACGACCAGCAGGACCTCGCCGGCGAAGTCGGCCAGGCGCGAGGGGCTGCCGTCGATGCGACGGAGCGGGATCTGCTGCAGCGTGTCGCTCATGCCAGGTTCTTTCGCCGGTCCTCACCGTCAACCTCGGCCAGCCGGTTGCCGCGCAGGTCGAACCGCGCGAGGTCGGTGCCGACGGTGATCGGTCCGTCGTAGCCGCCCAGGCGCGCGCTGCGGTTCGCCAGCTCCTGCCACTGCGCGGTCGAGACGTAGCGCTGGTCGCCGGGCGCGAGATGCGAGAGGATCACCGACTTCACCTGGGCCTGGCGCGCGATGCGGCCGATGTCGGCGACGTCGGTGTGCGAGTTCGCCAGGTGGGAGAGCAGCGCCGCCGGCATGCCGCGCGAGGCGTACGTTTCCAGCGCGATCGCTTCGTGGATCAGCACGTCGGCGCCGTGCGCGAGCGCGATCAAGTTCGGCGTCGGCGTGGTGTCGCCGGAGAACACGACCGACCCGTGCGGCGTATCGAAGCGATACGCATACGCCGGAAAGCACGCGCCGTGTGGAACGAGCAGCCCGGTCACCGTCACGTCGGCGAAGTGGGCGATCGTGACCGGCGCCATCGGCGGCGCAGTCGGCCCGAGTGGCGCAGCGGCTGGCGGCAGCGGGATTTCGTGCACGTCCATCAGCGTACTGATGTCCATCACGCCGGAGTCGCGCATGAAGATGTTGATCGAATACGCGTAGGCGTCGGTGCAGGCGCGCATCAGGTCGGCCAGGCCCGGTGCCGGATCGTGCGGTGCCACCGTTCCCACCGCGCGCCCGGGCGGGAACGCCGGCGGAAACGGCAGCCCGGCCGAGCCCGGACCGTAGACCGGGATCGGGTGCCGCAGGCTCTTCTCGGCGGCCGGCCAGCCTGCGCCGAGCATGAAGAAGTTGTACAGATCGCAGATGTGATCGGCGTGCAGATGGGTGACGAAGACGGCCGCCGCGTCCTCGAACTCGAGCCCGGCATTGGCGTACTGGTGCACACTGGCGCGACCACAGTCGACGACGTAGACCTTCCCGTCGAGCACGAGCGCGGTCGCGATCCCCGCCCTTCCCGGTGCCGGCGGTGGGCCAGCCGACGTACCGAGCAAGATCAGCTCGGCGCCCGGGGTGCTGTTCGCCCCGGCTGCGGCGAGTGCCGGAGCGCTCGCACTGCCACCGACCAGCGCACCGCCCGCGATCGCAGACGCACCCAGCCCGAGGAAGTCGCGACGCCCGAGCAGATCGTGCGAGCAGCTGTGATCATGTGCCATGCGGCGCACTTGGCACGTGAAAGAGCGGTCCCTGCAATCACCTTCAACTTCTCTTAAGGGAGTGCGGGTAGCTGCACTCCGATGACGACGCCGGCGACACCCTTCGGACAGATCGACGACACACACATCTCCCGCGCGCAGTGGATGATCGTCCTGGTGGCGGGGATGGGCTTCTTCACCGATGCGTACGATCTGTTCGTGATCGGCGTGGTGCTCAAGCTGCTCACACCGATGTGGCACATCGGGCCGCTCGAGCAAGCCGTGGTCGGCGCGACCGCGCTCGTCTCAGCGGCGATCGGCTCGGCCGTGTTCGGCCGCATTGCCGACGTCTTCGGGCGCAAGTACATCTACGGCTTCGAGGTGCTGGTACTCGGTGCCGGCGCGATCGCCTCGGCCTTCTCGCCGAACCTGTGGTGGCTGATCGGTTTCCGCTTCGTGCTCGGACTGGGGATCGGGGGCGACTATCCGGTCAGCGCGACCATCGCCAGCGAATTCGCCGGTGCCAAGGTGCGTGGACGACTGGTCTCGACCGTCTTCGCGATGCAAGGTGCCGGCCTCATCGTCGGCCCGCTGCTCGCGATCGGACTGCTCGCGGCGGGACTCTCGAACGACCTGGTCTGGCGCATCTTGCTGGCGGCTGGCGCGATCCCGCCGCTGGCGGTCTTCTGGGCCCGCCGACACCTCAAGGAAACGCCACGCTACGAGCAACTCGTCGCCAAGCACGAGGCAGCCACCGGCCTCGCACCCAGCGCACGGCCGCACGAGTTGTTCGGCGAAGTGCGGGAGGCGTACGGTGACGGACAATTGTTCCGCTGGCTCATCGGCGCTTCGCTGGCGTGGTTTCTGCTCGACCTCGCCTACTACGGCAACACGATCTCGAACCAGCAGTTCGTCTCCGCCGTCGCGCCGCACACGAGCCAAATCCACACCTTGTTCGTCTCGCTGCTGGTGTTCACGTTCGCCGCGCTGCCGGGCTATCTGCTCTCGGTGTTCGGGATGGATCGCTGGGGTCGCAAAACGATCCAGATCCTCGGCTTCGGCATGATGGCGGTCAGCTTCGTCGGCATCGCGCTCATCGGCGATGCGCCCTCGATCCTGATCCCGTTCGTCCTGCTGTACTGCGTGAACTACTTCTTCACCGAGTTCGGTCCCAACACGACGACGTTCATCCTGCCGGCCGAGATCTTCCCGGTGCGCGTGCGCAGCACGAGCCACGGCATCGCCGCGACCGTCGGCAAAGTCGGCGCCGCCATCGGTACCTTCTCGTTTCCGCTCCTGCAAGCGACGTACGGACTGCCCGGACCGATGTGGGTCGCCGGCATCGCGTCGATCGGCGGCCTGGCAATCACCTGGTGGCTGCTGCCCGAACCGAACGGCCTCGACCTCGAGCAGGCCTCGCGCGAGACGGCGTTCGCCTCCCCACCGGCGGTCGCGCCCGCAACGTCCTAGCGATCCTGTTCGGTCGGGCGGATCAGCACCTCGTTGATCGCGATGTGACGCGCGCGAGTGACCACGTAGACGATCGCGTCGGCGATGTCGCCGGCTTCGAGTCCGGCACCTTGCGGCACGAGCGTGCGGATCAGTTCCTGGATCTCCGGGCGGTTGTGGCTCTGCAGTTCGGTCTCGACCAAGCCGGGTTCGATCAGCGAGACGCGCACGTGGCGTTTGGTGATCTCCTGGCGGAGCGACT
>Ga0181531_10001083_pt1 | contig 17520 bp, 13 predicted proteins | sample PEATcosm2014_Bin_38_FD_119743 | JGI IMG/M metagenome (GOLD analysis project Ga0181531, IMG submission 119743) | Peatland microbial communities from MTU Mesocosm Facility, Houghton, MI, USA - PEATcosm2014_Bin11_10_metaG | ecosystem: Environmental > Terrestrial > Soil > Wetlands > Peat | place... | reverse complement strand
GGCAGGTAGCGGATCGCGGCGCGGCGTGCGTCATCATCGGCGGGGAACAGGCGTGAGAATTGGGCATTCACCCACTCGATCAGCGGCGCGCTGGAGCGGAAATTGCGCCGCAGCTGCAGCGCCTCGAGGCCGATCTCGCCGACTCCGTAATCTCGCGCCCTCAGGAACAGGCCGACCTCGGCCTCGCGAAACTGATAGATCGACTGCATCGGATCGCCGACCACGAACAGCGTGCGCCCGTCGCCGCGCTCCCAGCCTACCGTGAGCGCCCGCAGCAGTTCGAACTGCTCGAACGAGGTGTCCTGGAACTCATCGACCAGGACATGACGCAGTGCGCCGCCGGCACGCAGCGCGAAATCACTGGGCGCACCCTGATCATTGAGCGCTTCGCGCGCGGCGGCGGCAACGAAGGCGTAGTCGACGCCGGCGCCGGCAGCAAACTCCAGCTGCAGTTCCGCAGCCGCGCGCAGCAGCAGCAGCGCGAGCGCCTGCAGCGCAGCCCGGTCATCCGCGTCGAGCTGCGCGTCGGGCAGCGCGCGCAGCGTGCTGCAGGCGGCCTGCGCGCCGGGCAGGGCCGCGAGCGCGTCGATCCAGGCCGCCACGCGGCTCTTCATCTCCTTGTCGTCCGGCCCGAAGCCCTCGCGGATCGTCACACGCCTGCGCCAGCCCTTGTCGGTCAGCGCCAGCTCGCACAGCGCGCGCCAATGCGGCAGGCTATCCGGCTGCCCGTTCAGGATCACCGCGGCGACAGCGGTGGATGCAACCCGCGCGCGCAGCGCGTGGTTCAACAGGGCTTCGCCTTCGCGCACCAGCGCGGCCGGCAGCAGCGCCAGCGCCGCAGCCAGCTCGGCGCGTAGCGTCGCATCCAGGCTCTCCTGTACCCGTTCGGCCAGCGCGGCGCCGTCGCGCGTCTGCAGTACGCGCGGCAGCCAGTGCGAGCGGCGCTCGAGCATGTCGGCAAGCAGCCGCTCGAGCCGGCTCCAGCTGTTGTCGAGTCGATCAAACAGCAGCTCCGCAGCGGCCGCGAGCGCAGCTTCCTGCCCGGCCAGCATCAGGCAGCGGCGCGCGGCCCGCAGATACAACGGCGCGGCTGCAGGCGCGATCTGCAGATCAGGGCCAGCGCGTGCCGCGATCGGCAACTGCGTAGCCAGCCAGTGATTGAGGGCGTCGATGGTCTGAATGCGCAGCCGCGATGGGTTGTGCAGCAGGTTCCAGCCGCGGGCGACATCGCGCTCGCGCGCCGCCACTAGCAGCCCGGCGTCGATGCCGGGAATCGCCTGCCCGGCGCTCGCTGCCTGCAGCGCTGCCAGAATGCGCTGGCGCATCTCGGCCGCGGCCTTGCGCGTGAACGTGATGGCCAGGATTTCCTCGGGCGCGTCGACCGCGGCCAGCAGCGCCAGGAAGCGCGCTGTCAGCACCGTGGTCTTGCCCGAGCCGGCCGGCGCCTGTAGCAACATCGAACGCCGCAGGTCGAGCGCCTCGCGGCGCGCGCGCTGGTCGAGTTGCAGTGCCTCCTGCTCGGCCTGCGGGCGCGCGTCACTCACAGCGGTTCGCCCAGGATTGGCTGCGCCGCCAGTACTGCCTGTGCCTGCTCAGCGTCTTCGGCCGCCGCGGCTGCTACCACGGTCGCAGCCGCCAGTACCTGCGCATCGACACGACACAGCATTGGCAGGTGACAGTATTCGCAGGCGCCGGGCTGTGGCTGCACCGCGGCGCGGCCTTCGAGGAACTCGCGCAGCAAGCGCTCCAGCCGCTCGCGCCACTGCTGCAACAGCGGCGCCCAGTTGTGCTCCCCGCCAGTGACCGTGTCGATTCCACGACCGGGCACGCGCCCGGCTCGATCCGCCAGGCCGCGCAGTTTCAGCTCGCGTCCCAGGTGCACAGCGATCACGGCCGCCACCTGCTCGCCGGCGGCGATCGCATAGGCAGGCAGTTGCGGCCTGGGCGGCCGCTCGACGTAGGCATCAAAGGCCTGCGCGCTGCCGCTCTTGTAGTCGATCACTAACAGGCGTCCATCATCCAGCCGATCGACGCGATCCAGCCGCAGCGGCAGCGTGGTGCCCGCGATCGCCAGGCGCTGCGCGGCCTCCAGCGATCGGACCTCGAACGCACCGCGCGTGAGCTCCCAGTCGATCAGCTGACCGAGCAGGCGCTGCGCGCGCACCGCCTCGCGCCGCATCAGCGCCGGGTCGATGGTGCCGGGAAGACGCATCGCCATGCGCGCACTTGCAGCCTGCACGCAGTCGCGTACCAAACCCTGCGTGACATCGCGCGAGCGGCTGCGCAGCGTCGCGGCATCACCCGTCGCGCGCCAGAACTGTTCCAGCGCAAAATGCAGCATCTGGCCGCGCAGCCGCGCGTCTATTCCAGGCTGCGGCTGCGGCAGCGGCCGCGCCTTAAGCCGCAACTCGGCGAACGCGCGGAACGGACACTGCGACTGCAGCTCCAGCAACGACGTACCGCCGCGCAGCTCACGTGACCGCGGCCAGGGCGGCCCATAGTCGTCATGCCAGGCTTCCAGCGTTGGCGCGTGGGCCAGCAGCCAGGCGCGCAGCTCGAATGCGGGCGCGGGCGTGGCACCGGACGGTTCGCCCAGCAAGGGACTGCGATCGCGTGGCAGGTCCGACTCGCTGCGCGACCAGCTCCACACGCGCCGCACCGAGCGCTGCTGCCACTGGCGCATGCGCTGCAGCGCGAGACTCAGTTGACCAGCGGCGCTGGCTTCGGGCACGCCGGCGTCGCGTTGCAGCAGCGCCGGCAGCAGCGGATCTGGCTGTGCGGCGGGCGGCCAGGTCTCGGCGGAAAGCCCCGCCACCCAGATGCCGTCATAACGCACGATCGGGTCATCGAGGCTCGCCGTGACCGTGACCGGCACGTCATCACTGGCCGGCTCGAACGCCACCCGGCGCGCCAATTCATGTAGCAACTCGCCGGCCTCGCCGGCCTCAAGCCGACTGACTGGCGCCGCGATGGCGGCCAGGTCCCCGAGCAGCTCGTCAAAGCGCATCCGAACCTGGTGCTCGTCGGCGCCGAGATCGGCGCCCGGCCAACCACAACGCGACAGCAGGTCGGCAAACAAGCGCCCCCAGACCGCAGGGGCTGCTGCCGGGGAGCTGGCACAGGCTGCGATCGCGGCCAGCAGCGCCCGCAGCGGCGCCGCTGCGGCCTCCCCCAGTTCGGCCACTACCGGCTGCACCAGTCGCGCCAGCATCCCGGCGCCGGCCTCTCCCAGGTTATGTTCGCGCAGCCAGCCATCGAGCCTCAGGCATTGATCGCGATCAAGCGCCGCGAGATAAGGCGAACGCAGCACGGCACTGAGCTGGTCGAACCCGGCCACACCGCTGGCGATCGCCACCATTTGCAGTGCCGTCGCCACCAGCGGATACAGGTTCAGTGGCTGGCCGCCCTCGATCGCGAAGGCAGAAGTGGCGCTGCTGGTGCCGGCGGCAAGCAGCGACTGGAAATCGAGCTGCTGCGACAGCGCACGCTCCCACTGGTGACGCTGCTGCGCCAGCCGCGGCACCACCAGCAGCAGCCGCGCCTGCGCATCGCGCGCCAACTGAGCGGCGCACCATTGTGCCGCGGCCTCGGCCTCGAGCAACGGGTCATCGCAACCGATCACCTGCGTCGCGTCATCCGTAACGTCTTGCGATGCTTCGCCGACAGCGCTCCGGGCAACCCGTGCGCCGTGCAACTCGAGCCACTGGCGCCGCGCCGGTCCGACGACGGAGAAACCGGCCAACAACAGCCGGTTTGACGGGCGCAGGTGCGCACGGCAATCCTGCCAGGAGGTGGCGCTCGACGCCCCGAGTTCAGCGCAGCGGCGGCGGAACGTGCTTCGCACCTGCATCAGCAGCGCGCTCTCGGCCCCGCTCGCCGGCGGCAGCGGCAATCCGTAGTCGTCCAGGCGAGAGATGGCACGGCGCACCGGTTCGATCAGCGCATCGGGCATCAGCACGTCCAGCCCGGCGCAGGCCTCATGCACCGCAGCGCGCCAAACGAGCCATTCCTCCGCCGCCGCGAGCCGGCGCGGCAGCGACTCGCCGCGCGCGCGCGCTGCGTCGAGCTCACGCTCAACCCACGCGTTCCAGGGCAATACGTCGGCGCTTGGCCATACCCGCCGGCCGGCGCCGAGCATGGAGGCAGTGTGTGCCAGGCGGACCGCTGTGGCGCGCTGACGGCTCGGCACCACGAGCGTGCCGCCGCTCCGAATGTGCTCTAGTAGCTCGTTGCTAAGCTCAAGCAAATCAGACTATTGCCTGGTAATGCTTCGATGTCACTTAAACCTGGCCTGTGCGTCGACCACCTGACTGCGCCTGTCCTGCGGCGCGTGCGCGGCCTGCGCAGCCAACTGCGTCTCGATGCGGCTGAAGACCACGCGCAGCGTCGCGGCGTCGGGCAGCGACGTGACCCGAAAGTGGTTGCGATACGGCACGTTGAAGCTCACCCCCGGAGCGACCAGCACGTGTTGCTGCTCCAGCAGGTCGAGCGCGAACTGCTGGTCGTCGAAGCCGGGCAGCGCCTTGGGATCCACGCCGATGAACGCGTACATCGCGCCGTCGGGGCGCGCCATGTTCAGATACGAGCTGGCCTGCACCGATTCGATGATCGCTCGGCGCGACTCGTGCAGTCGCCCACCAGGGCTGACCAGTTCGCGAATGCTCTGGTAGCCGCCAAGCGCGGTCTGCACCGCCCATTGCGCCGGCACATTGCTGCAGAGCCGCAGCGACGACAGCAGTTCGAGCGCCGACAGGTAGTCGCCGGCCCCGCGCACGCGACCGGAGAACACCACCCAGCCGACGCGATAGCCGCAGGCCCGGTAGACCTTCGACAGCCCAGACAGAGTCGCGCACAAGGTATCGCGTACCAGCGTCGCCATCGGGATCGATGCGGCGTCGTCATACACCATCTGATCGTAGATCTCATCGCTGTAAACCACCAGTTGGTGGCGCTCCGCGAGCCTCGCGATCGCCTCCAGCACCGGCCGAGGATAGACAGCGCCGGTCGGATTATTGGGGTTGATCACAACGATGGCGCGTGTGCGCCGCGTGACCAGCGCTTCAATCTCGGCCGGATCGGGCACGAAACCGTTCTCCGGACGACACGGATAGTGCACCGCGCGGCCACGATTCAGATTGACCGATGCTGTCCAGAGCGGGTAGTCGGGGCTCGGCACCAGCACTTCATCACCGTCGTTGAGCAGCGCTCGCAGCACCAGGTCGATCAGCTCGCTGACGCCGTTGCCGATGAACACCTCCTCCGCGCTGACGCCGGTCACGCCGCGCCCCTGCTGCTGCATGACGACCGCTTCGCGCGCCGGGAAGATCCCCTTCTGGTGGCAATAGCCTTCGCTGTCCGACAGATTCTCGATCATTGCCAGCCGCATGGTCTCGGGCGTACGAAAGCCGAACAGGCGCGGATTGCCAATATTCAGCGAGATGATCTCGTAGCCCTGGCGCTCCATATCGTGGGCGCGACGTGCCAGCCTGCCACGGATCTCGTAGCGAACGTTCCTCAGCGACTCACTGGGTCGAATGGCATTATCAAGGCTCATGCATGAAGCCTACCGCGACTCGCCGCCGCGCGCACGATAGGGCATTCACGCTTCCGGCCACGCCGGCTGGCGGGTACCGGGCTGGCTGGCGGATACCGGGCTGGCGGCGGGTACCAGGCTGACAGGTGGCTTAGAGTTGCGCCAGTACGTGCTCGGCTGCCGACACTTTGAACTGTCCCGGAGCCTCTACGTCGACGTGCGTGGCTACACCCTTGTCGACTACGATCGCAAAGCGCTGGCCGCGCGTGCCCATGCCAAAGCCCTTCGCGTCCAGCTCCAGCCCCAGCGCCCGTGCATACTCGCCATTGCCGTCGGCGAGCATCAGTATCTTGTCGCCGACGGCGGACTGCTTGCCCCAGGCGTTCATCACGAAGACGTCATTGACCGCCATGCAGGCGATCGTATCGATGCCCTTGGCGCGTAACTGGTCGGCCAGCCCCAGATAGCCGGGCAGATGCTTGGCATCGCAGGTTGGGGTAAAGGCCCCCGGCACCGAAAACAGCACCACGCGCTTGCCGCCGAACAGCTCCGCGGTGCTGAGATCCTTGGGACCCTTGTCGCCCATAGTCTTGAACTTGCCTTCGGGCATGTGATCCCCGACTTTGATGGTCATGGCGCCCGACCTCCTCGCGATGGTGTAGTGACGACGCTCAGGCGTTGTGCGCGCGCAGCGCCCACAGCCTTCCCAGTCTCGCATAACCGCTATTGCTTGAGGCTGCCACCTTGTCGAACGCCGCCTGGGCGGCGGCGGCGTTCTTCTGCCGCAGCTGCGCAATGCCGAGCAGCAGATTGGCCTCATCGGGACTCTTCAGACCGCCCTTGGCTATGCCCTTGGTAATTGCCGGCACCGCCTTGTCATACTGGCCGTAACTGATGAAGGCCGCGCCAACCTGCACCAGCGCATCGCCGTTGGCCGCGCCTTCCGCCGTGTGCTCGACCGTGGGCAGCTGCGACAAGTCGTTCGCCGCGCGCTGCTTGGCGCCGTCCAGCAGATGCTGGTAGCGATCCTTGTCGCGCTGCTCGGTAAATACGTTCTTGGCAAAGGCTGTCTGCAATACCGCCTGGGTCTCGCCCGGATAGCCGGCATCGAGCGCGATCTCGGCCATCTCCGCATAGTCGGACGGCAGTTTCAGCACGCCGACATCGCTCATGAGCCGATAGACGTTGAGCTGCAGGTGGGCGTCCTTGATATCCATGCGTACCAGCGGGGCAAGCGCATTGGCCCAATACTCGGGCTTGGGATAATAGGTGACCAGCTTTTCGACCGCCTTGGCGGCGCCGGCAGTGTCGTCGGCCTTGAGGTCGAACTGCCACAGCAGTTTCAGCGATTCCTCATCCGGCTTTTCCTGCTTGCCGACCACCTCCTGCATCGTCGCCGCGGCGTCCTTGTACTTGCCCGACAGGTACTGCGCTTTCGCGATCAGGCCGAGGGTATCGAGGTCGTTGGCTCCGTGCTTGACCGCCTGATCGGCCACGTCCAGCGCCTTGGCATAGTCTTTCTGCTGGAAGTAATACAGCGCAATGTTCTTCAGCCACGACCTCTGCTGTTCCGCGCTCGCGTACTGGGATTGCGCCGCCGACTGCAGCACCGGAATGGCGTCGGCCATGTCCTGTTTCTGCTGGTAGATCTGGAACAGCATGATGTTGATAACGAAATTGTCGTACGCGGTCTTCTCACCCGCCGCGCCCTGCGCTTCGCGCACGTGGGCCAGCGCCTCGTCCAGCTTCTTGGCCTGCATTGCGTCCTGCGCCGCCTTGAGCGGCTTGGCAACCGTCTTGCTGACCGTCGGACCGGCCGGCTGGTCGGCCGCGATCACCGCGCCGCACAGCCAGACGCCAGTGCAAGCCGAGGCCAACAGGGCGACGAATTTCAGGCGATTCCTCATGCGTGTTCCTCGGTGCTTGTAGCGCTTAATCAAGAGGCGCGATGGGCTTATCAGGCCGCCGCCAGGCAATGACCGCGTTCGCAGATGCTACTACGCAGCCGTAACCCGGCGGTTGACGCGCGGGTTGGCCGCCAGCGGCGCCGGCGCGGGGCTTGACCTCACGCCTCGACCAGACCTCACTCCTCGACGAACTGACTGGTATTGACGAAACCGATCTTTTCCATATGGTTGCGCTGCGCTGCGGCCAGTACCTTGGCCACCACGTCGTACTTCACATGGCTGTCGGGCGCCAGGTGCAATTCCGGTTGCGGATCCTTGGCGGCGGCCACCTGGAACTGCTGTTCCAGCTCGGTGAGGTTCGGGATCGTGCCACCGTTCCAGGAAATGGTGCCGTCGTAATAGATGTCGAGATTGATGATCTCCGGCTGCACCGGCGGCGGCGGCTGATTCGGGTTCGGCGGCGGCATGTCGAGCTTGACCGCATGCGTCATGATCGGCAGCGAAAGAATCAGCGTTACCAGCAGCACCAGCATCACGTCGATCAGCGGCGTGGTGTTGATATCGCACATTTCCGAGCCTTCGCTACTTCCTACACTCATTGACATGGTGTTCGACTCCTGGCTCTAGCGCTCGCCGCGCACGCCGTGATCAGGCTCGGTGATAAAACCGACTTTGATGACCCCGCCGCGGTTGATCGCGGCAATGACCTTGCCGACGTTCTTGTAATCGGTTTGGGCATCGGCACGGATATGGATCTCTGGCTGCGGCACCTTGACCGCTTCGTGTTCCACTTTATCCACCAGCAGTTTCATGTCGGGCACATGCTGCTGTCCCCAGTAAACTTCACCGTCTGCGGTCACCGAGATGGTGATGTTCTCGGGCTTGGTCTGGGTCGGGATATTGACCGCCTTGGGCACCGACACCGGCACGTTCTTGGTGATCACCGGAATCGTGATCAGGAAGATGATCAGCAGCACCAGCATGATGTCGACCAGCGGCGTGGTGTTGATCTCCGACATGATGCCGCGATCCTCACCGCTTCCAGATCCTGTACTCATCGACATAATGCGGACTCCCGACGGGTGCCGTTAAGGTGCGCGCCGCTCAGCTGGCGACGCGCGCGCCGCTGACCAGGTAGGCGTGCAGATCGCTGGCGAAATTGCGCACGTCATCCTGGATCAGTTTGTTACGGCGCAGCAGCCAGTTGTATCCAAGCACCGCTGGCACCGCAACAAACAGGCCGATCGCGGTCATGATCAGGGCCTCGCCGACCGGGCCGGCGACGCGATCGATGCTCGCCTGGCCGGCGATGCCGATCGCAATCAGCGCGTTCAGGATACCCATGACGGTACCGAACAGGCCGACGAACGGCGCCACCGAGCCGACGGTGGCGAGGAATGTCAGGCCACCGGAGCTCTGGCTGTTGACCGCGTCCACCGAGCGCTGCAGCGCCATCGTGATCCACTCATGCAGATCGATGCGGTCGGTCAGCCGGCCTTCGTGGTGCGACGCGGCGCGCAGGCCGCTCTCGGCAATGAAACGATATTCGTCGCCCTTCTTCAGGCGCTCGACACCATCCTTGACCGACGGGGCGGTCCAGAACTGCTTCTCGACGATCTTGCCCGAGCGCTTGAGGGCGCGCTGGTCCCAGAGCTTGGTGAACATGATGAACCATGAGCCCAGGGACATGATCACCAGCACCGTCAGGGTCGAACGGCTGACGATGTTGCCGTTCACCCAGAGCGGAATCAGGCCATAAGGGCTGGCGGTGCTTGTTGCTGCTACTGCGGTCGCTGCGGTATCCATAATTTTCCTCGTTTAACTCGTTCCCGCCCGGCTCGATGCCGGCGGCCCTGATGCTAATCCAATCGAACCCACGATCAATCCCGGAAACAAAACCTTCAATGCCCGTCAGCCGCCGTGCAGTTCGAACTTCACCGGCAGCGTCGGACAGCTCGCTACCGGCCTGCCTTCGGAGGTCGCCGGCTTGAAGCGAAACGCCTTGGCGACCTTGAGCGCGGCCTCATCCAGCAGCGGGTGACCGGTGGTGTTCACCACCTCCACAGAATCGATCTTGCCAGTGGCATTGACGCATACCTTGACGATCGCGCGGCCTTCTTCCGCGTTGCGGCGCGAGACTTCCGGATAATAGTCCTGCACATCGGGCACGAAAGTCGGCTTCACCGGCGTTCCGGGTACGATCGCGCGTGGCGCCGGCGGCGGCGTGGGCTGCGTGGTGACATTGGTGATCGGTGGCGGCGGCGCTTCCACCGGCACCGTGATATTGATGTCGGGCGCAATCATCTGCACCGGCGGGCGCTCCTTCAGATCCACCGGCGGCGGCGGCGGCGGCAGGTCCTTGGGCTTCTCGGTCTGGATAACGGTGGTCTCCAGGATCGTCTGCACGTAGCGCGCACCCTGATTGGCAAAGCCGCTCACGAACGCCCAGATCACCAGCACGTGCACGATGATGATCGCCGCGAAGGCGATCAGACGCCGTGAAATGTGCGCGGAATCCTGTGGGTAGTAGCTCATGATCGTAGCTGGCGCGGTGGCGAGCCGCGCAGCGGGCCGGCAGTCTCAGACGACAGCAGAGTCGTCCCCGTTAAGGCTGTGTGAACCGTACTTATGGTCATACTAATGCGGCGCTACCCCGAACCATGATGTTCAATGCGACCCCTGCGCTCGAGCCCCGCTGGCCAGCGGACCCCCTGCAGCGGCGCTGCCCTCTCCGTGTTACCCGGCCGATCAATCTGCCCCGATCGCACAACGGCGCTTTAAGAGATGCGTGTACTGATCGGCACGAGCGCTCGGACTGTAACTGCTCGTGACAGCCGTTACAACTGCCGCCGACGCCGCTCGCCGTGGTTGCGCCTCCGTGCGCATCGCTGCGCGGCGCCATGTGGATCGAATCATCAAATCGCATCGTTTAGATCCGTCACCGCGCCTTGCGACGCGCTGCTGACGACACGCGCATATTTGGCCAGGACCCCGCGGCTCGCATAGGCGCGCCGCGGCTTCCAGGCAACACGACGGCGCTTGAGCTCCGCGGCCGACAGATCCACCTCGATGCGCCGACGTTGTGCATCGATAGTGATCTGCTCCCCATTGCGAAGCAACGCCATCGGACCGCCAAGCGCCGCCTCTGGTGACACGTGTCCGACGACGAAGCCGTGGCTGCCGCCGGAAAAGCGGCCATCGGTGATCAGCGCCACTTTGTCGCCCAGTCCGCGACCGGTCAGCGCCCCGGTCGGGCTGAGCATTTCGCGCATTCCCGGGCCGCCTCTAGGACCTTCGTAGCGAATCACGACCACGTCGCCGGCGCGCACCTTGTCGCCCAGGATCGCGGCAGTGGCCGCCTCCTCGCCGTTGAAAATCCGGGCCGGTCCGGCAAATCGCAGTCCCTCCTTGCCAGTGATCTTGGCCACCGCCCCTTCGGGAGCTACGTTTCCATAGAGAACAACGAGATGGCTATCTTTCTTGATAGGATTTGAAAGGTCCCGCACGATGTCCTGCCCCGCCGGATAGTCGGCAACTCCATGCAGGTTCTGGGCCGTCGTCCGCCCGGTCACGGTCAGGCAATCGCCGTGCAGCAATCCGGCGTCGAGCAGGCGCTTCATCAGCGGCTGGATGCCGCCGATCGCGATCAGTTCCGACATCAGGTATCGACCGCTGGGTCGCAGGTCCGAGAGCACCGGGACCCGCCGCCCAATACGCGTGAAGTCATCGAGCTTGAGCCGAACCCGCGCGGCCTGGGCAATCGCCAGCAAGTGCAGTACCGCATTGGTCGAGCCCCCGAGCGCGATCACTACCGTGATCGCATTCTCGAATGCGCGACGGGTGAGAATGTCGCGCGGACGGATGCCCTGCTGTAGCAGCGCCACGACGGCCGCGCCAGCGCGCCGGCAATCCTGGTGCTTGGGTTGACCAACCGCCTCCTGGGCCGAACTTCCAGGCAGGCTCAAACCCAGCGCCTCGATTGCCGAGGCCATCGTATTGGCGGTGTACATGCCGCCACAGCTGCCCGGTCCCGGAATGGCGGTGCGCTCCACGTCAAGCAGTTGGGTGTCGCTGATCCTGCCGGCCGCGTGAGCGCCGACCGCCTCGAATACCGAGACGATATCGCGGCGCTGCGCGCCCGGACGGATGGTGCCGCCGTAGACGAACACCGCCGGACGGTCCAGCCGTGCGATCGCCATCGCGCAGCCCGGCATGTTCTTGTCGCAGCCCCCGATCGCGACCAGGCCGTCGAAGCCCTCGGCGCCAGCCACGGTCTCGATCGAATCGGCTATCACCTCGCGCGATACCAGCGAATAGCGCATCCCCGGCGAGCCCATTGAGATACCGTCCGAGACAGTGATGGTGTTGAACACCACGCTCTTGCCGCCAGCAGCATCGACGCCCGCCGCCGCCTCACGCGCCAGCACGTCGATATGCATGTTGCAGGGCGTCAGATCCGCCCAGGTCGAGGCGATGCCGATCTGCGGCTTGTCAAAATCCGCATCGCTGAAGCCGACGGCGCGCAGCATGGCACGCGAGGGTGACTGCTTGAAGCCGTCCACGACCTGGCGCGAGTAGGCCCGCGGATCGACTACCCGGCTGCGCGCGGCGCGCTTCTTATCACGAGTGACCATTAATCGTTCTCCGTCGGGTAAAGCGGCGAAGCGCCAGCAGGTGGGTGCATCACGCTAGCCGAAGCGCTGGCGGATCAATTGGTACAGCGCACGCACGCACTGTGCCTCGGCACCCAGTGGTCGCCCGGGCCGATCCTTGGGATTCCATGCGTACAGGTCCAGGTGCAGCCAGCTCGTCGTCGCTGTCACGAAGCGCTTGAGGAACAGTGCCGCGATGATGGCGCCGGCGAACGGGGATGCCGACACGTTATTCAGGTCGGCCACGCGGCTGCTGAGCTCATCGTCATAGCCCGGCCACAGCGGCAAGCTCCACACCGGGTCCGCATGCGCGCGCGCGAGCTCGGTCAATTGCCGCGCCAGCTGATCATCGTTGCTGAACAGCGCCGGCAGATCCGGCCCGAGCGCGGTGCGCGCCGCACCGGTCAGCGTCGCCAGGTCGATCAGCAGATCGGGCTTTTCCTGATCGGCGTCTGCCAGCGCGTCGGCAAGCACCAGCCGGCCCTCCGCGTCGGTATTGCCGATCTCCACGGTCAGTCCCTTGCGTGATCGCCACACGTCACCGGGCCGATAGGCGTTGCCGCCGACACTGTTCTCGACCGCCGGGATCAGCAGCCGCAGTTCGATCGGCGCCGACAGCTCGAGCAGCAGTTGTGCCAGCGCCAGCGCGCAGGCGGCGCCGCCCATGTCTTTTTTCATCAGCAGCATCGACGCGGCGGGTTTCAGGTCAAGGCCGCCGCTGTCAAAGCACACGCCCTTGCCTACCAGCGTCACGCGCGGCGCGTCGCTGCGGCGCCAGCGGCAGTCGATCAGCCGCGGCGCGCGGCTGCTGCCGGCACCGACCGCAGCGATCAGCGGGTAGTCGACGCTCAGCGAGTCGCCGCTATGCACCTGGCTTTCTCCGCCGTAGCGCGCGGCCAGCGTGAGAGCGGCCGCCGCAAGCTCCTGCGGCCCGAGCTGATTCGCCGGGGCGTTGATCAGGTCGCGCGCCAGACCCAAGGCCTGCGCGCAGGCCTCGACGTAGCGGATATCGGCGCCGGGCGGGGCGATCAGCGCATTGGCGGTGGCCGGTTTGGGGGGCGTGCCGCGGTAGCGGCTGAGGCGATAGCTGCCCAGCAGCCAGCCGAGCGCGAATTGCGTCGCCGCTGCCGGCGTCAGCGCGCTGGCGAGCCGGAAGCTGCCTGCCGGCAAGCGTTCCGGCAGCGGCGCCGCATCCCACAGCGTGATGGCATCGGGTCCAGGCATGGCCCCCAGTCCCCATAGCGCACCGGCCACGCCACCATCGGCGGCCGGCAGCAACAGTAGCCGATGCCGCTCGGCGGCGAACCCCAACGCGCGTGCCCACTCGCCATTTGCCGCCGGCAGCGACTGCAGCAGCGCGGCAACGGCGTCATCGGTGGCAAGCCACAGCGGGATGCTGGTGACGGCGCTGTCGCTGGGCAACAAGTTCTGCATGAGGCCCCTAAGCTTAGCGAAATTGACAAGGGCTTGATCGTTGTGCTGATATCAGGCGCTGGGCTTGGGCTATTTCTGACGACCAGCCATGCAGACGACCCGCATTGTCCTACTGTCGGTAGACCTGCTGCTCCTCGAGAGCGGTCGGGGCGGGTGCTGCCAGCGTTTCTAACATCAGGAAACGAACATACACCGAAACCCCGCACCGGCCGCCGATGCGGGGTTTTTTGTTTATCCACCGTGGAGCTTTGAATGATTCAGCTGTATTCGAAGAAAGAAGTAGACAAGAAGGCGCTCAAGGGCGCGCGCATTGCCGTACTTGGCTATGGCAGCCAGGGACGCGCCCATGCGCTGAATCTCAAGGACAGCGGCTTCAACGTCGTGGTTGGCGTGCGCAAGGGCGGCAAGAGCTGGAAGCAGGCCAGGCGCGACGGGCTGGCGGTGAGCGAACCGGCCGAGGCGGCCAGCGGCGCCGACCTGGTGGCGATGCTGGTTCCGGACATGGCGCAGGCCGGGCTCTACAGCAGCATCAAGCCGTCCCTGAAGCCAGGTGCAACGCTGCTGTTCGCCCATGGTTTCAATGTGCATTTCAAGCAGATCAAGCCGCGCAAGGACCTGGATGTGGTGCTGATCGCCCCCAAGGGGCCGGGCAGCCTGGTGCGCCGGCAATACCAGCAGGGCCGCGGCGTGCCGTGCCTGATCGCGGTCGCCCAGGACGCGACTGGCAACGCGCATGCCAAGGCACTGGCGTACGCCGACGGCATCGGCGGCACCCGCGGCGGCGTAGTCGCTACCAGCTTTGCCGAGGAGACCGAGACCGACCTGTTTGGTGAGCAGGCGGTGCTGTGCGGCGGCGCCACTGAACTGGTGGTGGCCGGGTACGAGACGCTGGTCGAGGCCGGCTATCAGCCCGAGGTCGCCTACTACGAGGTACTGCACGAGCTGAAGCTGATCGTCGATCTGCTGCATGAGGGCGGGCTGGCAAAGATGCACCGCTACATCAGCGATACCGCCAAGTATGGCGACCTGACGCGCGGCCCACGCGTCGTCAATGACGCTACGCGTAAGGAAATGCGCAAGATTCTCAAGGAGATACAGACCGGCAAGTTCGCCCGCCAGTGGATCAGCGAACACCAGAGCGGCGCCAGGACCTATCGCCGGCTGCTCAAGCAGGACCTGCGCCACCCGATCGAGAAGGTGGGCGCAAAACTGCGCGAGCGCATGCCATGGCTCAAGGAAACCCGCTGAGCTGAATTGTTGGGATTTATGGAGATGACCTCATGCCACCGACCGCTGACCGCGTACTGATTTTCGACACCACCTTGCGCGACGGCGAGCAGGCGCCAGGCTGCAGCATGACGCAGCCAGAGAAACTGCGGGTCGCGCGCGCGCTGGCGGAGTTGGGCGTGGACGTCATCGAGGCCGGATTTCCCGCCGCATCGCGCGGGGACTGGGATGCGGTCAACGCGGTCGCGCGCGAGGTTCAGGGGCCGGTGATCGCCGGCCTGGCGCGCTGCGTGCGCGGGGATATCGAACTTGCGGCACGTGCGCTGGCTGATGCGCCGCGCCACCGGCTGCACCTGTTCCTCGCCACCAGCGCGATTCATCGCCAGTACAAGCTGCACATGGCGCAGGAGGAGATCCTGCGACTCGCGGTCGAGGGTGTGTCGATCGCGCGCGAATACTGCGATGACGTCGAGTTTTCCCCCGAGGATGCCTCGCGTACCGAACTCGACTTCCTGGCGCAGGTGGTCGAGGCCGTGGTCGCAGCAGGCGCCACCACGGTCAATATCCCGGATACCGTCGGCTACACCGTGCCGGACGAATTCGGCGAGCTGTTCCGCTACCTGCGCCAGCACGTGCGCGGCATCGACAAGGTAACCCTGTCGGTGCACTGTCACGACGATCTGGGCATGGCGGTGGCCAACAGCCTGACGGCGGTGGTGGCCGGCGCGCGCCAGATCGAATGCACCATCAATGGTATCGGCGAGCGCGCCGGTAACTGTTCGCTTGAGGAGGTGGTGATGGCGCTGGCGACGCGCGCCGCCTTCTTCAACCTGAAGACCAACGTCACCACCTCGCGGCTGTATCCGACCAGCCGCCTGGTGTCGAGCATCACCGGCATGCCGATTCCGCGTAACAAAGCGGTCATCGGCGAGAACGCATTCGCACATGAGGCCGGCATCCATCAGCACGGCATGCTGCAGAATCGCACCACCTACGAGATCATCCGGCCGGAGGACGTCGGCCTGCCGCGCAGTAGTCTCGTGCTCGGCAAGCACAGCGGTCGGCACGCATTTCGCGAGCGTGTGAAGGAGCTGGGCTTCGAACTCGATGAGCTGGAGCTCAACCGCGTGTTCGAGGAGTTCAAGGCGCTGGCGGATCGCAAGAAGGAGCTGTTCGACGGCGACATCGAGGCGCTGGTGCTGCGGGCCGGCAGCGCGGCGCAGGGTCCGTGGAGCCTCACGCACCTGGACGTCGAGGCGCACAGCGGCGCCGGTGCGCAGGCCACGGTGCGCCTCAGTCACACCGATGGGCGCGCGATCGAGCGCCAGGCCCCGGGCGACGGTCCGGTGGATGCCGCCTACAAGGCCATCGTGCTGGCAACCGGCGTCACGGTCACGGTGCGCAAGTTCGAGGTGCATGCCGTGACTATCGGTGAGGATGCGCAGGGCGAAGCGATCCTGTACGTAGACAGCAACGGCCGCAGCTATCGCGGCTCGAGCATCAGCACCAACATCATCGAGGCGGCCGGGCGTGCGCTGCTCGAGGTCATCAACCGCATAGAGCTGTCGCACAAGGGCGGTCGCCAGGCCGCGGGCGGCGCACGCGAGAAGAGCGAGCCGCTGGCGCAGAACGTCATCTGAGCCGCAAGGCCGCCATCCAGGAGTCCGACCATGCCAATCCCCGCAACCCCGTATATCTGGTTCAACGGCAAGCTGGTAGCCTGGGAAAAGGCCACTGTGCACGTACTGTCGCACGCGCTGCATTACGGCTCTTCGGTGTTCGAGGGCATACGCGCCTATGAGACACCCAAGGGCGTCGCCATATTCCGCCTGCTTGATCACACCCGCCGGCTGTTCGATTCGGCGAAGATCTACCGCATCCAGGTGCCATTCTCGGCCGATCAGATCAATGATGCCTGCCGCCAGGTCATCGCGGTCAACGGCCTGGCGCATGGCGCCTACATCCGCCCGATCGTGTTTCGCGGCTACGGCGAGATCGGCGTGGCGCCGAAGATCGACCCGCCGGTCGAGGTGGCGATTGCCGCCTGGGAATGGGGCAAGTACCTGGGTCACGAGAGCGAAGAGGCCGGCGTCGACGTGTGCGTGTCATCGTGGCAGCGCGTGGCCCCGAATACGCTGCCGGCGCTCGCCAAGGCCGGCGGCAATTACCTCTCGAGCCAGCTGATCAGCCAGGAGGCCAGGCGCCTGGGCTTTGCCGAGGGCATCGGGCTGTCGCCCGACGGCCTGGTCAGCGAGGGTGCCGGGGAGAACCTGTTCATGGTGCGCGACGGCGTGTTGCTGACGCCCGGCCTGGCGCATTCGGCACTGGCGGGCATCACGCGCGATACGGTGATCCGGCTGGCGCGCGAGTCCGGCATCGAGGTGCGCGAGACCTCCATTCCGCGCGAGCTGCTGTACCTGGCCGATGAGCTGTTCTTTACCGGCACCGCGGTCGAGGTGACGCCGATCCGCTCGGTGGATCGCATCACGATTGGCAACGGCAAGCGCGGCCCGGTCACCGAGCGGCTGCAGCAGGCGTTCTTTGGCTTGTTCGCCGGCAGCACAGCGGACCGGTGGGGCTGGCTGGAATACGTGGACATGCAGGCCAAGCCGCGCGTGGCCGCCGCCAGTTGAACCAGTTGAATAAGGCCGCTGGGTCGGCCGCCGGCCGTATGCCGGCGGGGATGCCAATTTGAAGACCATGTTTCAGAAGATCTGGGAGCAGCACGAGGTGGTGCCGGAGACGGCCGATACGCCGGCGGTGCTCT
>Ga0181531_10001082_pt1 | contig 17522 bp, 12 predicted proteins | sample PEATcosm2014_Bin_38_FD_119743 | JGI IMG/M metagenome (GOLD analysis project Ga0181531, IMG submission 119743) | Peatland microbial communities from MTU Mesocosm Facility, Houghton, MI, USA - PEATcosm2014_Bin11_10_metaG | ecosystem: Environmental > Terrestrial > Soil > Wetlands > Peat | place... | reverse complement strand
TCAAACGGCGGGTCTGGAGACCCGCTGCAGACGTGGACGCCTGCCCCACAAGCTGTTTCACGCCGAGTTGACCTCATACTCCCCAATCCGGTTAAGCACCCGGTTCACCTGCCTAACTGGGCATTGCCGGTCATGCGCGCATTCCCCTGCAGAGACTCCGCGAACCATGCCCCCGTGGAAGAATAGGCCGCCGCCGAATCGTTCGGCAACAGGTTGACTATGGCCACAATGCTCCCGCCCACTTCCGGGTTGTCGTAGAGCGGGTTGGTGGTGTAGTAGAACAGCGGCAGCGATCCGAACAGCGACCACGACTGAATACCCTGGGCGCTGGCCCAGTGCATAATCGTCTGAACCCAGCGGTTGAAAAACCCGCTCGAATCCCAGATCCAGTCGGTCGGCCCCAGGATGTCCAAGGGCTGCTGCGCGATACCGCTCAGCGGACACCACATCGGCGCATCGGACTGCTCGATCCGGATGGGCTTGTACTTCGTTCCCCATGTCGACTTGGCCTGCGTGATGTAACCGTACTGGTTCGCCAGGGCGGTGCTCCCGCAATTCAACGTGCACAAGGGCGATGCGCTGAACGCTCCCACCCAGCCCGCCAGTTCGCCCGGGTAATAAGGCTGGCCGGGGAATTGCGCGTTTGACGTGCCCAGATCGCAGTCACCCGAGAACAGATCGATCCCGAAGAAATCGAGGGCGGCGTAAGTCGGGCTCGATGTGTTCGTCCAGTCCGCCCAAAAAGCGTTGTCGAACTTCTGCGGCCAACTCAGCCCCGTGCCCGCCGCCCCGATCTGCAACGTCGCCGAAGGCGGCGACGGCAGCGCCAGGCTGACCGCCTTCAGCGCCCCCGAGTCGTCCTGGATGAACGTGGCCACCTCGGCCGGGGTGAAGTCGATGATCCGCGTCATGCCACCCGTAGGCTCCTCCATCACCTGAAACGCCGTAACGCAGCCGTAAACCTGCGACCCTTGGCACCCCCATCGCTGGATCATAGCCTGATGCAGCGGAATCAGGCAGTCTTCATAAGTCGCTTCCGTCATGATCGAGCGGCCGGCGCCCAGAGGGAACCCCGAGAAGCCGCAACCGGTCAACTCGTCGGTGTTTTGCGGATCGCCTGCCCGCAGCACGATATTGTTCGCCGCCATGTACGAGAATAGGTGGTCGTAGTAGTACAGAGCCCAACAGCGTGGATTCGCCGCTGCCGTGCCGCCCGGCGTACCCCCTTTCGCCAGCGTCCCGCCTCCCGCGCAGTCCGTAACCAGTTCGTAAGGCACGCTTATCCCGAGCGCCTGGTACTCCGGAGACGACGCCATCGCATACTGCCAGATATTGACGTCCTGGGTAGTCACTCCCGCATAGGCCGCCAGATCGGCCGCATACGTCTGGCAGTAAGGCCCGTACAGCGCGACGTCCTGATAGATCTCCGCGCCCGAGCACGCCCAATTCTGCGCCGTCAGGGTCATCTTCGGTTGCGGCGCGTTCGCCACCGACGCATCGATCGCCTGGAAGTTCGTCAGTGCATTCGAGAGAAACGCGGCCAGCGTCGGGCTCGTGGCCGGGTTGTAGCTCGCGCAGTTAGCCTGGTTCCATAGCGTGCATTGCGCGCAAGCCGTGGAAGCGGCCCATACAGCCAGTAACACTTTTCTCATAATCCGATGGCCCCAGAAATGATGCTCCCGTTGTAAAAGACCTGACCGTTTGGCGTTATAGTCTGCCTGGATGTCCAATCGCTACCGCCCGCGGCGCTAAAGCAAACCGGCCCCGGCTGAAAGCAATCGCTGAAATATGAAGTCGAGTTGGTCACGTCGTAGAAGTATATCCGCCACCGGTCGGGCAGCATGAAGGCATTCGGGGCTTCTATATTGTCCGGCCCGCTGCCGGCCCACCCGGCCCAGTTCCCGGATCCTAGCTGGGTCCAGACGCCGATCGACAGACAGGCGGACGAACAGCCCCATAGTTCGATATCCTTCACGCCCGGCGTATCGTTCTTTATCAACATGACATAAGAGCCACTGCCGCCTGAGCAGGTGCTCAGGCAGAGCATTTGAGCGTCTATATAATCCGTGGCGGTACTCGGCCCATTAATCGCGTTTGACGCGAACGACCAGCCAGATGTACTGTTTGGGTTGGTGGTCGATGCGAGATAAATACTGTGGAGATCGCTTTCGCTAGGATGCGGCGTAAGGTCCACAGTCAGTGGAATGTACCAGGTCGCTCCCCCGCTCTCGCAATTCGTCAGGAGGCCCGGTGCGGATCCGCACGGAGCGTACCAGCGGCCCATCCACACATCGGTGAGCCCTGGGATGCTAGGCGACACCTCGCCGCTACCCACGGCGGACCATGAAACTCCGTTAGAGGACGTGGCCAGCCCGAAAAACGTCTCTGGCGTGTAAGACCACGCGCTGGATGACGTATGCGCGACGTAATAAGCGTTGTTGTAGACCGTCAGAGCGGGATCTCGCACGACGCCAGCCGCGGGGGTGTATACCGGCTCCGCGGTCGTGGTGGCAAACCAGCCGCCATTGGAGTTGCCGTCTCCGCCGTCGTAACCGTAGAAGACATAGAGCTTCTCGTTTCCTCCGGCGTTGATGAAGGTGCTGAGCAGCCACGCAGGAGGTCGCGCAATATGTTTGTATCCGCGAACGACTCGGTCGATTTCCGATGCTTCATACGGCAATAGAGCCTTCGTCCACATGGCCCCATACGCGATAGTTCCCTGATAGCAATTTGGAGCCGCGGAGTTGTCCACATTGCCAAGGCTAAGTGCCCCGGCGCTGGTGAGGGTCGCGCTTGGATTAGCCACGTCCTGTGGCTCCTTGGCGCCGTTCGCATACATGGCCATGTTATAAGTGGACCCGGACCAGGACGCAATGCCGATCCAATCCGTAAAAGTGCTGGTGCTGGCCGGTGTAGTGCCCTCCCAGTATCCCGAGTCTATTTGCAAGTAGACGGACTTGTCGTCGCTTGGGTCCTGCAACAGGCCATATCCAGCGGACCCTCCGCTTGCTCTACTTACGAGCGCGCGAGTGCCGGAAAGGGTCGCTGGCTTCGCATAGCCCAATAACGAGATGCTTGCGCCGGTCGAGAAGGAGAGCCCCGTACCCGACAGCGCGCACCCAGTCACTCCGCCGAGGCCGCTCAAGGCGAGTCCCGTAGCGCCCAACGTAAACGAACTGCTGCCTGAGGGGAAGGTCAATAGGTTCCCGGCTTGCAGGGTTACGCCCGTAGGGCTGGAGATGTCCGGGTAAAGGACGGCCACGTTGGACTTGCTCGTAAAGTCCCAAGCCGCGGCAATTCCGTTGCCGATGATTGCATTATGGTTGTGCAGCCACGATATCTTGGAGCCTCCGGGCTGGAAATTCTGTGCGAAGGCCGGAACGCAAAGAAGCAACGGCAGGAATCTCACGGCATCACCCCCGTGCACACGCTGGCGTTCAGGCTTCCCGCCGAAACCGCGGTCAGGTTAGCGCCGGTGGCGGTGAATGTTCCGGTCAACGTGTCGGCCGCGGTTGTGGTCGCCATCGCCCCTCCGTCTATCCAGAACGCCGTGGAACTTGCGGCCTGAAACACATCGAAGGCCGGCGAAAATGCGGTTGTATTGGTCGTTCCGCCCGACCCCAGGCTGAATGTCATGGCGGTGATGGAACTTCCGGCAAAGGAGGCGCTATGCTTGATTCTTACCGAAGTTATAAAGTAGTTTGCGGGGAGAGAGACGATGGTAATGGTCTGAGATGGGGCCGCCGAAATAGCTTGTGAGCTTTGCCCTGTAACGGTCCAATTGCCGCCGGATGTGGTGATCGTGTAATCCGTGCAGGCCGGAAGGTATGCCGCCGTTGCACAAGTTCCGCTGCTCGTGATGGTGCCTCCTGTCAGGCCTGTACCGCATCCTACGCTGGTGACTGTGCCGGTAGTGGTTGAGAGCGTCCCGCCTCCGCTGGGGAATGTCCAGGTCGAACTCGATGGAATAGCGAACGTGGGGTTGGCCGCTCCGGTGTAAGTTACATTGCCGGAGCGGGTCTCGGTGAACGCTCCGTTATTCACGCCGCTTCCACCGTAAATCGGGCTAATGACCGCGCCATTCCAAACGCTCCCAGACCCGGTTATCGTGCCCATGGCCGACAGGGGCAGATAAGTAGACGTAAGCGATGTCCAGGACATATTGCCCGCCCCATCCGCTGTCAGTAGCTGGCCCGCCGTGTCCAGCGCGGCCGGAAGCTTCCAGAGCCGATTCACTCCGGATGATGGCGCGCACAGGCCCGTGGTATGCACCGGGCCGGAGTCTCCAAGCTGCAGGCATCCGGCTGTAGAGCTGCCACTGTTGGCGTAAATGCTGCCGCCCGCAGTGATGTTACCGGCGGTGGCCACAGTCGTCACGTTGGCCGGCAGCGTGCCGCCATTTAGCGTGCCAGGGGACACAAAGTCCGTACCATCGACCGCAATGGACGGGACGCCGGTGCTTGCGGTGTTTTTGAGCAGTCCGGTCGTAAGCCCGGCGAGTAGCACGCCATTTAGCCCTGCCGCGGTCCCTGTAGTGCTCTGGTTGAGTTGGCCACTGCCATTCAACTGCACCAGGTTGCCCGCGCCTGCCCCGACAGTGTAGGAAGCCCCCCATGTGGTACCGGTGGAAGTGGGCACGCCTGCGCCCGGATAGCTGGCCGGCGTGAATCCGAGAGTGTTTGTCACATCGGCAGACGTAGCGATGCTCGGCGCGCCGGTTCCGTTGGTGTTCTTTAGAATGCCCGTGCCCAATCCGGATAGAGCGACACCATTGACATGGGACACGGTAGGGTTCGGATAACTTCCGCTCAAGTCTCCGGCGGCAGCGCCGCTTCCGCTCAACTGGCTATAGGGGATCGTGGGTATGTTCGTCAGCGGTACCTGCGCGGAGCCGTTGAGCGGGGCATATCCGCCAGGGGCGCTCCGGTTGGCCGAATTCTCGGGGATAAACCCGAGCGTACTCGTCACATCGGACGGCGCTGCGGTGCCCGGCACGCCGGTCCCAGTGGTAATTTTCAGAAGGCCGGTGGAGAGGCTGGCCAGAGACACGCCACTCAATTGGTTCGCGTTGACCAGGCCGCCGTCGCTATAGCCCAGGCTCCCGCTGACCAAAAGCGCATTGGCATTTGTACCTCCCCCTACTCCCCCAAAGGTAACGCTGCCCCCTACGCCGCCCGTATTTCCACACAAGAAACCGTGCGTGACAGAACTGTAGTTTAGGTGATTCCCTCCGGTATCCGGACACGACGGCAGGCCCGCCCAAGCCCCCACGGATGGCGCTGTAGTCACTACCGTTTGGTCGGATGCGGTGCTACTGGGGACGGTCGTACCGTTGATCGCCGCGATAGCCGGCAGATTGGCCGTCGGCAGGAGTTTGTTCGCGTCCAGGGGAGCGTATCCGCTCGCCGCACCCTTGTTGCTCGCGTTCTCGGGGGCAAAGCCGAGCGCGCTTGTCACATCGGACGATCCAGCGACGCTTGGCGTGCCGGTACCGCCAGTTACCTTGAGGAGTCCGGTCGCGAGGCTGGTCAGAGACACGCCATTCAACTGGTTCGCGTTGACCACGCCGCCGTCGCTATAGCCCAGGCTCCCACTGACCAGCAGCGCATTGGCATTTGTACCTGCCCCTATTCCGTCAAACGTAACGCTGCCGCCTACGCCGCCGCTATTCCCGCACAAGAAACCGTGCGTGACGGAACTGTAGTTCAGGTGATTCCCTCCCGTATCCGGACACGACGGAAGGGCCGCCCAAGCCCCCACCGAAGGCGCCGTAGTGACTACGGTTTGGTCGGACGCGGTGCTACTGGGGACAGTCGTACCGTTGATCGCCGCGATAGCGGGCAGATTGGCCGCCGGCAGGAGTTTGTTCGCGTCCAGGGGAGCATATCCACTCGCCGCGCCCTTGTTGCTCGAGTTCTCAGGGGTGAAGCCCAGCGTGCTTGTCACATCGGACGATACAGCGACGCTTGGCGCGCCGGTTCCGCCAGTTACCTTCAGGAGGCCCGTTGCGAGGCTTGCCATCGACACGCCACTCAGTTGATTCGCGTTAACCTGGCCGCCGCTGGTATAGCCCAAGGTCCCGCTGATCAAGAGCGCATTGAAATTTGTTCCCGACCCTACCCCGTTAAAAGCGACACTACCCACCGTGCCGCCCGTGTTTCCGCACAAGAACCCGTGCGTGACCGGGCTGTAGTTCAAATGGTTCCCGCCGAAGTCCGGGCAGGACGGAAGAGGCGCCCAGGCCCCTACCGATGGCGCCGTTGTGACCACGGTCTGGTCGGATGCGCTATTGATTGGCACGGTCGTGCCGTTGATCGCCGCGATTGCAGGCAGGTTCGCGGCGGGTATGAGCGCATTTTCATCCAGCGGCGCGTAGCCGCCTGGCACTCCCTTGTTCGCGGTATTTTCGGCAAGATATCCGAGTTGGCGGACGGATGTAATGCAGGTGGAGGGCCAGACACCGGCAGTCTTCGGTCCATATAGGCAGTAGCTGCTGGTATTGAGATAATAGTCCCCATCTCCCCCGATTACGCTTAGGGGCGCGCCTGAGCCAGTCCAGATCGAAGCGCCGGTGGGGATTCCTAGGAAACCTACGCCGCCGCCGCCAACAGTAACTTGAGCATGGACGGCAACCGCGCCGAGCGTGCACACGAATGCAAACAAAGCGATGCTTCTCATAGAGCTGAATTTTCCTGATTTCAGATGGGCTGGACTACCGTTGATACAGCATGCCCGTGACGACTGCGGCGCCAGACACGCTGTCCACGGCGAGTGCAGTCGGATCCAGCACGTTGGAATCGCGCTCGTCTCCAACCGTTATCGACTGGCCGGCTTGAAGCACTGCGATGACTCCCGCACCGGTCGTCTTGTTTAGGCCTGTCATTCCGACAAAGACGGAATCGCTCGATGTTACGGTCGTGAAAGCCTGCACTAACACCTTGTTGCAGCGCAGGGGATACCCGGCAGGAGCCGGGACATTCGCCGTCAAGGCTGCATGGGCTGCCGTAACAAAACCGAGGGGAATAATTTGTGCCACGTGAAGCGCTCCTTTTTCATTCACAATATAGCAGCCGGTTTTTGCCGGTCAGGTGTACTGGAGTGACTGACAGGGACGAGTTCGCCGGCTTCCGGAGCATGAACTCTCGCTCTCCAGCCATGCGCGCCCGATTTCCGATGGCGAGTCGCGGAGTTCCAGGGCGCGTCAGTAACCCCTTATTGGAGTTCTAGTTAGTGAGTCCCGGCCCGAGTGCGGGGACCGGCATTGTGGGCACCAGCCGAAGCTACCCGCGGAGCGGTTGCTCCGCGGCGGTACCGGCTCGCTGAAATTATTGGCGAGACGTGTGACTGGCTTCCCTACTGGACTGAATTCAGATACGCAACCAAGTCCGACATTTGCTGCGGATTATTGAAGCGCGGCCAGCCCATCTTCGCCTGCCGCATGCGCGTGAACATCTGCGGACCGTGCTTCCACAGCGCGGAAACGATGGTTATTTCCGAATATCCGCGCCCTTGGCCCGGCAGCGGGGGAGCGCCGTGCTCTCCACCGTTGTGGCACTCGGCGCAATGCTTGGCGGCAAATACCTGCTTGCCGCGGGTCGCGTCTCCCTTCGCATACACAAACTGGCGCATCCACAGGTAACTGAGCAATTGGCGCATTTCGTGCTCGGAGAGCTGCGGCACTGGCTGAATCATCCGGGGCGCGTGATTCCACATGTCTACCGCGATCTCGGTCAGGGTGAGATTGTGCAAGCGGTCCTCCAGGGCCAGCTTGCCCACATGGCATTTTACGCAACCTTTCGATTCAAATATGGCTTGCCCGCCATCGCCTGCGGTAAACGAGAAGCGCGCGTTCATTCCGCGCATCTCCGGCAGGTTTCGTAAGTAGGCCAGGATATCGCTCAAATCCTGGGCCGTCAGTTCCTGCCACGCGATCTTCCTACGCGCGAAAGCCTCGCGCATGCGGCTGCTGTGGTCCCACATCTGCTGCACCAGGACCATGGGCTGCCCCACCGATGCCCACTTCACAACTGGCGGCGCGCCTTCCGCCCGCGAATCGGAGATCCCGTGGCACTCTGCGCAGTGCCTGTCGGTGAACGCCTGCTTGCCGCGCGCGGCGTCGCCCGGCTTGTCGAAGAAACGCGTCGAATAGAGGTACGCAAACAGATCGGCGGCGTCCGAGGGGCTCAATGTGGGACGCTCGATCCCGGCCCCCTCCATGGCTGCCCACATCACCGGCGCATGGTTCCACATGGCGCTCGAGAGCAGCGCGGGCGTGAAGCCGCGGTCCACTCGCGCGCTCAGATCCATGCCCATCTTTCCACCCTTGCCATTCACGCTGTGGCACTCCACGCAGCGCTCATTTTCAAAAAGCCTGGCGCCTCGCTCGGAGTCGCCCGGAATCACCGGAGGCACGGCGGCCCCCGCGCTCCAAACCGTCAAAACACAAATTCCCAACTGCCGCATCATCGCCATTCGCCTCGCTATACTTCGTTTCTGTTGAATCGCTCGATCAGATGGTAGCAGGCCCGTCCATCACGAACACGTTCCTCACCTAATTGCGAAACTTGTGCCGATTGCACCGTTAAACGTATTATAGTTCCGCAGGATGAACCGAAGGGATTTGTTTCGTCGAAGCTCCTGGGAGCCGCCCTATTCGACTAGGCGTTCCAGCGCCAGATGCACGGAATAAAGCGCCGCGGGCTGCAGAATCGCCGCCAGAGAGACGGCCATCAGCACCATCGCGCTCAGCGCCAGGATGGGGCGCGGACCCGCCGGGGGCGGCGCGGGGCGCAGCAGACGGTCCACGCGCGCCGCCAGTTCGTCGGTGTCGCCCAGCAGGAGCGCTACCGGAGCCGGCGATACGTCCGAGGTCATACGCGCAACCCGCACCAATGCCCCCGCCAGCGCGAACGAGCGGCGCGCGCTGCCGGCCACCGCGCGGTCGTCGGCGGCCCATTCGGTGAACTTTCTCCAGCCGCGCTCAAGCACGCGGCTGCTGCCCTCGAACGGCAGGATACCGGGCGCGAGCAGGATACACAGGCGCTTGAGATTGTCGCGCGCGGCCCAGTGGGCGCGCTCGTGCCGCAATGCCGCCGACAATTGCTCCGGCGACAAAGCGTCGACCACGCCGTGCGACACGACCAACCGCGGACGAACGATCCCGCCCAGCGCCAGCAGTGGCGCCGCGCCGTCAACGATCCAGGCAGTCATGCCGGCGTTCGCCCGCCTTCCGGGTAAGCGCGCCGGACGGCCCACGCGCTGGCATTGACGCAGAAAGCGGCGCGCGCCGGCCGCCGCGCGCAGTCCCCGGGCGAGCGAGACAACCCACATCGCCACACCCAGAACAGCCGCGGCCAGGCACCCAAAGCCCACGCGCTCGGTGGGAGCTTCAGGCTCCAGCCACAGGTAGCTCGGCAGACAAACCACCACCACAATCAACGCGGCGCCCAACGCGGGCAGCAGGCGCAACGCCAGCAGGAAGCGCGCCGCCAGGTGCGGGCGGATGCTTTCCCCCAGGCGGGCCGCCGGCCGGGCAATCAGCGAAACTGCCAGCCCCAGCGCCAGGTGGACCAGAAAGAGAGTCGCCAGGCTGATGCACAACAGCCTGGGAATGTATGGGAGAGTCATGCTTTCCCTCGTCGCGCAAGGTCTCTGCGCTTGCTGCGGATCTTCTTCTCTAACTCATCCAGCAGCGCCGTGTCATATTGGCCGACCGCGTCGACCAGGGTCGAGATCAGCAGATCGCCGGAGGCCGCGGGCGATGCCAGAAAGCCGGCCACGAAGTCGCCCGCGCGTTTCTGTTCCCACTCCAGGCGCGTCCAGCGCGGCGCATAGAAGAATGCCCGCTCCGATTTGCGCCGCACCAGCAGGTGTTTCTTGAAGAGCCGGTCGAGGGTAGTCATCACCGTGGTGTAAGCCAGCGGCCTTCCCAGCCGCTCGACCACATCGTGCACGTTGCTCTCGCCGTGCGCCCACAGCACCTCCATCACCTTGAGCTCCAGGTGGCCAAGGCCGGCTTGCATCACTTGGGTAACCCCGCGAATTCCAGTTCTTTTCTTGCCGTCACGTGCTTCTCCAGTTCCGCGCGGTTCAGAAAGTAAGTCGATTTCGCGCGGCTTCGGCTGAACAGCTTTTCCGCTTGATCGTCGAAGTGCGGCGAGTCTGCGTGGTCGCTTTCACCCAGCGGTATCACCATGTATGATTGCGGCGGCTTGGTCAGAATCACAATTTGGGTCGAGGTCTGGCCGGTGTGCCCCACCATCTCCTGGCCTGTTTTCCCGAAGCTGATGGCGCGCGGCGTGGCCATGCCCGCTTCCCGCAGCGATCCGCCGCTTACCGGCCACGTATGCGCCCCGCCCTGCCGCCCCACGCGAAAAAGAGTTCCAAAAACCGCGTCCGCGGCGAACTCGGACTTCAGCCGCTCTTCGGCCTTGGCCAGCGCCGCGCGGATCTGATCGTCCGTGAGATCCGGAGGCGGATCGACGGCGCGCTTGGAGCCGCCATCGAGGGATGTTTTGAAGAGATAGAACCCCAGGGCCGCGCGGGAATCCGCATCGCTGCGACGGTTCCAGCCCGCCAGTATTTTCGCGAATTCGCTCTCGGGCGCGGCCTTGCCGATGCGTTCCTGCCACAACTCCGCGTGCCAGACCTGCGTCGAAAACGCAATCCCGATGGCCTGTTCGGCCGTCACGTCGTGCGCTTGGTCGAGCAGGTCCACCATCATGGCTGCGCGCTGATGCGCGGGAGTGCGTCCGTCGTTGTAAAGGTAAGGATGCGCCGCGTACTCCTCGGGCAAAAGCGGCGAATCCCTCGGCATTTCTTTCATCATGGCGAACGGCGAGACATTGCAGTTCTGCATGTATCCCTGTGGCGGATTGGTCACCTGCACCAGATCTTCAAATGGATGCACCCCTTGCCATTCGCATGCGCCGGTTGCGCCAGGCATGGGCTTCGACGGGTCGCAGCCACTCGGCCGCACCGGCACGCGCCCGTTGCGCACGTAGTAGATGTCGCCATCCACCGTGCCTACCATGATGTTCTGCGCCATGAATTGCAGCATCGCCAGCGCCTTCTTCATCTCGCCCAGGTTGCGGGCGGTCACCATGCCCCAGCTTTCGTCCATCAGGCGGACCTCATCGGCGTAAGGGATGGCGACCGAGTACGATTTGCCGTTCTTGTGCGCCACGATGGGCCCGTGCGCGGTAGAGTCGATAGCCACATCTTTCCAGTCGATCTTATCGCCCACCTTGACGCCGATCTTCTCGTGCCGCGTTTCGAGCGGCCGCCATTCGCCGCGGAACTTGTATTTGCCGCCCTCAATTTCCTCTTCGTAGACATCGGAGGTGTCCGGACCGCCGGTGGTCATCGCGATAGAGGCATAGCGGCTGTGACCCAAAACCGGAAACGGAAGCCCCAGGATCGAAGCTCCGGAGAATGCCAGGTCGCCGCCGTAGATGCGCATTTCGTAGAAGCGGAATGGGCCATACCAGCTCAGGTGCGGGTCCACGACGGCAATGGGTGCATGCATGGCGGTGCGCGATGGCCCGAGCAGCATTTCGTTCGAGCCGTGGTAGGCGACGGGATCGGGCTGGATGCCCGCGTGGATCAACTTCTCGCCGGCTTCGCCCTCCGGCCATCCCCAGATAATGTAGCGGCCCAGCGCCACCAACTGCCATGGCTCCAGTTTGGGCGCCCAAGCCGGCACCTGATCCGGATGCTCCTGCATATATTGCCGCACGCCGGCCTGAAACGCCTCGATGATTTCGCGGCTGCGCGGGCTCAATTCCTGGTAATGCCGCTCGGCCACCAACCGGTGCCTCCACACGCGCTGGCGGTAATCGTCACGGAAAAACTCCCCGCCGAAGGCTTCCGCCATGCTGCCTTCCGCGCGGCGATAGTTCTTCAGCAGCTCTTCCAGGCGATCCTCGGCCTGCGCGTAGCCCGAGCCGAAGGCCGCGCCCGCGGCGTCTTGGGCGAAGATGTGCGGCACGCCGAATTCGTCCCGCAGGATGGTCACGTGCGCGCCGGAGGCCAGTGGCAGGCCGCACAGGAGTAGCAGGCAGAGCTTTTTCATGTTTGTGGCGACGGGCTGGTTCTTATTCTATCGCGACGTAGTATTCTATTCAGCGGGGTACACGGTTGCGCGACAAATTGGAGGGCGGGCAATTCTGCCCGCAGCCGGCTTTCAGCCGGCTCTGGCCGCCTAAAAGGCGGCTGCGGCCAAGATTGGCCGCCCTCCGTTGCGGTTGCCTGGTCCCAATCGCGGCGGCATCGCTGGCGGCACAAACTTGGATTGCGCGTCCGAGCGGAACCACGGCCTCCTTGCGCGGCGTGGATGCCGTCAGCCAAACGGTGGTTTGGGCCAGTGGTGCGGGCGGCACGTGTCTGCGCACTCTGGATGGCGGCGCCACCTGGCACGCCGTCGTGGTGCTGGGCGCCGGCGATCTGGACTTCCGCAGCGTCCGCGCGTTGGACAGCCGCACCGCATGGTTAATGAGCAGCGGGCCGGGAGCGAAGTCGCGTCTATACAGGACCGCCGACGGCGGCGCACATTGGTCGCCGCTCTACACCAATCCGGATGCCGGCGGCTTCTTCGACGCGTTGGCATTTTGGGATGCGCGCCGTGGCATCCTACTCGGTGACCCGGTGGATGGGCAGTTCGTCGTCCTGACGACTGGGGATGGCGGACAAACCTGGCAGCGGCGTAAGTTACCCGCGGCGCTTCCGAACGAGGGCGCATTTGCCGCCAGTAACTCGTGTCTGCTGGTGCGCGGTAAACGCGAAGTGTGGTTCGGCACCGGCGGACCATCCGGCGCCCGCGTGTTTCATTCAAGCAATGGCGGTCAGGATTGGGACGTTGCCGAAACTCCGCTGCGCCACGACTCGGCCGGGGCGGGAATCTTCTCGCTCGCTTTCGCAGACCCGCTTCACGGCGTCGCGGTGGGCGGAGATTACGGCAAGCCCGGCGACGGCTCCGGCAACCTGGCCGTAACCTCGGATGGCGGTCGCACTTGGGCCGAGCCCGCCGACGCCCACCCCAACGGCTATCGCTCCGCGGTGGCGTTTGTTCCACGGCACAAGCTGTGGATCGCCGTAGGAACTTCCGGCTCCGATGTCTCGCGCGACGGGGGCCGCGGCTGGACGCGTTTCGATAGTGGCGCGTACAACGCCATCAGCGTGTCCGGGAATGAAGCAGTGTGGGCGGTCGGTCCTGGCGGCCGCATCGCCCGGCTGCAATGGCCATAATTCTAATTTGGTGGGGCGGGACTCCAGTCCTGCGGCCGGCGTCCACGCCGGCCTGTTCGTGGCGCCCTCTCCGGAAATCCTTCCATGCCCCTCACTTATAGACCGCCTCCTTGGCCGCCAGCGTTCCCGCGTGAGCAGCGAGCATGGAGCGCAGGCGCCCGAATACTGCCTCGAAATCGGCCGCTTTACCGGTTCCTGCCATACTTCTCATGGCTCGACACCCAGTCAGACGACGAGATGGCCGCGCCCAGCGAAATCTCCCCGGCCAGCGTCACGCCCGCAATGATCTCGGCCAGCTTGTTCACCTTGCCCTTGCCGTAGCAGCCCAGCATTTCGAGGCACTCGCGCTGGGTCGCCAGGCCCGTTCCGCCCCCGTAGGTGGCGACGATCAGCGACGGAATCGTGAGCGAAAGATATAGGTCGCGCGCGGGCGTCAGTTCGGCGTAAAGAATCCCGGCCGACGATTCGGCGACGTTGGCCACGTCCTGCCCGGTGGCGATGAACATCGCGGTGATGCCATTGGCGGACTGCGCGCCATTGTTGTTCGCGCCCGAAAGGAACGCGCCCACGTTGGCCACGCCGTAATGATACACCAGTTTCTCCGGCTCGACCCGAAGCTGTTCGATCAGCACGTCGCGCGGGATGGTGGCTTCCGCCGTCACCCGCTTGCCGCGCGTGCGCATGATGTTGATCTGCGAGGCCTTCTTGTCGGTAGCGAAGTTGGACTCCAGGTAGAAGTTGGCGACGCCCGCGTAATTGTCCAGAATCCAACTGCAGGCCGCGAATGTCGCCCGCCCCACCATGTTTTGGCCCGCCGCGTCGCCGGTCGTGAAGTTAAAACGCAGATACACAAACTTGTTGGCGAGATATGGATCGACGTACAGCAGTTTGGCCACCGATGAGGTAGCCTCGGCTTCCTCGCGGATGCGGCCGATATTGCCTTCCACCCAAGCCACGAACTCGCGTCCGGCGCGCGCATCGGCGAATACGAACACGGGTGCGCGCTGCATGGCGTCCGCCACCACCGTGGATTTGACGCCCCCCGAAGCGTTCAACACCTTGATGCCGCGGTTGTGAGAGGCCACCAGCGTGCCCTCGGAAGTCGCCAGCGGGATCAGGAATTCGCCATCGGCATGCTCGCCCGAAACGCGCAGCGGACCGGCGCAACCGATAGGCACTTGGGCCACGCCCAAGAAGTTCTCGCAATTTCCCTTGGCGATATGCGGGTCGAAAGAGTAGCGCGCGATGTGGTGCGGCTGCATGCCCGTCAACTGCTGGATGACCGCCTGCCGTTCCCGGATGATTTCGGCGGAATAGTCGTCGCCTTCGTCCCGCGGCAGGTGGACCGCCGGCCGGACGGCGTCCGAGATGGCGTCTTCCACCTTGAATTGCAGCTTGCCGAATGGGCGCGTCTCGACCGAGATTTCGATTTCATATTTGCCCTTGGCGAGCTGCGGAGCGCCGGTTCGAATAGTGACCACGGAACGCAGCGGAAACGGTAGCGGATGCCCGGCATCCACCTGCGAGACCGGCATGCTGCGGCCATCCTCCAGGATGCCGGCGACTTTTTCGAGAGCTATGGGTTCGCCGTTTATGGCGATGCCGTTCACGCCCACGATCTCCGCATCGCTTAACCGATTCTTGATGGAGAACTGCACTCCCGCGGCGGTGTTCTTCAGGCTGCCCAGCGTATACAGCTTCTTGAGGAGGAGACTGGGGATCGTCATATCTTCTACCCCTTATACGCGACCAGAAAAATCCGCCGGAAGGGGAACAGCACGCCTCCGGCGGCGCGCGGCGGGTAGTGCGGCCCGAGCGTTGCGAGGTAGTCGGCGGTGAAGCGCCGGCGGTCGGCGTCGGTTTCGAGAACCTCCAGAAACGGCCGCAGTCCGGTGCCCCGGTACCACTCGACGATGGCCTCGGCGTCAGGCAGGATGTGGAGATACTCGGTCGCCCAAAGGTCCAGGCGGGCAGCCCGGGGGGCCAGCGTGTCGTAGTAAAACTCCATTTCGTGATGGTGCCATTCGCGGACCTTTTCCGGAGGGAGCGAGCGGCGCCACTCTGGCCCCGCGGCTACTTCGCGCATCAGCCCATGGGGCAGCGCATCGATGTTTCCGGGAATTTGAATCGCCAGCGCGCCCCCCGCGGCGACACGAGCGAGAAGACGGGGATAGACGGCCGCGTGGTCGTCGACCCACTGCATCGCGGCATTCGAGAACACCACATCGAACTGCCCATCGTTGCCCGCGGCCCACGCGGAGATGTCACCGGTCATCCAGCGCTGTTCCGGATACTCTCGCCGCGCGCGCTCGATCATCTCCGTGGAGCTGTCCAGACCGGTAAACTCGGCATCCGGCCAGCGGTCGCGCAGCACCGCGGTGCTATTCCCCGGTCCGCACCCGAGATCGATCACCCGCCGCACGCTGGTCACGGCGATGCGCGCGGCCAAGTCGCGGCAGGGCTGCGTGCGCTCTTCCGCGAATTTCAAATACTGATTCGGATTCCAGCCGGACATCTTCCGACTCTACCACCGCTTGCCGGCGCCTTCGCACGTGGGGCAGGCGTCCCCGCCCAATGCCACATAGATTTCTCAATCTCGGACACCTGCATTAATTGTGGGGCAGGACTCCAGTCCGGATAAGGCTGATTCTGTAAGTGAAGAGCGTCCGTGGCCGACGCGCGGACCTGGAAGTCCGCCCCACGATTTGTGCAGAATCGAGTCTGCCTGGAACTAAGTGGCATTGAGGCGTCCACGCCTGCGGCGGGTCTCCACCAGACCCGCATCGTCCGTGGCGTGCCGTTAAGCACTCACTTCAACGCCTGTTCCAAATCGCCGATCAGGTCTTCCGTATTCTCCAGCCCCACGGAAACGCGCAGCAGGTTCTGCGGAGTGCGCGTGTCAGGCCCTTCTATCGACGCGCGATGTTCAATCAAACTATGCGTGCCGCCCAGGCTGGTTGCCCGGGTGAAGATCCGGACTTTCGCGCCCACCCGTATCGCCATCTCGCGTGTGCCCCGCACCTGCATGGAAACCATACCGCCGAATCCGGCCATTTGGCGTACGGCAACTGGATGACCCGGATGGTCCGCCATTCCTGGGTAATGGACGGCCTCCACCGCCTCGTGTCTTTTCAGGAATGCGGCAATCCGGCCCGCGCTCTCCGACTGTACCCGCACACGGCACGGCAGCGTGTCCACTCCGCGCAGGATCAACCAGCAATCGAAGGGCGAAGGGACCGCACCGCCGGACTGCTGGGACTTGCGTGCCCGCTCAAACAGATAGTTCTGGAATTTCGTGATCAACACTCCGCCCATGGCGTCGCTGTGTCCACCGATATATTTCGTCGTCGAGTGCACAACCATGTCGATCCCCCACTCGAGCGGCCGCTGCAGGACGGGCGGCGCGAAGGTGCCGTCGCACACGCTGATAGCATTGGCCCGGCGGGCGATGGCGGCAATCGCGGGCAGGTCCGTGATCTTGAGCAGTGGGTTCGACGGGGTCTCCACCCAAACCAGGCGCGTATTCGGACGAATGCCGGCGTTCACCGCTTCTAAGTCGGTCATGTCTGTGTAAGACACGTCCAGCCGCCACTTCCCGAACACTTCACCGATGACCTTCCTCACTCCGTAGTACACATCGTCTGGAGCAATAATGTGGTCGCCCGGCTCCAGACCTTGAATAATGGCGTTGACCGCCGCCATGCCGGAAGGAAACGCCAGCGCCTCAGTCCCGCCTTCGAGCGCGGCCAGGCACTCTTCCAGGCTTCGCCGATTGGGATTGCCCTCCCGCGAATAGCTGAATCCAAGCGGGTACTCGCCGTCCGGCGCTCTTTCGAAGGTCGTCGACAACGATATGGGTGGCGCGACGGCGCCCGTGGCGGGATCTGCGCGGCGTCCTGCGTGAACAGCCAGCGTTTCGATGTGCATACTGCCTACTGTAGCCAACCGCGGCACATAGGCGTCGGCTGGCGTGCCTTGAGATTACTGCGTCACGCGAAACGCCACGTTACTCGACAGGGTGCCGCGCGGCGTGGTCACCCGGACCGTCCCTGCGCTCGCTCCTGTAGGCACGGTCGTGGTGATTTCGGAAGGCGACACGACGGCGAAAGCTGCCGCCGTTCCATTGAAACTGACGCTGCTCGCGCCGGTCAGATTTGTCCCCAGAATCTTGACCGCCGCCCCCGCCGTTCCCGCGGTAGGTAGTGTCTTCACGAAGGCATAGGCGTTAAAATAGCGGCCGCGCGATTGGCTGCGCCCCCACGTAGTGTAGGCGGCGC
>Ga0181531_10001080_pt1 | contig 17545 bp, 16 predicted proteins | sample PEATcosm2014_Bin_38_FD_119743 | JGI IMG/M metagenome (GOLD analysis project Ga0181531, IMG submission 119743) | Peatland microbial communities from MTU Mesocosm Facility, Houghton, MI, USA - PEATcosm2014_Bin11_10_metaG | ecosystem: Environmental > Terrestrial > Soil > Wetlands > Peat | place... | reverse complement strand
TGTCCCAGGACTGCGCTGCGCTTGTCCTGGGCTATTATCCTTCGGCCCCTCCGGGGCGAAATCCGCGGTATTCCGTTTCATCCATCGGGGTCGGCTTTGCCGGTGGACGACTGATACAAAGCCCGCCGGTTTGGTATTCGTCAGACCCTGCCTAACGCCCACGGTTACATTGGCGCTGGATTCCGGGGGTTGAAGCTCCCGGCTCCCTCTGGAAGAACATGGCGCAGAGGCTCAAGCCCGACACATTTCTGTGGGTCTTATCGGCCCGACTGAAGCCGTGCCCTTATTACAAAGCATCGGCTGGGATTGAAAACTGATACCGTGTCAGGCTTGGTCTTTCCATAGGTAGACGCCGCCCAGGAGGCCGGTTTCGTTGGAGACGATTTCCACGTTTTTGGGCGGGAGGAAGTCGATTTTTTTTGTGTTACCGCCGCCGATGTAGAGGTGGTCCCAGTTGAAGAGTTGTTCCGTCGACTTGATGGCTTCCTGGAGTAGGATATTCCATTCCTTTTTGCCAAGTTTGTCGAGGCCGCGGCGGCCGAGGTAGTCCTCGTAGGTTTTGCCTTTTTTGCGCCAGATGTGATGGGCGAGTTCGAGGCCGGGGCAGAGATGGCCGCTGGTGAAGAGGGCGGCGCCCATGCCGGTGCCGAGGGTGAGGACGAGTTCGACGCCGTGGCCTTTGATGGCTCCATAGCCGGCGACGTCGGCGTCGTTGCCGACACGTGCGGGCTTCTTCCAGCGCTTTTCGAGTTCGGCCTGGAGCGGGTAGCCGGCTGCCCAGAGCGGATGCAGGTTGAAGGCGCCGAAGGTGCAGCCGTGCTTGACGACGCCGGGAAATCCGACGGAGATGCGATCGAAGGCGGGGAGGAGCTTGCGCAGTTCGTCGAGACCTTTTAGGACGGCGTCGGGAGTGGGCACTTCGGGCGTGACGATGCGCTGGCGCTCGCTGACGGGATGGCCTTTTGGGTCGAGGAGGATGGCCTTGAGGCCGGAGCCACCGATGTCGATGGCGATGGTGATGGGACCGGCGGATTTGGAATGGGCGGTGGGAGCGGGCGCGGATTCAAGTTTGGGAGTCATCAGCAATGAATTGTACTGCGCAGGGGCGGATTGGAGTTTGCGGAAAAGTGGGGACGGAATATGGATGACAGGTTACAGATTGCAGATTACAGTTCGGTGGCTTACGCCAGCCCGAAGGCCGGTGTTGAGGGACTGCTTCCCACCCTAGCCACAAAAACAAAAGCGTGGCGAGGGTGGGGCACCCAGGTTGTTATTTTGCGGGTTGGAATTCTTCGTTCATCCAGGACTTCAGGGCGTCCATGTTTTGCTCGCGGCCTAAGAAGTCTTTGACTAGCTGGGCTGCGGGCTTGTTGGCGCCTGGCTCGAGGACGGCATGGCGATAGCGCATGGCTGTGGGGCCGTCAAGGAGATTGGCTTTGTCGAATTGAGAAAAGAAATCGATGGCGATGACCTTGTCGAGGACGTAGGTGTAGTAGTTGGAGGCGTAGCCGGTGAGGTGGGTGAAGGAGGCGTAGGTGCGGTCGCCATCGACGAAGGCAAAGGGGCTGAAGCGGGCGGAGTCTGCTTTGAGCAAGGCATCGAAATCGATGGCGGCTGGGTCCTGGTTGTGGACCTGGAGCGCGTAGCTTGCGTAGAAGAGCTGGCTCTGGAGCCAACGGGCGCGGCCATAGGCGCTGGCGGCGTTCATTTTGGCGATGAGGGCGGAGGGGATAGTTTCTCCGGTTTGATAGTGCTTGCCGAAGGACTGGAGGATGGCGGGATCGTGGAACATTTCCTCGAGCATCTGGGAGGGGGATTCGACGAAGTCGCCTTCGACGTTGAAGCCGCCGGCGCCGGACCAATTGCCCTGGCTGCCGAGGATGTGATGCATGAGATGGCCGAATTCGTGGAAGAAAGTGACGACCTCGTTGTACTGCATGAGGCCGGGATCGCCGGGGGTTCCACCGGAGAAATTGCAGACGAGCATTCCCTCGGGAAGCTGGCGGCCGCGGATGCCGGGAAGGACGGGGGCCGAGGAGAACCACTTGTCTTTGCCGTCGCGGGGATGCATGTCGAGATAGATGCGGCCGAGTAACTTGCCTTGATTGCCGGGGGCGGCGTCGTAGACGTCGAAGGTGTCGACGGATTTGTCCCAGACAATGGCGTCCTTGACGGGCTTGAAGGAGACGTGGAAGAGGCGCGCGGCGGTTTTGAGGATGCCGGCCTGGACTTCGTCATAGGGGAAGTAAGGACGGACGCTCTGGGCGTCAAAGGAGTACTGGGCGCGGCGGTATTGCTCAACCCAGTAGTTGCCGTCGGCGAAGCTGATGCTGGTGAGGCCGGGCTGCTGCGTTTGGGCGAAGGCGAGGAGTTGGGCATACTCGCGCGCGGCAGAGGAACGAGAGGCTTGATCGACCTGCTGGATGAGGCGGTCGATATTGGCGGCGGTGCCGATCATCTGGTCGGCGGTGGCGAGGTCGGCATAGCGGGGATAACCGAGGATGGTGGCCAGATCCTGACGGGCGTTGAGGAGATCGCGGAGGACCTGCACGTTTTTTGGGTAGGCGCGCTGGTTATAGGCGAGGAAGAGTTTTTTGCGGAGGTCGGCGCTTTTGGCGAAGGAGAGGACCGGGCCTACGTCGGGCTGCTCGGTGGTGAGGGTGTAGACGCCATTGGCGTCGGGTTTGTGGAGGGCGATGTAGTCGGCTGGGAGGCCGTCGAAGTCGGCCTGGGATGCGGTGATTTTGATGGTGCCGTCGGCGACGTTGCGGCCGAAGGTGAGGGAGAGGCCGGTGATTTTGTCCTGGAGGGCGCGGATTTTTGCGCGGGTGGCATCGTCTTTATCGACGCCGCCGAGACGGTATTCAAGGAGGTTGCGCTCGAGGTAATGGCGGGTGGCGGGATCGCTTGGGGTGGGGATGGCCGAGAGGGCTTTGTAGACCTTTTGATTCAGGTTGAGGTCAGTGTTGGCGGAGCTGATGACAGCAGTGAGCGCCTGGCCTTTGTCGCGCATAGGCGCGGAGTCAGCGAGGGAGTAGAGGAGATAGGCGTTGTTGTTGGCGACGGCGAGCTGATTCTGTGCGTCGTCGAAGGGACGGAGGGTGTTTTCGACGGTGCGCGGGCCGGTGACGGCGAGGAGCTTGGCCACATCGGCGTCAACTTCAGCCAGGCGGGCCTTGACCCATGTATCGAGGGTGGCGGGATCGCTGGCCTGGACCCAGGCGTGGAGGGGGTCGGGCTGGGCTTGGAGGTGGGGGGCGGCGGTCAGGGTGCTGAAGAGGATGGCGACGGGGAAGGCGAATCTGCGGAAGAAACTCATTTTGGGAGTATTTCATTTGAAGTCGGACGTGGAAAGTGGGGGATTGAGAATTTCCAAGAGAAAGTGATGGAGGTGGGCTGGGAGTGCGGGCGGCGATGCCGTGAAGGCGAGGACCATTACACTGGGAGATGCCTCCGATGCCTGCCTATTGCGAAGTCGCGCTGCCTGTGCCGCTGGACCGGACGTTCACCTACGCGGTGAAGGGGGACCAGGCGCCGCTGCGGGGTGCGCGTGTGGTGGTCCCGTTCCGGAATGAAAAGCTGATTGGGGTGGTGACCGCGGTTGGAGCGACGGCTCCGGCGGATGTGGAGATGCGGTATCTGGAGGCGGTTCTGGACGACGAGCCGCTGCTGAGCGAGAGTTTGCTGAGGCTGGCGGAGTGGATGGCGCAGTATTACCTGGCGCCGCTGGGCGAGGTGCTGCGGGGGATGCTTCCGCTGATGGCCGAGGTGCGGCGGACGGTTTATTACCGGATTACGGATTTGGGGCGGGATGTGCTGGCGAGGATGGTTGAGGGCGCGCCGGATGTCTTGCGATCCCACCCTAGCCACAAAAACAAAGACGTGGCGAGTGTGGGGCACCCAGCTTTTCAACTTGGACAGGAAAACGAACCCCCAAATGCTCCCAAGGCGGAGGGCGGAGGTTGTGATCCCCTGGACATTCAGCGGCGGGTTCTGACGCGGCTGGCTAGCGGGGAGCCGGTGAAGGTTTCTACTCTGCGGACGGCTACGGGGGCAACGCTGCCTGCGCTGGCCGCGCTGTTGCGCAAGAAATGGATTGCGCGGGAGACGGCGGCGGTGGAGCGGGATGCGCGGCGGACGGAGCGGTTTGCGGTGCTTATCAATGAGGCGCGGCTGCCGGCGTTGACGGAGAAGCAGCAGGCGATTCTGGCGGAGTTGGCGGCTTGCGGAGGGGAATTGCCGCTGGTGGAGTTGCGTCGGAAGGGACTACCGAGCTCGACGTTGCAAACTTTGGTGCGGCGGGGGCTGGTGAGGATTGACGAGCGGGCGGCGGCGTTCCGGCTGGGAGGGTTGGCGCCGGGGGGGGAGACGTTCCGGCTGAATGAGCCGCAGACGGAGGCGCTGGCGTCGATTGTTGCAGGACTGGGGGCGTTTCGGCCGTTCTTGCTGCATGGAGTGACGGGGTCGGGGAAGACGGCGGTTTATCTGGCGGCGATGCAGCGGGCGCTGGATAAAGGAATGTCGGCGATATTGCTGGTTCCGGAGATTGGGCTGACGCCGCAGACGGCGGGGTTGCTGGATCAGGCGTTTGGGGAGAAGGTGGCGCTGCTGCATTCGGCGCTGACGCCGGAGGAACGGAGCGAGCAGTGGAGGCGGATCAAGCGCGGGGATGCGCCGATTGTGGTGGGGACGCGGTCGGCGATTTTCGCGCCTGCGCCGAGGCTGGGGTTGATTCTGGTGGACGAGGAACACGACCAGAGTTACAAGCAGGAAGAGACGCCGCGGTACAACGCGCGCGACGTGGCGGTGATGCGGGCGAAGCTTGAGGGTGCGGTTGTGGTGCTGGGATCGGCTACACCGAGTTTGGAGAGCTGGCAGAACACTCTAGCGCAAAGCGGGAAGCAGGGTAAGTACAAGCGGATTGAGATGCGCGAGCGGGTGATGAACCGTCCGCTGCCGGAAGTGGAACTGATCGATATGCGGCAGGAGTTTCAACAGACGGCGAAGAACGATTTGTTTTCGCGGGCGCTGGTGGAGCAGACACGCGAGGCGCTGGAACGCGGGGAGCAGGCGCTGATTCTGCTGAACCGGCGGGGCTACTCGTTTGTGGTGATGTGCAGGGCGTGCGGGGAGAAGCTGGAGTGCCAGAACTGCGCGATTTCGCTGACGCATCATAAGCCGACTTTGGATGAATCTGGATTTGCGCGTGCGGGGCAGCGGCTGGAGTGCCACTATTGCGGGTATACGCGGACCGTGCCGGCGAAATGTCCGAAGTGCGATAGCGAACACCTGTATTACCTTGGGGCGGGGTCGCAGCAGGGCGAGGAGCGGTTGACGGAGATTTTTCCGGGGGCGCGGATTGGGCGGATGGACCGCGATACGATGCGGGGACGCGGCGATTTGGAGAGGCTGCTGGCACGCTTGCACTCGGGCGAGATCAATTTGCTGGTGGGCACGCAGATGATTGCGAAGGGGCACGACATTCACGGCGTGACGCTGGTGGGGGTGGTGGGGTGCGACCACTCGCTGAGCATGCCGGACTTTCGCGCGGCGGAGCGGGTGTTTCAGCTGATGACGCAGGTTTCAGGACGGGCGGGACGTGGGGAACTGCCGGGGCGCGTGGTGGTGCAGACGTTCTATCCGGAGCATTATGCGATTGTGGCGGCGAGCAAGCACGACTACGCGAGCTTTGTGGAGCGGGAGTTGAAGTACCGGCGCTGGATGCACTATCCGCCGTTTGGCGTGCTGGCAAATGTGCTGGTGCAGTCGGCGAAACTGGAAGAGGCGGTGGGGTGGGCCGGCGAGATTGGAAAATGGTTTCAGAAGGCTGCGCCGGAGGGGGTGCGGGTGCTGGGGCCTTGCACGGCGCCGATCGCGCGGATCAAGGGGATTTATCGATTTCATTTGATTTTGAAGGCGGCTTCGCGGAAGGCTTTGAATGGGGCGCTGCGGGGGATGCTGGGACATGCGGATGGGGCGGGCGTGCCGCGGCGGAGTTTGGTTGTGGATGTGGATGCGCTGCGGCTGATGTAGCGAAGCGGAGTTAGCGGTGTTAGCCGCGCTGCGCGCGTGTTAGCGGGGTTAGCGAGTACCGTCGATCGCATTGCGCGCGATGGATGGGGCACCCGGGAGGAAGGGTTCGAGGCGCGAACCTGCTTGCTTGACAAGTGAGAAGTGGAGCGCCACACTATACACATGATCAAGAGCTTCCGGCATAGTGGGATCGAGAAATTCTTCACTACTGGAAGTAAGGCTGGAATTCAGCCTTCCCATGCGGCCAAACTCTCAGTTCAATTGTTTCAGTTAAGCCGGGCCAGGACCGCCAGAGACATGAATGCAGCGGGATGGGGATTGCATGCCTTGCGCGGCGATCTTAGAGGGCATTGGACAGTGAAGGTGAATGGCAATTGGCGTTTGACATTCACATTTGAAGGCGAGGATGCGATTCTCGTCGACTATCAGGATTATCACTAGGAGAAACGATATGCGCATGCACAATCCGCCACACCCCGGCAAAGTGCTACGGGAGTTTCTGGGCGACGTGGATGTAACAACCGCCGCGAAGCACTTGAAGGTTTCCCGCGCAACGCTATCGCGCATTCTGAATGGTAAGGCCGGTATCTCGGCCGATATGTCGCTGCGGCTTGCTGCTGCGTTCGGGACCCACGACGCGATTTGGTATGAGTTGCAGGCGGATTACGATATGTGGCGCGCTTCGCGAAAGAAACAGCCGAAGATTGAGCCTTTTGGTCGGGCGGCTTAGAAAAGAAAACAGGCGAACTGCGGTGATTCCCACCCATCGCAAAGTACGCGATGGATGGGGCGCCCGGCAACCAATGGGGCTGCGACCCGGCTCAAGGAGACGCAATAATCTGTGACAGAGACTTTGAGGTTTTTTGACTGCAATCACGCTGAAAGATTCGCCGCTCCTTCGACATCGCACAACAGATTTCGCGGCTTGTTGTGGGTATGTCACTTCCAATGAGTACTCTGAAATAAATTCCCAGCGCAAGTATCGCAAAACATGTACCTGGGTAACCGCGAACCTGAGATGGTATCGAAAAAGACTGGATGGAAAGTGGGTCGGTGCAGGCCGTTGTAACCACCACCGCTTCTGTGGGGAAGCCCGTCGTTCCAAGAAGATACTTTCTAATTGGTTCCTCAACAGCGCCGAGGTTGAGTAACGCGGTCTTGCCGCCAAATGGAATTTCCCATTCGTGAACGGCCGCACGCCAAATTACGCTGAGCGCGAAGTATGCTAATTTCTCAGTGTCGACGCCAATAGCTGCGCCCGAAAACGATGGGGTATCTGACCAACCGGGGAATAGCGGAACCGCAACAGACAGGCGATCACCGAGTGGAAAGCGCTTGCCGTTCCAGACCCATTTGAGTATCCCACTCTCTCCGTTCTTATTGAAGAGATCTTCGCACTTCGCGCATAGAAGATAATCTTTCACCTGCTTGGAGGTCGTCGCCCTTCCAGTTCGGGCAAACCCCAGGGGATTTGGGTTTTTCTCCGAGGTCGTTCTAAGATATTTATACATTGCCCTTGGAATGAAGTGACTGTCCTGAAGCTCCTCCATTTGCAAACAGAGCTTGCATACTCCTGGCCGCATTTTTTCCGTCCTCCTTGAGGCAAGTGGTCGGGTACCTCATCCTTCGCTTTTTTCTGGCAAAGGATGGGAGGCGACACTCTTCATTCACCGCGTCCAAGGCCGCTAGTCTCACCGCAGGCGGTTCATGGCGCCAGTTTCTTTTTCGACTTGCCTAGCGGCAGATAGTTCTCGCCGGTGACGACCTTCCGACCGGTCTTGGTTTCAAGTTCAACTCGGGCGCGATGGGCAATTCCGCCGCCCGTCTTTGCGGCCTTTTTGTTGGCGGGCAAGCCCACCGCCGCCTGGGTCTCCGCGATCTGACGGGTAGAAAGCTCGGCCAGCGCCGTGAAGATGAGTTCGGCCTCGCTCATGTGGTCGCGAAGATTCTGGTGTTCAAGCCCTTTCATATCCTTGTGCTCTTTCACGGAGACATCGGACCATTCTTCGTGAATGATATTGGTGAGGATGGCGAATTCCTCCCCCTGCTTTATTTCATGACTGGCCCAATAGTCTGTCAGCTTGTTGCGCGTCTCCTGCCCGGTCATGCGCTGGGTGATCCACTTTTCGCTGCGGCCCAGCTTGCGCCAATTCTCTCTGGATCTCTCGAGGCCGAGAGCCGGATCGGCGATCTCCTGGAGGCGCTCATATCCCACCTTGGCAAGCCAACGCTTGAACGGCTCCGCCTTGGGTGAAGGAATAGACTGGATCAGCCGGAGAACCCCCGGCACGTTCCAGCATTGGATCCTCTGCATTCCTCCCTCCGTTTGAAAGGGAAGCGCAAGGGGGGGGACAAATTGTCCCCCCCCTTTGAACGCGTCGGCCAGGGAGGGGTCGCGGCGCCGCAGCTTCTTGAGATAGTCGGAGGGAGCGGGGGAATCGGTCAGTGCGCTGACGATGTCGGTGAGAACAAACCACCACTCGTCATCGTGAAAAACCCGGCGCACCGGACGCTCTTCAAAAAGGGCCATTTCGCTCATTCAGAAATCCTTTCTCAGGCAGCACTGATTCTGGAGCGGACGACCGCATTTTCAGCCATGTTGCAACTCTAGTTCATTTGGGCTAGAGAGCGTGAGTCACCCGGCGGCCTGGCGGACTACGGTGAGGACGGTGATGTCGTCTTCCTGGCCGAAGATCTGGGCGGCGGTGGCGAGGGTGGAGGCGGCTGCGCCTTTGCTGAGCATTTCGGCGATACGGTCGAAGCCGAAGAGATGGCCTTCGGCGTTCTGTGCTTCGGCAACGCCGTCGGTCATGAGCATGAGGACGTTGAATGGCGCGAGATTGAAGTGGAGGACGGGGAAGTGAATGCCGGGGATTGCTCCGAGGGGGAGCGCGCCTTCAATGGCGAGTTCCTGTCCGTTGAGGTAGGGCGGGAGATGGCCGGCGTTGGCGAGGGCGGCGCTGCCGTCGCGATCGATTTGCAGGGCGAGACAGGTGGCTAGGCCGCGTCCCTGCATGCGGTCGTTCAACAGCGAGAGGATGCGCGCTGGATCTGTGGTGAAGGTGGCCGCGGTGCGGATTGCGCCAACGACGAGGGTGGCCAACATGCCGGCTTCCATGCCATGGCCCGCGACATCGCCGATGACGATGAGGGCGCTTCCGTCGGCGGCGTTGGGGAGCACCTGGAAGAAATCGCCGCCTACTTCTTTGGCGGGGCGGTACTCGCTTTCGATGGCGAGGCCGGGCGTGTTTGGCAGATGCTCGGGGATGAGGTACTGCTGTACATTGCGGGCGGCGGCAAACTCGCTGGCATAACGCTCCTGCTCGCCTCGAGTGCGGGTGAAGCGAAGAATGAGAATGCCGAAGACGGCGAGCAGGAACAGCGTTTCAGTGAGTTCCGGCAATTCGATGGGGAAGGGGTATTGCGTAATGGGATCATGCAGACCGAATGTATGTTGCCAACCGATTGTGTAAGTGATCCACGCTATGCCGATAATGAGGCCCGAGCCCGCTTCGAGCACGATGGGGGCAAGGAGCATTCGGGCGTCTTCCGATCCTCTCCTGGCATGGAGAGCGACTATGCCGACCACCCAGGCAATGAATGGAAGAGAAAGAAATAGCGTCATCAAGTCATTCAGCGGGATCGTCAGGATTGATCCGGGCACGAACACCAGGTAGAAACCGAGAGTGTTCACAATCAGGAGGGAGGCGGCAATCTTCACGAACAACGTGCGACGCGGACGCAGGAGCACGAGGAGAAATGCGATGAGGGCAAGGTGCGATCCGAGTTCACCGGTAAGACCGAGTGAGTTCTCGATGGCTACGTTCCAAGCGCGGGTTTGATAGCTGGCCTGGAGCCAGGCATCGAACGCGTTGATGAGCATCATGAGGCCGAACCAAAGATATTCGCGTTCGTTGCGGCGCAACAGGAAGAGGAACAGTGCGCCGACAGCGGCGAGCGCTTGCAGGATGCCGAGTATCTGCACGCTTGTGACTTCCCAGTACTGAGCTTTCAATGCCTGCGAGGCGATGGGCTTGATGAAACGGCTGTCGCCGACAAGCCCGCCACCGCTCCGCGGACCTCCGCCGAAATAAGTGGCCCAACCCGGCCATTGCCAGACGCGGATCGCAATGTGGAGTGTTCTGTTGGCCTGACTGGGGGCGGGCAGTGAATACAGGTGGAAAACCCCACCTCTGTCGCCCCATGGGAGGGTATTGGGGGGCATCTTGCCATAGGTTCCTATGAGTTTTCCGTCGGAGTAGAGCTCATAGCAGGTGCGCATACCTGGGAGGTAGAGCGAAACGTGATCGAGGCCGGGCGGAACGACGACCTGAAAACGGTACCAGGCCATGCCGCCATAGTTTTTGTAGCCCTGGGTTGACCAGCTCTTGTCGGAACGGAGCAGCGGCCATTGGGAGTCATCGAGATTCGGGGCGGCCCAGGCGGGGTTGTCGCCGGTGTGGAACCGCCAAAGCCCGTCGAGGGACGTGAGGGGGACGCGGCCCGTGGTGAGGTCGAAGGATTGGGCGCGCGCGGATGCGCAGACGAGCAGCAGGAGCAGGATGAGGAACTTTTTCATTAAGTTGCGAGGAATCGGGGATGCCTTCGCAAGCTATAGCATGCGGGGGCGTTATCACAGAAGAGAATACTTCGGGCACCTGCGGAGCGGCAGACGCTCGCGGGGGCTCGCACGAACAGTGGACAGTTGAAATTGGACAGTGAGCGGACGCCCACTCATCGGTCGCCGCGACGACCGATGAGTGGGACACAGCTTTCTTGTGCTGCTTGAGCTCGATTTAGAAGGCGTGGATGAAGTCGAGGAGGGAGTTGCCGTGGAAGGGGGTGAGGGTGAAGGTGAGGAGGAAGATGGCGAGGCCGGTGATACCGAGGACGATGCGTGCCGGGCTTAGGGTGGTTTCGATGGGAGGCCTGGGGCGGCGCATTGCGGGGAGCAGCAGGATGAGGCCCCAGAGGATCCATCCGGCCCAGTAGAGGATGCCGGCGAGCAGGAGCGCGAAGGGAAGAATGCGGGTGGAGATCCGGTGGAGGCGCGGAGAGATGGCGTAGAGGATGTGTCCGCCATCGAGCTGGCCGCCGGGGATGAGGTTGAGCGCAGTGATGAAGAGTCCGATCCATCCGGCGAGGAGTATGGGATGCGGGGTGATGCGGTCGAAGGATGGGATGGCGGGGTTCCAGTGGGCGACGAGGGCATGGACCAGGTGGAGGGTGACGGGTTCGCCGCCGAATTGGATTATTGATTCGGGGGCTTCGCTTTGTACCAGGGCTTGGCGTGACCTCAGGGCTTGGTGTCGCTCGAGGGCTTGGAGTGCGTGGGGCGCGCTGGCGGGCGGGGAATAGCTGAGGGCAAAGCCGAAGGTCAGCGCGATCAGAGTGGCCAAATATCCCGCGAGCGGGCCATAGACACCCACGTCCATGAGGGCGTCGCGGGTGGGAATGCGGGAACGGATTTGAATGACGGCTCCGGCGGTACCGCTGAGTGTGGGAGCGGGCAGAACCCAGGGGAGCGTGGTGCGAATGCGATGCCATCGGCAGGCGAAGTAGTGGCCGAACTCATGGATGAGCAGGATAGCGAGGAGAGACGCGGAGAAGGGTAAGCCGGTAGAGAAGAGGCCGGGATGGCGGGCGAGCCAGCCCCAGGGCCAGAGGTCGGCGTCGCTCGCGATCGGAGGGGAGCCTGCAAGGAAATTGCGCATGAAGCGGGCGCCGCTGGCGGTGGTTGTGAGCACAGTGGCGACGAACAGAAGCAGGGGGATGCCATACTTGCCGAGAATCGAGCGGAGCTGACTGATCAATTTAATGGGACTCGTAATGGAACTCGTCGACGCACGGGAACTCGCGGTCGTGCGGGGCAGCTCAAGATAACCGGGCTGATTGACGTAAATGGGCTCCTCGATGCAAACGACACCAGGAGGTGGAGAGGCCGGGGCAGCCGGTCAAGGGCGGGGCCGGGGCATCTTGCGCAGCGTGCGGCGCGGAAAGTGCCGGGACCGGGGATCAGCTTTTTGAGGTGCCATCTCCGTTGGAGTCGAGTGCGTGGAGTTCCTTGCCGGGCTTGAAGCGGACGGCTTTTCCGGGTGCGATGCTGACCTCGGTCCCGGTTCGAGGATTGCGGCCGATGCCGGTTTTACGCGCGCGGACGCTGAAAACGCCAAATCCGCGCAGTTCGATGCGCTCGCCGGCGGCCAAGGCCTGTTTGAGGCCCTCAAATACGGTATCCACCGCCGCCTCGGCCTTAGTGCGCGGGAGGCCGGTGCGCTCGATTACATGATGGACGATGTCCTGTTTAATCAAAGGGGTAACCTCGCAGGCGCGACTGGTTTGACTGTACTACGACTTGCCGGATTGATGCTACAGGATTTGCTTCGATTGTGGAACTGGGCTGGATTGCGACAGGATTTTCCAGCGAAAAAAGCTGTCATCCACTAGCGAAGACGGGTTCGGCATTCCCCGGATGCCAAATCGGGATGCCAAATGGTTGGATGCGCATTGTCAATTGCGGGCGGCTTTCGTAAGATGAAACATTCGAGCGTAAGCCGAGCCCGGTTTGTAAAGTCCGGACGGGTAAGAGGCTTCCGGGGCAGGAAAGGTATGTCGATTCGGAGCGACCGTTGGATCAGGGAACAAGCCACGAAGCGCCGGATGATTGAGCCATTCAGCGAAAAGCAGGTCCGTGAAGGCGTGATTTCGCATGGACTCTGGGGGCGAAGAATTACGCGACCGAAGGGCTGCGCCAGATCCTGTTTTTCCGTGGAGGAGAGTCCTGCGAGACCAGCTACGCGGACCGCAAGGGCAAATACCAGAATCAACAGGGGATAGTGCTGCCGAAGCTTTAGACCGGGGGCGAAGCATTGCCAGGGAAACGTAATCCGGACCCAATCCGCATCGGGCTGGTTACCGACGAGCCGATCCGCCTTGAGGGGCTCTTTAGTATCTTTGACGATTCCGTCCGGAACGGCGGCTCACAGTTCATCCCATTGACCGGCAGCCTTGAGAAGTTGCTCAGCGTCACCAACCTGGGGTGCCTGATTGTCGATCGCAGTTCTTCAGCCGGAAGTCTGGAGACGCTGCGCGCCACGTGCCGCGCGCGTCCGGGTCTTTGCCAGATCGTGATTGGCCCGCTTGGAAACGACGAATTGGTGCAGCAGGCAATCATTGCCGGCGCCCGGGCTTACGTGGATCCGACGGCCGGACCGGAAGTGCTGATCAAGGCTGTGGAAGAGGTGATGGGGGGGAGCATCTGGGCGCCTCGCCGGGTGCTTTCCAAGCTGATCGACCGATTGCTTACGGTTTCAAACCGCGATATTCCGGACGACAATCCTCACTTGACCGACCGGGAGCGGGAAGTGCTGGATTTGCTGCTGCTTGCCCGTTCCAACCGGGAAATAGCGGAGCAACTGGGCATTGAGGAGCGGACGGTGAAGGCGCATGTGGGGCGGCTGATGCGCAAGACGGGTGCGGATAACCGTATTGAGCTTTCGATGCGCGCCGTGAATGCGCCGCGCGGGATGGAACTGGGCGGTGTGGACCGGCGGCCGGCGGAGCGACGCCGGGGGGGCGGTCGGACAGCGGCCGGTGATCTGTTGCAGGAGTAAGGGACGGTAGTTACTTATTAACAAACATTACTGGTTACTTTGATCTCTAATCCTTAAGTACCCTTGTGCGATGTTACTTGCGTCCCGCATAGTCCTTTACAGAAACAACGCAGATCTGGGGAAAGGAGTTCCCAGGCTGCATGTTCATCATGAATCCTGGGAACTCCTCTTTTTTTCGTGCGTCATACGTGCGCCCTCTCTGTGTCCAACCCAATTTTGCCCTCCCCCCGTCCAACTCAAGAGCATGTAAAGAGCGGAAACCCCGCCCTTTATGTGCGCAATTTCGTGTTTGAGATTTGATACACGATTGGCTCAAGGATGCTGTAGGCTGTTTTTTGGGCGCCGGGATCATAACGACCGACGCGCCGAAGACCATCAATCATCGTTTCCGTGGCTGGACCGACATGGTCAGGCCGATCTCCATTGTGGCTCGCCGGCCTTTGGAGCGGAACTCAAAAACACCGCTGGACACAGTCCAATGGTGGCGGCGGAGCGTAAAGGACAGAGAAATGAAAAGGACTATTGCATCTATTTGTTCGCTGATTTTGACCTCGGTGGTGCTGAACGGCAGCGCATTTGCGGCTACGCGGGAGGATCTGCAGGCGCGGATCGACTCGGCGAAGCAGGTTCTAGACCAGATCATGAGCGCGGGAGATAGAAGCGTTCCGATGAACATTCTGCAGCAGGCTACCTGCGTGGCAGTGGTGCCCGGCATGATCAAAGGCGCGTTTGTGTTTGGCGCGCAGTACGGGCAGGGGGTGGTGACCTGCCGTACGGGTCATGGGTGGAGCGCGCCGGTGTTCATCCGGATGGCGGGCGGCTCGTGGGGGCTGCAGATTGGCGGGCAGTCGACGGACCTGATCCTGATTGCGGTGAACGAACGTGGCTTCCAGGACCTGCTGAAGAACAAATTCAAAATCGGGGGAGACGCGTCAGCCGCGGCAGGGCCGGTGGGGCGCACTGGAACCGCTTCCACCGATTGGAAGATGAATGCCGAATTGCTGAGCTATTCGCGGACCAAGGGCTTGTTTGCCGGGATCGATCTGGACGGGACGAGCGTGAGCCAGAACTCGGAGGATACGGAGCTTTACTACGGAGGTCCGCATCATTTTGGTCCGATTCTGAAGGGCGAGATTCCGGTGCCGGAGGGGGCTGTGCCGTTTGTGAAGGGCGTGGCGCATTACTTTGTACAGGCTAAGAACCAGAAATAACAGGGAATAGGGGTAAGGGATTAGGGAATAGTAGAAACCGACTGGAAGATGGGCGGCCGCACTGAGCGGACGCCTGTTTTCGTTTTGGGCGCAGCCCGGTTCCTTAGATTGCCGCAGTGGGTGGCAGTCTAAACTGATAATTGCCTTCAACGATGCGGGAAGATCTTGAATATTGGCTGGTGGTGGGCGTGGCGCGGGCTTTAGGGCGCGTGCCGCGGGGGCTGGCGCGCGGACTGGCCTGGTTGCTGGCTGTTGCGGTTTTTTGGGGATTTGGGCGGCTGCGGCGGGTGGGTGTGCGCAACCTGGAACTGGCTCTGCCGGAGGTTCCTCTAGCGGAACGGACGCGGATTCTGCGCGGGGTTTACGTGCATCTGGGCTGGCAACTGGTTGAGTTTTGCCGGATGATGCGGTTCACAGCGGAGAATACGCGCGACTGGATCAAGACGGAGGGGCTGGAGAATTACCTGGCCGCACAGGCTCGTGGGAAGGGCGTGCTGGTGGTGACGGGGCACCTGGGGGCGTGGGAGTTGTCGAGCTTTTACCACTCGCTGATGGGGCACCCGATGGGGATGGTGATTCGGCGGCTGGATAACCGGCGGCTGGATGAGTATGTGAACGAGATCCGGTGTCTGCATGGGAACTGGGTGCTGCACAAGGATGATTTTGGGCGCGGTTTGCTGACGGCTATGCGTGCGGGCGATACGGTTGGGATTTTGATGGACACGAATATGACTCCGCCGCAGGGAGCGTTTGTGAAGTTTTTTGGTCGCGATGCGTGCACGGCGACAGGGCTGGCGCATGTGGCGCGGAAGACGGGGGCGGCGGTGCTGCCGGGGTTCATGCTGTGGGAGCCGGCGGAGGGGAAGTACGTGCTGCACTTTGGGGCGGAGATTGCGATTCCGCATACGGAGGATGCGCAGGCGGACATTCTGGAGGGGACGCAGAGGTGCACGGCGGCGATTGAGACGTGGATTCGGCGGTATCCTGACCAGTGGCTTTGGATTCACCGGAGATGGAAGACGCGGCCGGCGGGGGAGCCGGGGTTGTATTGAGGAGCGTAGGCGGCAACGGACGAATGGGTAGCCTCAGAGAGGCAAGGACGCTACTCGGAGCAACCAAGTCAGAATAATGTTGGAATAGGGGGTATCATCGAGAACATGGCGACTTTCCATATTTCGGAAGATGAAGCGGCGCGCGACTTCTCCGGCGTGATGGCTCGTGTTCGCGCCGGAGCCGAGGTCGTCATCGAATCCGATGCGCGCCCGGTGGCTGTGCTGCACGCACCGCTTCCACCAACCCGAACCCTTGAGGAAGCGATTGCCATGCTTCCGGAGAATTCGACAGGAATCATGGACGAAAGCTTTGCAAGGGACGTCGAGGCTGCGATCGCGGCCCATCGGGAACCACTGAACCCGCCAGCGTGGGATTAGCCACGTGGGCCTCGTACTTGATTCGACAGTATTCATCGCAGCTGAACGCCAGGGCTTGAGTGCCCGGCAAACGCCAGGTGACATCTTATCCCGTTTTCCCGGCCAGCCGTTCGCGATTTCAACTGTCACCTTGATGGAGCTTTCCCATGGTGTCGCACGCGCCAATACGGCGCAAAGAGCGATAACACGGCGACAGTATCTAAGCGATTTGATCGCGGCTTCCCCCATTATTCCGGTTACGGTTTCAATTGCGCTGCGCGCTGGCCAAATTGATGGTGAAAGCACCGCGAGAGGCGTCCGATTGGCGATCTTCGATTTGCTGATCGGCGTCACTGCGCTTGAACTTGGATACAGGGTTGCAACCGCAAACTTGCGCCACTTTCAGATGATTCCGGGGCTTGGTATTGTTCCTTTCTGATCCGGCGGGTTTTTTTTGAAGGAGCAGTCGATGACTGTGAGCGAATTGGTCGAGGTTCTGGGCGGTGAACTGGCGCGGGGCAGCGCGGAGTTTGTGGTTGAGGGCGTGAACTCCTGTGAGCTGGCTGGGCCGACTGAGCTTGTGTTTGCTGAAGACGCCGGGTCTTTGAATGAAGCGCTGGCCAGCAATGCCGGGGCGATCGTGGTTCCGGTTGGGATGGGAGCGTACTGCGATCCCACTCATGGGTCGCCGCGGCGACCTGCCATGAATGGGGCACAGCTGGACTCTTTCGAAGCACGGGTGAGTTCTTTGGAAGTGAAATGCGTGGTTGAGGCGGAACAGCCGCGGCTTTGGTTTGCTCGGGCGGCGAAACTGCTGAAGCCTGCGCTACCGCGTGCGTCCATTCACGCTCCGCATCATCTTGGGTCGCATTTGAAGATTGGGAAAGGTGTTTCGATTGGCGACACCGCTGTGATTGGCGATCACGTGGTTCTAGGGAATGGAACGCGCATTGAGGCGGGAGCGGTGGTTGGCGAGGGCGTGGTCATTGGCGAGGAATGCCGGATTTATCCGCGGGTGGTTATTTATCCGGGGACGACGCTGGGGAATCGCGTGGTGGTTCATGCGGGGGCGGTGCTGGGCGCCGATGGGTTTGGGTATGTGCGGGATGCTAAGACGGGCGCTTATACGCAGTTTCCGCAGCAGGGGACGCTGGTGATTGAGGACGATGTGGAGATTGGGGCGAACTCGACCATCGACCGCGGGGCGCTGAAACAGACGCGGATTGGGCGGGGAACGAAGATCGATAACCTGGTGCATGTGGGGCATAACTGCGATATC
>Ga0181531_10001079_pt1 | contig 17571 bp, 12 predicted proteins | sample PEATcosm2014_Bin_38_FD_119743 | JGI IMG/M metagenome (GOLD analysis project Ga0181531, IMG submission 119743) | Peatland microbial communities from MTU Mesocosm Facility, Houghton, MI, USA - PEATcosm2014_Bin11_10_metaG | ecosystem: Environmental > Terrestrial > Soil > Wetlands > Peat | place... | reverse complement strand
CGGACGGATTGTTCGAGGCATACAGATAGAAGTTCGGCAGATCGCCGATCAGCCGGTCCGGCCAGCACTCCTCGGACATGCCGGCCTGCTTGCCCGGCATGAATTCCAGCGCGCCATGGGTACCGAAATGCAGTACCGCATGGGCCGCGAAATCCTCGCGGATCCAGCGGTAGAAAGCGGAGAAGGCGTGGGTCGGCGCGAAGCCGCGCTCGAACAGCAGCCGCATCGGATCGCCTTCGTAGCCGAACGCCGGCTGCAATCCGACGAACAGATTGCCGAACTGTTCGCCCAGCACGAACAGGCTGGCGCCGTCGCTCTGCGCGCGGCCGGGCGCTGGCCCCCATTGCTGCTCGATTTCGGCCAGATGGCGTTCGCCGCTGACCTGGGCGTCGACGGAAATGCGCGCGGCGACGTTTGCCGCGGTCCCGAAATGGCCGGAATTGCCGCCAAGCACGCGCGCGCGCAGTGCCTCCACGGTCGGCGGCACATCGATACGGTAGCCTGCGTCGCGCAGCGCCTTCATGGCGTTGTGCAGCGAGGTAAATACTGACAGATAGGCAGCGGTGCCCGTGGCCCCGGCATTTGGCGGAAAATTGAACAATACGATGGCAACCCGCCGGTCCGCGCGCGCGGCGCGGCGCAGGGCCACGAGCTTCGCGACGCGGCCGGCAAGCGTGGCACTGCGCTCTTCATGGCAAACCATGTCGCGCGCGCACGCCACGCCGTCGCAGCCGGCGCAACGAGCGGCCGTATGCGCGCGGCCGCAGCGTCCGCCAAAAGTCATCGGCCAGATCGCGCCGTCCAATTCGGGAATTGCCACCATCATGGTGGCTTCCACGGGCAGCAGGCCGCGCGGGTCATCCTGCCAATGCGCGAGGGTCTGGAACTCCACCGGATGGGCCGCCACATACGGCACATCGAGGCCGGCCAGAAGCTGTTCGGCAGCGTTGGCATCGTTGTAGGCTGGGCCACCCACCAGCGAAAATCCGGTGAGCGAAACGACGGCATCGACGACCGCGACGCCGTCGCGCATGAAATAGCGCTGCACCGCCGGCCGCTGATCGAGCCCGCTCGCGAATGCCGGAACAACGCGCAGGCCGCGCCGCTCCAGCGCCGCGATCACGCCATCGTAATGGGCGGCGTTGCCGCTCAGCACATAGGAGCGCAGCAGCAGCAAGCCGACGGTTCCGGCGGCGCCCCCAGGCGGCAAGTGTTCGATGCGCTCCACGATGCGGCTGGCGGCGCGCGGGTGGTAGAGGCCCACATCCGGGTATTGCACGGGGGGTGCGGCGCGCAGCGTGCCGGCCAGCGCGGCGCGCGTGCCGGTGGCGTAGCGGTCCACCAGCAGGCGCACCAGGCTGGCCAGATTCTCCTCGGAGCCAGCCAGCCAGTATTGCAACGCCAGGAAATAGGCACGGACATCCTGTGCCGTGCCGGGAATGAAACGCATGAGCCGCGGCAGCTGGCGCAGCATCTTTATTTGCGCCTGGCCGCTCGATGCGCCGCCCGGCTTGGCGCCGCGCAGCCGCTTCAGCAGGGCCATGGCGCCGCGCGCTTCCGTCGCCATGTTGAAACGGCCGAGCCGCGTCAGGCGCATTACCTCGCCGGCGGACATGCAACACAGCATGGCGTCGCAATGGTCGCGCCGCGCGGTAAGCGCGGGCAACACCGCGTTGATATGGTCCTCCAGGAACAGCATGGTGGCGACAACGATGTCGCCGGCCGCGATATCCGCGTGGCATTGCGCCAGGGCGGTTGGATTACTGCCCCATTCGTCGGCGGCGTGCATGATCAGCTGCAGGCCCGGCACGTCGCGCCGCAGCGCCGCCTCGGCGCGCGCGGCGGCCCCGGCCAGGTGACTATCCATGGTCACCACGACGACGCGCACCGGCGGGGTGCTAGCGGCCGAAATGGGCTTTGGCATCGTATAGCGTCTCTACGGTAATGATGCGCACGCCTTGATCCTGGGCAAAGCGTTCGGTATTGCGGCGGGCCTTACCGCGCACGAAGAACGGAATTTTGCCGAGCTCGCGCTCGGCCTCGGCCGCCCATTGCGTGCGCGCATTGAGCGCCTCGGCCGGCGTTTGCGGAAGTGCCGCGGTGGCGGCGCCGAGATGCGACGGCGCCGCCTCGCCATGGAACTCGAAATCTTCGCGGAACATCGTCACCAGATGTTCCTCCAGGCCCATCATCAGCGGATGCACCCAGGTGTCGAACAGCACGTTGGCGCCCTCGAAACCCATTTGCGGCGAGGTGCGCGCGGGGTAGTCCTGCACATGCACGGGGGCCGAAATTACCGCACACGGAATGTTCATCCGCTTGGCGATATGGCGTTCCATTTGCGTGCCGAGCATCAGTTCCGGCTGGGCCGCCACCACCGCCTGCTCAACCTCAAGGTAATCGTCGGTGATCAGCGCCGGCACATCATAGAGTTTCGCCGCCTCGCGCACCTCGCGGGCGAATTCGCGGCTGTAGCTGCCGAGGCCGACCACGGTAAAACCGAGCTCCCGCGCGGCGACGCGCGCCGCCGCGATGGCGTGCGTCGCATCGCCGAACACGAACACACGCTTGCCGGTGAGGTAGTTCGAATCGACCGATCGCGCGTACCAGGTCATCCGCGACGGCTCGCCCGCCAGCAGCGGTTCTGCGTCGACGCCGGCGGCAGCGGCCACGTCCCGGATGAAATCCCGCGTGGCACCGACGCCGATCGGCACGGTTTTCACGGTTTTCTGGCCGAATGTGCGCGCCAGCCACGCAGCCGCCTGGCCGGCGATTTCCGGATACAAAACGACATTGAAATCGGCCTCGCCGAGACGCGCGAGATCGGCGGGCGTGGCGCCGAGCGGCGCGGTGACGTGCACATCGACGCCGAGGCGGCCGAGCAGCGCGGTGATTTCACCGACATCGTCGCGGTGGCGGAAGCCCAGCGCGGTGGGTCCCAGCAGATTGCAGCGCGGCCGCACGTCGGGGCCCGGCGCCGCGCGCGCACTCCCGGGCGGTGGCGCATGGGGCCCGGCGCAGGCGCGCACCAATTGATAAAAGGTCTCGGCGGCGCCCCAGTTTTCCTTCTTCTGGTAGGATGGCAGCTCCAGCGCCACCACGGGCACCGGCAAGTTAAGGGCGCGCGCCAGGCCGCCGGGATCATCCTGGATCAGTTCGGCGGTGCAACTGGCGCCAACCATGAGCAGATCGGGCTGGAACCGGCCATAGGCGTCGCGGGCGGCGGTCTTGAAAAGTTCGGCGGTGTCGCCGCCCAGATCGCGCGCCTGGAACGTGGTGTAGGTCACCGGCGGGCGCTGCTGGCGCCGTTCGATCATGGTGAACAGCAGGTCGGCGTAGGTGTCGCCCTGCGGCGCGTGCAGAACGAAATGCACGCCGCGCATGGCGGTGGCGATGCGCATGGCCCCGACATGCGGCGGGCCTTCATAGGTCCACAGCGTCAGTTCCATGGCTCAGCTCGCCAGCCGCAGGCGCCGCACCAGCGGGCGCGCGAACAGCTCGGCCAGATCGGCGGCCTGGTCGTAGAACTGGATCGGCGTGAACACCAGCTCGATCGACCATTTCGTCGTCATGCCTTCGGCTTCCAGCGGATTTGCCAGGCCCAGGCCGCACACCACGATATCCGGCCGCGCGGCCCGGCAACGATCCAGCTGCCGGTCGACATGCTGGCCTTCGCTGAGCATCGTGGCCGGCGGCAGCAGCAGGAATTCTTCCGCCAAGTGCGGGCGGTGCAGATAGGGCGTGCCGACCTCCACCAGCTGCATGCCGAGCTCGCGCGCCAGGAAACGCGCCAGCGGAATTTCCAGCTGCGAATCGGGAAACAGGAAAATCCGCTTGCCGGCCAAGGTTGCGCGGTAGCGTGCCACGGCGCGGCGGGCGCGCTCATGCGCCAGTTCGGTGACCGCGTTGAAATGCCCGGGCGTTACGTCCCACGCATCGGCGGCGGCGCGCAGCCACAGCGTGGTGCCTTCGGCACCGAGCGGGAACGGCGCGGCGATGCGCACGGCACCGCGCTCTTCCAGCGCCCGCGCCGTATCGGCGAGGAACGGTTGCGCCAGCAGGTAGCGCGTGCCCGCGCCGACGGGCGGCAGTGCCGCCGCACTGCGCGGCGGCAGGAACCGCACCGGCCCGACGCCGAGCGACTCGAACATGCGGCGCATTTGGTCTTCCACGACCTCGGCCAGCGCACCGACCACAAGCAGCGAACGATCCTCGGCGGCAGCGGCGGGCAGCACCGGCACGAGGGCGGCAAGGCAGGCATCCTCGCCCTGGGTAAAGGTGGTTTCTATGCCACTCCCGGAATAGTTCAACACGCGCACGCACGGCGCAAATCGTTGCGAAAGCCGTTGTGCGGCGCGCGAGAGATCCAGTTTTATCACTTCGCTGGGGCAGGAGCCGACCAGGAACAGCAATTTGATGTCGGGTCGCCGCTCGATCAGGCGCGTGACGACCCGGTCCAGCTCGTCGTTGCAATCGGCCATGCCGGCCAGGTCGCGTTCGCCGATGATCGCGGTGGCGAAGCGCGGCTCGGCGAAGATCATGACGCCGGCGGCGGATTGCAGCAGATGCGCGCAGGTGCGGCTGCCGACGACGAGGAAAAACGCGTCCTGGATCTTGCGGTGCAGCCAGATGATGCCGGTGAGGCCGCAAAAAACCTCGCGCTGGCCACGCTCGCGCAGCACCGGCACGTCGTCGCATCCGGCGACGTGGGGTGAAGCTGCGGCGACGGCAACATTGCTCATCCGGAAAACCCGGCGGCCAGGCCGTCACCGCCGCCGAACCCCGCCGGCTGGCGCCGTGCCGCGCGCAGCTTCAATACGAACTGCGTCGCGTTGATGACGTAGGTGGCATAGGCCGTCAGCGCCAGCAGCATCAGCGCGTGCACCGGCAGCGAGCCGGATATCAGCGCCGCGAGGTACGCGGTGTGCAGCGCCAGCACCAGCATGCTGACCACGTCTTCCCAGAAGAATGCCGGCGCGAACAGATAGCGGCCGAAAATCTCATGTTCCCAGATCGATCCGGTCACCATGATCGTGTAGAGCACGAGCGTTTTCACGATCACCGAGAATGTCGCGGCCGACTCGCCCTGCCCGGTGAGCAGGAAATTCAACACCAGCGCAAGACTGACCAGAAAAATGATGAATTGCACCGGCGCCAGCACGCCTTGCACCAGCGTCCAGGGCGAAGCGTCACGCCGCCGGCGTTCCTCCGGCGTGTAGAGCGGCCGCAAAGCCGGCCGGGCGGCGGCGCGCGGCGTGCCGCGGCCCGCGGCGGCGCTCCACGGACACGAATCCACCGCATCAACAAGACGTGACAGGAAATCGGTTGTCAACATGGCTTGACGCCCTCGCGCGCCGGTTGTTCGCTGCGCTCGCCGTGACGCAGGCCGGGGCGGGCCGTCGCAGTTTCAAGGAGATCAAGTCCAGAGCACGCTGTCGGATGGTGAACCATCTCGCCTCCCCCGCCGCTTGGCCGGCAGACGGAACGCTAGAACCCTCCCATTCGACCTGTCAAGCAGACGAGACGTAAACAACAATTGACACTCGCCGCCGATTGGGTTGCACTAGGGGAGGGAGAAAAAATGGTCGCTGTCGCAGAGCCCATTTCCGCGAATGCCTGGTCCCGCGAACGCCCGCGCGGGTCCCCGGCGCCGGTGGCGTACGAGCACCCGTTCGAGACGCTGCCGCCCTGGCCGGGCCTGGCGCATTCCGCCGACGAACCGCACCGCCTGGCCGACCGCCGCCAGATGCTGGCGCGCGCCGTCGAACTCGATGTTGTGCCGCGTCTGCGGCTCCCGATACACAATGCGCGGTTCGATGCGAGGCTCTCGGGCGCCGATCCGGCCGCACCCACCGAGCCCTGTTTCGACCCAGGCGCCGTCGCCGAATTCGCCGCCCTCGTGCTGGCAGGCGATTTCCCCCGCACACTCGCCCATGCGCGCCGCGCACTCGCAAACGGCATCGGCATTTCCGCGCTCTATCTCGATCTGCTCGCCCCCACCGCGCGCCATTTGGGCCACCTCTGGGACGAAGACCTGGCTGATTTTGGCCAGATCACGATCGGGATTGCGCGGCTGCACCAGTTGCTGCACGCCCTCAGCCCCGAATTCTACAGCGAGCCCGGCGCGGCCGCGGCCACTGGCCATGCCGCCGGCGCGCAGGATCGCCAGGCGCTGCTGCTGACCACCCCGGGCGAGCAACACGATTTCGGCCTCGCCGTGGTGGCCGCGTTCCTGCGCCGGGCCGGGTGGTTCGTGCAGCTTGGCACACCGCCCGCCGGCGCCGACCTCCGGCCGATCGTGCGGCACAGCTGGTTCGCCATCGTCGGCTTTTCGCTCGCCTGCGAAGCACGCCTCGGCGACCTCCGATCGGGCATCGGCCAAATCCGCGCCGCCTCGCGGAATCGGCAAATCGTCATTATGGTCGGTGGCCCGGCCTTTATCTTGCATCCTAAAAAAATCCCCGAGCAGGTTGCCGCCGTCGGCGCCGACATGTTCGTGGCCGACGGGCAGCAGGCCGTCGCGCAGGCGCACCGCGTGCTGGCGCCCGATGCGCCGCGGGCTTGAGCCGCATAAGAAACGGGTGCTGGTTGGGAGGCCTGACCTGGAGGATTGCCGCCCTGTTCAAGGCGTTCGACAGCCCGACGACCTCCTTGCCGGACCTCGACGCCTCCGCGGCGGCGGCGCTGATTGCCGCCGCCTCCGATCTGGCGCTCGTGATCGATGAAACCGGCGCCATCCTCGACGTGTCCCTGAACAGCGAAGATCTCGCCCGCGACCTGGATATCCGCCACGCCTGGCTGCATCGCCCCTGGGCCGACACGGTCACGCCGGAGAGCCGCCCCAAGGTCGACATGCTGCTGCGCGACGCCGCGGCCAGTGCCGCGCCGCGTTGGCGGCACCTGAACCACCCGTCGCACCGCGGTGCCACGGTCCCCATCCTCTACTCCGCGGTGCGCGTCGGCGACGCCGGCCGTGTCGTCGCGTTCGGCCGCGACCTGCGCGCCGTCTCGGAACTGCAGCAGCGCCTGGTCGACGCCCAGCAATCGCTGGAGCACGATTATGCCCGCCTGCGCGACATGGAAACGCGCTACCGGCTGCTTTTTCAGATGTCTTCGGAGGCCGTCGTCATCCTGGATGCAGCCACGCTGCGTGTCAGCGAGGCCAATCCCGCCGCGCACGCACTGTTCGGCACGGCCACCAAGCGCGTGCTGGCGCGCGGCCTCGTCCAGGCATTCGCACCGCAAAATGCCGATTCCCTGAGCACCTTGCTAAACACCGTGCGCGCCGTCGGCCGCGGCGAGGAGGTACACGCCACCCTCGAGGAGTCAGGGCAGGAGGTCGTGATTTCCGCGTCCCTATTCCGCGAAGGGACGGCGTCCCTGATGCTCGTGCGCCTCACCCCTGCCGAGCACGTCCACGCCACCGCCGCTTCGTCGGCCGCGCAATCCAAGCTGCTCGCCCTGGTCGAAAGCGCGCCGGACGGGTTCGTCGTCATCGGCGCGGATGGCCGCATTATCACCGCCAACGCCGCCTTCCTCGCCCAGGCGCAATTGGCGAACGAAGACCAGGCACGCGGTCAGAACCTCGATCGCTGGCTTGGCCGCCAGGGCGTCGATGTCGCCGTGCTGATCGCCAATTTGCGGCAGCGCGGCTCGATGCGCCTATTCGCCACGATCATCCGCGGCGAGGCCGGCACCACCACGCAAGTGGAGGTATCGGGCGTCGCGCTGGCCAATGGCGGCCAGCCCTGCTTCGGCCTGGCCACGCGTGACGTTGGCCGCCGGCTGTCGGCCGAGCCCGCGAACGGCGAGCCGCGTTCGGCCGAGCACCTCGCCGAACTGATTGGCCGCGTGCCGCTCAAGGAACTGGTGCGCCAGTCCACCGACGTGATCGAGCGGCTCTGCATCGAAACCGCACTGAACATGACCGGCGATAACCGCGCCTCCGCCGCCGAAATGCTCGGCCTCAGCCGGCAAAGTTTTTACGTCAAGCTGCGCCGCTATGGCCTCGGCGACCTGGCAACGGAGGCCGGCGATGCAAGCTGAAGAGATTTTGCCCGGGTCAGTCGCGCGGCTGGCCGGCGCCGGAATGTCCGCGCCCAAACCGGCGGCGATGCTCGAATTGCTCAAGCCGATCACCTGGTTCGCGCCGATGTGGGCGTTTGGCTGCGGCGTCGTTTCGTCCGGCCGGCCGGTGCAGGGCCACTGGGGCCTTGTGTTGGCCGGCGTCGCGCTCGCCGGCCCGCTGATCTGCGGCACCAGCCAGGCCGTCAACGACTGGTACGACCGCCATGTCGACGCCATTAACGAACCGCAGCGTCCCATTCCCTCCGGCCGCATTCCCGGAAGCTGGGGTTTTGCCATCGCCGTGATCTGGACATTGGTTTCGCTGCTGGAAGCCACCGTGCTCGGCACCTGGGGCTTCGCCGCCGCCGCCGTCGGCATGTCGCTGGCCTGGGCCTATAGCGCGCCGCCGCTGCGCCTGAAACGCAACGGCTGGTGGGGCAACGCCGCCGTCGCCGCCTGCTACGAAGGCCTGCCGTGGTTCACCGGCGCCGCCATCATGGCGGGCACGCGGCCGGACTGGCGCATCATCGCACTCGCGGCGCTCTACAGCGCCGGCGCGCACGGCATCATGACGCTGAACGATTTCAAATCGGTCGACGGCGACCGCGCGACCGGCATCGCATCGCTGCCGGTAAGCCTCGGCATCGAACAAGCGGCGCAACTGGCCTGCATCGTCATGGCGCTGCCACAATGCGCGGTGGTAATCCTGCTGCTGCATTGGGGCCGGCCGTACCACGCGATCGTCGTCGTGCTGCTGATCGCGGCGCAGATGCTGCTGATGCAGCGCCTGCTGAGCGACCCGCGCAAACTGGCGCCGTGGTACAATGCCACGGGCACGAGCCTCTATGTGCTCGGCATGCTCGCCAGCGCATTCGCGGTGCGGTTGTGAGGAAGGAAGAAGGCCAAGGGGGCTCTGCCCCCCTGGACCACCCGGTGGGGACTAGTCCCCAGACCCCGTTTCATGGGTCGGGAGACAAGGGGGGGGGCTACTCGCGTGTTGCAACGCCCTCGCAGCCCCCCCCCTTGTCCCCCGACCAAACAGAATTGGGGTTTGGGGCCGAGGCCCCAACGGGGGTCCAGGGGGCAGAGCCCCTTGGCCTTCCTTCCTTCGACGCCATCGTCATAGGCGGCGGCCCGGCGGGCGCCACAGCGGCCGAGTCGTTGGCGTGCCTGGGGCATAGCGTTCTGCTGCTGGACCGTGCCGGCCGCATCAAGCCGTGCGGCGGCGCCATTCCGCCGCGGCTGATCAAGGATTTTGCAATTCCGGATTCGCTCCTTGTCGCCCGTGCGCGCTCCGCGCGCATGGTGGCGCCGTCGAACCGCCAGGTGGATATGCCGGTCGGCCAGGGTTTTGTCGGCATGGTCGATCGCGAGGCGTTCGACGAATGGCTGCGCGCGCGCGCCGAGGCCGCGGGTGCTACGCGCCGCGCCGGCACTTTTGCCGGCATTACGCGCGATACTGACGGCACCGCCATTGTTGCGTACCACGCGCGCGAGACCGGCAAATCCGCGGCCCCGGTGCGCGTGCGCGCGCGCGCCGTGATCGGTGCCGACGGCGCCAACTCCGCCGTTGCGCGCCAATGCGTGCCGGGCGCGGAGCGCATGAAATTCGTGTTTGCGTATCACGAAATCATCCGCTCGCCGCAATCCGGTTTCGATGGCACACGCTGCGATGTGATTTACAATGGCGCGCTTTCGCCCGATTTCTACAGCTGGGTTTTCCCGCACGGCGATACCACGAGCGTGGGCACCGGCACCGCCCAAAAAGGCTTTTCGCTGCGCGGCGCCGTCGGGCGCCTGCGGCGGGAGCTTGGGCTGGAAAATATGGAAACGATTCGCCGCGAAGGCGCGCCGATCCCGCTGCGGCCGCTGCGCCGCTGGGACAACGGGCGCGACGTGGTGCTGGCGGGCGATGCCGCCGGCGTGGTGGCCCCGGCCTCGGGTGAGGGCATCTACTACGCCATGGAGGGCGGCCGCCTTGCCGCGGAGGCGGTGCATGCGTTTTGCGAAACCGGTGATCCGCGCGCGCTGCGCACCGCCCGCAAGCGGTTCATGAAGGCGCATGGCCGCGTATTTCTGATCCTTGGCCTGATGCAGCGTTTCTGGTATGTCAGCGACCGCCGCCGCGAACGCTTCGTGAGCATCTGCCGCGACCCGGACGTGCAGCGCCTGACCTGGGAATCCTACATGAACAAACAGCTGGTGCGAAAAGATCCGCTGGCGCATGTGCGGATTTTCTTCAAGGACATGGGCCATCTGCTCGGCCTGGTCAGGGCGTGAACTGGACGATCGCCGTCGCCGGCTCCGCCGCGCTGTTTGTCCTGGCCGCGGGCGCGCTGCTGACCAATATCGGCCCCTGGTACCGCGCCTTGCGCAAACCGAGCTGGCAACCGCCCGATTGGGCATTCGGGCCGGCATGGACCATCATCATGGCGCTGGTCGCGATCGGTGGCGTGCTGGGCTGGCGGGCCGCGACCACGACGCGGGAGCGCGCGCTGCTGATCGTGCTGTTCATGATCAACGGCACGCTGCACGTTTCATGGAGCCTGTTGTTTTTCCGCTTGCGCCGGCCCGATTGGTCGTTGATCGAAGTCGTCGTGTTCTGGCTCTCGATCGTCGCGCTTGTCGTTGCGCTTTGGCCGTTGTCGCATAACGCCGCGCTGGCATTGTGTCCTTATCTCGCCTGGGTCACGTTCGCCAGTTGCCTGAACCTCGCCATTGTGCGGCTTAACGCGCCGTTTCCGGTGCAGCAGAGTCATTAAAAAGTAAGGCCAGGGCTCTGAGGCTGTGAATCTATTGGTTTCTGGACCGAAGGCGCAACAATAAGCCATTGAAATTGCTGGGTTATTTTTTGCGAAAATCGGCCAAAACCAATTGATTCACAACCTCTCTGCCCTGGACCCGCTGGGGCCGGGGGCCCCAGACCCCGATTCATTAAGACAAGCCCGTAGCGGGACCGAGGCAGCGCAGCGATCGAACTGAAATTCGGCTTTTTCTTGCTTCTTGGCTTCGCCGTTCCCCCAACACCCCTTAATGAATCGGGGTCTGGGGCCTCCGGCCCCAGCGGGTCCAGGGCAGAGCCCTGGCCTTCCTTTCCCTAACCTTCCTTCCCCGCCGACCGCGACGAATGCTGGATCAAATGCTCCAGCACCTCCGCCGCCCGCGCCACCGAAGCGCGCACGCTCTCCAGCAATTCCGGCATATGTGCCAGATCCGCGCCATCGGTGATTTCCAGGGCCGCGAGTTGCGCATTCTCCACGATCGTCGATAGCAGGGTCTGGAACAGCAGATCCGGCGCCGACTCGATCGGCCCTGCAACCATGCGGTGCCCCGCCACGATCCGTTCCTGAAAGCTGCGCCGTGCCGCTTCGCCGGCCCGGCGTTCGGTCAGATCGGTGAACAGCAGCACGAACCCCAGCACGCGCGTCGGCGTGGAGAACACCGGGTCCGCGCGCACCAGCAGCGGCAGCGTGCCGCCATTTTCTGTCCGCAACGCGATTTCACCGCGCCAGGCGCGTTTGTTGGCAATCAGATCGGCCAGCCGGCGCCGCGTCTCCGCCCGCTCCGCGCAGCACGACGCCAGATCGTCGATCCGCGGCGGCACCGAAAAATTCGCCGGCAGCATGCGCTTGAACGCCGCGTTCGCCAGGATGATGCGGCCCTGCGCGTTGCCGATCACCACTGGCTGGTCCGAGTGCTCGACCTGCGCGCGCACCTGCTCCAGCTGATCCTGTGCCACCAGCGTGCCGACGGCGCGGAATTGCAGCACCACATCGGTGACCGTATCGCCGATCAGCCGCGCTGCCGTGATATCGGCCGTTGTCCAAGGCTCGCAGGTGCGTTCGACGATCTGGTGCCACTGCGCGAACGAGCGCCGCGGCGAAAGATCGCGCGGATTATCGCCGATGACCACCGGCTTGTGCGGATCGCCGCCCCAGGTCACCGTGCGCACCCGCTCGGGCCGGAACCAGATCAGATATTCCCCCGGCGTATTGGATATTTGGGCGGCGACAATGCCGCTGGCGATCGACGTCACCGCGGCGAATTGCGGCGCGTCCAGGCCGAGCGAGGCGGTGGCATGCACCGGCGCCGCCGGGCGCTGATCGAGCCACGCGCCGATGGCGCGCAATTGCGGCGTGCCCGGCGTGTCGCCGACGGTCAGCACGTCGCCTTCGAACAGCAAGGCGGCACCGCTGGCGCCGAGCGGACGCAACACCGCCTGCGTGCTGTCAAACAGCGCGCTGCGCCAGTCGCCCTTGCTGGAAATCGCCTCGATCATGCGCTGTTCCAGCCGCCGGACCGCGATTTCCGCTTGCCCCTGCGCGAAACTTTCCAGTGCCGCGATGCGCGTCGCGAGCGCCTCGGCGAGCAACTCGCACACCGCCCGCACCTCGAAATGAACCATCCGCGGCTGGTAGTGATGGCAGGAAATCAGGCCCCAGAGCCTGCCGCCGACCATGACCGATGCGACAAGAGTCGCGGCCACGCCCATGTTCTTGAGATACTGCACGTGAATCGGCGAGACACTGCGCAAAAAGCACAGCGACATGTCCAGATGCGCGCCGGTCATCGGCGACATCACTGGCGTAAGCGGCACCGGCGTGTAGCCAATGTCGGCCAATACGCGCACCCGGTTGCGTTCATAGAGCCGCCGTGCGATTTGCGGAATGTCGGAGGCCGGATAACGGTTGCCAAGAAATGCCTCGATCTCCGGCCGGCGCTCCTCGGCGATCACCTGGCCGTGGCCGGCCTCGTCGAACCGGTAGATCATGACGCGGTCGTAACCCGTTATCCCGCGCACGATCCGCGCCGCCTCATCGCACAACGCCTGCAGCGACCCACTGCCCAGGATCGCGCGAAGTCCGCGCCCCACGTCGCGCGACAGATCGACCGCGGGCCCGGCGCGCTCCAGCTCGATCACCAGCCCGCCCGCCGGCGGGCGGTGCAGCAAACCGTCGAACTCCGCGGGCGGATCGCCAATGCGGCAGCGCACCGCGGCCGGCAGCACGTCGAGCGGCTCGGCAAGATGCGGTGCAATGCGCGTCGCCAGATCGCCCGGCAGCGCCGCCAGCCGCCGCCCGGGCACGGCATCGCGCACGCCCAGGAACGCCGCCGCGTTCTCGCTCGCCTGAACGATCACAAGATCCGGTTCACGCGCGACGATCAGCGCCCCGCTCGGCTGGATCGAGCCGGCGAGGTGGATTTGCTCAAGCTCGCAATTGGAAAGATCGACCTGCCCGAAGGCGGGCGCGAGCGCGAAACGCCCGACCAGATCGTGCTCGCCCGGTTCCAGTTCGGTTCTCCCTATTAACAAAAGTTTTTGCTTCTTTTTTCAAAAAGAAGTGCTTTCTTCTGTTCTTTTTTGAAAAAAAGAACCAAAAAACTTTTGTTCATTTTAGTTCGCGTTCAATCCGGCGCGTTGCTCCCCATGTCGTAGCGCCCTAGTTTTGCATACAGACTTTGGCGGCTCAGGCCAAGCAGTCCGGCCGCGACGGTGCGATTGCCGTGGGCGCGTTCCAGCGCGGTTTCGATGCAATGGCGTTCGATCACCGCGCCGGTATCGCGCACCAGTTGCAGCAGCGGCACCTCGCCGATCTGCGCCGTCAGCGCGGCAAGTGGCGCCAACAGCTTGTTTTCAGGTAGGAACGACTTGTCTTGAACGGAGCCCACGGCGCGCCTGCTTCGCACGTCGCGTACGAGCAGCCCGATATGCGCGGGGTCGCGATCGCGATCGCCGGCCGCAGAAATCTCCACGTCGGCTTCGGTGCCGAGCTCACCCTGCAGCGATGTCACAAAATTCCTGACCACGCGATGGCGCCGCAGACTGGCTAGCAGCACCGAAGCGTCGGCGCCGGGCCGCGACAGCCAACGCCCGATCGGCTGGCCGACGACGCTGGCCGCGGTCGCGCCCTGCACGAGGTCCACAAAGGCGAGGTTGGCGCGGGTGACCATGCCCGCCCGGTCGGTGACGGCGAAGCCATCCGGCAACCGCTCGATCAGATCGTCGACCGCTTCCCTGTCGCGCTCGGCCGCGGGCAGCTTCACCGCCGGCGACAGCCGGATCAGGAACATGGAGTCCGTCTGCTCGGTCGCGTGCGACGCGCGTACTAGCCAGGGCGCGGCAGCTTCGCCGACGTGCACCAGAATACCTTGCGCCCTGCCATGCTCGCCGACCCGCGCCAGCATGGCCCTGAACGCCTGCCGGTCCTGCGCCGCAAGCACCGCCGGAAAATCGCGCCCCGCATCGAGCGCCCCGGCGCGGATCGCAGCCGGGTTCGCCTCTACGATGCTGAAATCGTCTACGCGCAGCAGTAGGATCGGATCGTCGGACGCCTCGAACAGCAGCCGGTTGCGCGTTTCGACCGCGCGCAGCTTCCACGAATCCTGTTCGCGCGCGTGCTGCGCCGCGATAACCCGGGACTGCACGCTTGCGACCGCCTGCAAATTCCGCCCGATCGCGATCAGGCCGGTCTGACCGCCCAGCCGGACCGTGTTGTACTCCATCGGCAGCTCGAGGCCGCTCGGGAAACGCTGCGTGACCTGGCGGAAATCGGAAACGCCGTGCGCGCGGGCGGCCGCGACCATGCCGCGTATCTCGTCGCCGCCAAGGGCGCCGACGGTCTCGACCCAGGGCCGGCCGACCCAGGCATCGACAGCTTCTCTTGACACCGAATTGGCCAGGCTGGCCCCACGGATGACGCCCTCAAGGTCAAGGCGGAGCGTCACATCGGGTAAAGCCAGGTTGACGCTTTTGAGCGGGCCGGTGATGATCGAGTCCTCCAGAACGCGCCACGAGTGTCATATAGCGGATGCACCGACGGAAAAGAAGCCTGCTGCGGTGCACAACCGACGGAACGGTTTGTCCGCGTGGCCTTACAGCCGCGCTAGGCGGCCGCTTGGCCGTGCGTCAGCCAATCCTCCAATCTCAGGAACAGCGCGCGCGCCGCCCCTGCCATGTCGGCGTGCTCCGCGGCCGAGAAATCCTGCGCCACCCGCTCCGCCACGGTGCAGAACCGCTGCCACATCACCCCGTGGCTTGTGCCATAGGCCAGAAAGAAGCGGCGCCCTTCGGTCCCCCCCAGGCCGCGGGCCCGCAGCACCGGTTCCAGCCGGCGGCCAAGCTCGCGCCCGCCGAGTGTCGAGCCCTCGGTGACATAAAGCCCACCCAGCACCGCGGCCCGCGACAGATCGCCGCCCACGTCCATAGCGGCACCGGCACCGACAAATGGCGGAACGATCACGGCCAGGCTCGCGAGATCGGCGCCCAGCAAATGCGCCTTGCGCCGCCGCGCCAGATCGGTGAGTTCAGGAACGCGCCGCGCCGCGCCGCCGAACAGCCAGGCCTCCACAGGCGCATGGAAGCCCTCAAGCTGCGCCAGCAGTCGCGCGTAGCCCGGCAGGTCCGGTGGCACGCACGCCAGCGGCGCGAAAGCCGGATGCAGGTGCAGCCGCGCATGGATTTCGCGCGTCGCGGCTCGCAGATTGCCCAGCCAGGGGCTCATGGTTGGTGCCCAAAGGAAGAACGTGACAGGTTAAGGCAAGAAAGGCCAGGGCTCTGCCCTGGACCCGCTGGGGCCGTAGGCCCCAGACCCCGATTCATTAAGAGGAGTTTGGAGCACGGCGAAGCCGAAAAATCCATTCCATTTGATAGCTTCGCCAAGAAGCCAGAAAAAGTCACGCAGCTCTTATTATCGGGGTCTGGGGCCTACGGCCCCAGCGGGGTCCAGGGGCAGAGCCCCTGGCCTTGCTTCCTTTTATCGCGCCCGCAACAAATACTGGCTAACGCCCCAAACCTCCCCCTCGGCGTGGCCGAACAACCCCGCCACCGCCAGGAAGAACATGCGCCAGCGCCGCCGCCACAGCCCTGCCTCCGTACCGTATGTCTCGCGCAGCAGCGGATCGATCAAACCGCGGTTGCGATCGAAATTCGCCAGCCAGTGCAGCGCGGTGCGCTGATAATGCGTGCCGGACCAGCGGCGCTCCGCGACAACATCGAAAATATCCGCGAACTGGTGCATCAGGCGGTGGCTCGGCATGATGCCGCCGGTGAAGAAATATCGCGCGATCCAGTCGGCGCCGTATTCGTGATCGAAACGGTAGGCCGTGTCGGCATGGCTGAACACATGCACGAAAACACGCCCGTCCGGCGCCAGCCAGCCGCGCATGCGCGTCAGCAGCGCGCGCCAGTTCGTCATGTGCTCGAACATTTCCACCGACAGGATGCGGTCGAAGCGCCCCTCGGGCGCGAAATCATTCATGTCGGCGGTGCGCACTTCGATATTCGTCAGCCCGCGCGTGGCGGCGAGCGCCTGGATATGCAATCGCTGCGGCCGCGCGTTGGAGACGGCGACGATCCTTGCGTGCGGATATTGCGCCGCCATGAACAGCGACAGGCTGCCCCAGCCGCAACCCAACTCCAGGATACGCTGCCCATCTTGCAACGCGGCCATCGCGCAGGTGGCTTCCAGCGCCGCCTGCTCGGCCTCATCCAGCGTTTCGGCCCCGGTCGGATACAGGCAGCTTGAGTATTTCCCGTGCCGCCCGAGCACCGCGGCGAAGAACGCAGGCGGGAGCTCATAATGCTGGGTATTTGCCGCGTCGGTGTGTAACGCGATGGGATTGCTCGCCATCCAGGCGGCAAAATCGGCGTCCCGCCCCGCGCTTCGCGCCAACAGCCGCGCCGAATCCGCGACCCGTGCCGCAATGCCGGCGCGCAGCAGCCGGTCCGGTATGTTCATCCGTTCGGCCGCGGCGGTGGCAAGCGTGGAAAGTTTCATGTCGCGTTCCGCACATGACTGGCCGGCGGACGGGGAAAAAACACGCTGACGCGCGCCTGGTAGGCGCGGAAGGCGTCGCCCCGGCGCGCCAGCATCGATTTTTCCAGCGGTGGCACGCCAGAGACGTAGCGCAGCAACCAGAACATCATGGCGGGCGCCGCGAGCGAAAGGAAGCCGACCGGATAGCGGCCGAGAGCATCGATCGCCAGCAGCGGGAAAGCGCACCATCCCAGGAATTCGAAAAAATAGTTGGGATGGCGGCTCCAGGCCCACAGCCCGGTATCGCAGACGCGGCCGCTTTTTTCGGCGCGAAAGCGCCGCAATTGCGCATCGGCCCGCGCTTCGCCCAAGACGGAGCCCACCAACAGCAGCACGCCGGCCAGATCGGCCGCGCGCAGCGACGGCGCCGGGTTGCGCGCCGCCAGCAGAACCGAGACCACCAGCACCCAGGCGCACGCCGCCTGAACCATCAGCAGGCCGAACAGGCGTGGTTCGAACGCGGCACCCCACTCGCGGCGGAAGTCGGCGTAACGCGCATCCTCCGCGCCACCGCCGGCGGTACGCCGCGCGATATGCCAGGCGAGACGCAGCCCCCACACAGCGGCCATGGCGGCGGCGAGCCAGGCGCGCGGTCCCGCCGACGCCGCGCCCGGGGCCGGCAGCAGCGCGCAGAAAGCGGCGCCAAATCCCGTCGCGCCGGACCAGATCGCGTCCACCCAGCCGCAAT
>Ga0181531_10001077_pt1 | contig 17599 bp, 16 predicted proteins | sample PEATcosm2014_Bin_38_FD_119743 | JGI IMG/M metagenome (GOLD analysis project Ga0181531, IMG submission 119743) | Peatland microbial communities from MTU Mesocosm Facility, Houghton, MI, USA - PEATcosm2014_Bin11_10_metaG | ecosystem: Environmental > Terrestrial > Soil > Wetlands > Peat | place... | reverse complement strand
GCCGTCTGGGAGACCTTCAACCTTCCCTGGCGTCCCGGCATGAACGTCATCTCCGCCATGATGGAGATTGCCGCCAACCCCGTCACCGCCGACGGCCACGACACCACGCCCATCACCTACGATTCCAATTGCCTCGAAGAAATCTGCGGCTCCTGCGCCATGCGCATCAACGGCAAGGCCCGCATGGCCTGCTCGGCACTGGTCGACAATCTCGAACAACCCATCAAAGTCGAGCCGCTTTCCAAATTCCCGCTAGTCCGCGACCTCCAGGTCGACCGCTCCGTCCTCTTCGAAAACCTCAAGGCCGTCAAAGCCTGGGTCCCCCTCGACGGCACTTATGATTTAGGCTCCGGCCCCCGCGTCTTCCCCCAGCAGCAGGAAGCTAATTACCCGCTCTCCAACTGCATCAGTTGCTGCTGCTGCATGGAAGTCTGCCCGCAGTTTAACGACGACACAGGCTTCGTCGGCGCAGCCACCATCGCCCAGGTCAAGCTCTTCAACAACCACCCCACCGGCAAAGTCCTCAAAGAGGAGCGCCTCCGCGCTCTAGCCGGCGACGGCGGCGTTCAGGAGTGCGGCTTCGCGCAAAACTGCGTAGAAGTCTGCCCCAAGCAGATCCCCCTGACCAACGCCATCTCCGACATAAGCCGCGACGTCCTCATCCAGAAAGCCAAAGACTTCCTTCGCGGCTAGTTCAGAATTGTGAATAGTTATACTGGGTGCCCCATCCTCGCCGCGTTCTTGCCTTTGCGGCTAGGGTGGGATCGCACAAACTCTAAAGAACTGGGTAGAAGCTGCTAATCCATCCCTGCAGCACCGCCGGAAACATCCCCAGCAACACAACCGCCGCCGCAATCCCCACCAGCACAATCATCGTCACCGGATGCACCTTGATCGGTGTCTCATCCACCGCGGGCATTACGTAAGCCCGCTTCAGCACCTGAATGTAGTAATAAAGCGACACCGCGCTCAGCGCCAAAGCCAGCGCTACAAGCGCGAATGGAACCACTCCCGCGCTAACGCTCAGCACCGCCGCAAACAAATTGAACTTAGCCCAGAATCCCACCAGCGGCGGAATCCCCGCCAGCGAAAGAAACAAAATCAGCAGCACGCCGGCCAGCACCGGGTTTCGCCTATGCAGGCCCAGGAACGCATCCAGCCGGTCGCTCCCCGTAGCCCGCTGCACAACATCCACCACACCAAACGCCCCGATCGTAGTCAGCCCATACGTGAGCACGTAATAAAGAATGGCCTCCGCGCTTCGCGGCGAATAAGAAAAGAACGCCAACCCCAGCAAAATATAGCCTGCATGAGCAATCGCCGAATAAGCCAGCAACCTCCGCACGCTCACCTGCGCCAGCGCCGCAAGGTTGCCCACAACCATTGATGCGGCAGCCATGAGCGCCAGGGTCACCATCCATGGATAATTCAGGCCCAGGAACTTCGGCGCCGGTCCGCTATAGCTGAATGCCGTTACAAGCCCAGACGGATAGGCATCGCGAACGGCGTGCAGAATCGCCGTCCCAATGGAGATCAGCAAAGTGAAACTGGCAACCTTTGAAACCGACGCGATAAACGCCGCCGCGGGAGCTGGCGCGCCTTCATACGTATCCGGAGCCCAGAGATGGAATGGAACCGCGGCAACTTTGAAGCCAAGCCCCGCGGCAATCAGCACCATCGCCACGTAAAACAATGGACTGCCCGAAGCGTTCGCCGTAATCGAGCCAAGCACAATCTGCCGCAGATTCGTCGAGCCCGTCAGCCCGTAAAGATAACTGAATCCAAACAACAGAAACGCGGCAGACATACCCCCAAACAAGTAGTACTTGATCGCCGCTTCAGCGCTCTTCTCTGAGCGTTTCGCAAACGCCGTCAGAATATAAAGCCCCAGGCTCAGCAGTTCCAGCCCAATAAAAATCACCAGCAGGTCCTGCGCGGCACAGATGATTAACCCACCTGTAGCGGCCATCAGCACCACGGCCACATACTCGCCCACATGCTTCGTAAAATCTGAGCCGATCAGCAGCGCCAGGGTCAGAGCGGTCAACATCAGAATTCCGGCTTGCGCCGCGCCGGTATAAAAAATCGAAATCAGAAGAGCTTCGTGACTATTGGGCAAACCATAGCCCCAAACTCCATCGCCCAGTACCCAGAACAGCGCCCACGCGGACGCGATGCATCCCAGCACCCCAATCAGCGCCGCCACAGCCACGCGAGTCTTCAACACAGCCTTGCGCAGCAACCCCAGATCCACCACCAGCACCAGCAGCGCCGCCACTTCCAGCGCCGTCTCCGGCAGCGTCACGCGAAAGAGGTCTGCGTAGTTCATTGTCCCCCTCCCGCAAGCAGCGCCTTCACCGCCGGCTCAATCGCATCCAGCAGAATCCGCGGATACAACCCAACGGCCAGGCTCACCCCGGCAAGCAGAGCCACGCCCGTAACCTCAGGCCACGTAATCGCCGCAAACGCCGGCCATCCAGTGTGCGGATGCTCGCTTGCCGTCGGCAGCTTATCCGCAAAAAACGCCTTCTGCAGCGCCCGCCACGTATACGCCACGCCCACCACAATCCCCACGCCCGCCGCCGCAACCCACCACGGCTTCACCGTCCACGCGCCAATCAGTACCTGGAACTCAGCCACAAATCCCGAAAACCCCGGCAGCCCCATCGACGCAATGCCCGCAACCACAAACGCCCCCGCCGCAAACGGCATTCGCTTCGACAAGTGCATCGTCTCCAACTCCGCCAATTGCCGCGTATGCGTGCGCTCATACACAATCCGTCCCACAATCGCAAACAGCAGTCCCGCAATGATTCCGTGCGAGAACATCTGCAGCACCGCGCCCGTAATGCCAATCTGGTTCAGCGTCATCAGCCCCAACAGCACAAACCCCATGTGGCTCACACTCGAGTAGCCAATCACAAACTTGAAGTCCGTCTGCACCAGCGCCACCAGCGCGCCATACACAATCCCGATCACCGCCAGCAGCGCAAACACGTCGCGCCACGAGCCAATTCCGATGATTGAAAAACCCCACGGATCAAGCCCATGCGGAAACAGCCAGATCCCCACCCGCAGGCATCCATACGCGCCCAGCTTCATTACCACGCCCGCCAGCAGCATCGAAGCCGCCGTAGGCGCAGCCACGTGTCCAGTCGGCGCCCATGTATGAAACGGCCACATGCCCGCCAGTATCCCGAACCCGATAAACACCAGCGGGAAGCACCACATCTGGAAGCTCACCGGCAGCGCGCCTGAACGCGAAGCCTCGTGCAGCGCCATAAGCCCCGTCGAATGGCTCCCCGCCGTCGCATACGCCGCCAGCAATCCGATCAGCACCATCGCCGACCCGACGAATGAATACAACGCCAGCTTCATCGCCGCATACTCGCGCCGCGTCGAGCCCCAGATCGCGATCAGGAAGTACTTCGGCACAATCGCAATCTCGTAGAACACAAACAGCAGGAACAAATCGAAGCTCAGGAAGACCCCGTACACGCCGCCGATCAGCGCCAGGAAAAACGCAAAAAACTCATTCGTCCGTAGCTCGATATTCCAACTGAACAGTACGCCGGCCACAGCCGCCAATCCCGTCAGCAGCACCAGCGTCCGGCTGATCCCATCCGCCGCCAGCAGGTAGTGGATCCCCATCGACGGAACCCACACCTTGTCGGTGAGCACCACAAGTCCTTTGCCGAAGTCGGCGATAAAACCCGCCACCGCCACAACCAGCCCAGCCACCGCAACCATCAGCGCCAGAATGCGCGCCATGCTCGACGGCTTGGCCGGCAGCATCGCAACAACCAGCGCGCCGATGAACGAGATATAGATCGTCAATGAAAGCATCTAAAATCTCCAGTGCGCGAGCAGATTAACCACCGTCGGGTTCACGCTGTCCACAATCAGTTGCGGCAATATGCCAATCAAAATCATTAGTCCAATCACCGGCGCCATCGCCATTCGTTCCCCATGATGCAAGTCAGGGAAATTGACCAGCCGCTCCGGCACAGGCCCCGAAAACACTTTCTGAATCACCGTAAGAATCACCGCCGCCGTCACCAGCAATCCCAGCACTGAAACCGTCGCCGCAACCCACGCCAGCGAAAACACTCCGCGGAAGATCAAAAACTCGCCCACAAATCCATTCAGCCCCGGCAGCCCCAGCGAAGAGAACAGCGCAATCCCCATCAGCCCCGCCATCACCGGCGCCGGCTTCCTGATCCCGCCAAAATCGTCAATCCCCCTGTGCCCGCCCGTCCGCGCCTGAATCATCGCCACAAACCAGAACAGCGCCGCCGCCGTCACGCCATGGTTGAACATCTGCAGAATCACGCCGTTCAGCGCGGCCGCCTGGCTTGCCAATCCACCCGCATCCCCGGCCGCCACCGGCACCGCCAGTGCGAAAATCCCCAGCAAACAATATCCCAGGTGATTCACGCTCGAGTACGCAAACACCCGCTTCAAATCCTTCTGCGCCGCCGCCGCCCACGCGCCCATCACCACCGTCGCCACCGCCAGCACCAGCAGCGGCGTCCGCATCTGCGCAATCTGCGCCCCAAACAGTGGCAGCGCAATCCGCAGCAAGCCATACACACCCATCTTCGACATCGCGCCCGTCAGCAGCATCGTCACCGGCGAAGGCGCTTCGGCATAAGCCGCGGGCAGCCACGTGTGGAACGGAACCAGCGGCACCTTCACCGCAAATCCCGCCAGCACCCCAATCGCCAGCCACTGCATCATAGAAAGGCCCCAGAATCCCGAGCCCAATTGCTGCGCCACAAGCTTGGCTAGATCGCCCCTTGCCGCAAGGTCCCCGAGCCTCCCAAAATCCATCGTGCCCGGTGCGTCGGCGCTCCCCGTCGAAAGAAACACCGCCAGAAACGCCACCAGCAGCGCAACCGATCCAGCCATCGTGTAAACAAAAAACTGCGTAGCCGCCGGACCGCGCCGCGCCCCACCCCAAAGCTTGATCAGGAAGAACGCCGGAATCAGGCTAAGCTCCCAAAACAAAAACCAGTGGAAGAAATTCAGCGCCGTAAACGACCCGAACAGCCCCGCCTCCAACACCAGCACCAGCGCAAAATAAAGTCCCGGCTGGTGATGCACCCGATGCGCCGCGTCCACACTCATCAGCGTCACAATCGCTGAAAGCACCAGCATCAGCGCAGACAGCCCATCCACGCCCAGGTGATACTCAATCCCGAGCGACGGCGCCCACATGTGCTGCTCCACAAGCCCGATGCTTCCATTCGCCGGCAATACGCTCCACACATACAACGCCAGCGCCAAACTCGCAACCGTAGTCACCAACGCCACAGCGCGTGCATGTTTCCCGGCCAGCACCGCAATCGCCGCTCCCACCAGCGGCAGCGCGGTCAACAACGTAAATACAGGAATTCCGCTCATGCCCGGCTGCTCCAAATCAGGATCGCCACCAGCGCCACCACAGCCAGAGCCAGAATCCGCAAGTAAGTCTGCGCGCGCCCGTTTTGCACCTGCGACAGCAATCCTCCGCCGGTCGACAGTTCCTCGCAGCCCTTGTCAAAGCTGCCGTCCACCACATTCGTGTCCAGAAACTTGTTCAACTGCGCCCACAGTCCAAACGTCCACGCCACACCGCTCACCGCGCCGCCCCACACGCGCCGGTCCAGCCAGTCGGCAACCTTCGCCCACCACCCGTAAAACGCAATCACCGTAGCCCCGTACAACTCATCCATATACAGCCGGTCCCGCAGCCATCCCCAAACCAGCGGCACAGCCCGCTCCAGCACATCCGGCTCTTCCGCCTTGAGTGACTTGCCCACATACAACCACCACCCCAGTCCAAGTCCCACAAATACGACTAAGGTCGAAGTCCCCATCAGAACCATAATTCCCGGCTCGAAAAGCGCATGCAGGTCGAACCCCGCCGCCTCGCCATTCAAAAATGCTCTGAACCATGGCCACGCCGGCGTCCCAATCAATCCCAGCGTGATCGCAAAGAACGCCAGAATCGCCAGCGGTATCGTCATCACTGCAGGGCTCTCATGCGCATGCTGTGTTCCGCGATAATGCCCAAAGAACACATACCCCACCTGCCGCATCATGTAGAACGCCGTCAGCAGCGCCCCAAACACAAGCATGTAGAACGGCCCCTTCGACACGCTCCACATCGAGCCCGCTTCCAGAATCCCATCCTTACTCCAGAACCCGGCCAGCAGCGGAAACCCGCTCAGCGCCAGCATGCCCGCGGCATAAGTCACAAACGTCAGCGGCATATCGGCCTTCAGCCCGCCCATCCGACGAATGTCCTGCTCCTCGTGGCACCCGTGAATCACAGAGCCCGCGCCCATGAAAAGCAGCGCCTTGAAGAACGCATGCGTAATCAGGTGGAACATTCCCACCGCCACGCCGCCCATCCCCAGCCCCGCCATCATGTACCCCAATTGCGCCACAGTCGAGTAAGCCAGAATCCTCTTGATATCGTTCTGCGCCACAGCAATCAGCGAAGCAAACACCGCAGTAAACGCGCCCACCCAGGTGACAACCGTCAGCGACGTGGTCGACCCGCCAGCCAGCGCCCCCGCCGACATCAACGGATACACCCGGGCAATCAAATAAACGCCAGCCGCCACCATCGTCGCCGCATGAATCAAAGCGGAGACAGGCGTGGGACCCTCCATAGCATCCGGCAACCAGACATGCAGCGGAAACTGTCCGCTCTTCCCCGCCGCTCCCGCAAAAATCAGCAGCCCAATCGCCCCTGCCGCCGTCAATCCCCAGCACGCATGTTGCGCCAGCAGTCCCGTCAGCGCTGAGTGCTCCATCGAGCCCGCGCCGCCGTTATAAAACAGCAGCGTCCCCGTCCCGCTGAACAACCAAACAATCCCCAGCAGAAAAAACACATCGCCCACGCGCGTAGTCAGGAATGCTTTTTTCGCCGCCGCCGCCGCCGCAGGCTTGTGATACCAGAACCCAATCAATAAGTAGGAAGTAAGTCCAACTAACTCCCAGCACATAAACAGCAGCAGCAGCGAGTTAGCGATCACCACCCCCAGCATCGCCCCCGCAAACAAGCTCAGGAAACAGAAGAACTGCTTGAAGTTCTCGTCGTGCGCCATGTACCCAGTCGAGTAGATGAAGATCAGCAGTCCCACAAACGTGACCATCACCAGCATCACCGCCGACAGCGGATCAAGCACCCACCCCAGGTCCACATTCGTCGCGCCAAACTGAATCCACGTGAAGTTCGCCGTCTCGCGCGCAAGAGGATTAAAGCCGAGGTGCAGTAGCAGCCCCCGTGTGTTTAATACATGTGCGAATGCAGTCAGCGACAGCAGCAACGATATACCAAGAGAACCGATAGATAGCCAGGCAGCTAACTTGCGATGCGGCTGCTTGAGCAACGCAATGATGCCTGATGCCAGGACGGGCAAAGCAGGAATCAGCCAAAGCCATCTCACTATCCATGCCTGTGGCGGAGTCGGAAGATTCAGGCCGTTCAACAAGAGCAAATCACCTTGCGTTAGCATTCGCTCTCACCCCTTCATCCTGTTCATAGCATCCAGGTCCGTCGTATGCGCCATCCGGTGAACCTGTATCACCAGCCCCAGCCCCACCGCCGCCTCCGCCGCCGCCACGGCAATCGAGAAGATCGCAAACATCATCCCCGTCAGTGCCTCAGGATGCGGCCCATACCGCCAGAACGCAATCAAATTCAAATTCGCCGCGTTCAGCATCAGCTCAATCCCAATCAGCACCAGGATCGCGTTCCGCCGCGTCAGCGCCCCAGCCAGCCCAATCGCGAACAGCAGCGCGGCCACCAGCAGATATCCAGCCAGAGGACTCACTTCGCCTCCTCTTTCTCATGCATGGCCACAATCACCGCCCCAATCAGCGCTGCCGTCAGCAACAGCGCCACAATCTCCAGCGGCAGCACATACCGGCTCATCAGCGCATTGCCAATGTCCATCACCGTCACCGCCGGTGTCGCTCGGTACTCATGTGGCAGCGCCGATTCGCTATGCAGCACCGCCCATCCCAGCACCGCAAACACCGCTGCCGCAATCGCCAGCCCCGTCAGAGGAAACTTGCTGTACACGCCGTCTTTCGGTGTTTCGGAGCCTCGCGTCAACAGAATCGCAAACACCACCAGAATCGCCACCGCGCCGATGTAAACCAGAATCTGCGCAAACCCCGCAAACTGCGCATCCAGCTTAAGAAACAGCAGCGCCAGCCCCGCAAAAGCCACCGTAAGCGCCAGCGCGCAATGCACGGTATTCTTCAGCAGCACCGCCGCCAGCGCCCCCGCCACCGCCAACCCCGATATCAAATAAAACACCCAGTTCATCGGCAGCCATCCTGATCAATCAACAAATTCCTGTCATCCTGAGCGGAGCGCAGCGTAGTCGAAGGACCCGCGGTTGTTCTTCGTCCTTCACTCCGCATACCGGTAACTCCTCGGCCCAAAGTGTTCCCGCGACATCCCCGCCCGGCCCACAACAACATAGGCAATCACCAACACCGCCGAGCAAACCACCCACCGCAGCCATCCATCTCCCATAAACCGCCACGTCGCAGCCACAAACAAATTCAGCAGCGTAAACGGCAGCACAAACTTCCATGCAAAGTTCATCAGCTGGTCCTGCCGCAACCGCGGCAGCGTCCCACGCAGCCAGATGAACACGCACATCGACATCATTATCTTGGCGAAGAACCAGCACCACGACGGCACAAATCCCAGTACCTCAAGCGGCGCCGACCATCCGCCCAGAAACAACGTAGTTCCCAGCCCGGAGATCGATAACATCCCCACATACTCGCCCAGAAAGAACTCCGCAAATTTGAAGCCCGAGTACTCCGTGAAGTAACCCGCCACTAACTCAGACTCACCCTCCGGTAAGTCAAACGGCGACCGGTTCGTCTCCGCCGTCGCCGCAATCGCAAACATCACAAATCCGGCGAATCCCCACGGCGTAAAGATGTACCAGTGCGGCAATCCCCACGTGTATACGTTCTGCGCCTCAACGATTTTGTTCAGCGAGAGCGACCCCGTAATCATCACCACCGCCACGCTCGACATCAGCAGCGGCACTTCATAACTGATCATCTGCGCCACCGCCCGCATCGCGCCCAGCAGCGAATATTTATTCCGGCTCGCCCACCCCGCCATGAACACGCTCAGTTCCGTCGACGCGCCCATCGCAAAATAAAACAGCAGCCCCGCGTCCATGTTCACCAGCGTCATGTGGCGTCCCACCGGCAACACCGCGTAGCCCATGAACACCACCACCACCAGGAACACCGGCGCAAGAAAATGCACCACCGCATCCGCCTTCAACGGAACAATGTCTTCCTTGGTCAGCGATTTCAGCCCGTCCGCAACCGGTTGAAAAATCCCGAACGGTCCAACGCGGTTCGGACCAATCCGGTTCTGCATCCGCCCCAGCCCTTTGCGTTCCAGTAGAACGCAAATCGCAAACAGCGCGGGAAACGTCACCAGAATCGCCGCCACCGCAATCACCACGCCAGCCAGCGGCTGCAAAAACCCAGGCAGAAATCCAACCAGCCAACCCGTGAGTAACACGAAGATCTGATCCAGCTTTTCGATCACGGCTTCGGCTCCCCTTCATCCTGCTTCGCCGCCGGTGCTGCCGGTTTTGCTGCAGGCGCAGCAGGAGTTGCCGCGGGCTTGGCAGCAGCAGCAGCAGCCTTGGCAGCCGCGGCCTCAGCCGCTGCCTTAGCCTTCGCTTCAACCTTGGCCTTTTCCTCGGCCAGTCGCGCATCCACTTCCGCCGCTTCCGTGGGATGAATCTTGTGATAGTGCTCGTTCGACTTCGCCAGTTGCTTCCGGTCGTGCAGCAGCCCGCCAAACCGGTCCGTCGTCGCCAGCTCAAACTCCGTATCCATCTTGATCGCTTCAAAAGGGCAAACTTCCACGCAGATCTGGCAGCTCATACAAACCGAAATATCGATATCGAACCGCGCCGGATAAATCTGCGGCTTACCCACGTAGTCCGGCTTCTTGTCCGTACTCTTCTCGATATAAATACACTTCGGCGGGCACTCCTTCTCGCAGATCTGGCAAGCCACGCACCGCAGCCCTTTTTCCCAGTCATCGCCGTCATACACCAGGAACGGAAAATCGCGCGTATTCTCAATCGGCGCAATCCGATGCTCCGGATACTCGACCGTCGTCAGCCGCTCCGCGGACACAAAGCTCCCCGCAAAGTTCCGCGCCGTCTCCGCCAGCCCCTTCAGTATCCCCTCGCCCAGCAAGTTACCCTCCACAGATTTCAGATGACAGGTTACAGATGACAGTTACAAGCAGATTACAGATGACAGGTTACAGATGACAGTTAGAAACTGTGGACCGCGCGCTTTGTAACTCATCCCCGAAATTCCCTACCTATTTCCAGTTACAGTTCGATGAGCCGTACTTACTGTCATCTGTCTACTTCTCCCAGCACAATATCCACCGAACCAAAAATCAACACCACATCCGCCACATTCTGTCCCAAACACATATCCTCAAGCACCGTCAGGTTAATCAAGCTAGGCGGCCTGATCCTGTAGCGATAAGGATTCGGTCCCCCATCGCTGATCAAATAGAATCCCAACTCGCCCTTCGGCGCCTCAATCCGTCCATACGCCTCGCCCGGCTTCGGCCGGAATCCGCGCAGCTTCGCCTTCGGATCCATCACCGGTCCTGCCGGAATCTCCTTAAGCGCCTGCTCCAGAATCTTCAACGACTCCCGCAGTTCAAGCAGCCGGATCATGAACCGGTCATATACATCCCAATGCTCGCCCAGCGGCACGCGGAAATTGAACCGGTCATAAATCCCATAGTGATCCACTTTCCGAATGTCGTAGTTCACTCCCGAAGCCCGCAGCATTGGCCCGGTCACGCCCGCATTCACCGCCAGTTCCGGCCGCAGAATCCCCACTCCCTGCGTCCGCGCCATCAATATCTCGTTGCCCGTCAGCAGAGACTCGAACTCGTCCACAAACTTCGGCAGCCCCGCCACCACTTTGCGCGTCGCATCCAGCCACGCCGCGGTCGCATCCACGCGGCATCCGCCGAACCGCATGTAGTTCACCATCATCCGCGCGCCGGTCAGCTCCTCAAACAGATCCAGAACCTTCTCGCGTTCCTTGAACGCATACATCAGCGGCGTTCCACTCGCGCCCATCTCCTGGATCAGAAACCCCACCGCGGATGCATGATTCACCACCCGCGTCAGCTCGCCCACAATCACCCGCAGATATTGCGCCCGCTCCGGAACCTCCTGCCCCGTCAGCTTCTCCACCGCCAGCGCATAAGCCCAGTTATTCGTCATCGGGCAGATATAATCCAGCCGGTCCGTAAACGGCATCGACGCCAAATACGTCATCCCCTCGGCCAGCTTTTCGTGGTTTCTGTGAAGGTAGCCAAACACCGGCTTCAGCCGGATCACGCGCTCTCCGTCCAGCGCCACATCCATCCGGAAAACCCCGTGCGTCGAGGGATGGTGCGGCCCCATGGCCACTTCCAGCAGCTCTCCCTCGCCGTCCGGCTCAATCACCGGCGGCCGATTCCAGCCAGCAACCCTTTCCGAATTGTGATCCACAACCGCCATCGAGTCCCTAGTCCCTAAGTCCCTAGTCCCTGTTCTTTGCTTCTATGCTCCTGCGCCCGCTTCAGCACCTCATCGTGCGGCGTAGGCTCATACTCAAAATCGTCCGGCTCCACATAATCCCGCCGCATCGGGTGATCCTTGAACTCATCCCACATCAGCAGCCGCCGCAGATCCGGATGCCCCGTAAACACAATCCCGAACAGGTCAAAGATCTCCCGCTCCTGAAACTCCGCCGACCGCCAAACCGGCGTCAGAGATGGCAACTCCACCTGGTCGCTCCGGTTCACCGTCCGCATCCTGATCACCACCGGCGCAGCGGACTTCTTCTCCATCGAATACAGGTGATACACCGCCTCCAGGCATCCCGGCTCTACGCGCTTCCGCGTCTCCTCAACCGTCTCCTCAACGTCCGATTCCACGCCGTCCACAGTCTTTTTCAACGTGCGCGTCACCTTCACCTTTTCGGAGACTTCCTTATCCGGCCAGTCCACCCCGGTAGCATTCGAAAGAAAATCCAGCTTCAACTCCGCATCATCCCGCAAGAAAATCGCCACAGCCCTCGCGTGTTCCGGCGCAATCCGCAGCGAGAGCTGCGCTGACACGCTGGGGTTCGCAACAATCTCCACCCCCGCGCCCGGCACACCAGCCAAAATCGCCGCCCTGATCTCCTCAACCGTCTTCAACACGCCTGCCCCTGTTCGCACTTGCACTTCTTCACTTTTTCACTTCTTCACTTCTTCACTTCTTCACTCGTTCACTTCGTCACCGCGAAGCGCAAACTAACCACCAATCACTAACCACTAACCACTGTCTTTATCGTCACCGGCCAAACCCCAGCATTCGACGCCGGCTCCAAATCATGCGCCCCCTGCACCGGCACCGGAAACTCTCCTTGCGCCTCCGCATTCAGGTGCCGCGGACGATCCGGCCCCGTCAAATGCTGTCCGTCAATCTTCTTCTGCAGCGTGATAAACGCCTGCAGCAGCGCCTCCGGCCTCGGCGGGCATCCCGGAATATGCACGTCCACCGGAATATACCGGTCAATCCCCTTCAGCACGTTGTAGCCCTGCTTGAACGGCCCCCCTGAAATTGCGCAAGCCCCCATCGCAATCACATACCGCGGTTCGGCCATCTGGTTATAGAGCCGCACCACCTGCGGCGCCATTTTCTTGGTCACTGTCCCGGAAATGATCATCATGTCCGCCTGCCGCGGGCTCGGCCGGAAAACCTCCGCCCCAAACCGCGCCAGGTCGTAACGCGCCATCGTCGTCGCAATCATCTCGATCGCGCAGCAGGCCAGCCCAAACTGCATCGGCCAAATCGAGCTCCGCCGCCCCCAGTTATAGAGTTCCTCAATGGTCGTAACGAAGACGCCCTGCTTCCCCAGTTCGATCTTCAGTCCCTCTTCAACCGCCATCGCTTCGCTCCGCTCCAAGTCAGGTGACAGATTGCAGATGACAGATGACAGTCAAAAGCAACCAACCGCTATTTCCCCTAGTCCCTAGTCCCTAGTCCCTAGTCCCTAAAAAACTGTCATCTGTCATCTGTAACCTGTCATCTGTTTTCACACCCAAGTCAGAACACCCTTAGCCCAAGCCCAAGCCAGCCCTTCAATCAGCAGCAGCACAAACACCAGCATCGCCAGGCAGGCTGCCACGCCCAGTCCCGTAAACGCCACCGCAAACGGCAGCAGAAATACCGCTTCCACATCGAATATCAGGAAGATAATCCCGTAAAGGTAATAGGCTGACCGGAACTGCACCCACGCGTCACCCTTCGACTCCAGCCCGCACTCGTATATCGCGTTCTTGATCGCGTTCGGCTTCCATGGCGAAAACGCCTTCCCCCACAGCCACGCCAGCGCCAGCGGGGTCAGCCCAAACGCCAGAGCGGCCACAAACAAAACTGCAAGAGAAAAATAAGGACTGGAAACCATCGCTGAACACGAATCCTTCAGAATCAACCGTACCAGTTTGGGCCTTGATTTGGCTAAGAAGATGTGCGCTACCTCACACCTAAACCCCGCATTTTCCCCGTTCATCCCACTCTATGAACCACCCGCTGCGATTGCGCCCCCTGCCAACTTGCCGGCTCGCCGATCCGCTGACTCGCTGGCTTGCTCACCCGCTGCCTCTCAATCTTTCGGTGGAGGACATCTCACCCCTCTCTCCTGCTACCTTTCTTATGTTCCCGCGGCCATCCCCGTCTCTGAACGCCGCAGGTCCGCAAGCTCTTCCCTGGGAGATCGCCGCACGATGTTCAACCCTGCGTCCCGCCGTCGCTTCTGGTTACCCCTCGCACTCATCGCTGCGCTATCCCTCACAGCCAACTGGGCCACTCAAGCCGCCAGTAACCCAGTTGCCCCAGCCACTCCAGCGGCCGCTCCCGCCGCACCCACTCCAGCCTCGGCGAGCACGACCCCAGCAACCACTACCGACTCCCAGCCCCTCTACGGCGCAACCGTCCGCATCTCCGGCCCCACCACCCCGTTCCACGATTCCGTAGCCTCCCGCTACAACTACGCCTTCGGCAAAGAAACCCCGTTCCTGCCCTCCAACGCCACCTCCTCCACCGGCCAGTTCGTCAGCCCCAAAAGCTTCTACACCGCCGAGTACTGCGGCCACTGCCATCAGGAGGCCTACCACCAGTGGCGCGAGTCCATCCACTCCAATAGCTTCCGCGCCCCCTGGTACCTCAAAAACGTCAACCACCTCATCGACGAAAAGGGCGTCCAGTACTCCCGCCACTGCGAGGGCTGCCACAACCCCGTCGCCCTGCTCTCCGGCGACCTCTCGCAAGGCATGCCCAAAAAGCGTCCGTTTGAGCAGGAAGGCGTCACCTGCTCCACCTGCCACTCCATCGTCTCCACCGACGCCACCGGAACCGGCAGCTACGTCATGGGCGTCCCCGCTGTCCTCGTCGATGAAGCAGGCGCGCCCATCACCCGCCCCGTCTCCGACGCCGAAATCCTCGCCCACCTCGACCGCCATTCCAAAGCCGTCATGCGCCCGCTCCTCCAAACCGCCGAGTTCTGCGCCGCCTGCCACAAGGCCGCCATCCCGCGCCAACTCGACGACTACAAATGGCTCCGCGCCATCTCCTTATATGACGAATGGCAGGCCGCCAGCTTCACCAAGCAGTCCCCCCTCCCCTTCTATCGCAAAGACTCCGTCTCCACCTGCCAAACCTGCCACATGGTCCGCGAACCGCTGCCCTCAGGCGCCATCGACCCCGGCGCAAAACCCGACCCGGTCACAAAAGAAGCCAAGCTCGTATCCCATCGCTGGCCCGCAGGCAACACCCTTGTCCCCCAGTACTACAAATTCGACGAACAGGCCCGCCGGGTAGCCGACTTCCTCAAGAACTCCTACGATGGCAAGGGCGTCTTCAACGTCGACATCTTCGCCTTAGAGAAAGAAAGCGCAGCCGCCACACCGTCTGACCAAGTCCTTGTCGCACCCCTCGGCCTGACCAGCTTCTCCCTCGCCCCCGCTGAAACTCTCATCGCCGACGTAGTCATCCAGAACAAGGGCATCGGTCACTCCTTTGTCCCCGAGCAGCGCGACTTCTACGAAGCCTGGGTCGACTTCAGCGTCAAGGACACCTCCGGAAAAGTCATCGCCGAATCCGGCTTCATCCAGCCCGACGGAAACCTCGATCCCTCCGCCCACTCCTTCACCAATCGCCTCATTAATGACAAAGGCGACCTCAACGACATCCATCAGATCTGGCACAATCGCGTCCTCGCCTACAACAACACCATCCAGTCCGGCCGCTCGCAGCTAGTCCGCTACCGCTTCCGCCTGCCCAAGGACATAACCGGCCAAGTATCCCTCACAGCCACCGTCCGTTATCGCCGCTTCAATCAACACTTCATTGACTACGCCATGGACCAGAAACCCGGCGAGCATTATTCGGTTCCCATCATCGACATGGCGTCCGAGACCAAGACCTTCAGAATCGGCGACAACGCCCCCGTCCTGCCCGATCCCACCGAAAACAAGGAGTGGATGCGCTGGAACAACTTCGGCATCACCCTCCTCGACGCCCAGCAGTACGCAGCCTCCGTTCACGCCTTCGAGCGCGTCGCCACCCTGCGCCCCGACTACGCCGACGCCTACACCAACATGGGTATCGTTGAAATCTCCTGGGAGAAATACGACGACGCCAAGGCCAACATCGCCAAAGCCCTCAAGCTCCTCCCCGGCGACCCCCGCGCCCTCTATTACCAGGCATTAGTCGAGCGCAACGCCGGCCAGACCAGCAAGGCAATCGCCGACTTGGAAGCCATGTTAGCCAAATACCCCCGCTCCCGCGACGGCCTCCGCGAGTTAGGCTTCAGTTACTACCAGCAGCACGATTACGCAAAAGCCCGAGACACCTATGAACGCCTCCAGGCCGTAGATCCCGACGACCTCGCCGCCCACTATCAGTTAGCCATCCTCTATCGCCGCTTGGGCGAGAAGGCCAAAGCCGCCATCGAGTCCGCCAAATTCGCCGACCAGAAAGACGACCCCACCGCCTCGGAATACGCCCTGATCTTCCTCCGCAAGCACCCCGAAGTAGCCGGAGAGTCGGTAGTCTGGCACACCCACGACCTAACCGGCGACAAGCCCAAAGAGCCCCAGAAGATCGAATACAAATACATCCCCGTCGCCGGTCTCTAGGCCATCCATAACAATGGTCAGTGGCCCAGGTCTCGCCTTTGAGACCTGGGAACCTACGAACCTCGACGATTCGCATTTTTTTCTACCCTACTTGAATCAACTCCAGCGCCTCGCTGACGGTAACAATCCGCCCGCCTTCGTAAGTACCCACCGACAGCAACCCCTTATCCCCTGTCACCACATAGTCGGCCCTGGCGGCACGCGCCGTTCCAATCACCACATCGTCGTCCGGATCGGGTGCAAGGCGCGCTGTGGGAGAAGGCCGCACCAAGGCAACCAGTTCGGCATAGAGGTCAACCAACTGATCAACCGTCAATAACGACGCGGCAACCTTATTTGTGAATTTGGGCCGGGACAAAACATCCGCCAATTCCGCCACCAGAGGCGAACTGGAATAAAGCACAACACCTTCAAACCGCCCGGCGCTCACAAGCCGTCGCGGCACGCCGTTCCACAACAAGGCTGACACAACCACGTTGGTGTCCAGCACCAGCCGCACTAGCCGTTACCGCGTCCGCGTCTCTCCGCGCGCATGGCGGCAATCTCCTCGGCGACCGCCTCAGGAGACATTGCGGCAGGATCGTCCACCGAACTCATGCGGTCCATAGCGACAAACAGCTGGTCGACACGTTGCGCCTTCAGTTGCTCGCGAAGCCATTTTTCCAGTAGCTCCGGTGACAACAGTCCGGCGCGCTCAGCTTCCTGCGCTAATTGATCCGGCAGCGTAATTTGGACCGTAGTCATGTGACCTACCCCTTTGGCAGCCGTACCCGCCACTTCCCTCATGCTACCCTTTTCATCGCAAACCATCCAGTTCCGTTCCGAAAAGCCCGCCAATCTCTATTCCACCCCCACAATCCCATACTTCCCCTCCAAAAACTCCCGCAACCCCACCCCCGCCAACCCCGCCAGTTCCTGCCACGTCATCACCTTGCACCGCGTCCGCATCTCCGCACTCCGCACCGCCTTCATTACGTCAAACCAACCCTCCCGCAAATCCGGCCGCCGCTCATCATGCACCACGCAGAAACTCGTCCCGGAAGCATAGGCCGCCAGCACATTCCTTATTAATTGATACCCCGCATACCCCGCCTCAACCGGCTCCGCCTCCCGCGCCCGCGCCACAATCCCCGCCTGAAACTCGAGCCCAACCTGCTGCATCTCCAACTCAGCCCCAGCGCCAGCGTCTTCAATTGCTGTTCGATGGGAGTGGTGGAGTTATAGTTCACGCCGGCGATGCGGCCTCCGCCGTCGTCCAGCGCCGTCAGCGACTGCAACACGTCATTCAGTTGCGACGAAGTGAAATCAATCGTCACCCGCTGGTTGCCGCTCACT
>Ga0181531_10001075_pt1 | contig 17607 bp, 15 predicted proteins | sample PEATcosm2014_Bin_38_FD_119743 | JGI IMG/M metagenome (GOLD analysis project Ga0181531, IMG submission 119743) | Peatland microbial communities from MTU Mesocosm Facility, Houghton, MI, USA - PEATcosm2014_Bin11_10_metaG | ecosystem: Environmental > Terrestrial > Soil > Wetlands > Peat | place... | reverse complement strand
GCTGACGAGCTGCGCATCATTCGCGAAGCAGTGAACATGGGCGCAGCGGTTTACGAGCACGCTTTGCATTCCGTAATTGCTGGCGTGCGGGAGTCGGAGATTGCCGGTGAGCTGGAGTTTGCCGCGCGCCGGGCGGGGGCCGACGGCATGGCCTTCGACACAATTGTCGCGGGAGGCAATCGCTCCGCTCTGCCGCATGGCCGGGCCTCCAGCCAGCCAATCCCCCGTCGCGGATTTGTGGTGGTCGATTCCGGAGTCGTGTTGCGAGGCTATTGCTCCGACATGACGCGGACTGTGCATATAGGCCGGGCCAGCCGTGAAGAGCGACGATGGTATGACGCTGTTCTGGAGGCTCAGCTGGCAGGAATTGCCGCCGTAAGGCCAGGAGCAACCGCCGGCGCTGTGGACCACGCAGCGCGTCAGGTACTCCGACGGGCCAAGCTGGACAAGTTCTTTACTCATTCCACCGGCCATGGCGTTGGCCTGGAGATTCACGAACCTCCGCGACTGGGTAAGACGCAGCAGGAGCGGCTGCAAGCGGGAATGGTCATCACCATCGAGCCGGGGGTCTATGTGCCCGGCAAGGGCGGCATTCGCATTGAAGATATGGTGCTGGTTACGAAGACGGGCTGCCAGGTGCTGACTCCGGTGACCAAGGAGTTGATGGAGTTGTAGCGTTGGCTGAAGTAGCAAGGCATCGCCGAAATCGCCGGAAGCCATAACATCATTCAGGTTTGTGTCAGGGCACGACTCTAGTCGTGCCGAACCTGCGGCAGGAAGAGTAGGGCTTTAGCCCCTGATAGGGTCTGCTTCACAGGGGCTAAAGCCCAATTCTTCTTTGCGCTTTGATCGGAACGACTGAAGTCGTGCCCTGACACGAACCGGAATCGTTTATGAAATAACCAGCGGTATTGTACGCGCCTTGCCTGTAGGTTCAGCCAGCATCCCACGATGCCGCACCCTGCGACGGTGGGGGTTCCACACTGTCTGCATCCCACGATGTCGTATCTCACAATGTAGGAGTTGATTCTTACGACGCCTGTGCCTGGTTGTGGGCGATGGGCAGGCGGATGACAAACTGCGTTCCCTTGCCTACTTCGCTGCGGACGCTGATCGTTCCGCGGTGGGATTCCACAATGCGCCGCGCCAGCGACAGGCCAAGCCCGGTACCGTGTCCTTTGGTAGTAAAGAATGGCCGGAAGATGTTGGGGAGGGTCTCGGGCGCAATGCCTTTCCCCTGATCGGCGACGGTGATGAGGGCGGAGTCTTTGTCGCGCCGCAAGGTGACATAGATCGAGCCCGGCTTGTCCATCGACTGGATTGCGTTCAACAGCAGGTTCAGCAGGACCTGATTGATCTGATTAGGATCGTGGTCGAAGGGAGGGATGTCTCCGTCCTTTTCCAGCTCGATCATGATGCGCTTAGTAATGGCTTGCTGGCGGGCAAACATTACGGCGTGCTCGGCGGTTGAGCCGATGTCTTTTACCTGGAATTGCGGTGGCTTGGGCCGGGCCGTCTCCAGCAGATCGGTAAGGATGCGGTTGATCTGCACCGCTTCCTCTTTGGCGTCTTTAATGACCGAGCGAGCGGGACTGCCCGGAGGTAGATCGCGGGCGACGATTTCAATGACCCCGGCGATTCCAGCCAGCGGATTACGTATCTCGTGCGCCAGGCCTGCGGCCAGCTCGCCCAGGGTTGCGAAGTGCTCGGCCCGTGACATCTGGGTTTGATGCAGGCGCTGAATCTCTTCCCGGCTGGCTTTCAACTGCGCCACCATGTCATTGAAGTCGCGGCCCAGGTCGCCGATTTCGTCGTTACGATCGGCGAAGCTGACAGAAGCCTCCATGTCGCCCAAGGTGACGCGCGCGATCTTGTCTTGCAGCTCCATCATCGGTCGGCGAACGGAGACCGCGAGCACCATGATGACGGCGGCGCAGATAAGAAAAGCGCCCGCAGTGGCAACGGTGATAACAACGTGCCGCTCGCCGGCGGCCAATGACAGGGAGACCAGGATGAAGAGCAGCAGCCCGTTCAGCAGGATGGCAGCGACGGGCAAAGCGGCCTTCAGCGCCCAGTTGATGTGGCGCTTGCGTGCAACCGTCGCCGGATCGATGGCGGGCTTTGCGGCCTCGGCTTCGGAAATTCGGATTGTGGCGGAAGCGGTCATTATTAGCTTTTAGCTGTCGGCGATTTGTTACGTACCGGGTAGAGCGGACCTTCAGGTCCGCGTCTCGGCTATATTTTGGTACCGCGAGCCGGCTTCAGCCGGCGATAGTTTGTGCCGCCGGGCTAAAGCCCGGCTCTTAACTTCATCTCGTGCTATGACACGACGCTAAAGCGCCGTTCTCCTGTTGCTTTCCCAGACGCGGCGCTAAAGCGCCGCACTACCTTTTCAATCCAAGGCCGAGCGATTTGGAGCTGATTCTTTGGGGCCATCTTAGTCCTCAGGTCCGCGGCGCTCAGCCCTGGGTTCCTCATGCGTACGCGTGTAAGCCGGGAAGCAAATACGTGACGCCGAGGAAGGTGAAGATCACGACGCCGAAGCCGAGGATGGCGAAGTACGCGGCCCTGCGTCCGCGCCAACCTCTCGTGATCCGCATGTGCAAATAGCCCGCATAAACCAGCCAGGTGATGGCGGCCCAGGTTTCCTTCGGGTCCCAGCTCCAGTACGAGCCCCAGGTGCGGTTGGCCCAGTAGGCGCCGGTGGCGATCATGAAGGTCAACAGCGGGAAAGCAATACAAATCGTTTTGTAGGTAACGCGATCAAGAGTGTCGCCGGAGGGCAGCATGCCTTGCAGGTCGCTGCGCCGCCACAGCATCATCAGATACAAGAGAGAAGCGAAAATACCCGTCACCATGCCTCCCAGTAAAAAGGGGCTGGCGGCCAGGCTGGTCGGGAAGAGCCCATCCTGGTCGGGTGACGGGTAACTGGCATCGCGCACCCGAAGGGCGAACGCAGCCAGGACAACAATCTGCAACAGGATGCCGATGAACACGGCCCTGTTGGCGATGCCGAAGAACGCCTCGTCTTTCTTCCCGCGGCCGGCGAAGTACAGCGCCAGGGGAACGATTCCAGCCAGCGCAGCGATGACGAACAGCCAGCCGAGGTCGGGAATGGTGACGAAGAGCCGCATTCCTCTGCCCAGAAACATATCCGACTTGGTGCGCGGGTCCCAGGCGGTTACGGACAGCCCGCCCCACTTCTCAAACCGCGTAGAGACGATGGCAACGTAGATCGCGCTGACCGTCGCGCTGGTCCAGGCAAGGAACGTTTCTGTCTTAAGTCCGTCCTTGATACGAAACATCATGGCGAGCGCGAAGCTCAGGGCGCATGCGGCGTATGCCAGCATGGCCAGGGTAACGTGAACATGCAGCCAGGTGGATTGCAGTGCAGGAACCAGCGGCCGGACTTCCGAAGGCAGAAGCTGCATCAGGATGACGCAGACCACGGCCAGCGGCATGGTGATGCTGCCGATGATCTTGACTCCAAATTTCTTTTCCGCCACCAGGGTCAGAAGGGCAACGGCCCAGACGAAGCTCAGCAGCATCTCGTAGATGCTGGCGAACGGCGGACGGCCCGAGAGATACCAGCGATGCGCGATGGCCAATGTGTTGGCTACCAGACCTATGATGGTGGCCGTGGACGCGAACGTCACATAGCGGGAAGTGCCGGTGACGCCGAAGCCCATGTAGAGCGCGCCTGCCGCGGCGTAGAAGATCAGCGATACATAGAGAAGGTTGCTTTCGCTGAACAGGCTGCCGCCGGCTTTCGCCGCTCCCAGCAGCGCCACGATCAGCAGAAACGTAACTGCGAGGCCTACGAGGATGAGCAGCGAATTGCCGCCCGTTGCGGCCGGCTGCTCCATCTGTACCACTCGTGCCCGGGTTGCCATGTCTTACCTCCGTCTTACTTTTGCCGCCGGGCCGAAGCCCGGCTCTTCCTCTATTCAGATCCTTGGAACGTGAACCTGAAGGTTCGCTCTACCGCTTTTGATCGCCGCGAAACCTGAGGGTTCGCGCTACCGCTTCGCCGCAATTACTTCGCGCCGGCTAGCGTCAGCTCCGGTTTTTCCTTCTGCACGAAGAGCGGCACGGCGGACGCGCCTTCCAATTCGGTGCGAATGTTGTCTACCAGTTCGTTGAACTCCTGCTCGAAGCGGTCGCGGTTCTTGTTCGCCTGGCCGCCAATCCACAGCACCAAGTTGCCGCGCGCGTCCGTCACGGCTGCAATCCAAACCCGCATATGCACTAGATAGAACGCCACGAACAGCACCGCTCCCATCAAGAGGACGCCGCCCCAGACCAGCCACTGCCCAGGCTCGTGCGAGACCTCAAGGCCGGTGTAGTTGGCCATCTGCATATCGCGATATTCGAACTTGTAGCTGGTGGCTTCGCCTTGCGCGGCAGCGTTATACGCGGGGAACATCCACAGCTTCGCGTCTTCGCCGGTCGCCGTGTTTTTCACCTGAAGCCGAAACGCTGGATTCACGGGGTCGTCGGAGCGCTTGAAGATCTGATTATCGCGAACGAAGAAGTCGGGAATGTACTCGGCTAACGTCACCGTCGTGTTGGAGTCAAGTTGCGCCGGCTGGTTCATGGTCAGCGTCATCTCGCCCGGGACGCCCTTTTCCGGGGTTACGGCAACTTTCAGGCCATCGAGCTTGCCGGTAGTTCCAAAGCTCGCCTGGTAAAAACGCAGGCCATTGTGGATAAGAGGATCGTTGACCACGATCTCCTTGGTCGCAACGTCCTGGCCGTTTTCGACGACCGACAGCTTCGACCACCAACGTTTGGGCGAGCCGTCGGCGTAATTCTCCTGACCCGCACCATTGCATTTCACGGCGAAGGGAAGCTGTTTGGTGCCGCCAGTGCGCAGCTCGATGGTGTTGCTGGTCTGGCCTTTCTGCAGAGCCATGAAGCCGCTGAAGCCAAAGACCCCGTCGATGATGCCGCCTGCGAAGATCAAAAGCAGGCTGGCGTGGACAAGATACACCGCCATGACCGAGAAACGATGACGTTCGGAATATAAGGAGGGTTCGATTCTGTCGGCGATGCGCTCGACCGGCCAGCCTGATTTCTTCAAGCCCCGTTCGGCAGCGTTGAGACCATCTTCTGTGTTGCTGATTGGCAACTCGATTTTGTTGGGCAGAGCTGAGCGAAAATGCGAATCCGTCTTGCGATAGGGCCGCGCATAAAAGCGCCAGGCGTTAGGAAAGCGATCGATCGATACCAGAATAATGCTCAGGCTGACCAAGCCGAGCAGCGTCAAGAACCACCACGTGTGGAAGATGTCGGTAAGGCCAAGGCGATCGAGCCATAGCAGTGTGGCTGGCGAATAAGCGCGCGTTAGCTTTTCTGGATCGGTGGCTGGACGCTGAAGAATGAAGGTGCCTAAGGCTGAAGCCAGGCCAACCGAGATCAGCAGGATGACGCCGGTACGCAGGTTCGAAAGAGTCTTATGAATCCACTTGGGTACGGACAGAAGGCTAAAGGCCATACTCGCTCCTTCCCGTGAGCAAGGTGATAGGTGCAAATCAGGAGCCACAACCGTGCGCATGCTAAGTACTTGTTATTCAGCATGTTGTGTGGAGTGGCTAGAAGGGCGGCCGTGTCGATAGTGAGGCTTATCACGCATCACGGTGATGAAACCGCGCAAGGAAAGCCTGCAAAGTGCCGGTCGTTTGGGGCATAAGGTCACGTGAGAGCTGAAACTGCTCCTTCAACGACTGCCGCATAGTAAGCTATACTCAGCCTCGGAGCGCCCCTGATGGCAACCACCCAAGTTTCCCTAGATCAGTATCTTAGGTCCAGTTATCGGCCAGATTGCGATTATGTGGCGGGTGAACTGGAGGAGCGCAACGTGGGCGAGAAAGATCATTCGGCGGTACAGGCATTCTTTGTGAAATGGTTTGCCGCCCACGAAGGCGAATGTAAGCTCGAAGCCTATCCGGAAATTCGAATCAAGATTTCTCCGCATCAGGTGCGCGTCGCTGACATTGCAGTGCTCCGGGTCGATGAGGCCTACGAAGCCGTTTTGACCAGGCCGCCCGTGGTGGTCATCGAAATCCTCTCGCCGGAAGACCGCATGAACCGCTATGAGCGCCGGCTTCAAGACTATCGCCACTTCGGGATTCCGAACATTTGGGTTATTGATCCCCAGCATCGCGGGGCATTCGATTGCAGTGCAGAAGCCTGGCATCCGGTGGATGCGTTCGTGATCGCAAGTCCCCGGCTGACGGTACCCCTCGATTCATTGTGGAAGAAGCTCGAGAGCCTGCATTCCTGACGGTCACTGTCGCGACGGACAACACAACGGGAAGAGTTTGCTAGTCAGGTATCCCATGCGCCTTTCCATATGCATTTCCGCAGGGTTGGTAGTGCTCGGCTTGAGCCATGTTAGCTACGCCGCAGACCTTAAGGTCGTACTTCTTGACGGCAAGAGCGGGCATCCCTTGCGTTGGAAGCAGGTTTGTGTCTCGTTCCCAGCTGGCGATGCTAAGACGCCAACCGCAGCCGACAAGGCCCGAGGGTGCCAGCGCACGGACTCCGTTGGCGCTGCCGAGTTTCAGCTGCCCGATCCCGTCCCGGAGACAGTAAACATAGTGCTGGTCACGAATGGCTTGGCTGAGTGCTATGCGCCTCGAACCTTTCCCCTTGCCGAGGCCATGAAGTCCGGCGTGGTGGCCAAGAATACCTGCGGTGATGCCACAACCAATCTCACGGAGACTGGCGAAGTGGTCCTGTTCGGTCATCAGAAGAACCTTTGGCAAGCGTTGAGGGGCTGGGATGAGGAGTTCTGAGGCGCTGTGTTCTGGAAGGGTTGGGCGCCAAAGCTGCCGTATTCGGCCCCACTGTTAACCACCCGCTTACTCCGCTTACTTGCAGCTGGTCATCTGCTTTACAATGAGATCTGCTTTGGCAGTCGTCTTTAACCCTCGTCTGCTCTGGCGCTTTGGTAGCGTCTGGGTGGGGCCACGAAGGCATGTGAAGGGCCGAGGATTTTGCGTCGGCAAAACGGCATCCAACGTTGAGCGTCGCTTTGCTGTTCTGAGCCTCAAGAGCCGGTGTCCCTGGCGCGCGCTGCCTTTGCACGCGTTGGGGTAGAAGAACCCTGAGCGGCTTCTCTGCGTATTCATAAACGTGGCAATTAAAGTCAAAGTACCTGATTCAAAGCCAGCCTTGCGGGCGTCGAAAAACGCTCGTACAGTGCGGACCCGCCATTTCTCGTTCCGCGACCCGTTGGTGAAGCTGTTCGTAGCCGCTTTCCTTATCGCCGGCATCTTTTTTGTCGGGGTCTTTGCGTACTTCTACGTGAAGTATGAGCGCGTGGTAGACCGCCGCATGGCAGGCGGCATCTTCACGAATGCGGCCAAGATCTATGCGCGGCCGCACACGATTACGGTTGGCGAGAAGATTGACCAGGCCGAACTTGCGGCCGAGTTGCGGCGCGCCGGCTACAGCGAAGGCGGCGACTCTGCCATCGGTCACTATCACCTCGGCCCTGATGGGCTGCACGTGGTGCCGGGACCACAATCGTTCCACGGCGCCGATTCTGCTGCGGTGGTTCGCTTCGATCGCGGCAAGGTCTCATCCATCAGCGCGGCCGGCGGCAACCATCAGGAGATTGCCGCTTACGAGCTGGAGCCGCAACTGGTGACCGCACTGTTTGAGGGCCAGGACCGTTCCAAGCGCGAGCTCATCAAGTTTCAGGACATTCCGCCAGTGCTGGTGAACGCGGTGCTGGCCATCGAAGACCGCCGCTTCTTTCAGCACGGCGGAGTCAATTACTTTCGCCTGATAGAGGCCGCGGCAGTAGACGTGCGTGAAGGTCGCCACGAGCAGGGCGGCTCGACCATTACCATGCAGCTCTCGCGCGGGTTTTTCCTCACTCCCCAGAAAACGCTGAAACGCAAGCTGACTGAGATGATGATTGCCATCGAGCTGGAGCAGAAGTTCTCCAAGCAGCGCATCTTTGAGATGTATGCCAATGAAGTGTATCTGGGACAGCGAGGCTCATTCACCATCAACGGATTTGGCGAGGCGTCGCACGCCTACTTCAACAAGGATGTCAAGAACCTCACGCTGCCCGAAGCCGCGCTGCTGGCGGGAATGATCCAACGCCCGAATTACCTTTCGCCCTACAAGAACCCGAAGCGCGCGCTGGAGCGCCGCAACCTGGTGCTGGATTCGATGGTCGACACCGATACCATCACGCGCGATCAGGCCGACCAGGCCAAAGCAGCGCCGCTGACTTTGGCGACGCCAAACGTGGAGGCCAGCGACGCGCCGTACTTCGTTGACCTGGTGAAGGACCAACTGTCCGGCCAGTTCAACGAGCAGGAGCTGAACAATCACGCGCTGCGCATCTACACCACCATCGATCCCGACTTGCAGCGCGCCGCCGCCGAGGCGGTTGAGATCGGTATGAAGGTAGTCGACGACCAAGTGATCAAGCGTCGCACCCATAAGATCAAGACCGGCACCGGCAAGGATGCGACGACCGAAATCAAAGTTGAATCGGGGCCGATGCCGCAGGTGGCGCTGGTGGCCATTGATCCCCATACCGGCGACATCCTGGCGTTGGTGGGCGGGAGAAATTACGGCATGAGCCAGTTGAACCACGCCATGGCCAAGCGTCCCACGGGCTCTATCTTTAAGCCCTTTGTGTACGCGGCGGCGATTAATACCGCGGTAACGGGACAGACGCTGGTAGCCGATAGCAGCACCGATTCCGATAGCGATTCCAACAAAGAAGCGGCGACCGGCAGCGATGGCGTCTTCACCCCGGCCAGTCTGATTGACGACTCGCAGGTGAGTATTGCGATGAACGGCACCGATCAGGCTTACGAACCGCGCAACTATCATGAGACCTTCCACGGCGAGGTCACGGCGCGCTACGCGCTGGCCGAGTCGCTGAACAATGCGACCGTCCGCCTGGGGCAGGAAGTCGGCTTCGACAAAGTTGCAGCGCTGGCGAAGGCCGCAGGCATCTCCAGCGTGCGCGCGACGCCGGCGATTGCCCTTGGCGCCTACGATGCGACACCGGTAGAGATGGCAGGTGCATACACCGTGTTCGCTAACGGGGGTACGCGCCTTGCGCCGCTGATGGTGACGTCGGTGCGCGACGCGCGTGGCAACGTCCTGAACAACTATCACAGTGACACCAAGCAAGTGCTGGACCCGCGCGTGGCCTACGTGATGACCACCATGATGGAAGCTGTGGTGAACAATGGCACTGGTTATCCGGTGCGGGCGCGAGGCTTCGAAGCGCCAGCGGCGGGGAAGACTGGGACCTCGCATGATGCCTGGTTCGCCGGCTACACCAGCAATCTGCTATGCATCGTCTGGGTGGGCAACGACGACTATACCGACATCAAGCTCGCGGGCGGCGCGGCCGCCGCGCCCATCTGGGCGGAATTCATGAAGCGGGCGATCAAGGTGCCGCAGTACGCCAACGTGAGCGACTTCAAGGCGCCGCAAGGGGTGGTAACGGTCCAGCTCGACAAAGTGACCAACCGTCTGGCAACTCCCTCCTGCCCGCAGGATTATACCGTCGCTTTTATCGCGGGCACCGAGCCCAAAGACACCTGCGACCAGGCGTCCGACGATCATCGCGGATTCTTCACCAAGATTCTTGGACAGGGAGCGCCGGCGGTAGCCGCGCCGCCACCCAACACCAATGGACCAGTCTCGTCACCAGGAGGCGATCCGCAAGGACAAGCTTCGGCCAGCAGTGATGCCGCGCAGGCCCCGCCGAAACCGAAAAAAAAGAAAGGATTCCTGGGGCGTCTCTTTGGCCATGCAGACAACAGTGATGAACAGCAAGATTCCGGGACGAATGCTGGGCAAAATGGGAACAATAATAGCCCAAAATAGGTCTAATATTAGGCAAGAAAGTGCTTCTGTCCGCATTGCATGAAAGCGCCGGAAGTAATGTGGACGAAGCTAGAGGATGGCCATGGCTCGTCCGCGATCTCCTCGGGTCTTGCTTCCGATCGGTAGCCTGGTAACTCTGCTACTAGTGTTCCCGTTTATGGCCTGGCCGCAGGCTGGCCAGACATCGTCTTCCGTTGAAGCCACATCGCCGGCTACGCAACTCACGCCGCCGCCTATTCCCGATGGCAGCGCCTCCGCGGCCGTGCTTGAGGAGCAAGGCGATGAGTTGCGGGCGCAGAAGCGCTACTTCGACTCCATCGACTACTACAATATTGCGTTGAAGAAGCAGCCCTCGTCCATGCTATGGAACAAGGAGGGCATGTCCTACCTGCTGTTACAACGTCCAGACAAGGCTTCCAAGTGTTTCGACCACGCCATAAAGGCCGACAAGCATGCTGCGGAAAGCTACAACAACCGCGGCTATGTGGAGCAGATGAAGAGGAAGTATGAGAAGGCAATCAACTATTACAAGAAAGCTATAGAGCTTCGCCCTGATGACGCGGTGTTCTACTACAACATGGGGTCATCCTATTTCGGCGAGCATGATTATGTAGACGCGGGAAAGCAATACGCGTTCGCGTTCTCGCGGGACCCGGATATCTTCACCCGCGTCACGCGCATGGGGATCATGGCGCAGGCGACATCGCCGGAAGATCGCGCCGCCTTTTCGTTTATGGTGGCCAAGATGTATGCCAAAGCGGGAGACTTCGATCGCTCGCTGGAGTATCTGCGAAAGGCCATGGAAAACGGGTACAAGCAAATTAACGACGTCTACACGGCTAACGAGTTCGCCGCGCTGCGCACCGACAAACGCTTCGAAGAGCTGATGGCGCAGCGGCCACAGGCCATTCAGTAAAGATGTGACGCTTGACGCGGCAGTGTAGCGCCGCTCTATCCGCCTATTGCTGCCCGGCAAGGCTCTTCGCAATGGGGCCAGCGAGGGGCAACTCAAAGCGTTGTCCAGTCCCCGCCTTGATCAGGCAGTAGATCCATAGAGCGAAAGTCAACAGCCCCAACAAGCTGAGCACGGCGATGCCGAGTCCTACGCTACCCCATCCGGCGTAGCCGTAGCCCATGTGGTGATGGCTACCGAACATCCATCCGACGCCGAAGACCATCGCCACGAAAACGCGGATGATGTTCAGCACGCCGAAGGTAACGATCGATTGGGCGGCATGGAAGCGCACGTAGGGCCGCTTATCGATGAGGAAGAAGATGATGCCGGTGATCCAGCCTAAGACGTAGCTCAAAGCGGCGGCAGTGTTCTCCGACATGCCGGAACGCGCGGCGACAGGCGGCTGCCATGCCGGCGCAGCCACTGGCGCTGGAGGCTGGGGCTGTCCGCAGCTGGAACAGAACTGGGCGTTGACAGGAACTTCCGTTCCGCACTTTGTGCAATGAGGCATCGCTTGCTCCTCTTGGGTAGCAGGGAATAGTAACACCATTCCACGAGGAAACCGCACCTCCGCAGGAACTGTGTGAGTAGGCCAGTTCTTGTCCACCGGAAGCTATCCTGCTTACTACCAAGACTCCGTCGCGTGGCTCGGACGGGTTTCGACAGCTTTACGGCGCGCCTAAACGGGCGCTGAAAAAATAGAAGGCAGATCCCTCGGATATAGCTGAAGGTCGATTTGCCGGACCAGCTCGAAAAAGATAGCAGCTCGGCACGAATTCCCTTTGACTTGAAGCTAGCTGATATATACTCAGCCGGACAAAAGGCCAAACGGCTAGTTTGACCTGGTCCGCGTACAGCCAGCAAGGCTCGGAGGGGCGCCGAGCACATGAACGACAGTCGTGCCGATTCTCGGGCTGCGACTCATCATTCCTCTCATCCCTGGGATGGAATGCGCCGCCATTCCTATGTCTGCATGCTTTACCTGGGGGCGGTCTCAGGCATATTCCTGGGCACACGCTGGGCGGAACAACATAGCCTTCCCACGCCCAGAGTCTTCCTTGCCATGCTGCTGCTGTTGCCCGCGGCACTGGCGGGATCAAGGCTGCTGTTTGTGGTGTTGCATTGGAAGGTCTTCCGGCGTGATCCGGCGCGGGTATGGCGAACCACCGAGGGCGGCGCTGCACTTTACGGCGGACTCATCTGCTCCTTGCTGTTCAGTCTGCCACTGGCATGGATGCTGGCGCTTCCGTTGGGTGGATTGTGGGACGCGGTAGCCATCGCCATGCTCGTGGGCATGGTTTTCACCAGGACCGGATGTCTTTTGCAGGGCTGCTGCGCGGGCCGGCCCTCGCAAAGCCCCATTGCCTTCGAACTTCCCAACGCGCAGGGCGTGTGGTGCCGGCGTTTGCCGTTCCCACTCTTTGAAGCCGGCATCGCCGCTCTGACCCTGGCCTTCTCCGTTCACTTTTTGGACCAACGTTCCGGCGGCGTGCTGTTCCTCGGCGCGCTCGCCATGTACGGCACTGGCCGATGGATACTTGAGCCCACTCGCGAACGAATCGATCGCATCGGCGGCTGGAGCGTTCATCGAGTTATTTCCGCAGTTCTGGTGGGAGCCGCCGCAACCGCCGTCCTTGTCTTCTGGGCACTGCCCGGCGGAAGTGCTGTCGTCAATCGCTGAACCTGTAGGGGAGGTAAAGATTATGGCCTTGACGCACTGGTATTTTCTCCTGTTGCCTCTCGCCGTGTTGGCTGTCATGTCGCTGCTTCGCTTTCGTGGGTGCAGCTTCGATCCCTCAGGCATACCCGGCCAGCCTGATCAATATGGGGTAGCGGTCACCGCGGACAATCCCACGGCATGGTTTCGCCTGGAGGAGACGGCTGGCCCAGCAGCCCAGAATCAAGAAGGTCCGCCGAACGGGACTTACAGCACCGCCAGTAGTCCCCTTAGCGCGGGCAATCCCTTATGGCATTCGCAGGCGGTGCCAACTACCGCACTCAAGTTTGCCATCAATAATCCCAGCCTGGTTCCGCTGGAGAGTCAGGATCCCTTCGACTTCTCGGTAAGATTTCAGGGTTCACAGGTGGTTGCCAATGTCCCTGCGTTACTGAACCTTACGGAATTCACCCTCGAAGCTCTCGTCTATGCCGATTGGGATTTGACCGCGACGGGTAATTACTACTGCGTGCTGGAACTGGCGGGGATTCCGAATCCAGCGACCAATATAAAAGGTGCGGGATTCGGACTGTATGCCGGTCCTTCCCTGGACGTTGCCAATCCCAATAGTCCGTACTCCTGGCAGGCATGGATGGGCAACGGCCTCGACTTCTACCGGCTCGAGGAGATGAAGCCCTACAACCCTCCCGACCCCGCCAATACCGGCCCGCTCGTGGAAAAAGACGACGCCACCTATCTTGCCTTCACCTTCAGTCAGTCACAGGGTCAGGCGTTTCTCTATCTGTTCACCCAGGACCGCGATCTGGACTATGTGGCCTATCAGCTGATTCCGGCGGGATATAAACCGGTAGTCGCTGGCACCAATTCTCAAGGTCTACAGATCGGGGCTACGGCGCAAGGCCCCTTGTTCAACCCTCCGTCTCCGGCGCCCATCCCCGTCCTATACCCTTTCATAGGACAAATGGCGAACGTCGCTATCTACAACAAAGTCCTCACTGAGAGTCAGCTCAGGCAACACGCTATCGCAGCGTTCTTCCTCAATTCACCAAGTACCTAAGTTGCAAAGGAGAGAAACAAATGCCATCGGCACAGGATATCTTCAATGAGTTGGTAAAGCTCGGAGCCAAGCTGGACGCTATCAATGCGACTGCGCAGGCAATACAGGCAGATGATGACCAGATCGTTCAGCTGATGGCCTATGCGGATACGGCGCTCTATCAGAACGACCTTCAGAATGCCACCATCATCTGCCTTCTCGAACAGATTGCGAAAAACACATGCGACCTGGTGAACCAGTCCGCGCTTCAGACAAGCTATCAGGAAGCCATGGAGAAGAGCACGTCGCGCCTGGCCGCGCTGATTGCAGCGACGCACCCGGAGGCGGCGTTCATACTTGAGCGGGAGGACCAATTGCGCAAGGAGATCGAAAAGTGCTGTCCGCCGAAGCCACCGGTGCCGCCTTGCCAGCAGAAGCCCTGTCCGGTGCCCAAGCTGATCGGTCCGCCGCCCGGAGGGACGAGGCAAGGTGGGTGATGGTGCTGTTGCAGCCGATGCTTCTAGCGGCCTTCGTGATTGCCGCTGACCGATGCACCAAAGCAGCCGCCGGCACCCTGCTGAGCACAGGCAGGGTGCTGTCCGTGGGGGTTGGACTGCGTATTCGGTGTGTGGTGACGCGCTTCCGGAACCGCGGATTGCTGGACCGTCCGGGAATGCTTTTGCTGGTTTGGGCAGCGCCCCTGGCAATCGTCATGCTCGCCACCAGCTCTGGCATTTTTTTCCAGCGACCGGCTGCGCAAATGGGACTGGCTGCGGCGTTTGCCGGTTCGGCGAGTAATCTCTACGACCGTCTGCGAAAGGGCGCGGTCATCGATTTTCTTGACTTAGGCTGGTGGCCGGCGAGCAACTTCGCTGATGTCGCTCTGGTCTTGGGCGTTGCCGTTGCTCTGCGATTTCTTTAAGCCGTTGTGATCGGCATCGGCGATGCTCCTCCAATCGGTCGCAGTCATGATACCGATCATTCTTTACCTTGTGGCCGCCTTCATCGCGTGTTCTCTCGTCGCCGCTGCTGGCTCTGCTTCAGCATTTCGTTCAAGTCCGCAAGCGGCCGTATCTCAATCGGACCCAGTCCATACTTAAAGCCTGGAAGCTGTGAGACCAGCTGAATGGCGTGATTGAGGTCTCGAGCCTCCAGGATTTGAAGGCCGCCAAGCTGTTCCTTGGTTTCCGCATAGGGGCCGTCGGTGGTCGCGACTTTGCCGTTTTTCCAGTACAGGGTCAACGCGGTCTCCGGAGGCTGAAGCGGGACTTCGGCAACCAGATGTCCGTTGGCGCGCAGATGGTCGTTGTGCTCAAAGCATTCGTCGAGCACTGCGTGCCGCTCGTCCTCGGGCATCCCTTCGAATTTCCCTGGCTCGAGGTATCCCAGACATATGAATTTCATCCATTCCTCCCGGTTTCCTGTGACTCCTTAATTTCCTGTGACGCAGGAGACGCAGCTCATCGTTCTGCTATCAGATAGTCGTTCGAGAGGCCGAAAATCGACAGCCACCGCAATTCTTGGGCTTGTTAGAGGAATCCGCGGGGTTCGAGTGAATGGGTTCCGCGAGTCACAACCCTCGGGCCCGATCTGGCAAAAGCGCTTCTACGGCGCGGGGCGGGATGCTGGATCAGATCGTTGCAACGGTGTCGGACCGACTGGTACGATCCTTTCCGCGGGCGGGCGTCTTGGAGTGCGGGACGAAGCCGGCAGGGGGTACGAAATGGGCAGGCTGGTGTTCGGGATGATGCAGTCTCTCGACGGATACATTGCCGCTAATAGTCAGCTTTTCGGAACGTCGACGAGCCCGGGAGTGCCGGGAGGACCGGTGTTGCCGCCTCCGGGACCGGCGCTGGCTCGCCATTTCAATGATCACATGCTTGGGCTTGCGGGAATGTTGTATGGAAGGCGTATGTATGAGGTGATGCAGTATTGGGATGAGGACCAGCCAGACTGGGACGAGGGTGACCGCGACTTTGCAGCGCTGTGGCGCGCGAAGCCGAAATGGGTTGCATCGCACTCGCTGAAGTCGGTTGGCGCCAATGCCGCGCTGGTGATGGAGGATGTGGGAGCGTTCGCTGCGCGGCTGAAGGCGGAGATCGAGGGCGACATCGACGTTGCGGGGGCGGAGCTTGCGGGGAGTCTTACTGCACTTGGCCTGATCGACGAATATCGTCTTTATCTGCGTCCATTCGTGCTGGGCGGCGGCAAGCCATACTTCGCCGCGGCGCGTCCGCCACTGCGCTTGGTGAAGAGCGATGTTGTCGGAGAAGATGCGGTGATGCTGGTGTTTGTGCCTGCATAGGTTGAATTCGTTCAACTTTGACAACAGTCTTGTCTGACAATTGTTCGAGTAGCTCAAGCCAGTCTGAAGAACCCAGGATGGAGATTTTGTACCATGGCAAAGCTCGTGTATGGATTGAACCAGTCCTTGGATGGCTACGTCGACCATCAGAAATTTAAGCCAAGCCTGCCGCTCTTTCGCCACTACATCGAGTATGTGCGCGACCTGACGGGCATTGTGTACGGTCGCGGCATGTACGAGGTAATGCGTTATTGGGACGAAGACCAGGCGGACTGGGTCGCGGAGGAGCACGACTTCGCGGCGGCGTGGCGGAGTAAACCGAAGTGGGTTGTGTCGCGCACGTTGAAGTCGGTCGGGCCCAACGCCACACTTTTCGAGAATGACATCGAGGCAGCGATACATGGGCTGAAGGCCCAGCACGTGGGAGAGATTGCAGTTGCCGGACCAGGCTTGGCTGGAAGCCTAACCGACCTTGGTCTTATTGATGAGTATCGACTTTACCTCCACCCCATCGTACTTGGTCGCGGCACGCCATTCTTCGCCGGCCCCAGGCCGCCGCTCCACCTTGTTGCCAGCGATCGAATTACCGAAGACGTGATCAGGTTGACGTACGTTCCCGCTTAGTCGCAGGGTGCCCCACACAACTGGGGTCCCCGACGAGCGCCGACTTTGCGCTCGTTGGGGTGGATGAGCGGGTTTCGAATGTCTGGGAAAGATTATTCCCAGCGAAGCGCTTGTATGGCGTCGACGCGGGCGGCGCGGGCGGCCGGGAGCATCGCGGCAACTACCGCTGAGCCCATCAGCACCAGCACAGAAACGATAACGGGCACTGCGCCCGGCATTTTTAGGTCACCGAAATAACTGCCCGCCACGCGCGCTACGACAAACCCGAAGGCTGCGCCCGCCAGAACGCCAACGGCAGCCATCACGGCGCCTTCCGCGACAACGCCTCGGAGAAGATTCTTCGGCTGTGCCCCAAGCGCCAGGCGGATGCCGAATTCGCGGGTCCGCGCGCTCACGGAAAACGCCAGTACGCCCGCGACGCCAACCACGGCAATCAGCAACGCGACCACTGCGAACACGCCAAAGACCAGGGAGTTCAAGCGGTCTGGAGCAAGCACTTTTGCCCGGATGTCTTCGAGCGTGGCAGGATTCTCAACGGGTTCATCGGCGGACATCTCGCGGATAATCTTGGTTACCGGCGTCACCAGCGAATAAGGATCTGCGGTGGTGTGGATGAGGAGGTGTCCGCCGAAAATTGGGCCGTCTGCAAAACTGTCGTAAACGGTGGATGTGGGCACAGGAACGATATGGTCGTCGTCCACATCGGCGACGACCCCAATAATGCGGTGCGGCGACTTGATTCTAGCCTTTTCCGCTTCCGGCCCGGGAACGAACTCGAGCACGGGATCGGTCCAATAGACATGCCGGCCGACGGCATCCTGCCCAGGAAACATGCGTTGTGCGAGAGTCGCGCTGACGATCACGACCGGCTCGTGATCGTGGTCATCGAGCGCGTTGAAATCACGCCCGGCAAGAATGGGAACGCCGAGCGCGCCGAAAAAGCCGGGAGAGATGCCCCGCCACATTGCGCGCGGATCGTCTTTGCCAGAGGTGTGACCATCACCAGAGAATTGCAAGCCTACACCGAAGTTGTCGGCATCGCGCCAGGGAGCGATCATACCGAAGGCCGTCTCGGTGACGCCGGGTAGCGCATTGATGCGACGCATCGATTCCTTGTAAAAATCGACGACTTG
>Ga0181531_10001074_pt1 | contig 17642 bp, 22 predicted proteins | sample PEATcosm2014_Bin_38_FD_119743 | JGI IMG/M metagenome (GOLD analysis project Ga0181531, IMG submission 119743) | Peatland microbial communities from MTU Mesocosm Facility, Houghton, MI, USA - PEATcosm2014_Bin11_10_metaG | ecosystem: Environmental > Terrestrial > Soil > Wetlands > Peat | place... | reverse complement strand
GCGAAGTATGGCGATGCAGGGACTCGAACCCCGGACCTACGGATTATGATTCCGCCGCTCTAACCAGCTGAGCTACATCGCCGCAAATATTTCAGTATTTTTACCTTATTATAGCTAAATCTTCAGCTTTTGCACTTGAAAGTTGTTCAAAAGTATATTGAACATGGACTTCAGGAAGAAGAGGCCAGTGACGAGGGTCGCAATAACGCCCAGCATCATGGTCACCGCAAAGCCCTGAATCGGGCCGGTGCCAAAGCGATAGAGTACAAGGCCAACAATGAAGGTGGTAATATTACCGTCCAAAATCACCCGCATTGCATCGCTAAAGCCAGCGTCTACGGCGCCACGGGCTGTTTTGCCCAAGGATAATTCTTCTTTTATGCGTTCATAAATCAATACGGATGCGTCAATTGCCATACCGATGGTAAGCACCATGCCGGCAATACCAGGTAGCGTCAAGGTTGCTTTCAGCCACACAAGGCAAAGAAGCGTGAAGAACATATTGTAAATCAAGGTGATAAATGCAAGTAATCCGCAGTAGCTGTAGTAATAGATACTAAAGACGAAAAGTAATCCCAAGCCAACAACGCATGAGAGAAGCCCTTGATGAATTGATTCATCACCGAGTGTTGAACCGATTTGGCGTTCTTCTTCAAACGTAACCGGTGCAACGAACGCACCAGATTTAAGCAAGAGTGATAATTCTTGAGCTGATTCAGGAGTATAGCTACCGGTAATTTGACCATTGGTTTTGATTGCTGATTGAATCTCAGCAGCAACAATCACAACGCCATCAAGTACTACCGCAAGAATCTTATGTAAATTCTTGGAGGTTAATTCTTCAAATCTTTCACCGCCTTCTTGGCTCAGTGAGAAAGAAACCGCCATTTTATTTTTGCTTTGATCAAATTCCGGACGCGCATCACGCAATAATGCGCCAGTAATTTCAGTGTATTGCGGCACTAAATAGTATTCATCTTTACGTTGACCAGGGACTATTTCATACCCTTCTGGCAACACGCCATCATAATCATACAGAATATCTTCTTCGCTTCTGCCTGAACGTTCAACAATCTTAAATTCCATGATCGCTGCGCGGCCAATCATTGCTTTTGCTTGCGCAGGATCGGAAACATCGGGAAGCTCAACGACAATATTGCGTTCGCCTTGCGGCGCAATGGTAATTTCAGCAACGCCCATCTTATTCAAACGGGTACGTAATACTTCAATATTACGATCAACGGCTTCTTTTTGGATCAGTTTTGATTTGGTTTCAGTGAAATTCGCACGCACTTGATTACCGCTTACGGTATAGTGCATGTCTTGATATTCAGATTTAATGAGAGAGACTGCGTCATGCGCAGCGGTTGATGATTCAAAGGTTAACACCATTGAAAGATCTTCAATTTTCTTTGAGATTGGCGCTTCTTTGCGCATCACTTCAAGATGTTTTGGGATGTGATTGAGGCGAGCGAGCAATTCACTTTCAACTGCTTTTTCAGTTTTGACCCCGAGGGTTATATACGTCCCACCCACCAAATCGATGCCGAGCCGAATGCTCTTGCGAAATGGATAAATAAAATAAAGACCAATCGCGAGAAAAACGATCCAAAATGCAAAACCTGAAAATGCGATATTGCGCGTTGAGATATTCATGAACTACTTCCTTTACATGAAGTGCTTCTGATCAGCACATAAAATATGTATGTATTGTCATTATATTGGCGTCCTTCTTTCAAGGACTGGCCAGTCCATCATTTTCCAATCCTCGTAAGCGCATGGCTTTATTCGTCCTTCGATTAACTTAGGATGATCGGGAATAAAAATGAAGGATTGCCGAGGAGGGGACTCGAACCCCTACAGGATTTCTCCCTCTACCACCTCAAAGTAGCGTGTCTGCCAGTTTCACCACCTCGGCGATTATTTCAAATTTTAAGTATAGTAAAAGTACCATAAATAGGCCCGCTAATCAAATGTATTTTGGGGTTAAACCTGATCAAAACTCCTGCAACCTAAAAAGCCCCTCTTGCGAGGGGCCTTATACTCTCAGATTAAGCTGTTTTACTCCTGCGTTTTCTCTGCTGTCTCTTGGTCGGCAGCCATAGGCTCAGGTCCGCATTCAAGGTGTGTCGTTTTAACAATTAATGCTATACGCAGATACTCGTCATATTCTTCGTTTTTTCGAGGTTCTTTATAAAACATTGCGGCCACAACTGCATTCTCACAAGCTTTATCAATATGCGCCTGATCAAAATTCGCAGTCAAACCCGCATTTTTCGCTCGAGATAACGCTGCGTTTATTGCTTGCCGCGCCTGCACCTCTCTTGCCTTTTTTTCTTCAGGTTCCATACCCCACAACGAAATGACGCTCACTAATGCAATTATCGATAAGAACTTTTGCTTCATATACTCTGCCTTGATCTTTTTTATTCTTTGGTTCCGCAAGTGCCGCACCAATTCGAGCCGACGGTCCCTTGAGTCTTACCCGTTCCCCTTGCAATTTTTAATGCGTCCCTCAGATACTTGTCATAGTCTTTATCTTCCCGAGGAACGCTAGCACCATTCTCAGTCATACCAACGACTGCCCACGTTCCAGCGGTTTGACAGGCTTGCTTGATTTGCTCTTCGGTTAAACCTTTCAAGAGAGGATCCTGACGAACTTCCGCACGGGATAATGCTGCCAGCGCTTGTTCAGTAGAAGCAAGCATTTTTTGCTCATATTCAGACTCCATACCGCGTAGCGAAATAGCACTCACGAGCATGATGATTGATAAAAATTGTTTTTTCATAGATTTTCCTTTCGAAAAAATAGTTATGGAAGTTTTACGATCTTTGCACCCTATCACCAGGCTGCTCACCTGGTTGCGTTGTAATATCAGTATCCAAGTCAATAACCTGAGGAACGAGACTTTCTCTAAAAAGCTTTTCGTATGCCGCAACATCGGTTGGCAATGGCCGACCGATAGGGCCAAGATCTGCCCTATTCACTGCAAATATCGTTGCTTGCCGTATTTGTTCTGGCGTGAACTGATTGAGATCTGGCATGCCCTCTATTGCCCTTTGGACCATTGTATATGCATAGTGATCGTTTTTTTTATTCAATTTTCTCTTAAGGCAATCATCGTAGATTTTCGGATCAGTAGTTGCGACTTGTTCACACTGATCAGTGACTTCTACCTCAAGCACGGTCAACTCTTTTGCTATTGCCAATTGCTCTTGCGTAAATTGATTGCGATTTGGAAGGCGATCAATTGCCTCTTGCGTCATCCGAGCAGCTCTCTGCTCTACCGTTTCCTGCATACTCAAAACGTTCTGCGCACTCATGAGAATCATAAGGGATAATGTATAATGTTTGCTTATCATGAAAGAATTCCTTCCCAACGTTGTATATGTGTCTTTAACGATTGAGCAGTGTATCATAATTGTTGATAAATCAAAATCAAAAATGCCCTACAAAGCTTATTCTAAACGAAAGAGGTCGCTCCGAAGAACGACCTCTTTAACATTTTATTTTATCTGTTTCTACTCAGCAGGTTCCGCTTTGGTTTCCTGCGCTGGTGCTGCTGCCTGCTTGGCAGGTTTCTTTTTCTTTGCAACTACCACTTCTTCTTCAGATTCAGCGCCCGAGAAATAGCTCATGACCGAATCATATATACCCGCAAGCCCATCAAGGAATGAATTCCACCAGGATGTGATCATGCCCAACCAGCCTTCTTCCTGCGATTCTTGTTGCGGCGCTTCACATACCGGTTCATGACCTAATTTTTCATCAAGTTCTTTACTGAATTTCTTAAGATCAAGACCTTTTTCCTTCAAGCTTTGCAGCGCATCTTTGATATGCGTTGCATGCTCTTGAACCGTCTTATCTACTTTGTCGAATTCTTGTTTGAAGATACCATTAATGTATTCTTGAATATCGGTAATGCGTTTGAACGGTGTCGCCATACCGAGCCACAATTCACGCGCCTTCTTATCATTCAATTCTCTACCGATATCTTTATATGCCTGCCAGGCTTGTTTTTCAGCTACACGGCCAAGATTCACTTGTTCTATCAATTTATCCAAGAACGCATCAAGCGCCCTGCTATATTTATCAAGATCAGCAACATCTTTTTGCAATTGCTCTAATACTTTTTTCTCTTCAAGTGCAGCCATTTGCATCTTCTTTTCACGTTCATCAAGATGCGCATGTTTTGCCTCATCAACGCTCAGAAGCGTATTAAACTCTTCAAGAATAGTGGCGATCTCTTCTTGATCTAATCCCACACTGATATAAAGCGGATCTAATATTTGACGATCAATTTCTGCGCGACGTTTAAAGAATGGCATACGTGATTCAAGAACTTGATCAAATACGCCTTTAATTTGTTCATATTTACCTTGGGCTTTTTCCCAAATGCCCCGCTTTAAGAGCCAATTACCTGATGGTTCTGCAAGATCGATCGTATCGAATCCGATCAATTCTTCTTTTCCTTCTTCGACTGGGGGAGCCGGAGGCGCTTCTTGAGTAGGTGTTGCAGGCACTGGCGTAGCTGGCACTGGTGCCGTAGCCGTAGCTTCCACAACTGGTGCTTGTTGTGCAGGCACTGGCGTAGCTGGCACTGGTGCCGTAGCTGTAGCTTCCGCAACTGGTGCTTGCTGTGCTGGCACTGGCGTAGCTGGCACTGGTGCCGTAGCCGTAGCTTCCGCAACTGGTTCTGGCGCCGCATCTTCGTGATGTTCTTCAGCCGGAGCTGCATCATCATGATGTTCTTCTACTTCAGCATGTTCAGCATCCATAGCACTTGAAAGGGTAAATGGTGAATATATTTTTTTACCATGAGCTTGCGTATCATCAACAGAATTTGTTGAAAAAAACGTCGATTGCACGATCAGATACAACACACAGAGCGTTATCCCACTCACGAGAAACGACTTTATATTACGCATAACCTAAAACTCCTTAGGGTCAAAATATATCCACCATTATATTATCAAATGAGATCGATTGAATTAATCAGTTTCTTCTTCAGACATCATCATCATTGATTCGTCTTCGTCAGGGTAACGATCACTTTCTTCCATCATCATCATTGATTCGTCTTCATCTGGGTAGCGATCTTCATCTGGATAACCATCGTCCATCGATGTTGCCATTTCAGATGAAGCAGATCCTGTTTTCATGAAATCTGATTGTCTCATGAAATAGAATAATGCTGCAGCCGCAAGCAGAGCTAGAACGATCATCATATTTTTGTTACGCATAAAAACTCCTTTTTGCGTATGTTCTTATAGAAACGAGGTACAACCTTTGTTACTCAACAACTGTTTCTTGAAGAGCGGTTTCCAAGTTTTCATCTTCTTGCATCCAACCTCGATTGCTTTCGCCGCCATCTGTTTGGCTAGCTTCCAGCGCGCCGTTGCTCTCAACATCCAGCGACGTCGACACATCAGATTTCGATTTTTTGTCGCATTTCATGCACTTTGATTCTTGCATGAAATAATATAATAGAGCGAGGATTAATGCCGCAACCGCGATCATAGTCCAATTGTTCTTACGCATACGATGACTCCTTTTAATAAGGCTTGGTTAATATTCAATTATTACAAGGTTTTTGCCAATTCTTTCAACTCATCCATGAGACCCTTTGAAAGTTCTTCAGCATCCCATGAAGTATAACTCCATCTAACACCAGATTCCACCTTAGTCAAGACTGAGCGGTCACTCTTGATATCAATAATATCAATACGTACCACGTTCATGAGCGGGTGAATATGCGATGGTGCGCGCACAACGCCTGCTCTGCCGAGAATGCTATATGCAACGTTGCCCTCATCCAAAAAACAGAGCATCACTTTTTTTTGCCATACCATATTATGGTATCCTGCATGATCTTTATTGATGCAGATCAAAATACTTTCAAGGCCCTTTGGATAAATGCATTGTATTGGCGTTGTATGTGGCAACCCTTTTTCTGAAAAGGTCGCCAAAATCGCCACGGTTTCACCCTTTTTCAACACATTCACTAAATCATCAGGGAGTTTTACCCCAACATGTTTTGCCATAACAGCCCCACCTCGTCGTAAAAGCTATCTATTTAACTATAATTATCTACTTTAAAGACAGCGTGATAAGCGTGATGCAATGTCATGCTCAACCGCTAATCCTGCTGGTGTTAATACCAATCGATCATCCCGCATAATAAGAAATTTATGCTCACGCAACATACCAATAGTGTTATCAATTTCTCGCCGTTGAGATTCAGTTAAACCATCAACCAATTCACCATGAGATAAGCCATGCATGGTACGTATTGCAAGCATTATTCTTTCTAAACGAACATCCTCTTGAGTTAACGTTTCCGAAAATACTGTTATGTCTTGATTCATTTCAAGACTTTGCATATATTTCATAAAATTTTTTTCATTTTGCGTGCGGGAATGCCCATCAAATGAGCACGCTCCCAATCCAAATCCTTTATATGGTCTGCGTTGCCAATAGGTTCTATTGTGCCGCGATTCATATCCCGGTTTTGAAAAGTTTGAAATTTCATACTGATTAAATCCATGCTCACGCATTTTTTCAACCGTCCACATATACATGTCAACTACTGCATTATCACACGGTAACGAAACCGTTTTTTGTTTCACTCTAAAATATAACAACGTGTTCTCATGCACCGTCAGAAAATAGATCGACACATGATGAATCGGCCATTGCACAACCGTATTCACTAATGCTTTCCACTCATCTTCCGTTACACCAGGAAGACCTATAATAAGATCAACCGAAACGCGATCACAAGACTTTGATGCATGATGCACCACAAACGCGACGTCTTGCATACTTTGACGTCTATTGAGAGAATGTAACACACGCGTATTGAGACTCTGCACACCAATGCTTATCCGATTGATGCCCAATGTTTTCCATAAATCCATTTGTTCCTGCCTTACAGTACCCGGATTCACTTCTATCGTTATCTCAGTCTCTTGGTTTATTTCACAGCTTTTTCTTAGTATACCAAACATGTCAAGTAGCAGGTCATCCGGATACGTGCTTGGGGTTCCACCTCCCAAATAGATCGTATCTAAGGGCAATTTCCTGCCAAACTGCTGCATGCCGGTTTCAATCTCAGCGCACAAAGCGCGGTGATACCGTTCCTTAAATTCATCCTGACCGACCACCGTCACAAATGGGCAAAATGCGCATCGATACGGACAAAATGGCCAATGAATATAAAAAGAACGCGTATCGGAAGTATAATCATATGACACCCGTTCGAGACATTTTTCATTCGTTTCACTCATGAAAAACCCTCAGGGTGCACGGGAAAAGGAATATCATTTCCGTTCGTCCTGAGTAGTGCGCAAGCACGTATCGAATGGATAACGGAATACAGTAACATAGCTTTTTTAACATATTTTGCAATCCTATAATGACTTTAAGCTATATCTTTATGTGAACTAGTGTTGGCGACAAACGCCTTGGCGAGCGCAAAATCACGCTCTATGTTTTCCGGTATGGTTTCAAGATTGGCAAATTTAATTTCTTGCACACCATCAAATATGTGCTCCAAATTCTCCATTAACGCCGGCGGAATATGGCGATCCTTCATATATGCCAAAAATTCAATATCGGTCGCGCTTAAGACCTGATAGCCATAGCGCTTTTCAACGTACATTTTTATAATTTCAGTCAGCTGAGAATAAAATTTTCTTCCATCTTCACGCGTAAATCCACGGCGTGCCCAAAGCGCATCAAGTTCACGATTGGCCCACTGCCACGGTTTGAGCGGCTTTTTACGTGATTTGAAAAATCGTATTAAAAGATACATAAGCGCGAGCGTGATCAGAATCGCCAAGCACCACATACCAATAATAAAGGGCTGCGTTTGCCAGAATGGCACGTGCCAAACCCCATAGATATCGTATATTTCTGCTGATTCATTCCCTACCATAAATCCCTCACTAATACATCATGCGTCGTCGGAAAAAACACACCAAATCACTCATGAATGATTGATCGATGCGTACATCCAACACATCAATGCCATATTGTTTAAACAGATTATCTTGTTCTGCAACGCGCGCGCCCAATAATGCATTCAGCCGATCTGCATGTTTCCCGCGCGTATCGATTAATGATATTTCGCCCGTTTCACTATCTTGTATCGGTAGAAAACCAACCGATGGAAATTTTCTTTCCCGCTCATCTAGGCAGCGAATGGCAACCAAATCATGTTTCTTTGCCACGATATTCATATATTTCGTAAACGGATTGTCCGTAATGAAATCGGATATCATGAAAACTAATGCTTTGTTAACGTTTCGGCGTGCTAAATATTCAAAGGCTACATTCAAATCAGTTCCCCTGCTTCTTTTTTTCCGATCATCCTGAGTACTGAGCCCTGAGTTTAGCGAAGAGGCGAAGGTATCGAAGGACGTCTTGCTTTGGTGCTGTTCTGAAAAGTGAAACAACTTTTCCATAATCATGCGCGTATGCATGCGCCCGCGCTTGGGCGGGATAAAGGTTTCAACCCCATCAGAAAACATCAGTAATCCAACGTGATCTTTGCCATATTCTGCAACGAGTGCGAGTACGCTCGCCATGCGCGCAATCGTATCAAACCGTAGATCGTCATGGGATGAAAAAAAGGTCGAGCCAGAACAATCGACTGCTAAAATCACCGATCGGCTGCGCTCTTCAATATATTGCTTGGTGAGCAAGGTGTTCATCCGCATGGAGGCTTTCCAATCGATGTAACGCACGTCATCACCCAGCTGATATTCACGAATCTGATCAAACTCAAAACCGGTGCCCTTCACGGCCGAACGGCTATCACCCGAAAGCGTATTATTCAAAATGCGCCGCGTATAAATTTCAATATGCTTAATTTTGGTGAGTATCTCTTGCGATAACATACACTACCACCCGTTAAAAGATGCCCTCTTTTTTCAATATTTCTGGCATTGCAATAGAGCCATCAGCCTGTTGATACGTTTCCATCAAGGCAACCATCAAACGCGGTAACGCTAATGATGAACCATTAAGCGTATGCACCAACTCCGTCTTGCTCTCGGCAGTTACCTTAAAGCGAAGCATGCCACGGCGTGCTTGGAAATCGGTACAGTTACTGATGGATGAAACTTCGTAATAGGCTTTTTGGCCCGGCAACCAGACTTCAACGTCATACGTTTTAGCTGATTGGAATGAGCAATCTTGAGCTGCCAAAAGGCTAATGCGATAATGCAAACCAAGTTGCTGCAAAATATCTTCGGTGCTTGCAATCATGCGATCTTGTTCATCTTGTGAATATTCTGGCGTGCAGATCGTATAAAGTTCAACTTTTTCAAATTGATGAATGCGAATAAGGCCACGTTCAGTTGAACCATAGCCGCCCGCTTCACGGCGGAAACAGCTAGACCATGCGGTCAAACGGATCGGCAATTCTTGCGTCATGAAAATATGATCGCGATACATGCTTGCCAAATTTACTTCTGAAGTGGGGGACATATATAATCCGTCAGCCGGCATTGCATATACCTGCTCACGGAATTTAGGAAAGTTTCCTGAAACTTCTAAGGATTTTTCATTGATCATGTAGGGAGGGATAACCGGATCGAATCCATGCTTCATATTATTTTTGAGCATGAACATCGTGAGCGCGTACATATATTTAACCGCATCACGTTTATAGAATACGAAGTTGCTGCCTGTCATGGTGACGGCCGCATTGAAATCGAACCAGCCAAGCTCATTGCCAAGCTCTACATGGTTCTTGACTGCAAAATCAAAGGATCTTTTTGATCCCCATTCTTTAATAACTTTATTGGATTCTTTATTGCCCGCTGGAACATCGTCCATAAGTAAGTTAGGGCAACTCAGATAGAGCTCTTTAAATCGAGGCTCAATTTCTTCTAGAAGGGATTCTTTTTCTTTGAGATCTTTACCGATTTGGATCGACCGTTCACGGACTTCAGGAGTTATGCCCCCTTTGGCCTGACGCGCCAATTCATTCTTTTCCGCTCGTAACGATTCAACTTCCGAGCGTAGCGCTCGCAGCTGGATATCCAGTTCTGCAAGCCCTTGGGCATCAAATGACGGTTCTTTTTTCTTGATTAAAGCTATTGTTTGCTCTGGCTTTTCCCTGAGCAGACCCAAATCGATCATACTGAATCTCCGCGCGTTTAGATCATAGTCGTATGATCCTTATTGTAAAGCAGATCGAGAGAAATGCAATGGGAAGGGATTATTGCTTTGCTACTTGAAGGGCTTGGCACATTTCTTGCCAACCGTTTCTCATGCTTTGATCTAACTGCTCTTCTTTCATATTCGAAGCGTATGTCGCTATATAACCTCGCAATTTTTGATAATCGCCACCTTTGCAAAAGTTTGCAGCAGGCATACCTCTGCTTATGCTACTAAATGCATATGCCATATATGCTTTTTGAAAGAAAACGGGATTAGGCCCTAAATTCCAACAGCATTCAATGGCCGCACCCTGAAGTTTATTCCATAATTCCCTATGACCGCTTGCCTCTATAGCTTCAGGAGTTATAATAAAACATTTTTCTCTTTCCATAGGCTGAGGGGCAGACGCTGTTAATGTGAAATGCCCATTCGCTACCATTGTGCAAATATCTTGCCAATCTTTTTCCATTTCTTCTGCGAGTGTGCTCTTGCAGCAATACAGCCCAGTACCCTCATACACCCCATTTTTCACGTATTCATAACCAAACTTCTCATAAACCGGACCACTTTGATTGTTAATGTTTATTGTTCCATTAACCAGGAATTTCGAAACTGGTTCACCTTTTTTCATCTGACTAAAAACATGTGCGGTATATACTTTCTTCCATGTGTCGCGTGCCTTTTCAGCCTTAATCTCACCATCAAATCCAAGAGTGTTACTCTCAGAAAGCACGGCCGATCTTATAGCGCTCGCTTCAATCCTTGCTCTTAATGTTGCAAGAGCCTGCTCCATCGCCATCATTTGTCCGCATGCAAAAAGCGCCATCGCGCCCAACATAAACTTTTTCATGGTGTTCCCCTTAAGAAAGTGGCTTATAATAGGCCAAATTATACAGCACCAGAATTTGATTGTCTATGCTTGAGACTGCTCCTGCAATACTTCACTCAATGCCACCGGATTACTGATCATAGGAAAATGATCGCTGTCGATTTCATAATACGGCCACCCTTTTGCCCGCGCCTTCCGGGCCATGTTTTTCAGAGTAATGTGATCATTTTGAGCACAAGATATGAAAGATTTGGGGATAGCATTCACGATGGTGGGATCAAAGATAATTTCTTGTTCAAAGCTTTTGAATGCTTGAGTTGTCACCCGCTCGTTAAACCAAGTATTATCATCATCGGCAAACGAAGCTGATAAGGAGGCTGGCACGAACCATCCTTCTCCTTTTTCCTCCACTTGTGATCTGAAATAGAAAGCCGTTTGATCATCTACCAGCGACATCAACGAATCGCCCACATCAGGAATGAGACCATCAAGATAAATCAACTTCTTGATACGATCTGGCATCGCTGAGGCAACGCCCGTTATGACCAGACCTCCATAACTATGCCCAACCAAAATCGCATCCTTGATATCTTGAAACACACAGAGGTTGGTGATATCCAGAATATGAGTATTGAGATCGATATTGGGATTATTCAGATGATTCCGTTCACCAAGTCCTGTTAGCGTTGGCGTGAATACGGTGTGTCCAGCATTCTCCAAAAGTACTTTCACTTTTTTCCAATACCACCCACCACAAAATCCGCCATGTACTAATACAAAGTTGCTCATGTATATTCCTGCTCTATTCGGACTGATCCGTCCTTCGCTTATTCGGAACACCCGTCTTCGCCCGCTCATCCTGAGCCTGACGAAGGACGGCTTCTTCGGGTTTATTTGACTCCGCACATTGGTCTTCTCTTATACCAAATAACTTTCATCGGCGTCAAACAAAAAAGGCCGCCGATTAAGGCGACCTTAGCGAGTAAAACCTGCTTTTAAAGCGTAAGCTTCACTTAACGAATTTTAACAGATCTAACAACTTCTCGTAAGTTTTTACCAGCTTTGAATCGAGGGACATTTACCTCAGGGAGGTTAATGCGCTCTTTCGTAGACGGGTTAATGCCTTTACGAGCTGGGCGCTTAGAAAGCCAGAAGCTTCCAAACCCAGTGATAGACACTTTTTCACCTTTTTTCAAGGTGCGTTCTACAATACGTGTTAATGAGTCAAGGACACGAGACACATCTTTCTTGCTGAAAGCTGTTTCTTCGCTCAGCGAATCAATCAATTCACTCTTGTTCATACTTTCTCCTTACGTTAAGTAAGTAACGGTTAAACAGACTGCTACTTCAGTACAACTCTACTTTAACTTTTCATCGTCATATAGTAACCTATAGTAGTTCGATTTATCGGTTTGTCAAATACTAGATGACTTTGTTTTATATTGAATAAACCAAAACCCCGAATTTGTCCAATGATTTTCTAAAAGAATTTCAAGGTGCGGCATGCATCATTATTATAGAGGAGCACGATGCTGATTGATACACACTGCCACATTAACATGATGGTCAAGAAAACATTCGACACTGAGTTAATTCCTGATGATCTTCTCCTTGCATCGCCCATAGTTGATGAAGCATACGCCCGCGGTGTTACGCGCATCATTAACGTTGGTACTAGCTTGGTTGAGAGTTTCAATTGTATTCAACTTGCTCGTCAGTATGCGCCCATTCATGCTGCAGTTGGTATACATCCTAACGACTGTACACAAACATGGCATAACGATTTTTTGAAAATCAAGAGTTTTGTTAACGAACATAAAAAAAATAAAATCGTAGGTATAGGCGAAACAGGCTTGGACAGGCACTATCCAGATACTAATATTGATCGTCAAAAAGATGCATTTCGTGCTCATATTGACCTCGCTTTGGAAAAAAATTTGGGTCTGATTGTGCATACGCGCGATGCCCGCGACGAGACCTTGCGTGCCCTCGAGGAATATAAAGGTCAGATCTCACGCGGCATCATTCACTGCTTTTCCGAAGATCAAGATTTTGCCGACCAAGTAATCGCCATGGGATTCGTGATCGGCCTGGGCGGCATCATTACCTATCCCAAGAATGAATATCTGCGCCAAATTGCCCGCACGGTGCCGCTCGATAAAATTGTTTTAGAAACTGATGCGCCCTTCCTGCCGCCGCAAGCAATCCGCGGCAAACAAAATAGCCCTGCCCAAATTCGCACCATTGCAGAATATCTTGCGCAACTGCGCGGCATATCATTAGAAGACGTTGCACAGCAAACAAGCAAAACCGCTATGCGCATATTTGGGATTGAGATATAGGATGCGCACGCTATACTGTACTCGTTTTTAAATTATTTTTATGAAGGAAATCATGAAACAAATCTTATCACTACTTTTACTCTGCTCACTACCGATCACTACTCTCGCCAATAATCCTGCCCGTCGGGTTGGCACCGCGCTCATCAAACTCATACAATACAGTGAATGCATAGGCCGCAATGGTCGATTTTATGAACCTAAATGCATCGCTTCTCATACTCTGCCACTGCATGAGAGTAGTGATAATAAGCACACCATTAAATTATCCCCTACAGACACTGCAACGGTCCATATAACACACGCCTTTCTCAGAGAAGCACGCGTAGCAATCAAATTTTACCAGAAAGATCGCCTCACGATTAAGCCCACCATCACTGAAACAACGGTCACTCACCTTACTCCCTTAGATCTCGAAGGCGGCTGTGTCCAGGAGACTGTACCTGGTGGAGTGCGACACGACTACGAAAAAGTAGAGGTCCGTCTGACCAAGCAACTCCTACCTTCAGAAGATGCATCGCAGAGCAATGAACCAAACAATTAATACGAAAGGTTTCCCATGAAACAGATATTATCACTAGCCCTACTCCTCAGCGCACTCTCAGTCAACCATGCACATGCTATGGCACAAATCCTAGATATCGAACTTGCTGAAGGCGTTACCTCGTGGAATGAATTGAACGTCTCAGTAGAGCTCGAAGATTTAAAAGATCATTCGTCAGACCTTACCAATAATCAAAAATATATAACGCGCTCTTATACCCTGCAAGGTGATCGATTACACGCTGCCCCTAGTTATAACAAGGATGTAACCACCGTGTCAGTAGGTTCTGGATATGCCGCAAACGTGGAACTGTGCCGCTTAGAACAAAACAAACAAGTAGCACTGTGTTACAGCGTTTATGGACTCCCACCTCTTGGCGACCTTCCGTGGCCTCTTTCCCTTATCTCATCCGCTACCCCAGTTAAATCATCAGGCATCATTCGGATCCCGCTGAACACACCTTTTGAAGACCGCATCATCAAGCCAGGCACCGATATCGAATTGATGTTAAAAATCAAAGCCGTGCTTAGAACCAGAAAGATGTCTCCGCCACCATGCTGCCAAAAGGGCACAACAAATAACAATAACGATACCGATAATGATGACGATAATGCGTAACCACTAAAATCGACTATCTCTCAGGGGAATGCTTGCTTATGCAATGCATTCCCTTTTTTCCCCTCTGCTTTTATGTTAATATTTACCGCAATACAAACCTATTGAAAGGGATAAAGCCATGAAACGCATTTTTGCACTTTGCCTATTATTTCCATTAACGCTCTGCGCTATGGATGAAGCATCAAAAAAACATCAATACACGTTACTCGCTACGGATGAAACGCCAAAACAAGAGGATTTATATGTCGGTATCATCGCACAGGTGCTCAATCGTTTAGAGCGCAATAAACGCGTCGATATATATCCTATCGCAAGCACTACCTTCATTTATAAACTTCCGCATGATCATACCGAGAACACCAGGTTTGAATACGTTGATACCATCGATGATTTAAATCCGCCTATTCCAGATAAAAGAATGATACAAACTGATCCCGATTCTAGATCGGTTGTCCCCTCAGTTGTCCTCTCATCGATTAATTTTTCTCACACTGAAAAACATAAAGTGGTCACTCGAATGATTAACTTATATTGTAGGTCCGGAGATCACAACCATCACCCTTCAATTCCACTAGGCCACGTCTATCTATTCAATATATGGGGCGGGTGGACAGCCAAGCACAAGGATCTCAAACCAGCAAAGTTTGATCCCGCTCCTACAGTAAGATTCTTGCCAGGATCGACGTTCGAGCAAGGAGAAAATATCATTGAATCAACGGTTCCCAATGAATCATTAGCTAAATGCCCCACCGGCAATAGCCCAGCAGTGACTATCGCCTTTCTCAAAATGATGCAGCAATATGACAATGAAAAGCAGCGCATGGTCTACGTACCCGAAGGCACCCAAAACAAAGATCACAGGGAATGAGTTTAAAGAATATGAAACGCGCTTACCAAACATAATCGTCAAAGCTGGCGCCTATATCATCCAAGATTAAGCAATGAAATGCATTGCATATCATTGCAAGAGGTTGCGCAGCAAACAACAAAAACTGCTATGCACATATTTGGTATTGAGATATAATAACGCGCTAAATATCTTAATTATGGTAAAGGATCTCTATGAAACGCATTCTCATTTCCCTCCTGCTTCAGTCTTCGCCCTATGGATTACTTCTGACATGCTGCCCGCTCACTATCATGGCAATGGAACGAGAGCACAAAAGATTAAACCTCGATAGCGTCGAGTTTGAATCCGCACAACGCATAGAACGAGAATACAAAAGAATCAAATTGGATAGTGCAGAGTCTGAATTGGCGCCACTTCAAGAAAATCCATATTTTGCATACATTATGCTCTCGGCAGTCTTATCTCATAATAATCAAGCTTCACCCTTCATCCTCGAACAGCGCTCGACTTTTGTTCGCCATCCGGCAAATAATAATATGTTTTCCTTTGTTGAGGCATCCATTACCTATCCAACAGTTCCATCGGACAAAAGTGATGAACGAGATTATAGAGTACGCCTTGCCATAAAACCCCTCGTTAACTCCTATGACAATACCGCCGAAATCGAATGTGAATGCCATTACGAACGTCCTAATGGGCTCCAGACGATAACATCTCTCGAACCGGTCATACCACCAACAACCATGACTATCACGCTCGATAATCGTCCATATAAAATTTCAGATAATCTTCACTCCATCACTTTGTTTGCACGGAAAAAAAATCCCAATGATTAAGAGCTCATAACCAGCCTTTCCGCAGTAATCCTAATCGCCCATTTCACGATTTTCTTCCTTTTGCCGTCCCCGCTCTGATACCCTAGTCCTATATTAATACGTTTTCTAAATGGAGGGGGGAAGCTATGAAATGTGTTTTGTTCTGTGTGACAGCACTTATCAGCATGCATTCAGCTTGGGGGATGGATTGCAGAAACTCAAAACGGGGGTATACCGAAATTCCATCGCCACAGGAAAAACAACAAAATCATTATTGCTGGACTGATTCATGCGTAAGAGACACCCAAGAGGGTGAAGACGCTCAAACAATCGAAAATTTAAAAGATCTTCAAAGCTCCTTATTCATAGAAGCATCACTCTACAAAGATTCTACTGCTGAAAAACCAATCGCTCAGACCGCCAAAGTCTATGACCTTCCAAATGATATCGACTTCAATCAGGTGCCATCAGTAATCCCTGATATACATGACGGCAATATTCAAAACCCAACGATTGCCATTCAAAATGTTGTGCCTATGGGCAACCAATTTGCAGTGCATTACATTCTAGAACGCGAAACAAATACGCGAACAGCCCTTGTTTCTTTGAATAAGACAATCCAAGCTCCTCTGGACGCTGGCTTAGTAATAACCATCTCAGCCTTTCTTGCATCATCCAAACCTAACGCGACGCGTAAATAACGCGGGGTCAATATGAAGCGTATTCTTACGATATGCATAGGCATGATCCATGCATCAGCCTTAACAGCAGGATGCGGCCCCTCAAAGGAACAATCCGATATTCGTATTGAGGCAACGCTCTTTAAGGAAAATAAAGGGGGCAACGATAGTCAATTGTCGTTCGATTTTGACGAATATCATCCCGGCGATAAAAAAGGCTATGTCCGCGATGAAACAAAACACACGTTTTCAAGTTGGAATTCCAGTAAGATTAAATTAGGGGACGCAACCACTATACAGGGGCGATCTGCCAAGATTGTGTATTATGTATATCTCAATGATCAGGTATTTCGGGGTGAAGAAGAGCGCGCAGAAATCAAGGTTAACGCAGATCCCAAGAAATTTTATTTGACTGCTGAGCACTATACCCTGCTCTGCGCAAAAACGATCGAGCCTGATAAAAAATAAGCTACTCTGCCCCCTTATGTCCCGCGATACGCTTCCGTCTACGCTTTCAGCTACGTCGGACAGGTCGCTACTAGGTTGTGTGAACAAAATTTACACTTTAGGTTCATAAGATAGTCCCAATGACGAAGAATCAAAAATCTCTCGATCGTCTTTGCGAGGACGAAATACGACATCCGCTGTAAAGCGGTGTTGTATGAGGAGGTGGCAATCCAGGGCAAGTAAATCAAGAAGTCATTGGAAAAGTTATTATGAAAACACCAGCGGTATATATCGTTAGTAATAGAAACAATGGGACACTCTATGTAGGGGTTACCTGCGATATGGT
>Ga0181531_10001071_pt1 | contig 17692 bp, 15 predicted proteins | sample PEATcosm2014_Bin_38_FD_119743 | JGI IMG/M metagenome (GOLD analysis project Ga0181531, IMG submission 119743) | Peatland microbial communities from MTU Mesocosm Facility, Houghton, MI, USA - PEATcosm2014_Bin11_10_metaG | ecosystem: Environmental > Terrestrial > Soil > Wetlands > Peat | place... | reverse complement strand
TGAACGCCGCCGATCGAGGCTCCTAATGCGCGGGTGACAGCACCAGCGTGAACGCCACCTTCACTTCGTTCTTCACCGCGTCGGTGCTCTTCCAGTCACCCTGGCCGACGCCAAAGTCGAGACGCTTCAGCTGCGCAGAGCCCACGAGCTTGGTGCCGCTTGCCGCGCTCGCGAAGGTGAACTGGACCGGTACCTCTCGGGTCACCCCGTGCAGCGTGAGCGAGCCGCTCGCCGAGTACCCCGAGGCGGTGCGGGTGATGGCGTGCGTGACGTAGTGCGCGGTGGGATAGTGCGCGACGTCGAACACGTCGGTGCCACGTATCGTATCGTCCCGCTCCTTGTCCCCGGAATCCACCGAGGCGAGCGTGATGGAGACGTCGAACTTGGAGCCCGCGAGGGCGTCGGGCGCGAAATCGATGTTTGCCGTGAAGGAGTGGAACACGCCCGTGAACGGTGCGCCCGCCTGCGTGCCGATGAACTCGAGATGGCTCTGTGCCGCAACCATCGCGTAGTGGACGGGGGCCGCATCCGCGGCTCGGGCATCGCCGCCCGCGCCGGTAAATGCGGCGCCGACGCTGAGCGCAGCGGCGACGGTCAGCGCGGTCACACTGAGCGCCGCGCGGCCTCGCGCGCGCAAGATCCGTGCGCGCCTCATGACCGCTTCACCGAGCGGGTCCACGGCAGCATCCGCACGAGCACGTCGTCATGATTCCAGAAATGATGCTTGAGGGCGGCGAGGAGGTGAAGGATGGCGATCGAGAGCAGGCAGATGCTGAGTGCATCGTGCGTGTCGCGCAACAGCTCGAACGCGCGCTCGTTGCGCCCGACGAGATTGGGCCAGGTGAACAGGCCGAACCAGCTCACCGAGTAGTTCTTCGCCGAGGACATCAGCCAGCCGGTGAGCGGCATGATGAAGATCAGCGCGTAGAGCGCTGCATGCGTACTGCGGGCCAACGCGCGCTCGAGCTTCGACATGTCGGCGGGCAACGGAGGCGGCGTATGCCTGAGCCGCCACAGCAGACGCAGCACCGCGAGCATCAAGATGGTCATGCCGAAGCTCTTGTGCCAGGCGAGCAGCGCGAGCTTGCGCGAGCCGAGCGGCAGGTCATCGGCGCTCCAGGCAAGGGAGAACTGAACGACGATGAGCGCGGCAATGATCCAATGAAAGAGCTGTGCAGCCGCGCTGTAGCGCGTGGACACGGTGGTATTTGGCATCACGATCCTCCGGGGTGCAGACTGCCCTGCTAGTCTAGCAAGAGAGCGATAAGGGCATGGGGATCATGGGCCGCACGGTGGGCGCCGCACGTTGCGCCGGATTGCGCGCCGTGCTGGCCGCCGTCCTCTGCGCGCTACCCGCCTTGATGCTCACCGCGTGTCATGCGCCGCCGCCCCGGCCCCCGGCACCTTCGGCATCCGCTGCGCCTGCGCACGCCGCGTCCGCAGCCGGGGCGGCGGCGGCCCCTGCCGCTCCCGCATCCCCGCCCGCGGGCGGCACGGCGGCGGGCACGCGATTTCGTATCGACAGCGGGCAATCCGAGCTGCGCATCTTCATTTACCGCGCCGGCGCGATGGCCGCGCTCGGCCATAACCATGTCATAGCGAACCGCCGGCTCGAGGGCTGGGTGCACTACCCGGGCGCGATCGAGGGCGCGAGTTTCGAGTTGCAGGTGCCCACCGCGGGGTTCAGCGTCGATGAGCCGGCGCGCAGACGCGCAGCGGGCAAGGATTTCAGCGACGAGGTCGACGATGAGGCGCGCCGCGGCACGCTCGACAACATGCTGGGACCCTCCGTGCTCGCCGCGTCGGCCCATCCCACGATCCTCGTGAGCGGTCGCAGCGTGGCCGGCACGATGCCGCACCTGAATGCGAAGGTGAGCATCGAGGTCGCGGGGCATACCTCGATGCAGGTCGCGCCGTTCGATCTGATCCTGAGCGGCGACACGCTGCGTGCGCACGGTGCCTTCGAGCTCAAGCAATCCGCCCTCGGCCTCACGCCGTTCAGCATTTTCCTGGGCGCGCTGCGCGTCGAGGACACCATGCGCCTCGAGCTCGATCTGACCGCGGTGCGCGTTCTCGATTAGCGCGTGGCGTGCGTGTCTTGGTCACAAAGAGGCCGTCGAAAATAAGCCACGCGTAGAGCACTGCCGGCGCAAGAGCGGGGTAGACGATTCTCGGCGCGCCATCGTCCATGGCAGCCCGGCTTCAAAGACTCGCCGCCGACACCGGCGTCCAGCGCGCTTCACGGCGCAAGCGCCAGCGGGCCAGGTATTCAATCACGCGCTTACCCGCTCGCACGCGGCGTCATGAGGAGCAACTGGGTGCCCTCGGGGGCCTCGAAGATCGATGCCACATCGGCCCGCAGCGAGGCCAGCGCGCGCGTGGCATCCTCGAGGCCGAGCGCGGCGAGTCGCGCTCGCGCGCCGGCGAGGTCGGCCGTCTCGAAGACGAGTGCCGGCGCGCGCAGCAGCGCCGGATCGTAGAGCCCGACGTCGATGGAGTCGCTGGTGCAAACGAGATGCGGTAGCTGACCCTCCGCCTCCTCGAGGCCGACGAACCCGAGCCGCTCCCAGAAGTGCTTGGCCGTCCCAGGGTCGGTTGCCGGGAGCGCGATCTCCTGGAAGTATCCGCAGATCGATGTGTCGCCCGGCCCGCGCTTCACCGGGCTGAAGGTGCGTGCCTCGACCAGGCGGATCAGATGTCCGGACGGGTCGCGCCAGCCGACCTCGTTGAAGACGTCATTGCCGAGATGCCGGAATTCGAGCTCGAGACCCAGGTGCTCGAGGCTGGCCAGGTGGCTGAGCACGTTGGGGCGCACGAAGGTGATCGAGGTCCCGGCAAAGGGCTCGCCGTGCAGCCCGAGGCAGAGCCGCCCGTCCGTCACCACCGCGTAGGCGTGCGGCCATGCCTCGCCGACCTCCGCCTGCGAGAATCCGAGCCGCTGGTAAAAGTCGAGCGAGGCGCCCGGATCGGGCGCGTGCACGCTGTACTCGAGGAAGCGGCCGAGCACGTGCCCGCTCGGACCTACTGCGCGGGGCTCACAAACATGACTCCGGCAGCAGCACCTATGCCACGCCGCCCACGCAGACGTATTTCATCTCCGTGTAATCGAGAATGCCGTACTTCGATCCTTCGCGGCCCATGCCCGACTCCTTGACCCCGCCGAAGGGGGCCACCTCGGTGGAGATGATCCCGGTGTTGAGGCCGACGATGCCGTACTGGATCGCCTCCGAGACGCGCCAGCTGCGGGCCAGGTCACGCGTGTAGAGATAAGCCGCGAGACCGAATTCGGTGTCGTTCGCCATTGCAATCGCCTCGGCCTCGGTCTTGAAGCGAAACAGGGGGGCAACGGGTCCAAAGGTCTCCTCGCGTGCCACCGCCATCGCGGGCGTCACCTCGGTAAGGATCGTGGGCTCGTAGAAGGTGCCCCCGAGCGCATGCCGCTTGCCGCCCAGCGCGACGCGCGCGCCGCGCGCCAGCGCATCGGCGACGTGTTCCTCGACCTTGGCGAGCGCCTTCTCGTCGATGAGTGGGCCCTGGTCGGTCGTACCGCGCAAGCCATCGCCCACCTTGAGCTTGCTCACGGCGCTCGCCAGCTTATCGGCGAAAGCGTCGTAAACCCCCTCCTGCACCAGCAAGCGATTCGCGCACACGCAGGTCTGGCCGGTGTTGCGGTACTTGCTGGCGAGCGCGCCCTGCACGGCGGCATCGAGATCGGCGTCGTCGAACACGATGAAAGGCGCATTGCCACCGAGCTCGAGCGAGAGTTTCTTGAGTGTACCCGCGCACTGCGCCATGAGCTTCTTGCCCACCTCGGTCGAGCCGGTGAAGGTGAGCTTGCGCACGATCGGATTGCCCGTCATCTCGCCGCCGATGGCGGTCGAGGAGCCGGTGATCACGTTGAGGACGCCCGCGGGAATTCCGGCGCGCAGGCCGAGCTCGGCGAGCGCGAGGGCTGAGTAGGGGGTCTGCGTGGCGGGCTTCAGCACCATGGTGCAGCCCGCGGCGAGCGCCGGAGCCGCCTTGCGCGTGATCATCGCGGAGGGGAAGTTCCAGGGCGTGATGGCCGCGACCACCCCCACCGGCTGGCGCAGCACCAGGATGCGCTTGTCGGGCTGATGGCCGGGAATGATGTCGCCGTAGAGTCTCTTGCCTTCCTCGGCGAACCATTCGATGAACGCGGCTGCATAGGCGATCTCACCTTTCGATTCGGCGAGTGGCTTGCCCTGCTCGGCGGTCATCAATACCGCAAGGTCCTCCTGGTGCTTCATCATCAGGTCGTACCAGCGCCGCAGCACCACCGCCCGGTCCTTGGCGGTGCGCGCCGACCAGTCCGGCAAGGCACGTGCCGCCGCGTCGATGGCGCGGCGAGCCTCCGCGACGCCCATGTTGGGCACGCTGCCGAGCCGGCCGCGAGTGGCGGGGTTGTGTACCGCGATCGAGCCGCCGCCGTCGGCGGAAACCCAGCGCCCGTCGATGAGGCCTTGCTCGCGGAACAGCCCGGTATCGTCGATTTTCAAGGCGCTTTGAACGAGAGCGTTCATGATCAACCTACGTGCTGATGGAGGAATTCGAGACTGCGCTCGAACGCGAGCCGCGCACACGCCGGCTCGAAGCTCGAGCGATCGGTGCAGTTGAAGCCATGCTCGGCCGGGTAGAGGTAATAGGTGCCCTGCGGAAACGCCGCCTTCACCTTGGCCACGGTCGCGGGCGGGATGTGCGTGTCCTTCTCGCCGTAATGAAACAGCACCGCCGCCTTCGGCTTCTCGTTGAGGTGCTGATCGATGCCGCCGCCGTAGTAGCAAATCGCCGCATCGACTTTGAGACGGGCGGCCGCGAGGTAGGCGAGCGTGCCACCCCAGCAGTAGCCGACCACGCCCACCTTGCCGGCTCGGCGAACGCGCGCCAAGGCCGCCTCGATATCGAGCATGGCCTTGTCGAGCTCGGTCCTCTGCATGTAAGAGTAGCCTCGCTTCATGTCGGTGTAGGGCACATCGACGTCGCGCTCCACCCGATCGAAGAGCGCGGGCGCAACGGCGAGGTAGCCTTGCGCCGCGTACTGATCGGCCACGGCGCGAATGTGCCGCGTGACGCCGAAGATCTCCTGAATGACGACGAGGCCGCCGCGCGGCGGTCCGGTCGGCTCGGCGAGGTAAGCGGCCAGGCGGTGTCCATCCGCCGCCTCGAGCTCAATCGTCTGACTCATGGTGTTTGATGTCCTCGAAAGGTGGGATGCTTCAGGATAGCGCGCCGACCCTCACCGCTCCACCACCGCCGTGACGCCCATCCCCCCCGCAGTGCAAATCGAGATGAGGCCGCGGCGCGCCCGACTCTCATCCAGCACCTTGGCGAGCGTCGCGAGAATGCGGGTGCCCGTCGCGGCGAAGGGATGACCCAGGGCGAGGCTGCCGCCTTTGACGTTGAGGCGCCCCCGGTCAATCGTGCCCAGCACGCCCGGCAGTTGCAGGCGGTCTCGACAGAAATCGGGATCGTTCCACGCCTTGAGCGTGCACAGCACCTGTCCCGCGAACGCTTCGTGAATCTCGTAGTAGTCGAAATCCTGCAGCTTGAGGTGAGCATCGGCGAGCATGCGGGGCACGGCGTAGGCCGGCGCCATCAGCAACCCCTCTTTCTTGTCGACGAAGTCGACCGCCGCAACCTTCCCATAGGTGAGGTAGGCGAGCACCGGGAGCTTGCGCGCCCGCGCCCAGGCTTCGCTCGCGAGCAGCACGGCAGAGGCACCATCGGTCATCGGCGTCGAGTTGCCCGCGGTCAGCGTGCCGGCCACGGGATCGAACGCGGGCTTCAAATTCGCGAGCTTCGCGAGGCTCGTGTCGCTGCGGACGTTGTTGTCCTGCGTGAGCCCGTGATAGTCGCGCACGAGATCGCGGTAGAACCCGGCCGCGTAGGCCGCAGCCGCCTTCTGATGACTCTCGAGCGCGAGCTGATCCTGCTCCTCGCGGCCGATGCCCCAGGTCTTCACCATGAGCTCGGTGCTCTCGCCCATCGACAAGCCGGTGCGCGGCTCGGTCACCCCGGGCAGCACGGGCTTGAAGTGCCGCGGACGCAAGTTCAGCCAGGGGGCGAAGCGCTGCATGGCGCTGCGCCCGCGGTAGCTCTTGAGCAGCAGCTGCTGGAAGCTGCGCGGAAAAGCCACCGGCGGATCGCTCACGGTGTCGACCCCCGCGGCGATCGCGCAGTCGATCTGGCCGAGCGCGATCTTGTTACCGAGCAGGATCGCCGCCTCGAGGCTCGTGCCGCAGGCCCGCTGCACGTCGAGCCCCGGCGTCTCATGCGCGAGACCGGTGCCGAGCACCGACTCGCGCGTCAGGTCCCATTGACTCGAGTGCTTCATCACCGCGCCCGCGGCGACTTCATCGATGCGCTCGCCCACGAGACCATAACGTTCCGCGAGTCCCTGGAGCGTCGCCGTCAGCATCTCCTGATTGCCCACATCGGCGTAGGCGCCGTTGCCGCGTGCGAACGGGATGCGGGACCCGCCGATGATGGCGACGCGCCGCGCCGCGCTTCCGACCAACATGCGTATTCTCCTGGTGACGCCCGGGCGGGTGAATTCTTCATTCCGCGGCACCCGAACTTCGTCGTTCCGCAGACCCGCACAATTATATCCGGTGTGCTACTGTCTCGATGACTCGAGAGTGAGGCTGCGCCGCAGCCGCGGAGCGTTGAGTCGCTTAGAGCTGCGCATGATTTTCCGCACCTGGTCCGCGCTCGCGGCGGCTTTTCTGCTCGCCGCCTGCGGGCCGCCTTCGCCATCCCCGTCCGCAGCATCGCCGGCGCGCGTCGCGCCACGGGAAGCGCTCGCGCGGCTGGTGGAGGCGTACTGGGACGAGTCGGCGGCCTACCGCACCGATCCGCTCGAGCCGATCGGGGTGCAGTCCCTCGCAGACGCTCGAGCGCTCGAGCAGCGCTATCTCGACGCCGTGCTCTCGCTGCCGCGTCCTGCCGCGGGCTCCGAGGCGCTCACCTACGAGGTGTTTCGCCGTGAACGTGCGCTCGCGCTCCTGGGATTTACTTATCCGGCGGAGCTGTTGCCCGTGAACCCCTTTCAATCGGCGCCACTCACGCTCGCAATCCGCGCGAGCGCCGGGGCGGCCGCGAACTTGGGCGGGGACGCCGTGTGGCAGGCCCGTGCCGAGGAGTTCGCGCGCTGGACCGACACGGCGATCGCGCAGCTGCGCGATGGAGTGCGGCGAGGTTACGTGTTGCCGCGGGTCCTGGTCGAGGAGTTGCTGCCGACGCTCGCGCTGCTCGCCGCCGACTCTCCCGATAACCCGTTCAACGCCGCTCTGCCCTCGCCCACGCCCGAGCTCACCCGTGCGATCCGCACGAGGATCCTGCCCTCGTACGCACGCCTGCACGCCTTCCTGCACGATGAATATCTGCCGCGCGCGCGCGCCGGGGTCTCGCTCAGCGATCTGCCGCTCGGCGAGGCCTGGTATGCGTATCAGATTCGTCTCAACACCGGCTCGACGCTCGGCGCCGCGGAACTGCATGCGCTCGGGGCGGCCGAAGTGCAGCGGATCGAAGGGAAGGTGCAGGCGTTGCTCGCGGAGGGCGCGTATGCGGGAAATCTGGCGGGCTATCTCGAGGCACTCCGGCGCGAGCCGCGCGCGGGGCAGGCCGACGCGGCTGACGATCCGGTCGGCTACGTGCGTGCCCTCGAAGCGCAGGCTGCCGCCGCGGCTGCCCCGAGCTTCGCCGAACTGCCGCGTGCCGCTCCCGGCGTGCGCAGGGTGGCGCCCTTTCGTGCATCGAGCGCGCCGCTCATCAGCTATCAAAGCGCCTATCCGGGCAGCGCCTATCTGGGCGATTCGGGGGCAGCGCTTCTCTGGGTGAACGGGCAGGCGGGAGCAGTGTGGAACCCGATGACCGGCGGTGAGGCGCGCGTTCTGCGCGAGGCGGTACCCGGCCATCATCTCGAGCGCAGCCTCGCGGCCGCGAACGCTGCGCTGCCCCGATTTCGCCGCTTCGGCGGCGATCGCGCGTTCATCGAAGGGTGGGGACTCTACGCCGCGACGCTCGCGGAGGACCTCGGCCTCGCACGGGACGCCCCCGAGCACCTCGGACCGCTCCTTCAAGAGCTCGACTGCGCGTTGGGGCTGGTCCTCGACACCGGCTTGCATGGACAACGCTGGACGCGGGCGAAGGCGATCGACTACCTGCGCGGCCATCTGCCGCTCGAGGAGCCTGCCGCGAACCGCATCGTGGACCGCGTGATCGCGCTGCCCGGCGAGGCGCTGGCCTGCACTGTGGGGCTGCGCAAGCTCCGCGCCTTGCGCGCCGAAGCGCAGCAGCGGCTCGGCGCACGCTTCGAGTTGCGCGCCTTCCACAGCGCCCTGCTCGAGCAAGGCGCCCTCCCGCTCGACCTGCTGGAATCGAGCATGCACCGCTGGATGGAGAGTGTGCATTAGCGGTGGAGCACGCAGTCCCGTGCTGCTCCTCGCGACCCTCTTGGGCGCGGGCCTGCTCGGCGCCGGCGGCGCTCGAGCCGACCTTGCGCTCGAGGCCGAGCAGCACGGCGATATCGAAATGACGGTCTCGCTCGATCCGGACGCGCAGAGCGGTCATGCGCTTGCCGCGGTGCTCATCCGCGCGCGCCCACAGGTGATCGCCGGCCTCATCCGCAGCTGCCCCGAGACGCTCAAGCTGGTGCCCGGCCTCACCGAGTGCAAGGTACTCGAGACGGCGCCGGACGGTTCGTGGCAGATTGTCAGACACGTCGAGGACTACTCCTGGCTGCTGCCGAAGCTGACGTATGAGCTGCGCGTTACCTGGGATGGGGATCGTCACGTGTCAATCGAACGAGTGGGGGGCGACTTGCGCGTCATGAAGGGCTCGTGGCTGCTCGAGCGTCAAGGCGATGCCACGCTCGCCCACTATGATCTCGATCTGGCGCCGGGTTTTTGGGTTCCGCAATGGATGGTGAAGCTCGCCTTGCGCCACGACCTGCCGAAGATGCTGCGCGCGCTGCGCGCGCGGGCCGAGGAGCTCGAGGCCGAGTCCGGAGCCGGAGCGACGGCCACGGCGCCGCTCGAATCCACGACCGGCGGACTGCCATGAGGGAGCGGCGGTGCAGGCGAGCGCTGCTGCGCCGGGCGACCCGCGGCGTCGGCTTGGGCGTGGCCCTGGGCCTCAGCCTCGGGTTCGGGCTCGCCGGATGCGAGCGCGAGCCGCCCAGCCCGCCGCCGCGCGCGCAGGAGGTGTTTCATCTGAACGGCTATGAGCAGGACTTTGGCTATTCCCAGGCTGTGCTCATCGACAAGACGTTGTACGTGTCCGGCACGCTCCCGGTCGATTCGGCCGGCCGGCTGGTGGCTCCGGCGGACATGGCGGGCCAGATGCGCGCGGCGTATACCAACATCCGCAACACGCTCGCCGCGCACCATGCGGGATTCGACAACGTCGTCAAGGAGACCGTGTACACCACCGACATCGATGCGTTCGTCAAGGCGTCCGATCTGAGGCTCGAGTACTACGACAAGGAGCGGCTCCCCACCGTCTCCTGGGTCGAAGTCAAACGGCTCCTCGATCCGCAGTTCCTCGTTGAAATAGAGGTCGTGGCCGAGCTACCGTGACGGGCTTGCGCCTTTAGAGTGAACGTTACAAGGTCCCCATGCCCACGGCAGTCGATAAGTCATTCGAGCGGCGCCTCGCCACGCTGGTCAACTGCGGTGACCGCGCCGTGCTCAAGGGCGGCCGCAAGGGCGTCGAGAGGGAATCGCTCCGGGTCACCCCCGATGGCGAGATCGCGCGCACGCGCCACCCGGAGGCGCTCGGCGCGGCGCTGACCAACGAGCACATCACCACCGATTTCTCCGAGGCGCTGATCGAGCTCGTCACACCGCCGTTCCGTGAGACGTGGGAGCTGCTGCAGTACCTCTGCGACATTCATCAGTTCGTCTACCGTCATCTGGGCGAGGAGTTGCTCTGGTCGACCAGCATGCCCTGCCTGCTGCATGGAGATGAGGACATTCCGCTCGCGCAGTTCGGCTCCTCGAACGTCGGCCGCATGAAGACGATTTACCGGCGAGGGTTGGGCGTGCGTTACGGCCGCATCATGCAGGCCATCTCCGGGGTGCACTTCAATTATTCGTTCCCCGAGGGCTTGTGGGAGGCGCTCGAGGGCTTCGATCATTCGAAGCGTCCGCGTCAGGATTACGTCTCCACGCAGTACTTCCGGGTGCTGCGCAACTACCGCCGCTTCGGCTGGATCGTGCTGTACCTGTTCGGCACCTCGCCCGCGGTGTCGAAGAGTTTCTTCGCCGGGCGCGACAGCGGCATGCCGGCGCTCGACGCCGACACGTTCTACGAGCCCTACGGAACGTCGCTGCGGATGAGCGACATCGGTTATCGCAACAAGAATCAAGCCGGCGTCAGCGTGTCGGTGAACAGTCTCGAGGACTACGTGCGCGATCTGTCGGCCGCAATCAGCACGCCCTATCCGCCGTACGAGAAGCTCGGCGTGAAAGTGAACGGCGAGTATCGACAGCTCAACGCCAACATCCTGCAGATCGAGAACGAGTATTACAGCTTCATCCGACCCAAGCGCGTCGCGCGCTCCGGCGAGCGTCCAACCAAGGCGTTGCGCCGCGCGGGCGTCGAGTATGTAGAGGTGCGTGCGCTCGACGTGAGCGCATTCGATCCGGTCGGCGTCAATCAGAACAAGCTGCGCTTTCTCGAAGCGTTCCTCGCGCTGTGTCTGCTCTCGCACAGCGAGGCGATGGGGCGGGACGAGCAGTCGGTGCTCGATGGCAACCACATCCTGGTCGCCCGGCGCGGCCGCGAGGCCGGGCTCACGCTCGCCCGGGACGGGCGCGATTATCCGATGAGCGCCTGGGCGCGCGAGCTGCTCGATGCGATGGAGGGGATCTGCGAGCTGCTCGATCACGGCGAGCCGTCGCGTCCGTACCGTTCGGCGCTCGATGCGCAGCGCGCGAAAATCGAGGACGTCGAGCGTACCCCGTCGGCGCGGCTGCTCGCGGAGATGCGCCAGAGCGGCGACTCGTTCTTCGCACTGGCGCGACGCATGTCACGGATGCACAAGGATTATTTTCTCGACCTGTATCAGCCCAACGAGCGCCGGCTGGGAGAATTCGCAGAGGCGGCCGAGGAGTCGCACCAGGCCCAGAGCCGTATCGAGGCACTCGATCGGGTCGATTTCGACACCTATCTCGCCCACTATCTTGCGGACTGATCCGCCCATCATCTCGCGGACGGATTCACTCATGACCCCACGGACTGAAGCCGCCCCCGCTTGACATAAAAAACGCGACGCAACGCTCGAAACATCGACGCGGCGCTGTGGTTCAATTTGTCCGAGGCAGCCTGCCAGGGTGTCACGCGATGTTCATGGGTAACCGATTTCCGGCGGAAAATCTTCCCGATTTGCCGCACGCCCGCCAGCTCAAGGCGGGATTCCCATGGCTCACCTTCGAGGGTGCCCTCGAGCCGGAATTCCGTCAGTCCGTGCTCGATGAGAACTTCCGGCACATCCGCATCAACCTAGGTCTTGCGGTCATCATGACGCTCGCCTTCACGGCGATGGAATCGACCGTGCTCGGGCACGAGCTCAACCGCATCCCGGCCTTGATCCACATGCTGGTCATCATTCCGTTGCTGATGCTCGGTATCGCCGCGAGCTTCTCCAGCCGCCGCCATCGGATCTACCCGCCACTCGCGCTCATCGGCTCGGCGCTCATCGGTCTGTCGACGGTCGCCATCCAGCTGTTTGCCTCGCTCCGCGGGACGGCCATTCTGTTTCCGTGTCTCGAGCTCGCGGCGATCTTCACCTACTTCATGGCAGGACTCGTCTTCTACCATGCGCTGCTCGCGAACGTTGCGGTCGCCTTCGTCTACCTGGTCGCAGGCACGAGCCTGCAGTTGCCGGGCCGGGAGTTCGGCTACGACGTGCTCTCGCTGATCGCGGTCAACCTGTTCTGCGCCTCGGTGGTGTACATGCACGAGAAGACGAGCCGGTTGCGTTTTCTCGAGGCGGCACTGCTTCGGGAAATGGTGGCGCGCGATGGTCTCACCGGAATCCACAACCGACGCATGTTCGATCAGCACATCCAGCGGGTCTGGCAACAGGCGCTGCGCGAGGCCCGGCAGGTGGCCGTCGTGCTGGTCGATATCGACTGCTTCAAGGATTACAACGATCGCTATGGGCACCAGGCAGGCGATGAATGCCTGCGCGCCGTGGCGGTGTCCTTGAGCCAGTGCGCGCGCCGGCCGCTCGATTTCGTCGCTCGTTACGGTGGCGAGGAGTTCGCGGCGGTGCTCTACGAGGCGAGCCGCGAGTATGTGGCGGAGGTGCTGACCCGCATCCAGCGCTCGATCGCCGAGCTCAACATCCCCCACGAGGCGTCGCGCGTTGCGAGCCGGCTCACGGTCAGCATCGGCGCCGCCTTCGTGCTACCAGGCGCGAACCGCACCCATGAAGGGCTCATCCAGCTCGCGGACGAAGCGCTCTACAGCGCCAAGGAGCAGGGGCGCAATCGCGTGGTCGTGATGGAGGCGGAGTACCAGGCTCTGCGCACCGGCCGCTTCGAGCTGCGCCGCGGCCAGAGGGCCTGACGACGCCCCGCCGGAGCGCTCACTCAGCGGCCGATCGCCCAGCGCGGCCGATCGCCCACCCGCGGATCGCTCAGCGCGCGGTCTGCCGATAGATGCCGACGAACGGCTCGCCGCCCTCGACCCGGCTCGCCCGAAACATACCTTCGCTGTTGAAGTCGAGCGCGATGTTGCCGCGCGCATCGATCGCCACCACCCCGCCTTCGCCTCCCAAGGCGGGCAGCTCTTCGTGCACCACTTCGCGTACGGCGCTCGCGAGCGAGCGGCCGCCGAAGCGCATGCGCGCACCGATGTCATACGAGACCGCGGCGCGGATGAAGCATTCGCCATGTCCGGTGGCGGAGACCGCGCAGGCGCGATCATCCGCGTAGGTCCCCGCCCCGATGAGGGGGGAATCGCCGATGCGGCGAAAGCGTTTACCCGTCATGCCCCCGGTCGAGGTAGCACTGGCAAGCCGCCCGCGTACATCGAGCGCCACCGCACCCACCGTGCCCACGTGCGAGATGGTGAGCGGCGATACCCCGCCATCCCCGTCGCGGATGCGCTCGAGCTGCTTGAGGCGTGCCTCGGTGTCAAAATAGCTCTGGGGCACCAGCGTGAAACCGCGCTCGAGCGCAAATTCCTCCGCGCCCTCAGCCGCGAGCAGCACGTAGGGCGAGTGCTCCATGACGGCGCGCGCGAGCGCAATCGGATTGCGTACGTGCCGCACGCCGCACACGGCGCCCGCACGCAGGGTCGCGCCCTCCATCACCGAGGCATCGAGCTCATGATGGCCGTCGAGGGTGTACACCGCGCCGCGCCCGGCATTGAAGAGCGGGTTGTCCTCGAGCGCCATCACGGCGCCCGTCACCGCATCGAGACTCGAGCCGCCCTGCGCGAGCACGGCAAAACCCGTCTCGAGAGCCGCGCTCAGGCCCGCGCGATACTCCGCCTCGCGCGCCACCGTCATCTCGGCGGGCGGTAAAGTGCCGGCCCCGCCGTGGATCGCCAGTCCGTACATTTCCTCAAGCCACCTTTCTGCTCGCTCGACTGCGCGCAAGGCTATCATTCCCGGAGGATGAATCCATGGCCACAGACCCGCGCCTTCGACAGCCTCCTCATCGCCAATCGGGGCGAGATCGCCATTCGGGTGATGCGCGCGGCGACCGAGCTCGGCATCCGCACCATCGCGATCCACTCGCGCGAGGATCGCTTCTCGCTGCACCGGACCAAGGCGGACGAGAGCTACCTCGTCGGCGACGGCAAGGGCGCGGTCGAAGCGTATCTCGACATCGAGGACATCATCCGCATCGCACGCGAATCACGCGCCGGGGCGATCCATCCGGGCTACGGATTTCTCTCCGAGAGCCCCGAGTTCGCCGAAGCCTGTGCCGCGGCCGGCATCGTCTTCGTCGGCCCCTCACCCGATACCATGCGCCGGCTCGGCAACAAGGTCGAGGCGCGCAACCTCGCGGTCGCCGCCGGCGTCGCGGTGATGCCGGCGACCCCGCCGCTGCCCGATGATGAGGCCCTGGTGCTCGAGCTCGCCCGCACGGTCGGGTTTCCGGTCATGCTCAAGGCGAGCTGGGGCGGGGGCGGGCGCGGCATGCGCATCGTCGAGGACGAGCGCGGCCTCGGGGCGACCGTGGCGGCGGCGCGGCGCGAGGCGAAGGCGGCGTTCGGCAAGGACGAGGTGTACCTCGAGAAGCTCATCCGGCGTGCGCGCCACGTCGAAGTGCAGATTCTCGGCGATGCGCACGGCAACCTCGTGCACCTCTACGAGCGCGACTGCACGGTGCAGCGGCGCAACCAGAAGGTGGTCGAGCGCGCTCCCGCGGCCTTCCTGAGCGAGACCGAGCGCGAGAAGCTCTGCGAGGCGGCGCTCAAGATCGGCCGCGCGGTCGGCTACTCGGGCGCGGGCACCGTCGAGTTCCTGCAAGATGCCGACAGCGGCGCGTTCTATTTCATCGAGGTGAACCCGCGCATCCAGGTCGAGCACACCGTGACCGAGTGCGTCACCGGCATCGATCTCGTCAAGGCGCAGCTGCGCATCGCGGGCGGCGCCCGCATCGGCACGACCGAGAGCGGCGTGCCGCCGCAGGAGCAGATCCGGGTCAACGCGCACGCGCTGCAATGCCGGGTGACGACCGAGGATCCGGAGAACCAATTCGTGCCCGATTACGGGCGCCTCACCGCCTACCGCAGCCCGGCCGGCTTCGGTATCCGTCTCGATGCCGGAACCGCCTACGCGGGCGCCATCATCACGCGCTACTACGATTCGCTCCTGGTCAAGGTCACGGCCTGGTCGCCGACGCCCGAAGAGACGATCGCGCGGATGCACCGCGCGCTGTGGGAGTTCCGCATCCGCGGCGTCGTCACCAACCTGCGCTTCCTCGACCAGCTCATCACGCATCCGCGCTTCGTGGCCGCCGATTACACGACGCAGTTCATCGAGCAGACGCCCGAACTCGTGCGCACGCCCCGCAAGCGCGATCGTGCCACCCGGCTCTTGAGCTTCATCGGTGATGTGATCGTCAACGGCAATCCCGAGGTCAAGGGGCGCGAGCGGGCGCCGCGCGCCCCCGTGTACCCGCGGCTGCCGCGCCTCGAGCTCGAGCCGCCCGCGCCGGGCACGCGACAGAAGCTCGCCGAGCTCGGCCCCGAGCGCTTCGCGCACTGGATGGCGGAACAGCAGCGCGTGCTCGTCACGGACACGACGATGCGCGATGCCCATCAGTCGCTGCTCGCGACCCGCATCCGCTCCCACGACATCCTGCCGATCGCTCCGCATTATGCGAGCCTGCTGCCCGGGTTGTTCTCGCTCGAGTGCTGGGGCGGTGCGACCTTCGATGTGGCGCTGCGCTTTCTCAAGGAGGATCCCTGGGAGCGTCTCGCGCAGCTGCGCGCTGCCGTGCCGAATCTTTTGTTGCAGATGCTGCTGCGCTCGGCGAATGCGGTCGGCTACCGCAACTATCCCGACAACGTCGTGCGCCATTTCATCGCGCAGGCGAGCGAGGGCGGCATCGATGTGTTCCGGGTGTTCGACTGCCTCAACTGGGTGGAGAACATGCAGGTCAGCATCGAGGCGGTGCGTGCGGCGGACCGGCTGTGCGAGGCGGCAATCTGCTACACCGGCAACCTTTCGAGCCCCCACGAGAGCAAGTACGATCTCGCCTACTATCTCGACATCGCGCGCCGCCTCAAGGAGATGGGCGCGCATGTCATCGCGGTGAAGGACATGGCTGGACTGTGCCAGCCGCGCGCGGCGTTCACGCTGGTCCGGGCCCTCAAGGAGGAGATCGGTCTGCCGGTGCATTTTCACACCCACGATACGAGCGGCATCGCGGCGGCGAGCGTGCTCGCGGCGATCGAGGCGGGCGCCGATGCGATCGACGCCGCGATCGATGCGCTGTCGGGCCTCACCTCCCAGCCGAATATGGGCTCGATCGTCGAGGCGCTGCGCTTCGGTCCACGCGACACCGGGCTCGACCCGGAACATCTGCGCGCCATCTCGGGGTACTGGGAGCAGGTGCGCCAGGGCTACGTCGCGTTCGAGAGCGACATCCGCTCGGGCGCCTCGGAGGTGTATGTGCACGGCATGCCGGGCGGCCAGTACACGAACCTGCGCGAGCAGGTGCGCGGGCTCGGCATCGAGGATCATCGCTGGCCCGAGGTCGCCCAGGCCTATGCGCAGGTGAACGAGATGTTCGGCGATATCGTCAAGGTGACGCCCACCTCCAAAGTGGTCGGCGACATGGCGATCCTCATGGTGACGAGCGGTCTGAATCGCGAGGCGGTGCTCGATCCCGACGTCGACGTCGCCTTTCCCGAGTCCGTCGTGCAGCTGTTCCGCGGCGAGCTCGGCCAGCCCGCGGGCGGGTTTCCCGCAGCGCTCGCGCGCAAGATCCTGAAGGGACGTGAGCCGCTGCATGGCCGGCCAGGCGCTCTGCTCCCGCCCGCCGATCTTGCGGCGGAGCGCGCTCAGGTGGAGTCACAGCTCGGCCGGCCGATCCTCGAGACCGAGCTCGCTTCGCATCTCATGTACCCGAAGGTCTTCGCGGACTACGCGGCCGAGCGCGCGCGCTATGGCAATGTGGCCACGCTCCCCACCGCGGTGTTCTTCTACGGTATGCAGCCCGGCGAGGAGATCAACATCGATCTGGAGCGCGGCAAGACGCTCATCGTGCGTTACGTCACGACGAGCGAGGCTCACGAGGATGGCACGCGTACGGTGTTTTTCGAGCTCAACGGCCAGCCGCGGCCGATCCGTGTCGCCGATCGTACCCAGGTGGCGAAGCGGGCACCGCCCCGCAAAGTCGAGGCCGGGAACGCGCGGCACATCGGCGCACCGATGCCGGGCACGATCAGCACCGTCGCGGTGCACGTGGGTCAGCGCCTGGCGCGCGGCGACGTGGTGCTCACTCTCGAGGCGATGAAGATGGAGACGACGGTTCGCGCCGAACAGGAAGGGGTCGTCAAGGAAGTGCTGGCAACGCCGGGGCGCGCCGTCGATGCCAAAGATCTGCTCGTGGTGCTCGAGTAGCTTTCACTGCGGCTCGATGCGCTGATGCGCCGGCACCGTCACTTCGAGACCCTCGAGATCGGGCCGGATGTGAATCTGGCAGCTCAAGCGGCTGCGGGCGCGGGGCTCGAAGGCGAGCTCGAGCATTCCCTCCTCCATCTCCTCCTTCGGCTCGAGGCGGTCATACCACTCGGGGGCGACGTACACGTGGCAGGTCGCGCACGCACACGCTCCGCCGCACTGCGCGACGATACCGGCGATGCCGTGCTGGCGCGCCACCTCCATGAGCGAGAAACCCACCGGCGCATCGACTTCGCGCCGCACTCCGGTCGGCTCGATGAAAACGACCTTCGGCATCAGACCGTTTCTTTCAGAGGAACATGGGGGTCGGCGAGCTTCTCGATCACCGGGCACGCGCGCTCGGCGATCATTCTGCGCGCCGCCATGTAGTCGCTCGAGTGATTGACCGCCTCGACCGCGATCAGCTCGCGCCCCTTGAGATAGCACACGCTGAAGCTGCGGGTCGCGGGGTCGCCGCGCAACACCTGCTGATCGAATCCCTGCGAGAGCCCGACGATCAGCAGCTTGTTGTCGTATTGA
>Ga0181531_10001070_pt1 | contig 17696 bp, 14 predicted proteins | sample PEATcosm2014_Bin_38_FD_119743 | JGI IMG/M metagenome (GOLD analysis project Ga0181531, IMG submission 119743) | Peatland microbial communities from MTU Mesocosm Facility, Houghton, MI, USA - PEATcosm2014_Bin11_10_metaG | ecosystem: Environmental > Terrestrial > Soil > Wetlands > Peat | place... | reverse complement strand
TCTTGTGAGGCGTTACGCGCAGTACCGAGTCCTGTCAAATGAAGCCCATACGGGTATCCTGTCTGCCCGCAATTGTTGGTGCAGAAGTGGGGAAGTGTCGGCAGCAGCGAGGCCCGTTCAATCGAGATCCACCACGAACTCGCCAACTCGACCGGAACCGAAGACATGTACCCGACTTCGCCAAACCCCATGTTCTTCAGAGAGATAAAGGCACTGTGCTCGGCCCAGAATCCGGCACCGTAATTGCCTGTGACGTTGATGTTCTCGAAACCGTGGTGACCATAAGTTTGCCACGGCGGTGCGATTGCCACCATGCCCCACACATCCGTTTTGCTGTGCGGATGAGTAAAGGTCGCGGTCGCCGTCGAGCCGGAGACAGCCGTGATCCGCACCGTTTCTTCGCTGTCTTCGTTGAAGCCTGTTACCGTCCCGCCGCTGCTGGTGCTGCTCGCGCCTGTTTGTTTCCAAGTCAAGGTTCGCGCCGGGTAGTCCGAAGCGGTAACCATCGGCGTAGTGTTAAAACTGGGGTCCGTAACCCCGGCAACAGTCACAGTCGTTCCGGCAGGAATGCGGCATGAGGATGAGAGTGTGGCCGTCACGTTGTTCTGAGATGCGGCGGTGCGAGTAATAGAGGAGATCGAACAAGTCACCGTACCTGCGATGGTGATTGCCGAATTGACAGGCATGTTTGCAATGCTTCCTGCCCCGAAGGTCGGCGTAAAGGTAACTGGGGTATTTGTGGAGCTAGTGGCAGTCCCCATCGTTCCATAGACACGTGGAGCGGTAATCTGGCAGGTTGGCCCGCTCATTTGAAACTGCGTCGGATAACCTCCGCCGTCGCAAATCACGTCGGTGGTGTCTGGAGTGACCCAAGTGCTTCCAAGACGGAGCGTTCCCTGGATCTTGAATACCAAAGCTCCCCCTGAAGTGTTGGTGATAGCCGAGCCATTTTGCAGGTAGCAACCGCCAACGCAGGGCAAGAGTACCGTTCCGGTCTTGCCGGCAGTGGATTTGATCGCGCGGTGTAGAGCCTCATCGATCGGGGTAGCGTTATCCAGCACCGCTCCGTAAGAGCGGATATCCGCATAGGAATAGGGCACCGCCGCCGTCTTGTCTTCAATCACCTTTCCTGCGCTCTCTACCTGAGACCATAGCGCAGTGGTGAACAAGAGCAGGATCGGTGTCAGCAGACGGGCGCGCAAGATTGCACTGCCATTAGGCCGGACTGTCTGGGACTGCAAAGATGGGGAAGTTGAACCATCCGAGGAACTCCCAAGACGCCACCCGTTCAATGCCGCCGTGCTGCCGATCGTGCATTTGATGCCAGTTTTCATTCCGTCTCCTCCGCCTGCCCTGACACAAACTGAGAATTGTTCGGTCTTGAGCACGTGCCATCGGTCCAGGGACCTCATGCGCACGCTCTGGCACTCCTGCTCATGCAATGAGCCAATCTGCGTCTTGGAAAAACCTTAACCGGCGTACCAGCGACGCGAGCCCGCATTTGACAGCCACGCCTTGCAGGCCGCGCTAACTCAGCCCTTCGACCCTGCCATAACTCGATTCTTGAAGATGCCTCAATACGCCTTCAGGTCCACGATGGCTTTGAGGATGGTCTCCGGCTGGGGCAGGATGGCATCTTCAAGGACCGGCTGATAGGCCACGAACGTGTCCATGGAGCCGACACGCCTGACCGGAGCATCGAGGTCGTCGAAAAGCTCGTCGGCAATGCGCGCCGCGATCTCCGCACCATAGCCCCAGCTAAGCATGTCCTCGTGGGCCACGATCACCCGGCTGGTCTTGCGGATCGAGGTGGCGATGGCCTCCCAGTCATAGGGATTGAGGGTGCGCAGGTCGATGATCTCGACCTCGATGCCAAGTTCCCGTTGCGCCTTTTGCGCTGCTTGCAATGCCCTGGGTACGATCGCACCGTACGTGACCAGTGTGATATGCGTGCCCGGCCGCACAATCTTGGCGTTTCCAAAGGGAATGGCAAACTCGGGTCCCGGATAAGGCGCGCGGCCGTGGGTTTCGCGGTACAGGCGCTTGTGTTCGAGAAACAACACCGGATCGTCGCAGCGAATTGCCGTCCGGAGCAGGCCGTTCGCGTCCAGGGCATTTGAGGGAAAGACTACGCGCAGCCCTGGAATGTGCGTGAAGATCGACTCGCCGGACTGCGAGTGATAGATGGAGCCGCCGGTCAGATAGCCGCCAATGGGTACGCGCAGCACAACCGGGGAGGCCCACGTTCCGTTTGAGCGCCACCGCATCAGCGCCAGTTCATTGCGAATCTGATGCATGGCTGGCCAGATGTAGTCGAAAAACTGAATCTCGACCACCGGCTTCATGCCCCGTATCGCATAGCCGATGGCCCGGCCCACGATATTGGCCTCGGCCAGCGGCGAGTTGAAGACCCGCTCCGATCCGAACTCAGCTTGGAGGCCGGAGGTGAGCTTGAAGACGCCGCCCTTGCCCTCAACCTCTTCGAGTGCCTGCTCGCGGCTGGCGTCAGCAACGTCCTCGCCAAAGAGCACGATGCGCGGATCGCGGCGCATCTCGTCGTGGAGGCAGGCGTTGATCAGGTCGGCCATGGTGCGCGGACCGCTGCCCTTGGCGCCTCCAGCCTTTCCGCCTCCGGCGACGCCCGGAGGCAGCACCCGCTCCTGAGCAGAATCCGCGCTCGTGGGGTCCAGGTCCTCGGAATATACGTGCTCGGCAATTGCCGCCACCTTCGGCAGCGGAGCCTCGAGGGCGTGCTCTGCGGCAGCGGCCACCTCGCGATCGAGCGATTCTTCCAACGCGGTGATCTGGTCCGCCGTCAGAATCCCCTCGCGCAGAAGGCGCATCTGCATCTTGGCGAGCGGGTCGTGTAGTGCGTCGGCCTCGCGCTCGGCCTTCAAACGGTAGTGTTTGTCGTCGTCGGAAAACGCATGGGAATACGGCCGAACCACGTGCCCATGCACGAAAGCAGGCCCCAGGCCCGCCCGGCAATGCGCGACCGCGGCCTGAAAGGCGCGCAGGCTGACCACTGGATCCGTGCCGTCAATCTCAGCAAAGTGGAAGTTGGGAAAGTTGGCAACCAGCGTGGAGATATTCCCGCCCGGCGTGTTCACTTCGACGGGTACGCTGATTGCATAGCCGTTGTCTTCCACGCAGAAAATTACGGGCAGCTTCCTGTTGGAAGCGGTGTTCAGCGCCTCCCAGAACTCGCCCTGGGAGGTGGAACCCTCGCCGAGCGAAGTGAAGGCCACCTCATCGCCATGAAACTCCACGTCACGGAAGGCGCGATAGTCGCCCTCGGCTTTTTCCGCGGCCTCGGGATGGCGGCTGAAGTAACGGCCGGCCTCCGCGCAGCCCACGGCATGGAGCAGTTGCGTGGTGGTGGAGGAAGAGGTGCTGACGATGTGCAACGTGCGGCTGCTCCAATGGGTGGGCATCTGGCGGCCGCCGCTGGCCGGATCGGCGGCCGCGCCCACCGCCTGCAGCATCATCTCTGTAGGGGTGACGCCAAGCGCCAGGCAGAGAGCGCGGTCGCGATAGTAGGGGAAGAACCAGTCGTACCCGGGACGCATCGCCAGTGCCGCGCCGACCTGAAGCGCCTCGTGGCCGGCGGCCGAAATCTGGAAGAACACCTTCTGCTGGCGCTTGAGCAGGATTTCGCGGTCGTCCACGCAGCGAGAAAGAACCATCAGCCGGTAGATCTCGACCAAGTCTTGAGGCTTCAGGCCGCCGGAAACGGCAGCGGACTCGTGCAGGCAAGCGCCGGAGACTGCCAGTTCCATTCCCATCACTCCTCAAATGGCGGTACTTTCCTAGCACCAAGCCTGATTGTAACAACCTGATCGGTTGTCGAAAAGAAAGAATCCGCCATGCGGTTTCCGTCAAGGCAGGGGAAAAAACTCTGCTATCGAACCTCAGGTGGAGCCGGTTGCCGGAACACTGGTGTGCTCCGCACCGAGGTGCTCATCTTTTCCTTAATGCTACGCGCCAGTTTTTCTATTTCAGCCACCTTGCGAAGCTGGGCCGGGGTCAGCGATTCGGCGTTCGCGCCGGCAATTTCACCATCCAGCTCATTGGCCAGCTTGAGCAGCTTGCCGGTGTCGGAGACCAGGGACTTCTGTCGATCGGCGTTGAGCAGGCGTAGCCGCTTTTCCTCTTCGAATTCATTCGTCTCGTCCATTTGCATCGTCGATCCGGCCCCGCTCCGGCTCAACTGGCCGGGAAACTGGTGCGAAGATTGAGCCGGATTGGGCGAGGAGTCCGGCAGGGCCAGCAGGAGACCCAAAACCAGCGCCTGGCGCGCGGCATGAAGACTCTGCCAGCGTGCTTGAAATCTCAGCGATGGAGGCCGGGCCTCACTCATTGCAATGCATCCTCGACCCATGAGTATTGCTCCGCAACCTGGCGATTCTCTCACCTTGTCTCGGGCGCAAGAAGCATCTTTTCCCTCACCTTGCGCGCCAGTTTCTCGATCTCGGCGATCTTACCAATCTCCGGCGGAGACAGTGCGCCATGGCGTTGCACGTTCGCGTTCACTTCGGTAGCCAGCATCCACAGCCTTTCAGCGTCGGAGACCATCGCCTGCTGGCGATCTGCGTTGAACCTGCGAATGAGACGTTCCCTATAGTATTCATTCGCGTCACCCGTTTGTCCCACCACCAAAGTGCGGTCCGCCTGGCCTAGCGCAATCGGCGGCGAATCGAATAGGCCGGCTGACCATAAAAGTACCATCCCCAAACCCAGCACTTGAGGCGTACCACGAGGCGCACGCCGGCGCGGCGGATAGCTTGCTGAGGCGAATCTCGAGTCGGGCGTCTTCATTCATCTTCGAAGAGGGGCTTCTGCACAGGGGTGACAATCGGCTCAACTCGGCCCCACCGTAAGCTTCATTTTCTCCTTCACAGTGTGGGCTAGCTTTTCAATCTCCTCTGCCTTGCGGATCACATTGAGCGAAAGTGTGTCTTTCGTGGTCTTGTCGACTTCCAATTTCAGATCGGAGGCCAGCTTGAGCAGCTTCGCGCTGTCTTCGGCAATCTGCTTTTTCCGTTCCGCATTGGCGGTCGCATAGTCCTGTCGCTTCGATTGCAGGTCGTGCATCAGCATCTGCGCATTGGCGTCGGGCGGCTGGTTAATCGGGGTCGCCAAGTCCGCCTTATCGGTGCGCAGTGCACCCCCTGGCGTCAATGGGTTCTGAGCACTCCCCGAAAGTGCCGCCAGAATGGCAAAACAAGCCGCGGCACGGCCCCATTGAATCATCCGCGGCCCAACGTAGCCGGGGCCGTCTCGAAGATCCTGGCTGCAACTTGTCTGCATGGCGCCTCCTGAATCTCGCCAGCGCAATTCGAGCATCCCGGTTGACCGCGGGCAGGCTTGCATCCGTGCTGGCGGCCAACAGCTACCGTGAAAGACAATTTCACTCAGCTTGCGCCGACGGTGAGCTTCATTTTTTCCTTCACATTGTGGGCCAGCTTTTCGATCTCTTCAGCCTTGCGGATCACATTCAGCGAGAGTGTGTCCTTGGTGGTTTTATCCACCTCGGACTTCAGGTCGGTAGCCAGTTTGAGGAGCTTTGCGCTGTCGTCGGCAATCTGTTTCTTCCGTTCGGCATTGGCTGCGGTGAAGTCCCGTTGCCGCGCCTGTTGCTCGTGCATCTCCATCTGCGCGTTGGCGTCAGGTGGGGTGGTCAGCGACGGATCGTGAATCGATTTATCGGGGTTCTGGAGCTGGGAGTTCATGAGCTGGGTGTTCTGGGCTGCGCCCGTGAGCGCCGCCATGGCCACAAGGCAAGCGATTGCCCGCCACCAATGCGGCCTCCAGGGTCCTTCCGCCAGCCTCGCGCCGGAGTGACCGCTCCGCTGATCCTGTCTATTCGCAAACTGCATAGGGAACCTCCAGAGGAATGTCGGTGCAACTTAGCACCTGTCAAACTGTGGCCCGTGGAATTTCGCAATGAGTGAAAGCGGGGTCGGAACAGCCTTGCGAACCGACCCTCAGCTTCCACCCATCGTGAGCTTCATCTTTTCCTTCACGATATGCGCCAGTCGCTCGATCTCTTCCGCCTTTCGAATCACGCTCAGCGAGAGTGTGTCCTTGTTGGTCTTGTCAATTTCGGTTTTGAGGTCTGTGGCCAGCTTGAGCAGCTTCGCGCTGTCCTCGGCAATCTGCTTCTTGCGTTCCAAGTTGGCCGCCTCGAAGTTCTGCTTCTTCGTCTGCTCTTCCCGCATCTCCATTTGCTGGTTGGCGTCAGGAATGCGATTGGCCTCGGGAATCAGGACACCACTGGGCCTGGGTGGGGGATTGGACAAAGGAGTCTGTGAGGTGCTTTGGCCAGACGCCGTCAACGGCGCCAGCACAAGGATGCATCCGTATGGAAGCCGCCTTAAAGCTTGCATGATTCGGCTCAAACTCCACGTTTCCGCTCGCTCGGCATCGGATGGATGGTCATTTGCCTGTCGCATCGAAGACCTCCTGACTTGCTTTTGAAAGGGCTTTGGTTCTTTGGCCCGTGGCGGCCGCCGGAACTTGAGCGAAAAAGCGATCGCAATTGCGCTCCGGCGTTCCCAAACGCGGCTCAATCTATCGCTCCGGTGCCGCTTGCACCAGGGCAAGCGATCGAGACGGCGGCACCTTTGCAACTCGCGCAGGTTGAACCGGCCAGCTCCCCTCTGCGTCGCCTGCACCGTCCTTGCCACTCCAGCGACGAAGACCTGTCGATTGGTAACAAATGAGCAAGGATCGTCCGCAGGGGACCACGGCGCGCTCGTGGCCTCAGCTTTCCCTGCGCACAGTCTAGTCTAGATAGAGGAGCTTTGGGATGCATCCTTTTCTTTTTACGGCAAGAATCGGCTGGTTTGCGGAGGGCCGGTTTCTGGGCAAAGTGGTCGATGAGTGGATCGCCGACACCCAGGAGTTCATCCACCTCAGGCTTCCCCATCTGGTCGTGGTTGCAGCTATCGCTTTGGTGCTCAACCGGTTACTGTTGGCCCTCACCGCTCGCATGATTTATGTCGCCGAGCAGCACGCGGTCGGGCCGGGGCGTATCTCGCAGGTAAAAACGCTGGCCGGGGTCATGCGCACCACGGGCCTGGCGGTCATCGGTCTGATCGCAGGATTGCAGTTCCTGGCCGCCGTGGGCGTAAACCTCGCCCCCTTGCTGGCCTCCGCGGGAGTGGCCGGAGTGGCCATCGGCCTGGCCGCGCAGAACATCGTCAAGGACATGCTCAACGGCATCCTCATCCTGATCGAGGACCAGTTCAACGTCGGAGACATGGTTCGCCTGGCCGGCCTGACCGGAACCGTGGAGACCATGACCCTGCGCAAGACCACCGTTCGCGACTATGACGGAACCCTCTACATCATTCCCAATTCGCAGATCACTACCGTCGCCAACCTCAGCGCCGATTACACCCTGGCCACGGTAAACGTGAGTGTGGACTTCTCCGCCAACCCCGATAAGGTCCTGGAACTGCTGAAAAGCATCGCCATGGACATTCGCAACAGCGATCAATTCCGCGAGGTCTTTGTAGCCGATCCGAAGGTGCTCGGCGTAGATGCCGTAAAAGGCTCTGAAATGATCTTTGCCGTGGTCTTCAAGACAGTCGCCACCAGGCAATACGCTCCGATGAGGGAGTTTCGCCGCCGGGTTCGGCTGGCGCTCGAAGAAAACCACATGCTTCCTGGGGACCCCAACCGGATCTTCGATTCCTTTGGGAATCCTGACGAGGCCGGAAAAAGCGGCCCGGTCCCGGAGGCCGACCCGGTAATCGACCCCACCACGATCAAGCCGGAGGATGGAAATCCGCTCAAGAGCGATTGAGCGGCGGTCCGCCTTTGATCCGCTCCACTTCTGCCGCCCCCTTCAGGGCCTCCAGGAGTGCCGCCGCATCTTTGATTGGCGGCAGACAGACTCGCCCGAGGCAAACCAGCGCCCACACTTCCGCTCCATCCGCCACCGAAGTCTTCGGTTGGCTGATGGGGAGCAGCGTCTCAGCCAACGCCTCGGGGATCCCTTTCGGAACCAGGCGGAATGGAGCGATCCGCATGACGGTTTTGTTCACGGCGAAGCGCGTGACTGCTGTTGCCTCGAGGCGGGCAGCCTCGGGGCCTGAACCCACCACGACGATCTGAATTGGATCGAGCAGTAGCCGCTCCAGCGCCAAACCGTAACTGCCGGCGAAAAGGCCAAAGTGCTCGACGATCCCGGCAAACGAGCTCAGAGTGTCTTCGGCAATCTCGCGATACTCCCGGCGTCCGCTCAGCGCTTCAAGGCGGAGGAGGGCCGAAGCGGCGGTGGGATTGCCTGCCGGGGTGGGTGAGTCCTGGAGCGGCTTGCGCCGTGCGCCCAGGGCGCCCAGGGGAACGGCCCCGTTCTGCGGCGCGGCGGCATCGTAGAAAGCTCCCGCCGTGTGGTCGTAAAAACGGGCGATCATGGCATCCGCCAGCATCAATGCCGAACGGTAGAACTTCATGTTTCCGCTGGCCAGCCAGCCGTCGACGCAGGCGTGAACCGTAAAGGCGTAATCGTCGAGCGTGCCGGGCACATTCTCAGCCTGGCCAACTCCTTCGGGGTAGACGATGACGTGGTTCAGCGTTTCGGCCCCATCCCAGGCCTCGCCGAGGAGCCGGCTGAGCGTGCGCAGAGCAAAGTCCCGCGCCGCGTCCATGTGCAGCACCCGCGCCGCTTCCAGGTAGGCCGTCACAGCCATGGCGTTCCAACCGGTATAGAGGGTCCGGTCGATAAACGGCGTAGGCCGGAGGCCTCGTGCTGCCAGCAGCTTTCCCCGCGCCGAGTCAAGCAGCGGACGCAGATCCTCTATCGCCTGCCCGGTCTGAGCTGCAAGTTCTTCCAGGGTTCGCTTCACATGGAGTACGTTTTTGGCCGGATTGTGGTGCATATCGCCCAGCTCGCCGATGTCCCAGTAGCGGGCTGCCACTTCGAATTCGGCGGGATCGAGCGCCTCGCGCGCCTCGTCCAGGGTCCAGGTAAAGTAGTCGCCGTCGTCGTCGAGGCTGATGTCGGCGTCCTGCGACGCGTAAAATCCGCCGCCTTCGCGGTTGGTCATCGTCGTGTCCAGCCAGGTTACGATCTCCTGCGCGATGCGCTTGAAATCTTCGCGGACAAAGCTCTGAAAGCCGTGCACGTAGTTCCGCAGCAGCTCGGTGTTGTCGTAGAGCATCTTCTCGAAGTGCGGCACCACCCAGCGTTCATCCACGCTGTAGCGGTGAAAGCCGCCGGCCAACTGGTCGTAGACGCCGCCTCGCGCCATCCTTTCAAGCGTGGTGGTAAAGGCATCGCGGGCCTGCTCGTTGCCGCGGCTCAAGGCCACTTCCAGCAGCAGGTCGAGCGCCGCGGGGTGCGGGAACTTGGGCTGCGTGCCAAAGCCGCCGTTGCGTGGGTCAAACTGGCCAAGAATCGAGCCAGCGATCTTGTCGACCAGCGCCGGACTCAATTCGCCGCCGCGCCCTGAAAAACTCTCGTTGTGCTCGATCGCGCCCATCACGCTTGAGGCCGTTTCGAGAGCCTCATCGCGCCGCTCGCGCCAGACCTCGGCCAGGGCCAGTAAGACCCGCCCAATGCCGGGCCGCCCATAGCGGTCTTCGCGGGGAATGTAGGTGCCGCCAAAGTAGGGCCGCCCGTCGGGAGTGAGAAACGCGGTGAGCGGCCAGCCGCCCTGTCCGGAGATGGCCGAGACCGCTGCCTGGTAGCGCGCGTCCACGTCGGGCCGTTCGTCGCGGTCCACCTTGACTGCGACAAAGAGCTTGTTGATCAGCGCTGCGATCTCCGGGTCCTCGTAGGACTCGCGGTCCATCACGTGGCACCAGTGGCACCAGACCGCGCCAATATCCAGCAGGATGGGCTTGTCTTCCGCCTGGGCTCGAACAAAGGCGGCTTCGCCCCACGCGTGCCATTGCACCGGCTGATGGCGCGCCGAGCGCAGGTAAGAAGACGCTGCGTGTTCCAGCAGGTTGGTGGCTGCGGGCGTTGGGGAAACGTCCTCGTGCATGGGCTCAGAATACATCGGTCACGCCCCCGGCTGCGAACTCGCCCTGGACACAACCCCTTCCCTCTGGCCAGCGATCCAGAGCCCAAATCTAACTCTTGGCCAGCTCCGCTTCAATGGCTGCAACCAATGCCGGCGCGTCCGGTGGCGTATCCGGTGCGAACCGCTCCACCACTTCGCCCGAACGGCTGACGAGAAACTTCTCGAAATTCCACAGGATCTCCGGCTCAGGATTGGGAGTGATGCCGTAGCCTTTGAGCTTTTCGCGCCAGGAGGGCTCGTTCACGCTGACCGCCTTGGGCTCCGCTGCGATCAGGGCGGCATAGAGAAGGTGCTTCTCCGGTCCGACGACGGTGATCTTGTCGAAGAGCGGAAACTGGACGCCGTAATTCAAAGTGCAGAAGGACTGAATCTCTTCGTTCGTGCCCGGTTCCTGGGCCTTGAAGTCGTTGGCCGGGAAGCCGGCGATTACCAGGCCCTTGCCCTTGTATTGCTCGTACAGCTTCTCCAGGCCTTCGTACTGCGGCGTAAGGCCGCACTTCGAAGCTACGTTGACGACCAACAGGGCATTGCCCTTGAACTCGGCCAACGACGTCTCTTCGCCAGTGATTTTGCGGACAGGAATGTCGTAGATGGATGCAGTCATGAAATCTCCTTCGGTCCCTTGCATTCTGTGCATACAGCCCGGGCTCCAAATAGGTAGATGCGGCCCGAATCCATCCGATGCGAAACGCAAAAGAATTCAAGAAGAAGACGAGTCCTGCAGAAGAACCAGCACCGGCCGAGTCATTTACTGTGCTGGACCACACCTTTGCGCAGTTCTCTTTTCAAGACTTTTCCGGTGCCGGTCTTGGGCAGACCCTCCATGAATTCGATGTATTGGGGGCATTTATAGCGCGCCAGACAGGAACGGCATAATTCAAGCAACTCGATTTCGGTGGCAATCGAGCCCGGCTTCAAGACCACACATGCCTTGGGAACCTCGCCCCACCGCTCACTGGGTACGGGAATAACAGCTACTTCATATACACTTGGGTGCTCAGCCAGCATTCTCTCCAATTCGAGAGACGAAATGTTCTCCCCTCCGCTGACGATGATGTCCTTCTCGCGGTCTACGATCAGTAAATAGCCGTCCTCATCGATCGTGGCCATGTCTCCGGTATGAAACCAGCCGCCCCGAAAGGCATGATCCGTCTCCTCTGGCTGATGCCAATAACCCTTCATGATACCGTCGCCCTGGGCTACGACGTGGCCGACCGCCTCGCCGTCCGAAGGCACATCGATTCCATCCCCATCCACCACGCGAACCTCAGTACCGGGAATTGCAAAACCCGCCATTGCCTGACGCGCCTGGCGCTGACTGCCACCGGACTGGATGCTTTCCTTGATAGAAGAAAAGGTCAATACCGGAGAAGTCTCCGTGAGACCGTAGCCGGAGATGCAGGTGCATCCAAGCCTCTCTTCGACTTCGCGGACGAGAACAGGAGAAGAAGCTGCGCCGCCAATGACGACTCTGCGCAGACTGCTCAGATCGTAGTTGTTCCGGTCAGGAGAATTGATGAGCGCGATGGCCATGGCGGGCACCAGACAACAGGCCTGCACACGCTCCTTCTCAATAAGCCGAAACACTTCCGGCGGGGAGAACTGATGGATCATGACGTGCGTGCCGCCGGCAAGAGTTACGGTGTGCGCTTTGCCCCATCCATTGGCGTGAAACAGCGGAATGGTGTGCAACTCCACCGTTCCACCGGAAATCTGCAGCTCGATGGCGGTATTGAGCGCGTGCAGATAGACATTGCGGTGACTCAGCATCACGCCTTTGGGGTTGGCGGATGTTCCGCTGGTGTAGAAGAGTTCGGCCAGGGAGTCCTCATCCACTTCCATGACATCGCGCCGATAAGGTTCGGCGCCCGCCAGGAGGTCTTCGTAGCTCCGAGGCACCAGCCAGCCCGCCTGAGGCTCGGCATCGAGCAGCACAAACGACTCGACAGAAACAGCCGTCCGCCTGAGTGCTTCCACCAGCGGAAGGAATTGACTTTCGAGGAAAAGAACTTTCGCTTCCGCGTCGTTGAGAATGTAGGCAAGTTCCTGCGCCGCGAGACGGATATTCAGGGGCAGCAGCACCGCCCCGGCTTCAAGGACACCGTAATACGCTTCGAGAAGCCGGTGGCAATTCGAGCTGAGGAATGCGATTCGATCGCCTGCCTCAATGCCCATACCCCGCAGGCCGCCGCCCAGGCAGGCGGCTCGTTCAGCGAACTGCTTGTAAGTAAATCGCCGATCGTCGCACACGACGGCCGTATTGCGCGGAAACTGTTCCTCTGCGCGGCGTATACACCGAAGCGGGGTAAGTGGGACATTCATCCTGCCAAAGACTCCCTTGGCCCGCACCCTCCCTGAGGACAGCGGGCCGTGAAATGGACACTTGATTGCGACGTGTTCAATTCAAAAATGAAAGATGCAGGATGATTTCGATTCGGAGAAGACCGAGTCCACGACCGGGTCGTCGCGGCATATGAAACGAATGCCTGAGTCTAGCACAAACTGACTCAGCCTTCGTTGAGTAGCTGCTTCGCAACCTGGATGTATAACTCGACGGCTTCGAGTAACTCCTTTTTCGCCAGCTTCTCATAAGGTGTGTGAGCTACGTGAATGGAGCCCGGTCCCAGCAGCAGCGGCTCGCCCCAATTCGAGAGCGCGGGAATGTCGGTAGAAAACTTGGCTACCATGGTGGGCAGTCCCTCGATGGCGCGCATGCGGACAAAAGGCGTGTCGAGGGTGAACTCGACCTCGGCCAGATCGCCAGCCAAATCGACCAGTTGAGCGCGCACCGGGGCCGAGTCGGTAACTGTGCGCACCAGCACCTGGGCCTCGGCCTTGTCGGCGATGACGTTGGGGGCGTGTCCGCCGTGAATCTGTCCGATGTTGAGCGTGCTGGGACCAATCCCTTCCAGCACCGGAAGCGGCATCGCCAGCACCTTGGCGAGTACCTCGACCAGCTTGTGAATGGCGCTCTCGCCGAGTTCCGGATACGCCGAGTGGGCCATCTTGCCGGTGGACTTGAACGCCGCGCGCAGGGCGCCCTTGGAGGCCAGGGCCAGGCGATTGTCGGTGGGCTCCCCGTTGATCAGGAACCGGCTGCCTTTGGGGGCCAGATTCGCTTCTTTTGCGCCGGCCGAATCCCGCTCCTCCCCTGAAACGAACAACAACCCAATCCGAAATCCCGCGGCCCGAAGGGCCTCGGCGGCGGCCACCTGGGCCGCGATGATGCCCTTGGCGTCGGAGACACCGCGGCCATGCATGAATTCGTCATCCTCGCTGAAAGGGATATAAGGAGGAACCGTGTCCATGTGCGTGGAAAACACCAGGTCCGGCGCCTCGCCGTCCATGCCGGCGTAGACGTTCCAGCGCGGGCCTCCCGTGGCGCTTTCCTGCGGCTGGGGCACGGGAGTCTTTTCCACCGTCCAGCCGCGCCGGGCAAGGAACCCGGCCAGAAAATCGCCAATCGCCCCTTCGTGGTAGGTGGTGGACTCGATTTCGCACAATTGCCGGGTAAATCGAATGGGGTCAAGCGGAACAAGATCGTTCATGATGCTGCAAGAATAACGCACCGTGGATTTCGCATTTACCCCTCCACCCGAATTGCGGCCTTTGGAACACGGATTCGAGCCGGATTCGGGAGGTCGGCGGGCGATTGATGCAAATGCTGAACATTGACCTCAACTGGGCGTAGAATGTAGCGTGGGATGGTTTCCACACTTACCCCCGCCCAACCTGGCCCTGGTCCACAGGCCGCGACACTGCGGAAAGTGGATCTGACTGGACCCGCCGGCCGGTTGGAAGCGCTGGTGAGCGAAGGCGCTCCCGATGCGCTGTTCGCGGCGCTGGTCTGCCATCCTCATCCGCTGGCTGGCGGCACCATGCACAGCAAGGTGGTCTACCAGGCCATGAAGGTCCTGAACGACCCGGCGTGGGGATTCGGCTGGCCGGTGCTGCGTTTCAATTTTCGTGGTGCCGGGTTGAGCCAGGGAGTCCACGACGGTGAAGCGGAGATCGGTGATGTAGAGGCGGCGCTGGACTGGCTTGTAAACGAATACAGACGCCCCCTGGTGGCCGTTGGCTATAGCTTTGGCGCAGCCATGACACTGGGCGCCTGTTGTGGTAACCCCCAACTCGGTTCAACGGTCCTGGCAAATATCCACGCGCTGGCGGCGCTTGGGCTGCCCACTCACATAAATGACCGCGACTGCAAATATCCCTTCCTTTCTGATTGCACCATTCCAAAGCTCTTCCTCTCCGGAGACCACGACGAATTTGCGCCCGCCGCCCAGTTGGAGCAGGTGGCCGCCTCCGCCGCCGAACCAAAACGGCTGCTGCTCCTCGCCGGCGCCGATCACTTTTTCACTGGCCATCTGGCGCCGATGCAGCGGTCGCTTGCCGGTTGGCTCAAGGAGCAACTGCCATGACCCCAGTCAGCGATGCCGCTCTGGAAACCATGCACGCCACGGCGACCGCCATCTTTACCGGGGCCCTCAAAGCCTGCAGCATCGGATCGGCTTTCGATCGCCGCATCCGCTTTGAGGGCAACACGCTCCATCGCCTCCTGCCAGACGGCAGCGGTCCGGCCACGATCGATCTTTCCTGTTACAAGCGCATCTTCGTGATCGCGCTGGGCAAGGTTGCCGGCCCCATGCTCGATACCCTTCTCGACCGCATGAAGCGCCGCAAAGGCCTGCGCGGCATATGTTGTTCGAATCAGTTGCCCAGAGTTCGCAACTGGCGCTTCCGATACTTTGAGGGGGGCCACCCGCTACCCAACGAGGACTCCTTCGACGCGGCCCGGGCCACGCTTGCCATGCTCAAGAAGGCGAAGAAGGATACGCTAATCTTCTTTCTCATCTCCGGTGGCGGCTCGGCCATGTTCGACCTGCCCCTGGACCCGCATATTTCGCTCGACGATACCATCGCGTTCCATCAGCTTCTGATTGCCTCGGGGGCGCCGATCGGCGAGATCAACACGCTGCGCAAGCACTTTTCAGCGGTAAAAGGAGGACGGCTGGCCATCGCCGCGCCAGAGGCCGCCAAGGTGAGCCTGCTGGTGCCCGACGTGCCCTTGCGCTCGCTGGACGCACTCTCCTCCGGCCCCACCTCGCCCGATCATTCGACGGTCGCCGAGGTGCGTGAGCTTTTGGCCCGATACGGGCTGGCTGCCAAGTTACCGCCTTCGATCCGCGCCTTCTTTGAGCGCGAAGACCTGCCCGAGTCCCCGGGCAACAAGGGCTGGCGCCCGCCCTTCTTTCCCAAGCTGCCCAAGACAGGGCAAATACCGACGCGGCGGGTGACCGCAGCGGCTACCATGAGCGGCGAAGACCGGCCCTTCCGCGATTCGGTCTTCGAGATTCTGCTCTCCAGCCACGATTTGGTCGAGAACGCCCGCGCTCTGGCCGAGAAGGCCGGCTATTACGCCGCGGTCGACAACAGTTGCGACGACTGGGACTACGCCGACGCCGCCCGCTACCTGCTGGAGCGCTTCCACGCTCTTCGCGCCGCCCACCCGCGGCTCTGCCTGATCTCTGTCGGCGAGGTCACGGTGACGATGGACCGAACCCCCGGCGCGGGAGGCCGCAACCAGCAGTTTGCCATGGCATGCGCCCTGGAATTGGAGAAGCATCCGGGCGAAAGGCTGACCGTGCTCAGCGCCGGTTCCGATGGCATCGACGGGAACACCCAGTCCGCCGGGGCCATCGCCGACCCCACGACGGTAGCTCGCGCGCATGCCTTTGGATTCCACTTGAAGTCGTCGCTGGCCGCCTTCAATGCCTGCCCCATGTTCACCGCCCTGGGCGACTCCGTTGTGACCGGTCCCACCGGCCAGAACCTGCGCGATCTGCGTTTGATGGTGGCCGAGAACGAGTAGCCCGGCCAACGATGCCGTTGCCGGGGACCGAGCGGGTGGAATCAATGGCCGAATTCGCGTTCCAAACCAAGCCAAAGGACCTGCGCCTTGCCAAAATGGTCCTTATTTCATTCGCGGATGGCGGGCCCAATTTATAACATTGCTTTCATAACCGCTTCATCTGCATTAGGATAGGTTCGTGGCCCAAAAAGTAACGCGCAAGACGGTCGCCAAGACACCCGATATCCGCACTGTCGCCGCCCTGGCAAAGGTTTCGATCGCTACCGTCTCCAGAACCATCAACGGCTCGCCCGCGGTCAGCGAGCGTCTGTCCAAGCGCGTCTGGCAAGCCATCGAGCAGTTGAATTACTTTCCCAACACCCATGCGCGGAGCCTGGTCTCGGGCCGCAGCCGCTTTCTTGGCATCATTGTTGAAAACATTACCAACCCGTTCTTTCCGGAGCTGATTCAGAGCTTTGAAGAGATCGCGGTTGCCCACGGGTACGAGATCCTGGTCAGCTCTTCGAACAGCGACCCGGTGATTCTGGCCAACTGTGTCCGCCGCATGCTGGAACGCAAGGTGGAAGGCGTAGCCGTGCTCAGCTTCGGCGCGGAAGAGCCGGTTCTCGATCAGTTGGTCCACCACGACGTGCCGATGGTGCTGGCCGAATTTCGCCTGGACGACCCAAAGGTCAGCACGATCCTGATGGACTACAACACCGGCATTCGCGCCGCCATCAACCATCTGGCGGAGTTGGGCCACCGCAGAATCGCCTTTCTTGCCGGACCGCACACGCTGCACTCTGCAATCACCCGCGAAAACGACTTTCGCGCAGCGATGGAAGCCGCCGGACTGGCGATCCAGAAGAAATGGATCATCGAGTGCGACCACACGGCCAAAGGCGGCGTGGCCGGCTATGGCAAGCTGCAAGCGCTCGCGACACGGCCCACCGCCATTGTTTGCTCGAACGATATGACGGCCATCGGCGTGCTGCGCGCCGCCTACATGAAAGGCCTTCGCGTGCCGCAGGATCTGTCCGTCATAGGGCTGGACGACATCGACTTCGCTGAGTTCACGCTGCCGCCGCTCACCACCATCCGGCTGTCTCGCAGCGACCTGGCGCACGCCGCCTTCGAGGCCCTCCGCCAGCAGGCCGAGGACCCCAACAATCCCAACATGCAGCGTGAGTTTCTGGTTTCGACCAGCCTGGTGATCCGCTCATCCACAGCGCCGCCGCCGGCGGACGAGTGATCGTCTAATTCATTATTCCAGGGGCCGCCAACGCGGGTGAAGGACTCTGCGAAACCGCGGCGCGTGTCCTTTTCGGGCCGGCGGTCGCGCTTTGCGCAGAATTTTTGCTAACTTTTTGCTGCAAGCTATTGATTGTAAGCCACTTACAAAGTCGTTTTTGCGACTTTATTTCGCTGCAACTCATTGATTCTGTTTAGGTTAAATCCATTTTTTGCGGCATTTTTCGGGGAGGGGGGGTGGGGACCCCGGCGTTTTTCCTGGAAACCCCTGTCGGTTGGAGCAGGTTCAGGCTTCAGGTTAGCAGGATCTGGGAAATAATCTGCAAGGTTCGCGGCTAGAAAGAATCAGCATTCCGATTGGTCCACAAGGTACGGAATTCAATTGGCAATCGGGTTATTCACTTCGCGCTACCGGCCGCACCAGGCTGTGGCTCAGGCGGCTTCGCAACTCGGGTCTCGATGCTGCCGGATGAGCCGGAATTGGCATCCCGCAGGGGCTTTGTCCAAAAAGTCACCATCTTGCCCAAGAAAGCGAACGGCTGCCCAAAAAG
>Ga0181531_10001068_pt1 | contig 17708 bp, 10 predicted proteins | sample PEATcosm2014_Bin_38_FD_119743 | JGI IMG/M metagenome (GOLD analysis project Ga0181531, IMG submission 119743) | Peatland microbial communities from MTU Mesocosm Facility, Houghton, MI, USA - PEATcosm2014_Bin11_10_metaG | ecosystem: Environmental > Terrestrial > Soil > Wetlands > Peat | place... | reverse complement strand
TGGGCGCCGCAATCGCCGAAGGAATTCGGCGGCATGGCGCTGCCGATCGTCGCCTGGGCGGCGATTTACGAGGAAGCGGCGCGCTCGGTTTTCGGCGCCTTGGCGATCAACTGCATGGCGCCTGACGACGGCAATATGAGCCTCGTGGCGCGCATCGGCACGCCGGAGCAAAAGCAATGGTGGCTGCGGCCGATCGTCGAGGGCAAAGTGAAATCGGCCTTCGCCATGACCGAGCCGGCGCCGGGCGGCGGCTCCGATCCGAGCATGATCCGCACCTTTGCTGAAAAGAAAAACGGCAAATGGACGATCAAGGGCCGCAAATGGTTCATCACCGGCGCCGGTGCGGCGGCGCATTTCATCCTGATCGCGCGTACCTCCGACGACAAGCGCCGCGGTCTCACGGCCTTCCTTTATCACCGTGACCAGCCGGGCTGGCGCATCGTGCGGCGCATTCCGATCATGGGGCCTGAGGAGCATGGCGGCCACTGCGAGCTCGAGTTCGACGGCCTCGAAGTCGCCGACGACAATGTGCTGCTCGGCATCGGCGACGGGTTGAAAGTCACGCAGACCCGTCTCGGCCCGGCGCGGCTGACGCATTGCATGCGCTGGCTCGGACAGGCCAAGCGCTGTATGGAAATCGCGCAGGATTACGTCAACAGCCGCGAGGGCTTCGGCGTCAAGCTCGCCGACCGCGAAAGCGTACAAATAAAGCTCGGCGAGGTCGCCCAGCAGATTCAGATCGGCCGTTTGCTCACCATGCACGCGGCGTGGAAACTCGATCGCGGCGACCGCGCGCGCAAGGAAATCTCAATGGCGAAAGTCCACGTCGCCGACACCTTGCATAACGCCTGCGATACCGCGATCCAGCTCAACGGTGCGCGCGGTTACTCGAAAGACACCATTTTGGAATGGATTTACCGCGGAGCCCGCGCCGCGCGCCTGGTCGACGGTGCCTCGGAAGTGCACAATATGGTGCTGGCCCGCTTCCTGCGCGAGGAAGGCCGCGAGTTTTGGACCTGGAGCGCGGGCAATCGCGTGTGAGATGGCCGCTGCACCCCGGTTGCCGCGATCATCCGATACCACCAAGGCTATTCCCAGGGGTTGCCGGCGCCGGTTCCGCCACCGCCCCGTTTCCTCATTCTTGACCGTCGATCTTAACGATTTTCTTGCCATGTTTGGATACGCGACCCAGTGACATTAAGAAGTCGAAACGGCCCGCGGCCTAGACTGCGTGCAAGTGTCCGATTGGGCGTCACGGGCCGCCAATGAACTTGCACCTGCTACAGCTGCCAAAGCTGATCGCGGAGCGACGTAGCTCCGCGATGTTCGGCGTCGTCATCATTGTCATGCTGTGGACCGGCATTTTCTTGAAATTTGCTCAAGACGTGCACGGCGACCTGCTGGTGGCCCAACGTACCAGCCAGAGTTTTGCGATGGTCTTCGAAGAGAATGTGCTTCGATCCATCGACGAACTCGACAATATGATGTTCTATCTGCGCCACAATATCGAGACCCGAAAAGACACGACGGACTACAACGCGATCCTGCATTCTACCGACATACCCGGCGACATCATCGTCCAGGTTTCAATCATCGATGCGCATGGCATCATGCGCGCTTCGAGCGCTGGTCCGCAACCGGCTCCCGCGGTCGACCTCAGCGACCGTGAGCACTTCCTGGCACAACTGCACAGCAAAGAGGATCGGCTGTTCATCAGTAGGCCGTTGATCGGCCGGGTCAGCGGCCAATGGTCGGTCCAGTTGTCGCGCCAGTTCTTGAATGCGGACGGCACGTTTGGCGGCGTCATTGTCGCCTCGCTCGATCCGGTGCATTTCACCAAATTCTATAACAAGGTCGACTTGGCCTCCTCCGGGTCGATTTCGCTGATCGGGGACGATGGCATTGTCCGCTCGGCGGGGGGCGATTCCGGCGATCTCAAGATGGGAGAAGACATTCGCGGCACCGAACTGTATGCGCGAATGCAGAAAGGCCAAAACGCTACGTTCGAGGCGACCAATTCCGAGACCGGGCAAATTAATCTGGTTTCACTGCGCAAAGTCAAAGACCACCCGATGTGGGTAAGCGTCAGTCTTGACAAGCATGAGGTTCTCGCTGGCTCTCTGACCGGCTTGTTCATGGAATGCGCCGCTGCGTTTCTATTCACCTTGATCATACTCGCGGCGATGGAGTTGATCTTTAGAACCGAGGCTGGAGCGCGGCAAAAATCCAAACAACTCGAATTGACGCTCGAGAGCATGGCCCGGTTGGCTTCGGAGGATTCGCTCACTGGTCTTTTGAACCGCCGCGGATTTCGTTCCGCCCTTATAGAAATTCAAGGAAGTGAGCGTGCCGAACTGTCTGGGTCGGAGCATATCGAATATGCGGTTCTATTCCTTGATCTCGATCGGTTTAAGGTCATTAACGACACGCTTGGTCATCGCGTCGGCGACCTTCTGTTGCAGGAAACGGCGCAGCGGCTGCGCGCTTCGCTTCGCTCGACCGACGTGCTGGCCCGGCTCGGCGGCGACGAATTCGCCGTCATAGCACGCTTCGTGAACACCCGCTCCGCGCTCGATGACCTCGCGAACTGTCTCATCAAATCCATCCGCGAGCCGTTCGAACTCGGCGGCTATCAGGTCCGAACCACCATCAGCATCGGCGTGGCCGTCAGCCCGGCGGATGGCGAAAATGCCGACGATCTGGTCGTGGCCGCGGATCTCGCGCTTTATTCGGCTAAGGAGCGCAACCGCGACGGCTACCAGTTCTATCGATCGTCGATGGCCAAAGAACTGACCGATCGACGGCAGATCGAGGTGGACCTGCGCGATGCCATCGACCGCAATGAGCTGGAACTGTACTATCAGCCGGTCGTCCGCTTGCACGACGATAAGGTCGTCGGCTTCGAGGCGCTGGCCAGGTGGGATCACCGAACCAAGGGCTTCGTGCCGCCGTCGGACTTCATACCTGTAGCGGAAGATACCGGTATGATGACGCGGCTCGGTGAGTGGGCGCTGACAGAGGCTTGTGGAAAAATAGCGCAACTCGCGGGCGACGTGACCCTCGCCGTCAATCTGTCGCCGGTGCAGTTTTCGGCACCCAATCTCGTCGAGGTCGTGCAGCGGACACTCGTCGCCAGCGGATTGCCCGCGCACCGCCTCGAACTCGAGATTACCGAACGGCTCCTCATGGAGAATAGCGAGCGGACCCTGTCGATGTTGCGGCGCTTGCGGGAAATCGGCGTTCGCATCGCGCTCGACGATTTTGGCACCGGGTACTCCGCTTTGAGCTACCTCCGAAAATTTCCCTTGGACAAGATCAAAATCGATCGCAGTTTCATCACCGACATCGCGACGCGAAGCGATCTGGTCGCCATCGTGCAGGCGGTGCTCAGCATCGCGCGCGCGCTCGGCATGACGGTGACTGCCGAAGGCGTCGAAACAGAAATTCAAAAGGACTTTCTGAAAGCATTAGGTTGCGACAATGCGCAGGGGTTTCTTCTCGGCCGACCTGTTCCATTCGATCAAATCGTCAAAATCGTTGCCGGCGGCGCGCCAAAGGTCATGGCGGCTTGACTCGTTGCGGCGCCGATCCGGAACGCTGCCGCGATCCCTGAATTCGATCGTAGTTAGGCGCGCCGCACGGCCATGACCGCGGCATTTTTTGCATCGGGCGCCATTACGACTGCCGGTGCCGCCGTTCGACGCTGGGCCTCGTGATAGAGCAGGAACAGACCGGACCCGACGACGATGGCAGAGCCGACCAAGAGATCGATTGTAGGTACATCGCCCCACACGAAGAATCCGATGGCCAGCGACCATACCAACAGGAAATAATAGAACGGCGAGACCGCCGTGGCCGGTGCCGCATGCAACGCCCTGGTCCACAGATACTGCGCCGCGGCATTGGCCACGCCACTGGCGATCAAAAGTCCGACATCCTGCGAGGCCGGCCAGCGGAAGCCGAAGACGAGCAGGCCGGTGTGCAAAACCGCGAGTGTCAACATCTGCCACATCAGGAGCGTGTTAGCGGATTCCGTCTTGCTCATGCCGCGCACCGCCACGGTGACGCTGCCATACATAATCGCGTTGGCCAGCGCGAACAGCGCGCCGAGTTGAAACGATTCGGCGCCCGGCTTGACCACGATCAGCACCCCGATAAATCCCGCGATTAAGGTGCCCCAACGGGCCAATCCGGCGCGTTCCTTGAGCCACAGCACTGAAATCAGGCCGGAGAACAGCGGAGCGGAAAAATTGATGGCGATGGCTCCGGCGAGCGGCATCATGCTGAAGGCGATAACCGTAAACGTCTGCGAGACCGCTTGGGACGCCCCTCGCGCCAGATGATCGCGAAGCCTTCGGGTCGCGAAGACGGATAAACCCGTCATTGGCAGCATAAACGCCGCACAGACCAAGAGCGAGGTCAGCGAACGCGCGAACATGACCTCGCCGACGGGATAGATCGCGACCACCCATTTGCTCAGCGCGTTCGACGCCGCAAACATCACCGTTGCGCCGATCATGAACATAATGCCGCGCACCACGTCGTCGTTCCGAGCGGTGCCCGTCGCCTCCATCGGCTTGCATTCGGCCGCTGACATCCTCAATCGACCCCCGGTTACGCCGCGGCGTCGTGAACGCCGCTGATCAGATTGCACTCCAGGAGCCGCGATCCCACGGTGGCAGGCGGCGGCGCCAGCCGGACCAGCCTGTCGTCGATGTTTTCGAGCGCGGCGCAAAGCTGCTGTCGTGCGGCCGCCGCCTCTTCCAGGGTGGTGGGCTCGAAAGAGATTTTCGACCCGATGGGCAGCCGTCCGATGGCGGGCAGATCCGCCGAAATAACGGTCGCAATCTTTGGATAGCCGCCGGTGGTCTGACGATCGGCCAACAATACGATCGGCTGCCCGTTGCCCGGAATTTGTATCGCGCCGGTCGCGATGGCGTCGGAAACGATATTGAAGCCGCGGCTGTGCCGGATCGGCGGGCCCTCGAGCCGCATGCCCATGCGGTTCGATCCCGCGCCGACAATGTATTTGCCGGCGAAGAAGCGTTCGATCTCCGCTTCGGAGAAATAATCGCTCTGGGGTCCGGCGACGGCGCGAAAACGGCTACGCGCGGCGAGATCCAAATCGTCGATTCGATATTCGTCTCGTGTGGTGGCCGTGGCGCAACGCAGCGGCAGCACATCGCCCGCCATGAGCGCGCGGCCCTGCCAGCCGCCCATTCTGGCGCGGCCGTCGGTGGATACGCTACCGAGTACCGGCTCGATGTCGAAGCCACCCTCGACCGCGATATACAAAGTCGAGGCATTTCGCAGCGAACCGACACGGATAATCTGGCCGCGCCGAACGCGCACGCTGCGCATCGGCGAGACCGGCTCGCCGTGGCTGGCGTCCGCGTCGGCCAGGATCTCGATCGCCGCGTCGGCGCCAACAAATGAAAGACGCACGTCCGTCGCGTCGACGGCGAAGCTCGGGCCGATATAGACCGCCTCCAGCGCACCGGTATTCGGCGGATTGCCGACCAGCGAATTGGCGGCGCGAAGCGCCACCGAATCGAGGGCGCCGCCGACGGAGACACCCAGCCGTTGGAATCCGGGACGGCCGAAATCTTGAACGGTCGTCGACAGGCCCGGCGACAGGATGCGCAGCGCCGGCGTCATGCCACGGCTCCGGCGAATTCGGCGACAGGCTCGATTTTGAGAACGCCTTGCGCCGCTCGGGTGACCAGGGTTTCGTATTCGCGCGCCGACACCGGCACGAACAGGACTCTGTCCGCCGGGGCTAGCAAAGAGCAGGCGCGCTGGCTGTCCCAAAGCGGAATCGGGCATCGTCCGATGATGTGCCAGCCGCACGGCGTCTCCAGTGGAAAGACGCAAGACATGGTTGCGGCGATCGCCAGCGAGCCGGCGGGAATCTTGGTGCGCGGGGTTGCGAGCCGGTCGAGCGCCAATTCGGTTGGAACTTCGCCCATATAGGCTTGGCCGGGCAGGAAGCCGAGCATGTAGACGTGATAGACCGGCCCACTGTGCCGTTCGACGATTTGAGATCCCGACAGCGCCGTCTTGTTCGCCACTTCATCGAGATCGATCGCGAACCGCGGATCGTAACAGACCGGCAGATGCCAGAGATGGCCTACGACTTCGTTGGTCGTGAGTTTTTGCATCTGTTCATGGATTAGATTCGTGAGCGCGGAGGCCGAAAGCACAAGCGGTTCGTAGTGCACCATCAGCGAGCGGAAGGTCGGAACCGTTTCGACAATTCCCGCAATGCGCTCCGCGTCCAGACCCCGCGCAAGCGACAGTACCGCCGTGGAGAGTTCGCGATCGATGCGGTTGCCGAACTCGACAACCAGCGCCGTGTCTCCAGCCGAAAGCACCCTGTAGTCGAGCATGGCAACCCTACCCGAACAAATACGCTGTAAATCGCGAATTAGTTGAGAGGTCGCGGATCTTCCCGAACGGAGCCGAAGTCGAATTTTTCCGACTCGGCGGTCAAGAACCACGGCTTGACGCTGACGCCACGCCGCAGCGAGTACATGTAGAAAATCGGGAGCTTCGTCGGAAACAGGCAGCGCAGATCGCTTCCGTTGAAGGTGACGAAGATCGAACGAGGAAAGGCATGCTCGACGGCGCGCTGCTCGATCAAATTCATCCGCAGATAGGTCAGCGCGCCTTCTTCGGGCGTGGCGTTGCCGCGGTACCATTTCTGCGCGCTGGCGACGAGGCTCGCCAGCGTTTGCGCCGTAACGACTTCGTCGAGCGGCACCGCCGGCCTAATGTCGCCTGCGGCCTTCACAAGGTGACTTAACAGGCAGGTTTCGAATCCGCGCTGCTTTGCCGCCAATTCGATCTCGTCAAAATAGGCGTGGATGTTGTGACGAGCGTGGCCGTTCAACTCGGCGTGGGTGTCGGTCAAAATCAGCTTGATCGCGGCGCCGTGCTTGTAAACGCTTCTAACGCGGGAGACGAGCGCGGACAGAAAGTCGAGACATGCGGTCTCGGGCGCGGCCATCTCATGTCGCGGACCCTTGCCCCAGTACAGCACGAAGGGAATCGGTTCTTGCGCTTTGATGGCCGTGGCGATGACCTGCAACATCAACTGCGGGTCGGACGGCTGTTCGCGCTTGAAAGCCCACGTATTGAAAGAGCGGAGAACCTTCTCCGCGCTCACGCGGACGTCCGGTCCTACTTTGGCCCGCCCTTTGATTTGCTCTCGGGGATTTGAGGCGGGCGTCTCGTCGTCAGGATTTTGGTATTCTTGATTTGCGCATTCGTGAATTGAAAGGACGGTGTGATCGTGTTCCTGCGCGAACGATAGCGCCGTCACGCTACCGTCGACATACGCAACTTCACTACACATGATTTCCATTCCCGGCATTAACGATTTGTTTATAATGATTAAGAGCGTGTTAAACGTCAATTTTAATCATTAAGAAAGGTTAACCGCGAAGGCTTCGTTGTTATACTGGAATGTTTCACGACGGGCGCAGGTTGAATCGATTCGTTGAACTGTCACAAAAGTCCGACGAGCGACGAAGCCAACGAGTCCATTCAAACGAGCGACGGGCGCGGCTCGTTGTGGAGCGCAAACGCCGCTGTGGTCTCGCATGCACTCCGTGCGGCGGATTTGTGGCTCGTCCATCCACTTGATTGTCGATTTTGAAATTTATGAATGCCGCTAGCGACACTGGTGAGCAGCCGGATATGTTCGGTGCCGTGACGTCATGCGCGTAGGAAGAAGAGATTAGTTCGGTGGGCCGCCGCCGCGGGTAGAACCGCCAGCCATGACTTCTTGCCGTGACCGCCGGCCATGCTTCGGCGATCACTGCCGCGCCTGGCACGGCCGATCCGCGGGTCGCCGCATCCCGCCGGTCCGCCATGATAAGGGTGCGCGCCCCGACTGGATCGGCCGCTTGGCGGGCACCCCAAGGTGATGGTACGGCGAATAACCCGTGACTCATCAACTCACTAGCATTGCCCCCCGCGCCCCGCGCCCTATATTTCCACGCATGGCGAGTCCTCTGGCAATATCGGGTTCGTAAGGGCAAACTGGCCGTTCGGGAGGCCCGCTTCATGGCGCTGCGCGACGTCAAGCTCGACGATAAATACGACCTCGGCCAGCGCCATGTCTTCGTGACCGGCGTGCAGGCCCTGGTTCGGCTGTGCCTGATGCAGAAGGAGCTGGACCGCCGCAATGGCCTGAATACGGCGGGTTTCGTCAGCGGCTATCGCGGTTCGCCGCTCGGCGGGCTGGACGGCCAGTTCCAACGCGCCGCGGCGATTTTGGAAAAAAACGATATCCGCTTCCGCGGCGGGCTGAACGAGGATCTGGCCGCGACGGCGGTTTGGGGCAGCCAGCAGGCGGAGTTACGGGGCGAGGGGACGCGCGATGGCGTTTTCGGCATGTGGTACGGCAAGGGGCCGGGCGTCGACCGTACCGGCGATGTGTTCCGACATGCCAATTTCGCCGGCTCATCTAAGCACGGCGGCGTGCTGGCGCTGATGGGCGACGATCATACCGCCGAATCCTCCACCACCGCGCATCAGTCCGAATACCACTTCATCGATGTCATGGTGCCGATCCTCAATCCGGCGGGGGTCCAGGAGGTACTCGACTACGGCCTCTACGGCTGGGCGATGTCTCGCTTTACCGGCGCCTGGGTCGCGCTCAAGACCATGCATGAGACGATTGAATCGACGGCGGCGATCGATGCCAGCCTGGAGCGGATCAATATCGTCATCCCCACCGATTTTTCGATGCCGCCCGGCGGCCTCAATATCCGGCTCAACGATCAAATTCTGGCGCAGGAAGCCCGCCTGCACGACTATAAGCGCGACGCCATGCTCGCCTTCGTGCGCGCCAATAAACTCAACCGCACGATTACGTCGGGCGGGCGTAATCCGAAGATCGGTATCATCACCACCGGCAAGAGCTATCTCGACGTGCGCCAGGCGTTCGACGAACTCGGCATTGACGAGGTGAGGTGCAACGAGCTTGGCATTCGTCTCTATAAAGTCGGCTGCGCCTGGCCGCTGAGCCAGCGCGAGCTGAAGGAATTCGCCCAAGGTCTCGATCTGATCATTGTCGTCGAGGAAAAACGTTCGCTCCTCGAAGTGCAGGTGCGCGAGGAACTTTACGGCACCGCTAATCAGCCGGTTTGCATCGGTAAGAAGGATGAAGAGGGTAACTGGCTGTTTCCCGTCAAAGGCGCCCTCGATTCCAACGACGTCGCAATCTGCATCGGCGATCGTTTGCTCAAATATCATCGCAACGACGATATCGGCCAGCGCGTGGCGCGGCTTCGGGAATCGCAACGGATCGCCGCGGAAACCCGGGACGTCGCTCAGCGCACGCCGTATTTCTGCTCGGGCTGTCCGCACAACAGCTCGACCGTGGTGCCGGAAGGGATGCGCGCCTATGCCGGCATCGGCTGCCATTATATGGCGCAATGGATGGACCGCTCGACGCTAGGCTTCACCCACATGGGCGGCGAAGGCGCGAACTGGATCGGCGAGGCGCCGTTCTCCACGCGCAAACACGTTTTTCAGAATCTCGGCGACGGCACTTATAACCATTCCGGCTATATGGCGATCCGCGCGGCGATCGCCGCGAACAGCAATATCACCTACAAGATTCTGTTCAACGATGCCGTGGCGATGACAGGCGGCCAGGCCAATGACGGCGGGCTCACGGTGCCGCAGGTGGCGCAACAGGTAGCCGCCGCCGGCGCCAATCGCGTCGTTGTCGTCACCGACGAGCCGAAGAAATATGCGTCCGAGGTGGTGTGGCCGCAGGGTCTTACGATCCACCATCGCGACGATCTCAACACGGTGCAAAAGGAGCTTGCGGAAATTCCCGGCGTTACGGTGCTGATCTACGACCAGACTTGCGCCGCCGAAAAGCGCCGCCGCCGCAAGCGCCATACGTTTCCCGATCCCGACAAGCGAGTCATCATCAACGAATTGGTTTGCGAGGGCTGCGGCGATTGCGGCGTACAGTCGAATTGCGTCTCGGTCCAGCCGCTCGAAACCGAATGGGGCCGCAAACGCACCATCGACCAGTCAAGCTGTAACAAGGACTTTTCCTGCGTCAAAGGATTCTGTCCGTCATTCGTCACGGTTCACGGCGCCAAGCTGAAAAAGGGTGTCGGGGTCGCTTCCGACCACGATCTCGGGCCGTTGCCGGATCCAAAAATTCCGGTCATCGATCAAACCTATAACGTCATTGTCACCGGCGTCGGCGGCACCGGCATCGTGACGATCGGCGGAATTTTGGGTATGGCGGCGCACCTCGAGGGCAGGGGCGTCGGGGTCCTCGACATGGCCGGTCTCGCGCAAAAGGGCGGCGCGGTGTTCAGTCACCTGCGGATTGCAGAAAAGCCGCAAGACATTCACGCCATCCGGGTCGCGGCCGGCCGCGCCGATCTCGTGCTCGGCGGCGACATCGTGGTCGCCGGCACGCACAAAGTGCTTGCCGCGGTGAAGCACGGCGTCACCAAGATGGTCGTCAATACCGATGAATTCCTCCCCGGCGATTTTACCCGCAACGCCGACTTCTCGCTGCCGAGCGAGCGGCTGCGGCGCGCCATCGTCGCCGACGCCGGCCGCGATAATGCGCATTTTATCGACGCGACGCGGATCGCCAATGCGCTGTTCGGCCAGTCGATCGGCGCCAACATGTTCATGGTCGGCTACGCCTATCAGCTCGGCGCGATTCCGTTGTCGGCCGTTGCCATCGAGAAAGCGATCGAGCTCAATGGCGAGGCGGTCACCATGAATCGCGCGGCCTTCCACTGGGGCCGCCGCGCGGTGCTCGATCCCGCCGCAGTCGATAGGCTGGCGAAGCCCGCGGCCGCGAGCGAGAGCGACGCCGAGCATTTGTCCGAAACCTTCGCCGAGACCGTCGAGCGGCGGGTGAAATATCTCACGGCTTACCAGAATGCCGCCTATGCGCGGCGCTACCGCAATTGGGTCGATAAAATCGCGGCGGTCGAGACCGCGCGCGCCGTGGGGAAATGCGGTCTGGCCGACGCCGTGGCGCGCTACCTGTTCAAACTGATGGCGTATAAGGACGAGTACGAGGTGGCGCGCCTTTATACCGACGGCTCATTCGCCAAGCAGGTCAAGACCGAGTTCGACGGCGACAATCTGCGCTTCGAGTTCCATCTGGCGCCGCCGCTCCTGGCGCGCCGCGACAAGACCACCGGCCTGCCGCGCAAGATGAGCTTCGGCCCCTGGCTGATGCCGGCCTTCCGGCTACTGGCGAAATTGAAGGTACTGCGCGGCACCGCGTTCGATCCGTTCGGCCGGTCGCAGGAACGACGCACCGAACGCGGCCTGATCGGCGAATACGAGGCGATGCTCGAGGAGGTCTTGGCCGGGCTCACGCCGGAAAATCACCACCTCGCTGTCGGCCTTGCCGCTATCCCGGAAAAAATCCGCGGCTTCGGCCACGTCAAGCAACGCCACCTGGTCGCGGCGAAGGCCGACCGGGCGGCGCTCTTCGAACAATTCCGCGCCGGTGCGCCGATGCTGCTGAAAGCGGCGGAATAATCCGACTTGGGCAGACGGCGGCGTCCGTTGTTGCGCCACTTTCGGTAGGACCACCTTCACAGGCGACGCGTCGTTTGTGGGCATGTAACTTCGCCTATTATCCAGTATGCTGCAGCGATGAATGACTCTTCGCCCTTGCCGGGCGCCTTACGCGAGCCGGTGGCGCCACTGTCGGCTCCTTCCGCTCTGCCGCGTGACCCGGAGGCTCCCGCCGCCACCGCCGTGCCGGAGCGTGCGCCGTCGATTGCCCCGTCGCTGGCGATCGAGCCGGCGGGAAATGCCGGCGCGGCGCGTGAAGCGACGACGGCTGCCGGAAAGATAGGCGTGCTCATCGTCAATCTCGGCACGCCGGACGCTCCCGATGCCGCGGCGGTAAGGCGTTACCTGAAAGAATTTCTGTCCGACCCGCGGGTGATCGAGAGACACGACCTGGTCTGGAAGATCGTCCTTAACGGCATCATCCTGCCGCTGCGATCGCGACGCAAAGCGCGGGACTATCAGAGCATTTGGAACCGCGAAAAAAACGAGTCGCCGTTCAAAACCGTCACCCGCTCGCAGGCCGAGAAGCTCGCCAGCATCTTGGAGCCGCTCGGCCGGCACGTCATCGTCGATTGGGCCATGCGCTATGCCAGTCCGTCGATCTCGTCGCGGCTCGAGGCGCTGATCGCGCAGGGCTGCGACCGCATTCTGGTGATGCCGCTTTATCCGCAATATGCGGCAGCGACGACGGCGACCGTATGCGACGAGGTGTTTCGCTTCCTGATGGGGCTGCGCCGGCAGCCGGCCGTGCGCATCCTGCCGGCTTATTACGACGATCCCTATTACATCGAGGTGTTGGCGTCCTCGCTCACCGCCGAGCTCCGGGGGCTCTCCTTTACGCCCGACGTGATCGTCGCCTCGTTCCATGGCATGCCAAAGGAATGCGTCGCCAAGGGCGATCCTTACGAAAGCCAATGCGTGCGAACGACGCAGCTGCTGCGCCAGAAGCTTGGTTTCGACGAGACCAAGCTGATGCTGACGTTTCAGTCCCGCTTCGGTCGCGCCCGCTGGCTCGAGCCGTACACGATCAACACCGTGAAGGCCCTGGCCAAAAAGGGTGTGAAGAATATGGTCGTCATGACGCCGGGATTTTCCGCCGATTGCCTGGAGACGCTGGAGGAGATCGCGGTCGAGAACGCCCACGTGTTCAAGCGTTACGGCGGCGAGAATTTTGTCGCTATTCCGTGCCTCAACGATAGCGAGGCCGGCATGCTGATGCTGTGGCAACTCGCCATGCGGGAGCTCAAGGGCTGGGTGTGATCGGCGTGATGTCGCGCGCGATAATTTGGCGCCGGATAATTTGGCGCCGGATAACTTGGCACCGGATAACAACTTGGGGGCGGGATGACGGACGGCTCGCTGGTGGGATGGACTTGGTTCGTCCTTGCGCTGTTGCTGTTCGTGATCGAGGCGCTGCGGCCGGGTAAATTCGCGCTGTGGCTCGGCTTTGCCGCGGTTCTCGTCGGTATGATTGCTTCGGTGGCGCGCTGGCCCTGGCCGGCCGAAGTGCTGGCTTTTGCCATTTTGGCCGGCGTTCTGATCCCGGCGTGGCGGCGCTACGAGCGCAAAGTCTGACGGCCTGCCGCCTGGGCCAATCAACCTCTCGTTAACCATATCCGTTTTAACTCCGTTAACCAGCGGGCTGCCGTCCGGCGGCCCGCGCTGGCCGTCGCGTGACGCGTTGCCACGCGCGGCGCCGCGGCGGGAGTCCCGATCCCTTTGCCAGGTCCTCGATGGTGGTCCGGTTTGGCGACTCTCGAGGCGACGCGGACGGGCCGATGCGGCTTCGGGGCGAGGAGGTTGCAGGTGCCGCGCCGTCGCCGATTCCGCAGTGTTATCGGCTTGGCCGTCTCGTTGGCTGACTCGTTGGCTGTCTTGGGCCCTGTCTCGGGCTTCGTGTTTATGGCGGCCTTCGTTGTGGTCTTGCTGGGTCCGATACCAAGCCACGCGCAGACGCCGGTTCCGGACCCCGGCGCCGATCTCCTGCAGCCGTCGCTGTCGGGCAGTCCCAACAATCCGCCGGGCTTTGTGCCGAATTCCGCGACGGCGCCGCAGGACCAGGCGCCGCCGGCCGGACGCTTCACGGTGCCGTCGCGCAGCAGCGCGCCCCCCATCTATGGCAGTCCCACGGGCTTCGGCGCCGGCGACACCGGATTTGATTCCAGCAACAGCGGAAAGAGCAAACGGTTGGCCCAGACGCCGGATCAAGGCAGCGCCATCGCGCCGCCCGAGACGACGTTCGACCAGGTCGCCGCGCCGCCGCCGCAAGTTTCGTCGCGACCTCCGGTGCTGGCCCCACCCCTGCCGCCCGAAATCTATCCTGCAAAATCCGCGTCGCGGCCCGGTGCGGCTCTGCCGCCGCCGCCGGACCAGTTGCCGCTCAGCAATCCCCCCGCCGAAGTCCATCCGCTGGCGGCGGCGATCCGGCGCGGCGCCGTTTTGCCGATACCGCCGGCGCAAGATTTCGCCGGTTCGGCGAGCACGCCGCCGCCCGGCACTCCGCCACCCAATACCTTGCCGCTTGGCGCGGTGCCGCAAGCGACGCTGCCGATCGCCGGCGCCGATCCGTACGAGGCGCTCGGCATCAAGGCGGGTTCGTTTCTGGTTCTTCCCTCGCTCGAACTGTCGGCCGGCTACGACACCAACGCTCAACACGCGCCGACCCCGGCGTCGTCGCCCTATTTTGTCGTCGCCCCGGAACTGCACGTGCGCTCCGACTGGTCGAGCAATTCGCTCACCGCCGACATTGTCGGTTCGTATTTCGACTACACCAATAACAGCTTTCAGCCTTCGCTCAGCCGCCCTTATCTCAATGCCAAAGTCGATGGCCGCCTCGATGTCACGCGGGCGACGCAAATTCTTCTGGAAAGCCGTCTGATCGTTTCCACCGATAATCCCGGCAGCCCGAATATTCAGGCCGGCCTCGCCAAACTGCCTTACGACACCACGGTCGGCGGCACGGTCGGCGTGGCGCAGCAGTTCAACCGGCTCGATTTTACGCTCAAAGGCACCATCGACCGGTCGACCTATCAAGACTCGGTGTTTACCGACGGCGAAACCATGAGCAACGATTATCGCGCCTTCGACCAATATGCCGGCATCATGCGGCTCGGCTATCAAGTCAATCCGGGCTTCAAACCGTTTGTCGAGGTCAGCGAAGATACCCGGATCCACGACCAAGTGTTGGATATTTACGGCGAAAACCGCAACTCCAACGGCGCCAGCGTGAAAGTCGGCGGCGATTTCAATCTGCTCGAATCGCTGACCGGCGAGATCGCGGTCGGCTATCTCGAGCGTGAGTACCACGATCCGACTTTGCCCAATATCGGCGGCATGACAATCGATGGCTCGCTGATCTGGCAGGCCACCGGACTGACGACGGCGAAGTTCACCGCGGCATCGGCGGTGAACGAGTCGGATCTCCAGGGCGTTTCCGGCGCCTTCAGCCGCGACGTCAACTTCGAGGTCGATCACGCGCTGCGGCGCTGGCTCATCGCCACCGGCCAAATCGGCTACGGTCGCGACGAATATGCCGGCCTGGCGCGCGACGACAATCGCTATTTCGTCTCCGGCGGCCTGATCTACAAATTGAATCGCGAAATGCAGATCAAGGGCCAAGTCAGGCACGATTGGCTGACCTCGACCCAGATCGGCAATGCCTATCAGTCGACCTCGTTCCTGCTCACCTTGCGGCTGCAGCGCTGACGGCGGCTTGACCAAATCGCTTCGCGGGCAACAAGCCGGAAGGCCGTCAGCCGCCATTCAATTCGCCGAGTATTCTGCCGATCTCGGCGCGGAACCCGGGCGCGATGTCGGGGCGCGCCAGCGCATAGGAGACGTTGGCGGCGAGAAATCCGATTTTCGAACCGCAATCGAAGCTGCGGCCTTCGAATTCGAGACCGTAGAACGGCTGGGTGCGCGCCAATTGGATCATGGCGTCGGTCAACTGAATTTCGCCGCCGGCGCCGCGCTCCTGTGTTCCCAAGGCATCGAGGATCTCCGGCTGCAGGATGTAGCGGCCGGTCAGGATGAGATTCGACGGCGCCCGGTCGCTCGGCGGCTTTTCCACCATGCTGGTGATCGAAAACATCTTGCCGTGGCTGGCGCCCTTGCCGACGACGCCATACTGATCGACGCGTTCGTTCGGCACCTCTTCGACGGCGACGATATTGGCCGGGCCGTCGAGGGCGCGCGCCGCGTCGATCATTTGCGCCAGGCAGCCGCGGTCGTGCTGCACCAGCACGTCGGGCAGCAGCAGCGCGAACGGCTCGTGGCCGATCAGTTCGCGCGCGCACCACACCGCATGGCCGAGGCCGAGCGGTTCCTGCTGGCGGGTAAAGCTGGTCGAGCCGGGCGCCGGCAGATCGTGCGTCAGCGCGTCGAGCGCCTTGTGCTTCTGACGCTCCAACAGCGTCATTTCCAGCTCGAATTGGCGGTCGAAATGATCTTCGATGACGCCTTTATTGCGGCCGGTGACGAAGATGAAATGTTCGATGCCGGCCTGGCGCGCCTCGTCGACGACGTGCTGGATCAGCGGCCGGTCGACCACCGGCAACATTTCCTTGGGCATGGCCTTGGTCGCCGGCAAAAACCGGGTGCCGAGACCGGCGACGGGGAAAACAGCCTTACGGATGGGGTTCATGCGATGCCGGTGAGCGCTGCAATTGACAAGGCGCCGGATTAACAAGCGCCGGGGATTAACAAAGCTTGAGTGCGGTACGCCTTCTTGCCCAAATTATTGTTCAAAGTCATTCGAGAAGAAGCGACTCCCTGTTGAAACAACCCCCTGTTAGTGATTCGGCATCCATTAGCAGGCCTCTTGATGCGACCATTAATCGAGACCGCCATGGTGATTGCTGCCTTCATCCGTTTAGCGCTTGTCCGTTTTGTAGCCATCGGCCGTTGCACGGCTGCCGCGATGCTAGCCGCCGGATTACTGCTCACAACTGTCGTAAATACGGCACTGGCGCAAGATAAGCCAGACAACTGGTTGACGCGCTTGTTTCAACCCCCGCCGGCCGCCCCGGTTCCGGGCGCCAATGACGGGCCAAATGGCGGACCAAGGCCGTGGAGCGGCCAGTCCGGCGGCTCGGGCCATCCGCTGATGACGGCGGACGCGATCCGCGCCGCGGCCGCCGATTTCGGCCGCTGCGTCGAGGCGCTGTGGCCCGACGCCGCCCGGCGCGGCGTTTCGCGGGCCAATTTCGAGCGCTTCACCGCGGGCCTGACGCCGGATTTGCGCATTATGGATTTGCTCGACGCCCAGCCGGAATTCACCAAATCGCCGTGGGATTATCTCGACACACTGGTGAGCGACGAGCGCATCGCGCGCGGGCGCGAATTGTTGGCGCAAAATGCCGCCACCTTCGACGCCGTCGAGCGCGCCTATGGCGTCGATCGCGCGATTGTCGCGGCGATCTGGGGCGTCGAATCGAATTTCGGCACGCTCGGCGGTGATCGTCCGGTCATCCGCTCGACCGCGACGCTCGCCTGCGTCGGCCGCCGCCGCGATTATTTCCGCGAGGAGTTTTTGGCGGCGCTGGAAATTTTGCAGCGCGGCGACGTGCCGGCCGACCGCCTGATCGGGTCGTGGGCCGGCGCCTTCGGCCCGACCCAATTCATGCCGACCACGTTCAAGCGCTTTGCCGTCGATTTCGACGGCGACGGCCACCGCGACGTCGTCGATTCGATCTCCGACGTGATCGCCTCCACCGCCAACAATCTGAAAATGGACGGCTGGGCCGCCGGCCGGACCTGGGGCTACGAAGTCGTTCTGCCGCAAAATTTCGATTACCTCGGCGCCGACCGCTCGCGGCAACTGACCGTCGGTCAATGGGAAGGCCTCGGGATCAAGCGCGCCGCGGGCGGCGGCTTCCCGCATCGCGAGGATCGCGCCGCTTTGCTGCTGCCGGCCGGCGCGCGCGGTCCGGCATTTCTCATGCTGCAAAATTTCCGCGTCATCATGAAATACAACCCCGCCGAAGCCTATGCGCTCGCCATCGGCCATCTCGCCGAGCGGTTTCGTGGCGGCGGTTCGTTCGTGCAGGACTGGCCGCGCGACGAGCGCGTGCTCACCCTCGACGAGCGGATCGAAATGCAACAGCTGTTGGCCCGCCGCG